>ENA-OQRB01000589-OQRB01000589.1-human-gut-metagenome-genome-assembly--contig:-NODE-589-length-25165-cov-49.021665_pt1 | contig 25165 bp, 22 predicted proteins | sample MGYA00243235_ERZ505100 | MGnify/ENA primary metagenome ERZ505100 (study PRJEB26097, sample SAMN02712145) | human gut metagenome | biome: Gut microbiome | host: Homo sapiens | place: Denmark...
GCGGGTGGCGGGTTGGCGGGCTGCGGGTAGCGGGTTGGCGGGCAATACGCCCGCCGCGGTTGGCGGCGGGCGGGGGTGGTGGGTGGGGAAAGGCGATCTAAAGGAAGTTTTTGTTTAAAAAACTTCAACGCTTTTTAAAAAAGCGTTATATTTGCCTAAAAAACAATCGTCATGAATTTTGAGGTATTAATAGACGTGAACAAGTTGTTCACTTTCGCGGTGTGGGTGGTTGTCGCCTATATGTGCGTAAGCGTAAGCATCATTATTGATTTGTGCGCGGCTTTTTACAAGTGCAAGCGTTTGGGGGTTGCGTGGGTATCTGACAAGATGAAACGCACATCGACCAAAGCGGGCAAATACTTTTTGCCAATGCTTGCCTTGTCGGTGGTGGACTGCATCGCATTTTGCGTTGTGCCGTATCCTATATTTACACTCTTATTCGGGGCGGTCAATGCGTTGACCGAATGGCGCAGCGTTTTTGAGAACACACACACCAAGGAAGAACAACGCAAGGCGGCAAACACTATCAATCTGGTTGTGCAAAACAAAGATGAATTAACCAAGATAATAGGCGAACTAATTAATAAAGGGGGTGACGATGGAGCCAAGTGTTGAATGCTATGTAATGATAGCACGATTTGAGGGCTGCAAACTTAAGGCGTACAAGTGTGCCGGAGGGGTGTGGACAATAGGTTACGGGCACACAAAAGGCGTTAAGGAGGGTGACCGAATAACACAGCGGCAGGCGGACGACTATTTACATGAAGATATTGCCGAGGTGCAGAACGTTGTCGACAAATATTTGCCATTGACGCAAGGCCAATATGATGCGTTGTTGTCATTTATCTTCAACATTGGCGAGGCTAATTTTAATAATTCTACGCTAAAAAAGAAGATGTTGGCAAACAAGAATGACAAAACAATCGGTGACGAGTTTAAGCGGTGGGTTTACGCCAACGGTAAAAAGCTTGACGGCCTTATAAAAAGACGAGAGTGGGAGGCTCGCAAATATTATGAGTAGATTTATCATTTTCGTGTGTTTTGTATTGTTGTGTGCTGGGTGTAAGACAACACGCAGCATTGCGGACCGCAAAGTTTACACGGATAGCGTCATAACAAAAATTGATAGCGTGTTCGTGCGGGACAGTATCGCAGTTTACGAATACGTTGACACGAAGGTATCGGGTGATACCGTCATTATCAATCGTACACTTGTAAAATATGTGGGTCACGAGCGTGACCACTATTCACGGGCTGATACCCTTGCCAGTGTAAGTGATACGACAAACATAACGACATTATCTGACGGGTCGCAAAGCCGCAACGTTGACGGGTCGGCCGTTGTTTGGATTGTGTTGCTAATTTTGGCAGGAATATGTGCTATTTTGTACCTTAGTAAGGGTTGGAAAAGGCATTGACTTACAAGGGGGCACAAAAAGCGTGTAAGATATTAAGTGTTAGGTAATTAGATTGTTTTTCGTTGGAAATTCCACGGCGGTACTACTGTACCGCCTTTTTCCATTGATGTCAACGAAAAATGAGTTGGCTTAACTCGTCACTTGTTAGGGGGAAACGCATGTGCCTATTATAAAAGTGTATTACAATATTAATGGCCTCGACTTCTCGTGCTGGCAGGTTGTAATCAAATTGCATTTGATAAAGGCGGCGCATGATAATTTTATCAGTTCTATTTGGTTCGGTTTGCAGGGTTAGGGGCACGGGCTTGTAAACCTGCTCGTCCTTGCTGATTGTAAACAATATCTTGTCTTTGCATCTATCTTTGCGGCGTAGTTTACCGTTATCCATTTTCTCAACATACTTGAAATGAAAATACTTGGATGCCAAAGAATGGAAGCGAAAAAGGCATTTTTCGCGTGTGTCGTAATCGGTCAACTTATTTGACACGAGTTCGCCCGTATCGAGTTTAACGAATGCTTTTAAGTCCGAATTTATCGAAAATTCGACACGCCAAACGGGTATGTCTTGGCGAAGTCCTGCGGCATCCCATTGGTCGCGTATGTAAAATTTGTCATGTGCTTCTTTGAGTTCTAAAGACTTGCAATACAATTTTGTTGATATCATAGAGTTTTGCGAGCCCCATTTAAGCGAGTTCCAAACACGGCCTTTCCATTTATCTTTGCCATGTGCGGCGATGTTGCACTGATTTATTTTGCTAATTTTGTTTTCCATATAGTCGGCCAACACCTTTTCGGGCTTATCGCCTCGGTCGAATACGTTGAAGTCTAAACAAATATCGATGCGTGATATTGATTTGTAAGTATAATCATGAGCAAGCAGGAAACGCCGCAAGTCGTCTATTGGTGAAGCGGAATAACAAGCCCTATTGGTTAATCGCAAATGACAGTCACCACGATTAAAGATGCCGCCATTTTCTTTGAGTGAATAAGGGTTGCGGCGCACTTCTATAAATGGGAAATCACCGTCGTAAATTGTAAACATTTCTTGGTATTGCGGCGTACCATACGCTCGGGTTTCCACACGATAACCCGAACGTATAAAATAAGCAGCATCGAGCGTTTTACCGAACGGTTCGGCGCAAAACACCTGCAACCAATCTATGTTTACACATCTGTTCATTTGTAGACTTGTATTAAACGGGCATTCTTATACACATTAAGTACAAGCGTATCCAAATGTAACTCTATTGCGATACGGTTACCGTTGTAATGCGCATAATACCAACGGCGGCAAAACGGATAGACGTCACGCGAATATAACACGTAGCCGTCGGCTTCGTAGTCCTTACGAAGTCCGACCGCTATTCTGCATAATTGATTACTATCCATAATTAGTAAGGGCAATTATCTGTTGACTGATTATTAACTACTTCGCCCGTCGAGGTATCCACAAAAGATTGTGGCGTAGGCGTTGTTGTGTCGGGTTGCTTGCTTCCGCAAAGTTCTATCGTGTCGGCCACAATGTCCATGCCCGCACAATAGGTATCTTGCCTATCCTTGAATACGCGCAAACGTGTATTACCTTGAGCGTATATCTTTGCGCCCTTAAGCAGGTAAGGCATTATCTTTGAAGCATCCCAATTGATAACGACATTCACCCACAACGTTTCTTCACATGGTGTTCCGTCCGCCTTTCGGAATTTGCGCGTATGCGCTACATTCATAGAGACGAAACTGCCCGAATTAGATGTTACTACATGTGCATCCGCACCTAAGTTACCAATAATTTGAGTTTTAAGCATAATGATACATTTTTAAAGGGTTAACTCAATTAACAGTTTGCGGCGGTCACGGGAGACCGCTACAAACAATTTGTCAAATACTATCACAAGGCGGCATCGCTCGCCGTATAACTTTGTATCTTTTAAATAATTGATTGCTTTCATTTGTTGAAGATTTGCGAATACGTATCACGTAAATAATTGATAGATACATGCTGATAAATAGCCGTTGTTTGAACAGACGCATGCCCTAATAACATGCGGACATTTTCAATCTTGGCACCGTTATTCATCAATACGGTTGCGAATGTATGCCGCAATACATGAGGATGCGCAAGCTTTTCCGGAACGATGCGGCGCAAGGCTAATTTACAAATCAGCCTAATCTGATACGCCGTACATGCTTCGCCGTTAATAGTTTGTACGACATTCGTACATTTACTATCAATGGCGCAAGCCATTGAATAGCGATACATCGCTATCTCCTCGGCAAGCTCTTTGCCGAATGGAATAATACGTTCTTTGTCTCGCTTGCCTACAACGCGCAAATACATGTTGTTGATGTCTATATCATTAAACTTCAAATTAGCTAGTTCCTGGCACCTTATGCCCGTGTGATAAAATATCAATATTACAATACGAGTGCGGAAACGTTTGAACGTATCTTTCGGCAATAAATAATCGATAAGGTAATCCATTTTATCGCTTGGAATGTAACGAGGTAATAACTTAGGAGCCCGAACGTCACGAACGCCTGCGGCTGGATTTTTTTCCATATTCTCAAATCTACAACAGTAATCAAAATATGAGCGTATAGATGCCAAATACTGATTGATTGAATTTGGCTTCAAACCACGCTCCATAAGCGTGGCAATGTAGTTGTTAATATCCCTTGGGCGCAACGCGCCCTCATCCAGTTGCTGGCTATTAAGCCAGCTACTGAATGAAAGTAAGTTGTTGCGATAGGACGCAACCGTACGCTGTGAATACCGCCGAATGTCGGCAATGTATCTAATGAAATTATCTATCATCATAATGAGCAAATTAACAATCTTAATAACTTGGGTTTTTTACGTAATGAGCTTAAACACTTATGCACCAAACACGACAACGAATGCAATAAATTCGGTGAAAGCCGCAACTACAATTAATATTTCCCATTTCATAGAGCTTCAATTTTAGTTTTTTAAAAGGTAATCGCAACGCCTAATCCAAAGGGTATTCAATCTACTCCAATGAACGTAACCCTCTTCCGTCATATGCCAATTAAACGACTTTTCTAACCATACACGAGGCGAGCACTCAAACACCGATGAAATTGCTAACGTCGCCGCATGATATTCAACGGCGAAATTGCTTTTTTCAAAATTAGACCAATAGGCACCTAATCGCCTATATTCTGACAAAAAAACAAGGAAATCGCGCATAGTAATCATAATAATAATGCTTTAAACACGTTAGTAATACGGGGAGTAGTAACAAAAGAACTGCAAACTAACCGCCATTATGATAAATAGGGCGAAAGCTAATTAAGTGTATAAAGTAAAAACAGTTTAATGAACGACTATATAGAACTCAGGAATGTAAGGGTAAATAATTTAAAAAACGTAACTCTGAATATTCCTTACAATAAATTCATTGTGATTACAGGTGTATCAGGTTCTGGAAAATCATCGTTGGCATTTGATACATTATATGCTGAAGGGCAAAGACGATATGTTGAAAGTTTGTCTGCTTATGCCCGCCAATTCCTGGGGCGTATGCGTAAACCGGATTTTGATTATATCAAAGGTTTGCCTCCCGCAATAGCCGTCGAGCAAAAGGTTAATACTAGGAATCCCCGCTCAACAGTCGGAACAAGCACCGAGATTTATGATTACCTGCGCATGCTTTATGCGAGAATCGGCCGCACTTATTCACCTGTAAGCGGTGTTGAAGTAAAAAGACATACTTATGAAGACATTCTGAAGTGCATCTTTTCTTATTCGCCAGGTACAAAGTTCGTAATCTTGTCGCGATTGGTAATAAGAGCAGAAAATACGTTTGAGAGACAATTGCAGATTTATCTTCAGCAGGGATTCTCCCGTATTTATCATAATGGAGAGTTCGCAAAGATTGAAGATGTTCTTGATAATACAGATAATGTTAATCCTGAAGATGTTTTCATTCTGATTGATAGACTTTCGGTAGATGAAAAATCAGATACAGTTTCGCGAATTATCGATTCTGTTGAGACAGCATTTTATGAAGGTAACGGTTCATGCAGGATTGTGTTTGTTCCTTCAGGCATTAAATATGATTTTTCAGACAAGTTTGAGGTGGACGGGATACGTTTTGAAGAGCCGAATGACAATATGTTTTCGTTCAACTCCCCTATCGGTGTGTGTCCTGTATGTGAAGGTTTTGGTAATGTGATTGGCATTGACGAAAAACTTGTAATTCCAAATCCGGCTTTAAGCGTGTACGACGGCTGCGTACAATGTTGGCATGGCGAGAAAATGGAAAAATGGAAGGAAGAATTCTGTATGCATGCCGCAAAAGACGGATTCCCATTATTTGAACCGTATTTTAAACTCTCGGCAACGCATAAGGAATGGCTTTGGCACGGATTGCCTTGCCAGGCAAATTTTGATATTAAGGATAAGGTTTGTATTGATTCTTTTTTCAATATGTTGAAAGAAAATCAGTATAAAATACAATACCGCGTAATGTTGAGCCGATACCGCGGTAAGACAGTGTGCCCTGAATGTAAGGGCACAAGACTGAAGAAAGAGACCAACTATGTGAAGATAAACGGCAAAAGCATAAGTAATTTGGTCGAAATGCCTATAAAGAATTTGAAACAATGGTTTGAAAACTTAGAACTTGAACCTCAGGATGCTGAAATTAGTAAGCGTCTTCTTACCGAAATAAATAACCGTCTGCGTTTTTTGTCTGAAGTAGGTCTGGATTATCTTACTCTAAATCGTCCTTCCAACAGTTTGAGTGGTGGAGAAAGCCAGAGGATTAACCTTACAACTGCATTAGGAAGCAGTCTTGTAGGATCATTATACATATTGGACGAACCGAGTATAGGTCTTCACAGCAGAGATACTTTCCGGCTCATACATGTATTGAAAGAATTACAATCATTAGGTAATACTGTCATTGTCGTTGAACACGATGAAGATATAATTAACGCAGCTGATTATCTTATTGATATGGGCCCTGACGCTGGTCGGAATGGTGGTGAAGTTGTGTATGCAGGAGTACCGTCCGAATTAAGGAAAGCCGACTTGGACACATTTAACAAGAGTCATACTTTAAAGTATATCTTAAATGTTGAAGAAATACCAGTGCCGACTGTGCGCAGGGCATGGAACAAAGGGATAATTATAAAAAGCGCGATGATGAATAACCTTAAGGGGTTTGACGTCAAGATACCTTTAAATGTATTGACTGTTGTTACAGGTGTTAGCGGTTCTGGCAAGTCTTCATTGATTAGAGGCATCCTTTATCCTGCATTGAAGAGAAAGCTTGATGAAGTTGCTGAAATTCCAGGTGAATTCGGCGGTTTGGAAGGTGATTGGAAAGATGTAAGACATGTGGAGATGGTGAACCAAAATCCTATTGGTAAAAGTTCACGTTCAAATCCTGTAACATATGTCAAAGCTTTTGATGAAATAAGGCAACTATTCGCAGAACAGCCATTGGCCCAGCAGATGGGATTTACTGCACAATATTTCTCTTTTAATGCAGATGGTGGGCGTTGTGAAACTTGTAAAGGTACAGGCGTGTTAACTGTTGAAATGCAGTTCATGGCAGACCTTGAATTGGAGTGTGATGCTTGCCATGGTAAAAGATTCAAGCATGACATTCTTGACGTGATGTTCAATGGTAAGAATATTTATGACGTGTTGGAGATGACGGTTAAAGAAGCAATTGATTTCTTTTGTCAATATGGTCAGGATAATATTGTGCGCAAGCTTAAGCCTTTAGATGATGTTGGCTTGGGATATATTAAGCTTGGACAAAGTTCTTCAACATTGTCTGGAGGTGAGAACCAGCGTGTTAAACTGGCTTATTTTATCAGCCAAGAAAAGTGTGAGCCTACCCTATTCATCTTTGATGAACCTACTACAGGATTACATTTCCATGATATTAGAAAACTGCTGAAAGCATTCGACGCCTTAATTACTCACGGACATTCTGTTATAGTGATTGAGCATAATTTGGATGTAGCAAAATGTGCCGACTATATAATCGACCTTGGTCCTGATGGAGGTGACAAGGGTGGAAAGCTTATATTTACCGGGACACCTGAAGATATTGTTGAATGTAAAGACAGCGTAACGGGCGAATATCTTAAAGCAAAGTTGAATTTAACGAACTAATGTTATTAGGGGTACTTGATACCGCCATGCAAATTATTGATTTTCAATAATTTGCATGGCGGTATTTGTGCGTAAAAAACAGAGTTCAGCTTATTACAAATCCACTTGATTTAATGTAATTCTTGACAGCTTCGGCGCATCGTTCGCCATCAACACCAGCCGAAACTATGCCGCCGGCATAACCAGCACCTTCTCCACACGGGAATAATCCTTTAAGACGGACATGTTGCAATGTTAACGTATCGCGAAGTATTCTTACGGGAGACGATGTCCTTGTTTCCGCTGCAATTAACACAGCCTCGTTTGTCAAGAAGCCGTGACTGATTTTTCCGAAGGTCTCGAATGCCGTTTGAAGCCGTTTCCCGACTATGTCCGGAAGCCAGAAATGTAACGGACTGGATATTAGTCCTGGCGCGTACGACGTATCTGGTAAATCATAACTGAGTCGTGAACGGGTAAAGTCAACCATGCGTTGTGCCGGTGCAGTCTGACGCATGTTGCCTTGTTGCCAACATGTATGTTCTAATTCTTCTTGAAAACGCATCATGCACAGAGCATCCATACTATCATTACAAATATCTTCGGGATGGATTTCCACAACCATTCCGCTGTTTGACCAACGCGAACCTCGGTTGCTTGGACTCATTCCGTTAACGACAATCTGCCCTGGACCTGTTGCGGCAGGTATGACAAATCCGCCGGGGCACATGCAGAATGAATATACCCCACGTCCGTTAACTTGTGTTACAAAACTGTATTCAGCAGCAGGTAGCCACCGCCCTCGCCCGTTACTGCTATGGTATTGAATTTTATCGATGACTTCAGATGGATGTTCCAAACGCACGCCAACAGCCAACGCCTTAGGTTCAATCTCTATGTTGTTATTGTCAAGGTATCTGTAAATGTCGCGCGCTGAGTGGCCTGTGGCAAGTATTACAGGACCCATGATTTCCATCTCATTGCCAGTCTGTAAATCATTAGCCACAATTCCTTTTACAACCTCGCCTTCCATTATGAGACTTGTCATTTTTGTTTGGAAACGAACTTCACCGCCACATTTTATTATTGTGTTGCGCATGTTTTCTATCACACGTGGCAACTTGTCAGTACCAATGTGCGGATGAGCGTCGGCAAGTATTGCTGTCGATGCACCGTGTTGGCAAAAGATATTCAATATTTTGCGCGTGTTTCCACGTTTTTTACTACGTGTGTATAGCTTCCCGTCTGAATATGCACCTGCACCACCCTCTCCGAAGCAATAATTACTTTCAGGATCAACCTTATGCGTTTTTGTTATCAAGGCTATATCCTTTTTCCGGTCGCGGACATTTTTTCCTCGTTCGATTACAACAGGTCGCAATCCGAGTTCTATAAGACGTAATGCCGCAAACAGTCCTCCAGGTCCTGCACCAACAACAATGACTTGTTCTGATGACGACACATCATGGTACTCAGTGGTTTCGTATTCTTCATCAGTAGGTTCTTCATTGACATAAACCCTGACTTTTAGGTTGACGAATATCCTACGCTGGCGTGCGTCTATGCTGCGTTTCAACACCCTGACGTGGGTTATTGTACGCATATCAATACCCTTTTCCCGAGAAACAGATTCCTTAATTGTAGCCTCGTTTGCCGCAAATTGCGGCAACAAACGCAGTTGATACTCGTAAGTCATATTATTGTTAATTTACAAAAAGTTGGTTAAGATGTGGTCGGCAAGTTTATTCATGAATAATTCAATTAGTAATATTTCTTATTCATTATTTATTTGCCTGGGAAAGATGCTTGTTGAGAAACTCCAAAATTCTATTTTGTACTTTTACTCCGCACGAGTGGGTTATAGGCCATAGTTCAGTATAAAGACAATCACCGGCATTTTGGCTTTTCCATATGTCACGCATTATCTTGAAAGCCTTTTCGACTCCAGGTGTCATAAAAAGTTTATCTTTTGTCCCATTGATGAACAGTGTAGGTTTCGGACACGCAATTCCTGCAATGTGGGGATAGTCAAGATATTGCCGAAGAGCCGGTATGCAATTTGCAAAGCCTCCAGACTCTTTGCGTCCGTATTTCCATGTCATTTGTACGTCTGTTGTGGTCATCCAACAAGCGGCAGCACAAGCCTTTATCTTGTCAGACAATGCCGACAACATCCAAGCCCTATATGCACCCATTGAAAATCCGACGCAACCGATTCTGCAAGTGTCAACCTCAGGCAATGTAGCCATAAAATCTGTTGCAGCAATGTCATCGTATGTCATAAACGCACATAAGTTGCGTCCGTACATCATCATATTGCCTGCAATTATGTCGTATTTCTTGCGGTCGACTCCTTCTTTGCGTCCACGTTCTCCCCATAACGGCGCATCAGTAGAAAATACCAAGTATCCATTACTTGCAAGATAATCACCAAGATATTGTCCGCCGTATAAGTCTGCAACCCATTTGTCTGCATCTGCAATGACTAATGAATCGTCTGCAAACGGTCTGATCATTTTCTCTTTGCCGATGTATAAATGTGCGCCGTGGTCATGTAACAGGTTTACTGAGGGGAAAGGGCCTTTGCCATCGGGAATCAGCATATAAGCCCTCACCCTGTAAAATCCGGACAGATTGAATTCTATTTTCCGGGCAGTATATCCTTTGCGTTTTTCTTCTCCTATTATCTTGACATCATAGTTGCTTGCAGGAGGTGGTGGAGTCATCATGCACTCCTTAACCTTTTCTTTTGCCAAAGTTTTCCACTCGTCAAAATTATTCAGGCCACAATTACCCCATGCCTGAGGATAATCCAGTTGTGCAAGCAAACTGTCAGCATAGACGGGGAAATCTTTGTAAAACTCATACCTTTCACGTTTTTGTGCATTGGCGATAAACCATAATGTACAAGCCATGACAGTTATTGCCAATCTTTGTCCATACTGTGAAAGTACTGTTTCCGTTATTTTCCCCATATGACTTGTTTCAAAAATAAAGAAGTGTCTGTAACTTTAGATACTTTCGCCGAGTATAATGTGAACCTTGTTCTCAGTATTCCCTTTCACCGAATATAGCAGTACCCACACGCACCATAGTGCTGCCACATCCTACGGCAATCTTGTAATCTCCGCTCATACCCCATGAACGTTCGCAGAAGTTAGACGATTCGGCAAAATACTTGGTCTTAACTTCGTCGAAAAAGCTTGCAGCCGAATTGAATTCACGTCTGATTTGGTCTTCGTCTGAAGTATTGGTCGCCATTGCCATGAGTCCGCATATTTCAATGTTTTCAAGTTGGCGCCATTCGCCTTCGTCAAGCATCTGCCTGCAGGCATCGAACGTGAATCCATATTTTGTAGCCTCGTCTGCCACATGCAATTCGAGCAACACTTTGATGACACGGTTGTTTTTAGCAGCCTGCTTGTTTATCTCTTTAAGCAATTTCATCGAGTCGACAGCGTCAATCATCGAAATATAAGGTGCAATATACTTCACCTTGTTGGTTTGTAGGTGTCCTATGAAATGCCATTCGATATCCTTAGGCAGTATATCATATTTCTTCGAGAGTTCCTGCTCATGGCTCTCACCGAAGAGTCTTTGCCCTGCGGCGTATGCTGCTTCAATATGTTCGGCGGGATGAAACTTGCTGACAGCCACAAGGCGGACTCCATTGGGCAGCCCCTCTTTCACGGCACGCAGGTTAGCGGCAACTTCTGCATTCAACATCATTTTGCCTCCTCTCCGTTACCGTCTTGCTCGTATTCGGGCTTGTCGTCAACTTCTTGAGTCTTAGTTGCCGGTTTGTTGTGTTCAAACACATCCATAATCTGGGTTTCAGCCACACTGGCTATTACGTAGTCAATCATCGTGCTACCCATTACTTCGTCAATACTTTTAACTGCTTGCGGCAAAGAACCGGCATGTACGAGATAATTAACGTTTGAGCGCTTTTCTTTTTCCGTCTTTTCGTCTATTGTTATGAACTGCAACTTGGTTTTATACCAACGGTCGGCTGAAGGTGAATCGCTGAAGAATATTTCGCCGTAAGCAGCTTTCTTTATATCGCGCACTTCAAATTCGCCGCTAATATATGAAGACATTTCCTCCATTATACTTGCTTCTGCTTCGGTAAAGCTCAAAGCGTCCACAGTGTAAGTTTCAGTTACCTTTTTCTGAGTGCCGTCTTCCATTGTCTTTTCATAACGTATTTTGCACTCAAACCATGTTGTTGTCCTGCTTCTCATTGTCTATTTCCTTATTTGTTTTTCTTATTAAACCCTGCAAAAGTAATCATTTATACCGAGAAAGCAAAAAAGGATGAACGAAAAAGCGATTTAAATAAACAAAGTAGAAACCGACAATATATAATAATAAGGTGCATCTTAAACAAAATTTTGATTGCGAAGCCGGCTTGTTGTAATAGGTTATGTTTTAGCCTGTAATAGGTTATCTTTTAGTGCGTAAAAGGTGGCATTTTAGAAAGTAAAACACGGCATTTAATAAAACTCATCTTTTGTCCTGCAAAAGTTATAGTTTGTAATCTATTATTTATAGAGCTAACATCTTTTAAGTATTGTTTCATCGGGGAATATTACGTATCTTTGCCGCGGTTAACTATGATTAGGGCTTTGCCTGGTAAACATAAATATGGTTAGAATTATAAAAACAGTATGATATTATGTACATAGCTTTGTTAATTCCATTACTTGGAACAATTTTAGGTTCGGCTTTTGTTTTCTTTATGAAAGAAAAAATGTCCGATCATGTTCAAAAGTCATTGCTTGGTTTTGCTTCGGGTGTGATGGTAGCGGCATCGGTATGGTCGCTTCTGATACCAGGTATGGACATGTGTGAAGATTGGGGGAAGATGAAAGTCATGCCTGCAGTTGTAGGATTTTTGGGAGGAATGGCATTCCTCTTGCTTATCGACCGAGTTACGCCGCACCTGCATATTGGTAACGCCAAGCCTGAAGGGCCACGTAGCCGTCTGTCGCGCACGGCAATGTTGACATTGGCTGTAACGATACATAATCTGCCTGAAGGGATGGGAGTCGGCGTAGTACTTGCCGGGGCGATGCAAGGAGACACTTACATTTCTACTGCAGCAGCAACGGCTATGGCAGTCGGAATAGCCATACAAAACATACCCGAGGGCGCTATCATATCCATGCCCATGCGTTCGGCCGGTAACAGCAAGATGCGTTCGTTTGCGATGGGGGCGTTGAGCGGTTTGGTTGAACCGTTGGGTGGACTTATTGTTATTGTACTTGCATCCATAACAACGCCCGCCCTACCCTATTTATTGGCATTTGCCGCCGGCTCAATGCTTTATGTAGTTGTTGAAGAATTGATACCTGAAATGTCGGAAGGTGAGCACTCTAACATTGGCACAATTGGTTTTGCCGTCGGATTCACTCTTATGATGATACTTGACGTGGTTTTAGGATAACAAATCCGGGCTGTTTAATTCATTGACATTTTATTCCAAAAACAGCAGCCGCTTTAAAAACACGTTTAAAGCGGCTGCTGTTTTTGTGGTTCAACATATTGCCCGTTAACTTTTAACGGCTCTATGTGCAGGTTAATGTATGTCCCTGCTCCGTAATACTGCCGCAAACGGTGCTCTATATCCGTGCCGCGCCTGTGGGCCTCATATAATGTCAGGTCGCCTGGAAGGCGCAGATGCATTTCTATCGAGATGCGGTTCCCTATACGGCGAGTGCGTACGTTATGTATGCCGCTAACGCCGGGTACGCTTTCTGCAATTTGTTTTATCTTGCTTTCAACCGTGTCGGGAAGACTTTTTTCAAGCAGTTCGTCAGATGCCTGTTTCATTAACGACAATGAAGTCTTGATGATAAAAAAGCTTACAACTACCGCTGCAATAGGGTCTAGAACAGTCCATCTCTCTCCAAGGAAAATGGCTCCGCCTATGCCAAGGGCAGTTCCCATGGAAGAGAATGCGTCGCTACGATGATGCCACGCATTGGCTACAACAGCTTGGGAATTTGTTTCACGGCCCACTTTGGCAGTAAAACGATAACACCATTCTTTAAATATGACACTAAGCAGTGCGGCTATCAAGGCAATCATGCCAGGCTCTGGCAATTTTTCGCCACGGAACGATGCTACAATTTTTTCGGCTCCGCCGTAAAGAATCATAACGCCTACGGCAAATAATGCTAAACCGATAAAGGCTGTGGCTAATGTTTCATATTTGCCGTGGCCGTAATCATGGTCGTTGTCTTGAGGTTTGTTGCTTAATTTCACGAACACGATTACGATTACGTCTGTTATCAGGTCGGACAAGGAATGCACTGCATCGGCAATCATAGCAGCCGAACGGCCTAATATGCCAAAAGTGAGTTTTACTATTACGAGTAATATGTTGACCACGCTGCCTAAAACGGTTACGCGGTATATTTTACTTTCACGTGAAGCCATTATTACGTTAATTAATAGGGTTGTTTTTGATTACATTGCAGATACCTCGAGTATGTTTGCAGATCTTAATATACCTATTTTACCCAATGGATGGAGACTATTTCTTGCCAAACTCAGGGTCTATCTTTACGAATGCGGCGACAATAAATGTCATTGCGCATAAGAGCACTACTATTATGAAAAACCATAAATAGCCTACAAGCTCTTGCAACCAGCCTGCAACCAGTCCAGGTAACATCATTGACAGGGCCATGAGGGCGGTACAGAGTGCGTAATGTGACGTTTTATACTCTCCTTGGCTGTAATAAATCAGGTATAGCATGTACGCCGTGAAACCGAATCCGTATCCGAACTGTTCAATAAAGATGCAAACATTGATAATAGTGAAACTTTCGGGCATCTCGCAACTTAGGTAGACATATACAAGGTCGGGCAACGTAATGGCGCAAACCATGGGCCATAGCCATTTTTTTAAGCCGTCTCGTCCGGCAGCCATTCCTCCAAGTATACCACCTAACGTTAGTCCGACGACGCCAACCGTACCCTGTGCAAAGCCGTACTCTTGTGGAGACAGTCCAAGTCCTCCATTGTTAACGCTGTCGATAAGGAATAGTGAAGAAATCTTTACCAGCAGGCCTTCTGGCATACGGTAACACAGCATGAAGAGGAAAGCCCAAGCAGTCTCTTTTGCGGGGAATTTGGTAAAGAAAGTCTTGATGGAATGCCAAAGGTTGTTCCATACCTCAATTGCACTGGCATTATGGCGTTTACGGTCGGCCAATGGACATGGCAATGCCAAGCTGTGCCATAACCATAGGGCGATGAAGAGGCCGGTAACGCCATAAAACATGAGACTCCATGAATAGCGTATACTGCCGCGGAACATTACTTGCAGATTACCTGCCACCATTACTAGAAAACCTTGTCCGAAGATGGTGGCAAGACGGTAGAACGTACTTCGTATGCCGACAAACCAAGCCTGTTTGTGTTGGTCCAGCCCCAACATGTAAAATCCGTCTGCAGCAATGTCATGCGTGGCACTGCTGAATGCCATTATCCAAAAGAAAAACAACGTTCCTTGGAGCCAAAAATCAGTAGGTATCGTAAACGCTACCCCGCCGAATGCGGCTCCTATGAGTAATTGCATTGTTATTACCCACCAGCGTTTGGTTTTTACTATGTCTACAAACGGACTCCATAGTGGTTTTATAACCCAGGGCAAATAAAGCCATGACGTATAAAAGGTTATTTCTGCGTTGGTAAGTCCTAATTGCTTGTAAAGAACCAACGATATTGTCATAACAGCCACATAAGGTAAACCTTCTGCAAAATATAGGGAAGGAACCCAGCTCCAGGCGTTCTTGCTTATTTTTCTGTTCATAACTTAAAAAGTTAAGAATATGTGATAAGTCAAAATGAATTAAGAGTTACGATGGCTTGTTTACAAATCTTTTATCCTTTCAATTTTTAGTAAGATAGATTTGCCTGTTTATGCACAAACTAGCAATATGGATATCTAATTTGCAAATCTTGCCATCGAAACGCTTAATCTTCAACTTTTATTCAATTATATATCTTCTTAATCTCTGCGCCGCGGTAATAGTGCAACAATATTTCGTCATACTTATATCCTTTTTCACCCATGACGGCGGCACCTATCTGGCAAAGCCCTACTCCGTGCCCCCATCCTGCACCATTAAGTACGAAACGTGAAGGGATTCCGTTGACAATGTCGAGTTTATCTACAACAAATGCACTGCTGTAAAGATGGGTTTCACTCAGTGTGCGGCGTATTTCGAGCTCTTTGCCGATAGTGAAAGTACGTTTTGTACCTACAATCTTAAGTTTGCATATACGGCCACTGCGTCCACGTTCAACAGGTATCAGGTCAAGTATTTGGCCAAAATCCATTTTAAGTTTATCTTCAATTAACGTGGCAAGTTCCTCTTGTTTGTATTCAACAACCCAGCGGTAGAAATCGGAAGTTTCTTGGTCGTAGTCGTTTAACACTTGTGAGAGGATGTTCTTGTCATCTGTGTTGCAATATGACTCGGGACGTGACTTTATCCATTTTTCAGATTCAGCCTCGTTTGAAAGATCTGGTATTTGAGCTTCTTTGTCATCAGTGTCACGCAATGCAACAAGGTAAGGTTGAGACTTATTCTCCCAACAATATTGGAACTCTTCTGTTATTCCGCCACAGCATTTGCTGAAACGGGCATCGCATATTTTCCCATCGTAAGTCAATATTTCACCGTGGGTTTCTTGTACGGCTTGTTCTACGTAGACGTTGTTTACCTTTGTTATACCTTGGTAGCGTTGGCAATGATCGTCTGCGCATACGTCGAAAATAGTGTGGTCGTCCCTATCGTACCAGCGTATTAGTTCGTCGTCTTTTTTGACAAAAGAGAAAAAGCCGCTTCCACCGGTATCTTGTCTCTGTCTTCGTTCCATCTGTGCGAGTAACCAGCTACGTGATATTACGGCATGGGCTTTCAGCAATTCTAAAGATGACGTGGATTTCATTTCGCTTGAAATGACACTTGTCAGATAGCTCTCAACGGGCAGGCTGTTAATCGCACATATCTTGTCTGCTTCAACCACAAGTTTCAGCACCCCCTCAAAAGTTTGTGTTTCTTGTCGTTGCCAATGAAAGTTGATGCCAATTGTGACATCATCTAATGAAAACGAAACGCCTTTTTCGTTTGGTGAAAATGTAAGTTCACGGTAAAGATTACCATTCCACAATATTCCACCTTCTGAAAATTCTACATGTTGCTTACCTGTAATAACCTCGCCTTTAGCTATATACTTGCCGTTGAGCGAGAAATCCACGATTGACGCACTGACGATACCTACTTGTACGTATGGTTCATTACCTTTATTGCACGGAGATATTACCGTTGTATTTTCTTGTTGTGGTCCATGAATTTTTTCTTTGACCAAACAGAATTCATCTGCAGACAATGATACTTCATGTAAAATGCCGACTACTTGTAATGGTGTTATTTCATCGAAATCGTCTTTACGTGGAGTTATAATGAGTCCGCACATATCCAATGCACCAGGACTTATGAGTTTTATATTTCCGTCTTGGGCATAATAACAGTCAGGACGGTGCTTTTTGCGTGGAAAGATTATGGAAAGACATTGTCCATCAACCATCCAATTGACAATGTTCATCATTGGTTCGGACTGTCCATCTATCAGTGGAAGTGCATCGTAAACACGATTAAATGATATTTCGCCGGCATTTATGTTGTTACTTCTTATAAGTAAAGCAGGACATACCCAACCGCCTATTACCGATATATCATTATTGTCGTCGAGTGAATATATTTTTACGAGACTTCTCTGTAATTTCAGCCACGTTGTCTGTATTGGCAATATTCCGCTAGTCCCTGCTTGGAAGTGCATGTGGTCAGGTGCCGATGCACCACACTGCGGTCCATTATAGAATATTGTCATATCTGGATGCCTTGACAAAAAGAGCAGCATATTGGCATAATGTCCTTTTATCTGCTGAGGTTGATGTGTAGTGGACGGAATAGTGAAATGTACAGGTAGGATTGGATAAGGATTTACCAATACTTCGTATTCCCGACCGAAAAATGTTGATATTTGCTGGTCTGGACGATTATTCCGGCATAAGAAACATGGGCGTTTGCTTATTGCGTCTTTGCTTATTGTTGCTCCCGTTGAAATAATCCTAGCAGGGTTATATTGTAATTTAAGCGTTAATGGTGAATTTAAATTTGGACTCTGTTGATTCCCATTAATTGCAGTAATTTCATCAATAGAGACAGTGATATTTCTTGTTTTGACGTCTTGCAAATCACGGAAATTTTGTCTCGCCAAATCCCATGTTTCCATTTGGCGGTTGAAAAACCTATCAAGTGAATTGTTTTCAAGTATTCCCCCTTTGCCTGCGTTCATCTTTATACGGGCCATCAGTTCCATTGTACGCAGACGATCCTTATACAGGTTGTTGGCATTAACTTTATCCACGCTCAATGAAGAGTCGCTGTTACCTGACCAGCGACGGCAGAGATAGAGTTCTGAATATATACGGCCAATCCTAAATTTACGACTGAATGCGAGTCCGACAGCGTAATCTTCGCCGTAGCTGGTGTTGGGAAAACGAATCTGTCGCAATAGAGGAGTAAAGAAGGCTCTTGGTGCTCCTAATCCGTTTATGCGTAACGCGTTGTTGCATCCGTTTGTTTCTGTCCATTCCGCATGATTAATCAAGCCGGGTGGCAGTGTCTCCAGATTGAAATTACACATTCTGTAACTGCCTACAACCATTGCTGCTCGTTGTTCGTAAAACGCATTGACAATGGTTTGCAATGTGTCGGGTGAAGAATAGAGATCGTCGCTGTCAAGTTGAACAGCAAAGCGCCCACAACGTATGTCGTCCACAGCAACATTCCAACATCCTCCTATACCGAGATTAGTACGTTGCGGTATGATATGGATAAGTCTCTCGTCATCGTAAGCGTCAAGAAGCTTTGTGGTCATGTCTGTTGAATGGTTGTCAACCACAATGACATTGTATTTAAATGTGGTTTTTTGTGCTAGCGCGCTATTGACTGCATCACAAATGGTTTTTTCCCTATTGCGTACAGGAATAACAACTGTAGCCTCCACATTGAAGTCTTGTTCTGCAAAATCCGGTTCAGCATAGCTTGATGTGTCAACAAGTGCACCTACGCATTCAAGATGAGCCGTTACAACTTGTTCCATTTCTATTTGGACATCGCGGTTTGCAGGATTAACATAGTCAAACTGTTTTATTCCACTTTCTCTACAGTCGATTTCTTCCTCTGTATATAGGTATTCGTTGATATGGAACAAACGTCCCTGCCGACTAAGGTAGAGCCATAATTCATACCAACCGGCATATTTGTAGTTGTTGTCTACAATATCGGCGCTAAAACTGCGTAATATCGATGATTTTGTCATAATTACAGAACCGAAGTCAAAATCATCGCGCAGGCTTCCTGTTTGCCAGTCTATTACCGGATGTGCTTCTGTAACTCCATTTTTTACAGACCATCTGTCTGCATAAACCATTGTCGCATCGGTCTCGGCTATTACGCGAGCCATGCGTTGTATAGAGTACTGACCAAGACTTACCGGAACATCGTTTAAAAATATTAACACGTAATCTGCTAGTGCGTTATCAGCAATACTACGCATTGTTAAAGACGATCTCAGTCCGTCAGTAACAATAAACGAACAATCATCGGGTACGGCATTTTGAATGGCAAATTCCTGCGTTACGAGCAAATTAATGTGGCTTATCATCCTACTACCGCGAAGTTGTCGGAGTGTGTTGCTAATTGCATCAAAATTACAACACGGTATAAAGCAATCTATTGTTTCTAACATTGATTCTAGCAATTAATAAGTTCTCGTCAATTGATAAAGTTATAAGATGAAAGCGATAAGATTTTATCTTCTGACTTTTTCACTTTTAAGACTCCTTTTTCCAAATACGACTGTTTCGGCAAGAAAATAATTAAAAAGGCCAGATATAAGTAGAGCCATAAGGTTGCATACAACTACGTTCCAACCAAATATTCTCTCAAAAAGTAACAAAAATGCCATTTTTACGGCAAAACCTAAAGCCGATGACAAATTGAACACTATAAAGCGCCTCCAAAAATCTGTTGCACAACGTTTCTCAATTCTACTTTTCCATATCCAGCAATATGAGCAAAGAAAATTACTCATAACCGCAAATTCAAACGAGATTATAGGCGAGATAATATAATCACCAATATACGTATTGAAAATAAATGTCGAACATATCCATAAGATGAATGTGTCCACACCAGTACCGAATAATCTGCTTGCAACAAACTCAATGTATCGAAGCATATGTAATTTATTTATATTGTAAGAATCAGGAGCTGAACATATTTAAGTATTTTAACTACTTGTTTATCATCTTATTATATGCATATATTGCTATGATCACTTAAATTCGTACAACTTCTGATTCTTCAATTATATAAAAATTCAGCAGTTATCTTTGATAATTATGAAATGATGTCTGTATAAATAATCCACCTACATGCTAACAACTTAATTTAATTGTCCGTATTATTATTTTTCTTGAGGGGATCTTGTTTTGATAATATTTCCTTGTCTTTGATAAACTGAATAGAGTAAGCCACAAACAGTAGCACAGCAATAATAAATCCGACAATATCTATTATGCCCAATTTAATTCCATAGAAATAATAATTTGCGCTGGACCATGGCATATACATGTAAAACGTATTAATTAAGATTACGATAAGACGAAACTCTGTCGGACCGAAACTACTGTAGGTCAGACGGAACTCACCTTTAAGGATGGCACCAATATAAGTATAAATAGATAAACATAAATATCCGGCTAATATCAACATTGCAATATCAAGCCTTAGCATAGGTGAAAGGCCAGCGCCTATACACATGATACAAATGGTAATGGCATCAAGCGTATGATCGATAAAAAAGCCATAAACAGGTCTTTGTGTATTACGTACACGAGCTAATGTACCATCAAGGCTGTCCCCATACCAATTTATCACAAGTCCTAATGAAGAAAGCCAAAGCCATTGGATATTCCAACATGACAATAAAAAACCAAGTGCACAGATTACCGCTCCACCGACACCTAAGAATGTCAACATATCAGATGTGACCCAACTAGGTTGTCTTTGTGCCAACCATATTAATATTCGTTTTTCTGCGGCATTAAGCAGTGAAGTCTGTATCCTTTGTGAAGTTTCTTTACCCATAGAATTTATTATTTGTTATAAGTTTGGTCTGCAAAGTTACAGCTTTATTACGAATTTTATACATTTATGTAAGTTAAAGTTGTTAAACCTAAAAATTTTGGATGAAATATATCGGTGAAACGCCTGTATAGTTAATAATAGTTAGTAAAATATTACTAGATCAAAGATTAAACATAAAAAACTCGTTTACATTTTGCTCATAAATAGTTTTCAAGTTTGTTTGTTGTAAGATTGTATTTTAATTATGTTTTACTTTATGATAAAAGCCAGGGCATGCTTCATAATCAGCCCTGGCTTACCTATTTTGTATTAATATGATTTTTTACTGATGCTGTTCTCTCAACAGGTCGTTAACTGTCTTAACAGGATTGAATGTAGAGAGCGGTACCTCGACAAATATTGTATTCCAATCGCTCATTGCTCCATTCCATAATCCTGGAAGTTCGAGCGCCTTGAGTTCACGACCGTTTTTGCTCTTTGAGCTAATGAATCCTGTTGTTTTGTCTACATATTCAGGCAGGTTAAAGGGCTTTCCTTTATAATCTTTAATGGCACATACCAAATCAACAGGATTAAAATGCGTTCCTTCGGCAAACATACGCATATATTCTGCGTTGTTTTTGTCAATTTGACTGCTTTCAAGGATCTGCAAACTTACAGTGCCGTCTTGGTTATAAGTGAGGAACGGACCACCTCCAGGTTCACCGACATTCTTTACAACTCCGCATACACGCATCGGACGGTTTAGCTTGCTACGCAGGTATATTACGAGCTCTGCATCTTCAAGTTGCTTTATGTCAGACTTGCGACAGCATAAGTCATGCTGAACGAAATGTATCATGTCTTCAAGCTGCTTATGAGTGTATTCGCCGGTGTCAAGCAGACGTAAATATTCAAATGTCCTGGCCTGCATGGTAATAAGTATGCCAGCTATGAGCTGTTTGTACGTTACTGTGTCGTCCTTTAAGCGGTCTGGCACAACGTTGTCGATGTTTTTAATGAATACAATATCGGCTTCGATGTCGTTGAGGTTTTGTATAAGTGCTCCATGTCCACCCGGACGGAACAGCAAAGTATTGTCTTTGTTGCGGAATGGTGTGTTGTCCGGGTTTGCGGCAATCGTATCTGTACTCGGCTTTTGTTCAGAGAAAGTAACATCGTAACGTATTCCGTATTTTTCGGCATACAGAGCGCATTTTTCGTCAACTTTTTTCTTGAACAGTTCACGGTGTTCGTGGCTTACTGTGAAGTGGATGTGGGCTTCACCTCCACATGCGGCGTACAAGGCACCTTCTACCAAATGCTCCTCAAGTGGCGTGCGTGGTCCTTCCGGATATTTATGGAACAGCAACAGGCCTTTGGGTAACTGACCATAATTCAATCCTTTGGACTCGAGCATATTTGCTACAACAGCTTTGTATTGTCCTTCAGATATGAGGGTTGGTATGTCCTTACCTTCATTCTTGATACAAGTTGAGTTCAGTTCTTCATAGAATGCGAAATTCTTGATATTAGCAAAATACTTCTTTTCAAAGTCTGTCTGTGGCTCGTCGTTGTCGCCGTTAAGAAATGCGAACATGTCCTTGAACATGCGGCTGGCTGCACCGCTGGCAGGTACGAATTTAACAATCTTCTTGTCTCCTCCTGCCTTGTATTCATTCCATGCGTTAACGTATTTCGAGCGCTCGTTGTCGGTTGGTGCTACAATACCGCGTCCTATTCCGGCTGCTGCTTCTATGCGTAAAAATGGGAAACCTTGTTTGAACTGCTCAAGTTGGTTTTCCACCTGAGCTTCGCTTATGCCTTTGCCGGCAATTTGTTTTAAGTCTTCTTGTGATAACATAAGTATTGTTTTTATCAGGTTATAGTTGTGTTTTTAAGGTTGTTTCCAATCGTGAGGCACAATAATCGTGTTTTTAATCTGTACATATTTCATGCCTCTTGGTTCTTTATTGCAAAAGTAACGTTTTTCCTTTAAAAAACGAGCTCTCAGACATTAAAAAGTTATTACTTTTTGCAATAAAACTTAGATTTCTTATTTTCTATTGTTCAAAATTAAGGTTTCTCGGAAAAAATAAGTAAGTTTGCATTCGATGAACAGACTCATATTTACACGAAAGGAACTAAGCGATATCTTCAGTTATACAAGGAAACTGAGGACTAAAATCAGCATGCTTGCCGAGGCGGATGATGAACATAAAGTTATTTCGTATGTAACAAAGGCTATCAGGTCCGGTTCCATCAGCAGGGACGTATTCGGACTAAATCCTGTTTTGTCTGCCTTGCAAACGGCCGTGATTGCCGTTGATGAAATCGGGCTTAAACGTGACGGAGTTATTTCTATTCTTTTGTATGCTGTTGCCGAAACTGATGAAGCAGGATTGGAAAGCATACGGCGCGACTTCGGAGATAATGTGGCACGCATCATTCATGGACTTGGAAAAATACAGGAACTTTACAAGATGAATCCCATTATCGAGAGTGAGAATTTCCGTAACTTGTTACTCTCGTTTGCCGAGGACATGAGAGTGATCTTAATAATGATTGCCGATCGCGTAAACCTTATGAGACAGATAAGGGATACAGAGAACCTTGAGGCAAAGACGGAAGTAAGCCAGGAGGCGAGTTACCTGTATGCACCTTTGGCTCACAAGCTGGGTCTGTACAAATTGAAGAGCGAGTTGGAAGACCTCAGCCTGAAGTATCTTGAGCACGATGCTTACTACATGATAAAGGACAAGCTCAATGCCACCAAAAAGAGCCGTGATGCTTATATTGAACGCTTCATAGCACCGATAGATAAAAAGCTGAAGGATGCAAAGCTCAAATTCCACATGAAAGGACGTACCAAGAGTATACACAGCATCTGGCAGAAGATGAAGAAACAGCAGTGTGGTTTCGAGGGCGTTTACGATCTTTTTGCAATACGTATAATCCTTGATTCGCCGGTTGAGTTGGAGAAGGTGCAATGCTGGCAGGTGTTTGCAATAATAACAGACATGTACCAACCTAATCCGAAACGCATGCGAGACTGGTTGAGCGTACCAAAGTCCAATGGGTACGAGAGCCTGCATATAACTGTACTAGGTCCGGAGAACAAGTGGGTTGAAGTGCAGATACGTACGGAGCGAATGGATGAAATCGCCGAACGTGGACTGGCCGCCCACTGGCGTTACAAGGGCGTAAAAGGCGAAAGCGGTCTTGATGAATGGCTCAACTGCATCCGCACAGCTTTGGAAAATAAGGATGACCTGCAAGTTATCGACCAGTTCAAGATGGATCTGTATGAAGACGAAGTTTTCGTATTCACTCCTAAAGGCGACCTGATGAAGTTTCCTAAAGGTGCAACCGTGTTGGACTTTGCTTATCGGATACACTCAAATATAGGCAATCACTGCGTCGGAGCCAAAATCGGCGGCAAGGTTGTAACTTTCCGTTATGTGCTGAAGAATGGCGACCAGGTTGAAGTCATGACATCGACCACGCAAAAGCCAAAACATGAATGGCTAAACATAGTCAAGACAAGTAGGGCAAAGGCTAAGATACGTATGGCCTTGAAAGACCAGACTGTGAAGGATGGAGCCTATGCCAAGGAAATGTTTGAGCGCAGACTGAAGAACAGGAAAATAGAATTTGAGGAAAGTGCAGTATCACACTTGATAAAGAAGCTTGGCTTTAAAGAGGCCAACGACTTTTACCGTAAGATTGCTGATGGAACATTGGACGTCAACCAGGTAATAGACAAGTACCAGGAGTTACAGCAGCATGACGCGAATATAAGCTTGCAGCAACAGTCACGCAGTGCTGAAGGTTTCAGTTATGAGAATCCCAACGAAGAAATAGCACGCTCAAGTGATGATGTGCTTGTTATTGACAGAAATCTGAAAGGGCTTGATTACAGCTTGTCAAAATGCTGTAATCCGATATACGGTGATGATGCCTTTGGTTTTGTGACTGTCAGTGGTGGCATTAAGATACACCGCAAAGACTGTCCGAATGCTCCGGAGTTGCGTAAACGTTTCGGGTATAGGATTGTGAAAGCAAAATGGAGCGGAAAGGGAAATTCGCAGTATTCGATTACGTTACGAATAATTGGCAATGACGATATCGGTATCATTAACAATATAACGAGCATAATATCAAAAGAAGAGAAAATAATAATGCGTAACATCAATATCGATAGTAATGACGGACTTTTCAGCGGTAATCTTACTGTTAACGTTGAAGATACTTCGCGCCTTGAGCAGCTTATTAAGAAGATACGTAATGTTAAAGGTGTGAAGCAGATCATAAGGATATGATGCGGGTATTGCCATTATTAACGTGAGTTCGGCATAAGAAAAGCATAAAAAAGTTGTGGGAATGGAATATTT
>ENA-OQRB01000598-OQRB01000598.1-human-gut-metagenome-genome-assembly--contig:-NODE-598-length-25003-cov-24.913380_pt1 | contig 25003 bp, 18 predicted proteins | sample MGYA00243235_ERZ505100 | MGnify/ENA primary metagenome ERZ505100 (study PRJEB26097, sample SAMN02712145) | human gut metagenome | biome: Gut microbiome | host: Homo sapiens | place: Denmark...
AATGACTGCCTTCGTGTAGGTGGAACCTACGTCGCATCCGCCAAAGTATTTCATAATATTACTTCTCCTCCCGATTGTTTGTGTTTTTTGCCTTTTCCATGTTGTTATCTTTTCCATATCAGAGGGCGGTTTGCCCTCCTCTCGTCAAGAGATTAACACGTTTGTGTGCGTTTTACAACCCCTACACAGCATACAATGGCAAAAAAATTGTTGATTTCAACAAAAAAATGTGATAGAATTTGAACAATCCATACTGGGCAGCTATCATTTCTGACATGATTTTCCTGCCCCCGCTCGAGAAAGGAGTGTTTCCCATGCACGAACATGAACACGATCACGATCATGCGCATCACAGCCACCCGCACAGCCATGAGCACACCGGCGGCAAGCCGATGAGCCACGAAGAGGTGCTGGCGCTGCTGACCTATATGCTCGACCACAACCGCCACCATGCCGATGAGCTGCACGACATCTGCCATGCGCTCGAGGATGCCGGCAAGACCGAGGCGGCCGCGGCGCTGGCTGAGGCGCTGCATGAATATGACCACGGCAACAGCAAGCTCGAAAAAGCCCTCGAGCTTGCCAAGCAGAACTAACGGGTAAAAAGGAGCGAATACCATGTGTCTTTCCGATGCATATGAGATCCGGGACGGCAAGGAAAACCTCGTCTGCTCGCGCGTGTGCAACGTCTCTGCCGACGGCGAGAACGTCACGCTGACCGACCTGATGGGGATCCGCAAGGTCATCCCCGGCAAGCTCAAGAAAGTGGACCTGATGAGCAATGTCATCCTCATCGAGGCCTGCTGAATCGATCTGCCGACCGGCGTCCGGAGCTTCCGGACGCCGGTTGATGCTGTCAAAAAGTAATACTTTTTGACAAAGGGGTCTGCGGCCTGACTGCAGCGCACGCGCTGTCCGCCTTTGGCTGCCAGCGCGCACGTTTGCAGGCCGAGCGGTATTTTCTCCGCCGCACATGTCGCCGGAGAAAATGATCGGACTTTCTTTGCGCCTGCGGGCGCAAAGGCTACGAGGTTCTTCGACAAGTCGGACCGGCGCCCGGGCTTCCGGACGCCGGTTTTTATGCACAAGATTTGCAGATCCTTCTTGTATTTTCCCTTTCTTTCCTTTATAGTATAGGGAATCTGCGTAAAAGGGTCGTGAAGACATGGGATTTTGGGAGCTGGCCGTGCTGGCAGTCGGTCTGTCGATGGACGCGTTCGCCGTTTCCGTCTGCAAGGGACTGGCCCTGCAGCGCGTGTCGTGGAAGGAATGCTGCATCGCGGGGGCATGGTTCGGCGGTTTTCAGGCGCTCATGCCGCTGCTGGGCTACCTGCTCGGCACGCAATTTGAGCAGTTTGTCACTTCCGTCGATCACTGGATCGCGTTCGTTCTGCTGGGCATCATCGGCGGCAATATGATCCGCGAGGCGCTGTCCAAGGACGAAGATCAGCTCGATGCCTCGCTTGCATGCAAGACCATGCTCCTGCTCGCCGTCGCGACAAGCATCGACGCGCTCGCCGTCGGCATCACGTTCGCGTTCCTGCCCGGCACGCGCATCGTGCCCGCCGTGGCGCTCATCGGCACGATCACCTTCGCCTTTTCCGCGGCCGGTATCCGGCTCGGCAGCGTGGTCGGCCTGCGCTTCAAGCGCAAGGCAGAGTTTGCCGGCGGCGGGATCCTCATCCTGCTCGGCACGAAGATCCTGCTCGAACACCTCGGTATTTTGTAAAAACATCTTTTTTCTCCGCGATCCGGCCCGGATCGCGGAGTTTTTTCACGCTTTGTGCGTTGCGAGACAAGTTTTCACACCCGCGCGAATATGTTGAACCAGCAGCAAAAAACCGCCAAATCGCGAACGAAGAAAACGGAAATTCTGCACAACAATTCCTTTCATATTTGTTGCAAAAAGACGGTTTTTTGGCACTTGCAAAAGAAATAATCTGTTTCTCTTGCGATTTTGTGAAATTTAAGATATAGTTTATGATAAGCGTTCGGTATTAGACTGAAATTTGCTTAAATGAGTGGAGGAACGATATGAAAAAAGTATTACTCACCATCATCAGCGTCTGCCTGATCGCCGCGAGTATCTTCGGCCTGTTCGCCGGAGTGAGCAGCTTCAGCGACATCATGAATGTCAAAGAGTACAAGGAAAAGGACGCCGAAGAGGGTCTGGAAGCGATCGAGACGCTCAACGACGGTCTTGATCTGCTGCAGGAGAACGAGGGCACGTACCTCGCCGGCGTGGACACCTACACCGCCGGCCTGATCGCCTACTCCGAAGGCAAGACTCAACTCTCCGCAGGCTACGCCGCCTACTACGCCGGCAAGAAGCAGCTCGAGGAAGGCAAAGCCCAGTACGCCGCCGGCAAGAAGCAGATTGAGGACAACACCGCAGCCTACAATGAAGGCAAGGCCACCCTCGCCAAGATCGAGCCTCTGATGCCCTACGTTAACCAGTATGTCGAGTTCCGCGACGGCACCATCGCAAACCTCGCCGGCTTCTCGAACGCGCAGGCGTGGTTCGTCTCTGTCGTGCGTCCGATCGCGGCCAAGCAGGGTCTGAATATCCCGGCCGACGTGACTGACCTGCCGGCTTACGTGCAGCAGATGGTCGCGGACGGCAAGGCCCAGCTCAAGCAGTACGAAGACGGTCTGGTCCAGCTGGCCGAGGCCGAGAAGGCCATCGCCGCAGGCGAGGCTCAGCTCAGAGACGCTGAGAAGCAGCTCGCGCAGGGCGAAAACGATCTCGCGGCCGGCGGCAACCAGCTCGCCGACGGCAAGAAGCAGCTCAACACCTTCGAGGACGGCTGCGCACAGGTCGCCGCCGGCTGTGAGCTCCTGCTCACCCAGCCCGCTTACATGAACAACGAAGGCAAGGGCGACAAGAAAATGTGCCCGAGCGTTGCCGACATCCTCAAAGAGCGCTACGGCGACAACTTCTCCATCTGGGAGCTCGACGACAACGGTGAGGTTCGTGTCGTCAACGGTTGCCAGTACCTGAACCTCGAAAACTGCCGCGCGGTCGGCCAGGCCGGTAAGGACTACATCGAGGTCTACCAGACCGCTGCCGTCACGAAGGAAGTCATGAGCAGACTCGGCGTCGTCGCCGCGATGCTCATCGCGTCCGTGCTCGGCCTCATCGCCGGCCTGTTCGGCATCCTGTCCGTGATCCGCATCAGCAAGGGCAAGATCGTGACCGCCTCCGTCTGCGGCATCATCTCTGCCGTCATCGCCGTCGCCGGCAACATCATCGGCATGCTCACCGGCTACACCGGCTACACGTTCGCCTGCCGCTACGGCAAAGCTCCCGACCCTGTCACCTACGAGTTCACGGGTCACACCCAGTTCGTTGCGATCGTCATTCTGGCCATCGTTGCGATCCTGTTTGCGATCATCGCGTGTGTCGTCTCCGGCGCTTATAAGCGTTCGCAGAAGGCCGTTGCCGATCAGGCCGCCGCTGCTGCCGCTCCGGTCGCCGAGCCGATCGCCGAGTAAGACAAGACAATCCAGCAAAAATCTCCGGAGTCTGACTCCGGAGATTTTTTATATCCCGCCGCACCAGGATACCGGTGCGGCGGTTTTTGCATTTGTACGCTCACTGCCAGAGCTCCGCCGTCACGAACTGCCGTCCCTTGCGCGACTGGCCGCCGACCTCTGTGACCGCGCCCTTGCCCGCACCGCGCAGCGACAGCACGTCGCCCGGTGCGACCGGCGCATCCGGACGCAGGCACTCGGCATAGTTGAGGTGCACCGCGCCCGCGCGGATCTGCGCCGCGGCGCTCGTGCGCGAGAGGCGAAACATCCCGCTCACGACGGCATCCAGCCGCGCCGACTGCACCGTGAACGTCACGGGGTGCACCTTGCGCTCCGGCACGGGCACGGCGGACAGCGGCACTGCCGCCGCCTTCACGCCCGCGCGGCCGACCTGTTCGAGCGTGCGCAGCTCCGGCTCCACGCTCGGCAGGCAGAACACGAACGCGCCGTGCGCCTGCACGAGAATGTCGCCGACCCATTCGCGCCGGATGCCGAGACCGAGGATCGCGCCGAGATAGTCCCGGTGGCCGGGCGCGGCGAAGGGCGCCGAAAACTGCACCGCGCGCAGGTGCTCCGCGGGGTCAAAGTCCGCCGGCGTGAGGTAAAACGGCAGGAAAAACGCCACCTGCCGCTCGCACCCCTCCGCGCCGCCGTGCAGCACGAGCGTGCAGTCACGATGACGCGCCCAGTTCGTGAGCGCATACTGCTCCGCCGGGGTCAGAAACGCCGTGGACGTGACCGACGCCGTGCGCTCGCAGCGCTCGGCCAGATCGGCTGCACGCCGCAGAAGGTCTTCCTCCACTGCCCTCACCTCCCGTTCAGGTCGCGGATGGCGGCCTCGAGCTGCTGCGCCACCTGCGCCAGCTCCTGCCGGAATTCGCGCGCGCTCATGCGCAGCACACCCGCGCGCAGCGCCGTGAGCTGGATGAGCGCGTCGGACGTAACGACGCGCACGGAGTCGTTTTTCCCGATCTCGTCGGCGAGCTTTTCCATGTAGGCGTCCGCCGTCTCGCCCTGACGCGTAAAGACCACGTGCAGACCGCTGCGGTCGAACTTCTCGCCCTGACCGCCGGGGACGCGGTAGCCGTCGAACACGACCACGACCTCGCGGCGCGTGAAGGCGGCGTAGTTGCTCAGCGCATCCATGAGCCGCTCGCGCGCAGCGTCGATGTGGCCGCTGTCGGCAAGGGCACGCAGCTCGTCCCACGCGAAGATGACGTTGTAGCCGTCCACGATCACGCGCTCGCGCCGTGGGTGGAACAGCTCGGCGCGCTCGGTCTCGTCCGCACCGGGCGCGGCGTTGCGCACGGGGGCTGCGTACTGCGCGCGGCGGATGGGACCGAACTCGCGCTGCAGGATCTGCTCAAGCTCGCGGTCGTCGAGATCAAACCGGCGGCGGAACATCCGCGGCGTATCCTCGGGTGCGGGCTGCTCCTTGCCGAAGCCGGTGTCGAGATGCATATACTCACGCACACGGTCCCACGGGATGACCGTGCCCGCACCGTGGGCGCAAAAGACGCTGTCGGGCGTGTTGTCGGGATCGCGCGTGGGCTCGTAGCCGCTCTCTGCGATGACCTCCTGCGCGTTGTGGCAGGTATCGTAGCCCGCAACGGTACACGAGATGCGTCCGCGCCCGCGCGTGTACGCCGCGACCTCGGCGGGATAATCGCGCATCGTGCTCACCGGTGCGCGGCCCGTGAGCACAGCCATGTCGCCGTGCGTCTCGGGTGAAGAAAACGTGCCGCACATGAGGCGCACATCGCTGATCGCGCGGCCGATCTGTTCGGCCGGCACCTCGATACGAAAGGCATAGTACGGCTCAAGCAGAACGCTCTCGGCCTGCATGAGCCCCTGCCGCACGGCGCGCCACGTCGCCTGCCGGAAATCGCCGCCCTCGGTGTGCTTGATATGCGCACGCCCGGCGAGCAGCGTGATCTTCACGTCCGTCAGCGGTGCGCCGGTGAGTACGCCGCGGTGGCACTTTTCGGCCAGATGCGTGAGGATCAGGCGCTGCCAGTTCCGGTCGAGCACGTCCTCGCTGCAGGAGGTATCAAACGTCAGCCCCGTGCCGCGCTCGGCTGGCTCGAGCAGCAGGTGCACCTCGGCATAGTGGCGCAGCGGCTCGAAATGTCCCACGCCCTCGACCGGCGCCGCGATCGTCTCCTGATACAGGATGCGGCCGGAATCGACCTGCACGTCCACGTCGAACCGCTCGCGGATGAGGCTTTTGAGCACCTCGATCTGCACCGTGCCCATGAGCTGGACATGGATCTCGCGCAGCGCCTCGTCCCAGACGATGTGCAGCTGCGGGTCCTCCTCCTCAAGCTCACGCAGGCGCGGCAAAAACGCGCGCGCGTCCACATCCGGCGGCAGACCGATGCGGTAGGTCAGCACCGGCTCGAGTGACGGCGGCATGGATGCGGCCGCGCTGCCGAGCCCCTGCCCCGGATATGTCTGCGTGAGTCCCTGCACGGCGCACACGCCGCCGGCAGGGACTGTCTCCGCCGTCTCGAATTTTTCTCCCGTGTAGAGCCGGATGGCATTCACCTTCTCCTGCACGGGCGTGTCCGCGCCGCGCGGAAGATACGTCAGCGGGGTGCGCACGCGCAGCTGACCGCCCGTCACCTTCAGACACGTGAGGCGATTGCCCTGCGCGTCGCGCATGATCTTATAGACCCGCGCGCCGAATTGCGCCGGGTAGTCCGGCGGCGCAGCGTAGCGCGCGAGCGCCGCGAGCAGCTCGTCCACGCCCGTGAGCTTCAGGCCCGAGCCGAACAGACACGGGAAGAGCTTCCGCCCGCGGATGAGCGCGCGCACGGTCTCGTCCGGCAGCGCGCCGGTGTCGAGATACTGCTCGAGCGCCGCTTCATCGCACAGGGCGATCTGCTCCGGATCGGGATCTGTAAAGTCCACGCACGCGCCGCTCAGGTGTGCGCGCAGGTCGTCCATGAGCGCCGCGCGCTCCGCACCCGGCAGATCCATCTTCGTCACGAACACGAACACCGGCACGCGGTAGCGCCGCAGCAGCTGCCAGAGCGTCTGCGTGTGCGCCTGCACACCGTCCGTGCCGCTGATGACGAGCACCGCATAATCGAGCACCTGCAGCGTGCGCTCCATCTCGGCGGAAAAGTCCACGTGCCCCGGCGTGTCGAGCAGTGTGACCGCCGTGTCGCCGAGCGTCAGGCGCGCCTGCCGCGAAAAGATCGTGATGCCGCGCGCGCGCTCGAGTGCGTGCGTGTCCATGTGCGCGTTTTTATGGTCGACACGCCCGAGGTCGCGGATGGCACCCGTGCGGTAGAGCAGCGCCTCGGACAGCGTTGTCTTTCCGGCGTCGACGTGCGCCAGGATTCCCAGAACCAGTTGCTTCATAAGCACCTCGTGAATTTGCAATGATAAAATCAGTATACCAAAAAAAGCGCCTGCGGAAAAGCCCCACAGGCGCAACAGTTCACAAAACCTCGTAGCCTTTCGCCAATGGCGCGGCGAAAGAAAGTGGAATCATTTTCTCCGGCGACATGTGCGGCGGAGAAAATACCGCTCGGCCTGCAAACGTGCGCGCTGTTCATCTCCGGCGGACAGCGCGTGCGCTGCAGTCAGGCCGCAAACCTCTTTTCAAAAAAGTAATACTTTTTTGAAAGGCAAAGCGCCTGCGGGAAACCCCACAGGCGCAAATCGAGATTTACCAGATGTTGTCCGGATACTTGCCCGCATCGCGCAGCGCACGCAGCGCCGCGACCACGTCCGGCAGGTCGTCGTGATACGTCACACCGTGCCACGCATCGTCCGTGTGCAGCATGGTCACATCCGCCGTTCCGGCGTGCAGCTGCGCGTCGACGATCGACGGCACGAAATACTCGCACTTGAGCGGATTGCGCGGCAGGTTCTCATCCAGAAACGCCGGGAAGCGGCGCTCGAGCTCGCGCAGGTACAGCGGCGAAAAGCCCCAGAAATTCATCGACACCGTCGTATCGCCCGGCAGGTCGATGAAATGCTCGCCGTCCTCGGTGTAGGCAGCGTCCGCACCGCGCTGCTCGATGTGCGTGCGCTCCGTGATGCTCTCGAGCATACCGCCGCGCTCCGTGCAGACGCCGCGCGACACGCTGCCGTTGGCCGTGACGGTGTTGCGCAGGCGGAAGCCCACCATGGCATACGACCGCTCGGGGCGCGGCACGGCCAGAAAATCATACAGCAGGCGGTAGGCCTCGATGCCGTAATAGTCGTCGGAATTGATGACGGCAAACGGTCCGTCGATCTCGGGCGCGGCGCACAGCACGGCGTGAGCGGTGCCCCACGGCTTCGTGCGGCCATCGGGCACGGTGTAGCCCTCCGGCAGTGTGTCGAGCTTCTGATAGGCATAGCGCACGTCGAACGCCGCAGCTACGGCCGGGCCGACGCTCTCGCGAAACTCCTCGGCGGTCTCCTCCTTGACGACGAACACGACCTTGCGGAAGCCCGCGCGGTAGGCGTCAAAGAGCGAATAGTGCAGCAGAAAATGGCCGTACTCATCCACGGGCGTCGTCTGCTTCGGGCCTCCGAAGCGGCTGCCCATGCCGGCGGCCATGATGACCAGACAGGGTTGATGCATACTCCTCGTTCCTCCATATCTCAAAGGGTCTGAGCCATTATAGGCCGTGGGCGGAAATTTGTCAATTTCACGCCGCCGCATCTTGGAACTGCGCGCAAAATATGCTATACTCTGTGTCATCTATCTTGGCGGCTGTTGACGGGAGGAATGCGGTATGCAGCGAAAGATCGGTGCGCTGCGGCTGGGTCTGACCTTTGCCGGGTGCTTTCTCGGCGCGGGGTATGTGTCCGGACAGGAACTGTGGCAGTATTTCGGCGCGTTCGGCACGCACGGCCTTCTGGGGCTTGTGCTTGCGATCGCGCTGCTCGGCGGCACGGGTGTGCTGCTGCTGCGGCTGAGCGCACGCACCGGCATCGAGGCGATGGACGCGCTGATCGTGCGCGCGGACATTCCGTGGCTGCGCACACTTGTCGGCGTGCTGACGGCGGCGCTGCTGTTCGGCGTCGTGTGCATCATGACGGCCGGCATCGGCGCGCTCGGCAGCCAGATGCTCGGCCTGCCGGTGTGGCTGGGCTCGGCGCTCGTGTGCGTGCTCATCGCGGCGGCGGCATATTTCGGCGTCGGCGGTATGGTGACGGTGTTCACCGTCGCCGTCCCGTGCATGATCGTCGCGGCGCTCATCATCGCGGGCATCCGGCTGCAGCGCACCGGGCTGACCGCCGCAGCCTTCGCCGGCGGGAGCACGAACCCCATGCTCGGCAGCTGGGTCACGAGCGCCGTGAACTATGCGGCCTACAACTTCTTTGCCACCGTGGGCATTCTCGCCCCGATGACGCAGCATCTGAAAAGCCGCAGCACCGCCGGCTGGGGCACGCTGCTCGGCTGCGTGCTGCTGCTTGCGGTCGCGCTCGGCGTGCTGTGCGCACTGGCGACGAGCCCGGAGAGCATCGCGGCGCCCCTGCCCATGCTCGATCTCGCGTGCCGGCTCGGTGCGGCCGGCGTCATATACGCCGTGCTGCTCTTTTTCGGCATGTTCGGCACGAGCGTCTCCTCGCTCGTGGCCGTGCTGACCTATACCGGGCAGAAATCCGCGTGGCTGTCGGCCCACCGCACGCTCGTGCTGCTCGTGCTCACGGCCACCGCCTTTGCCGGAAGTCTGTTTGGCTTCGGCGATCTGATCGGCACTGTGTACCCGGTCTACGGTTACCTCGGCATGGCCGCCATGCTGCTCGTGGCCGAGCACGCCATACATGCCCGCCGCGCCGCAGCCGGAGATTGACCCGCGGCGCAAGACCTGCTACAATAGAAGCATTCACAAGTCCCACGTTCTGGAATCTTTTACAGGAGGAACTGCGATGAAACATCTCAAAAAGACGCTGTGTCTGCTGCTGGCGGTCATGATGCTGCTGGCGCTTGGCGTGCCGGCCATGGCCGCGGGCGAGATCCCGGTCGATGCCGAGCACTTCCCGGATCAGGCGCTGCGCACGTACGTGACCGACTACTGCGACACGAACAAGGACAACAAGCTCTCGGCGGCCGAGTGCGAGGCCGTACAGTGCATCGACCTGTTTGAAATGAAGATCACAAAGGTCGCCGACATGACCGGTATCGAGCACTTCACGAATCTGCACGAACTGATTGCGTGCGGCAACCAGATCACGGCGCTCGACCTGAGCGGCATGGCCAAGCTCGAAAAGCTCGACGTGTCCGGCTGCGGCAAGCTGCAGAGCCTGAAGCTCGCCGGCTGCAGCGCGCTCACGCAGCTTGACGCCTCGAGCTGCGCGCTCACGGTGCTCGACCTCACAGGCTGCGCCGCGCTGAAAACCGTCGCATGCTCGTATAACGCGCTCACGGCGCTCGACGTGTCCGCCGCAGAGAAGCTGACCACGCTCGAGTGCAGCGCCAACCGCCTGACCGCGCTCGATCTGAGCGGGCACAAGGAGCTCAAGGTGCTCACGTGCAGCCTCAACAGCCTGACGAAGCTCGACCTCACGGGCTGCACCGCGCTCGAATCGCTCGACTGCAGCAACAACGCGCTCGCCGCGCTGGACCTCTCTGGCTGCACCGCCCTCAACGCCACCGCGCAGGGCGACGGCAAGGCCGAAAATCCGATCCTCAGCCCGCAGTATCTGCCGGAGCAGACCGGCGCGGTCACGGACGGCGGCAAGTGCACCGTGTACTTCGACGTCATCGTCGGCAAGGATAACCTCGGCAGCATCACGCGCGTGCTCGACGCAAACTATGACAAGCAGACCGGCGAGGCGGAGTTTGCCAAGACGCCGGACTACTTCACCTACAGCTACGACACCGGGCGCAAGGGTCTGCCCGCCATGAGCGTGTACTTTGAGATGCAGAATCTGACGCGCGGCGTTGCACTCGACGAGAAAAACTTCCCGGACGAGGCCTTCCGTGCCCTGCTTGCCGAGGCCGTTGACAGCAACGGCGACAGCCTGCTCTCGACGCTTGAAACGCGCCGCGTGTCGGAGCTCAACTGCAGCGGTCTCGGCATCGCCGATCTGACCGGCATCGAGCACTTCACGCAGCTCGTGGCGCTCAACTGCGAAAACAACGAGCTCACCGCGCTTGACGTGTCGAAAAACACACACCTGAGCGAGATCTACTGCGGCGGCAACCGGCTCGCCACGCTCGATCTGACCGGTCTGCCCATCAAGGACGCCGAGACCGACACCGGTCACGTGCAGAAGCTCCCCGGCAGCTACACGCTCAGCGGCACGGAAAACGGTGTTGGACTGTTCGACCTCAGCCAGATCGTCGGCAAGGAGCACATCGGCAGCATCACCGAAGTCAAGGGCGCGGCATACGACAAGAAGACCGGCATCGCACGCTACAGCGCCGCCGTCGAGACCCCCAGCTATACCTACAGCACCGGCAGCAGCGCCGTGTCGCTCACAGTCGAGTTCGCGCTGGATCTGAGCAAGCTGCCCAAGACTCCGTTCGAGGATGTGAAGGCCGGCGCATGGTATTTTGACGCGGTGCTCGAGGCCTTCCGGGACGAGCTTATGGTCGGCATGTCCGAGACGGAGTTCAGCCCCGGTGCCCCCATGACGCGCGCCATGCTTGTGGCTGTGCTGCACCGGCTGGCCGGCAGTCCGAGCGTGAGCGGCAAGATGCCGTTTACGGACGTTGCGTCCGGCACGTGGTACTATGACGCCGTGCTCTGGGCAAGCCAGAACGGTATCGTCGCCGGCATGAGCGAGACGACGTTTGCCCCGCAGGAGAACATCACGCGTGAGCAGATCGTGGCCATCTTCAGCCGCTACACCGCAAAATTTTCATCCGACAAGACGACGGCAGCCGCCGAGTTGACCGGCTTTGCCGACAGTGCCAGCGTGTCTGACTGGGCCCTGGACGACATGAAATGGGCCGTCGCATACAAGGTCATCAACGGCAGTCCGAGCGCCGGAAAGCTCTATCTGAATCCGCAGGGCAACGCCACGCGCGCGGAAGTTGCGACCATCCTCATGCAGTACCGCGCGCTGTAACGCGCGCCGATCCAACCGAAAAGGAGTGTCTGCCATGTCCAGAACCAAGTTCATGGGTATCTTCCTTGTGATTCTCGGCGTCATCAGCATCGTCGTCGGCATCGTGCGCGGCGACATGTTCAGCAGCGCCACGATGTGCATCGGCTACCTGCTGCCCATCGCGCTCGGCGCGGTGATGCTGATCGTCGAACATGTCGGCGGCGGCGAGACCAAGCGGGAGACCGGCCGATCCGACGCGGCGCTGGCCGACGACAGGAACAAGAAGAAAAAGCGCAAATAAGCCAAAACGAAAACAGCCGTCATCCCGTGAGGATGGCGGCTGTTTTATCGATCGAAGATTGGGCAGAGGCGCGCACGTCCTGAGCGCAAACGCGCACAGCAAAAAATCTGCCGGACATTTCTGTCCGGCAGATTGCATACAGTATATGGGCTTCAGCAGACCTTCGGCTCCGGGAACTTGGAGTGGAAGCTGTGCGCAACATCCCACGCGATGGCGTCGTTGATGCCGTCCCACGTGGCAGGCTCGCCGTGGCCGAGCGTCGCCATGGTCAGGCAGGCCTGCTCACCGGCGGTGAGCGTGGTCTTGGCAGCCTTTGCGTTCAGGCGCTTGGCAATGTCCTTGATCTTGATCTTCATGATCAGACGGTACGGCAGCGGCAGACGCTTGAGGTCAAAGCGGCCCTGCAGCGGGAACACCGCAATATCGGAGCCGAGGCCGTTCTTCTTGCGGCAGACCTCTGCCGGGTTGACAGCCGGATCGCCCATGCCGACCGAAACGACACAGCACACGTCATAACGGTCCATGGCCTTGTCCAGACCGACGACCTTGCCGGCAAACAGCCAGCCAATGTAGGCAATCTTACGGCCGACCGGGCAAAGGCCGGACTTCTCCGTAAAGAACGGAATATGCAGCGCGGCCGACATGCGGTGGGCGTACTCCTCACAGGAACCGGAGAGCGAAGAATAAACAATCGCGTCAATCATCGTGATAAATCCCCTTTCAGTTTGTGGCGGAACCAACTATCCCTTGCTTCCTGTTTTATCATAGTCAAATCTTAAACGAAAGTCAAGGTTCTCTTTACAAATTTGGCATCGTTATCCGGTGTTTGGGTAAAAAAGCAGCCCACGCGCGCTGCATTTTCCGGCAGCGAAAAAAATACGGCCATTTTCCATGCACGCGCCTCTTGCAGATTGCCGTCGGATTCAGTATAATATAGGATGGTTTTATAAACAGATTTTTACCCTGATATGGAAGGCGGTGCAGATCGCACATGGAAGAACGATTCCGCAATCTGGACTATCAAAATTGGAAGCCCGTGCGCACGCTCGGCAGCGACTCCTACGGGACGGTGTACGAGATCGCACGCGACGACGGCTTCGGCATGGTGGATCACGCGGCGCTCAAGGTGCTGTCGATTCCGGCCGCACCGGAGGACTTTGACGCACTGGTCGCCGAGGGGCGCACCCCCGAAGAAGTGACTGCCCTGTTCCACCGTCAGGTGGAGACGATCGCGCGGCAGCTCATGGCGGTCGACGCCATCAGCGATGAGCCGAACCTGCTGCGGTGCGAGGATCATGTCATCCGCGCGCACGCGGACGGCCGCGGCTGGGACATTTATGTGCGCACGGAGCTGTTGCCGTCCCTGCCGGATTATCTGCGCAACCACCCGCACGGCGAGGCGGACATCATCCGGCTCGGCGCAGGGCTGTGCAGTGCGCTGGAGACCTGCCATCGCCGCGGCATCGTGCACGGCGACATCAAGCCCCGCAACGTCTTTGTCGGCGGCGGCAACTTCAACGAGCAGGTCACCTACAAGCTGGGCGATTTCGGCATGGCGCAGTTTTCCGCCGTCGATAATACGAATGATTTCATGGCACCCGAGGTGCTGTGCGGCGCGCCCGTCTCGCCCGCGAGCGACCTCTATTCCGTGGGCATGGTGCTCTACTGGGCGCTCAACGAGCGGCGCATCCCGTTCGTGCCGCTGCCGCCGACGGCGGTGGAGGCCTCCGACCTCGCCATCGCGCGCGAGCAGCGCCTGCGCGGTGACCCGCTGCCCGAACCGCTGCACGGCAGCCAGGCGCTGAAAAACGTCGTCATGCGCGCCTGCGCCGATGATCCGGCCCAGCGCTACGCCTCCGTGGAGGAGTTTCGCGCGGCCCTGCTCGCCGTGGCGCGCCGCGCCGCAGCCGCGCAGCCGCAGCAGCCGGTCCGGCGGGAAACGCCCGCCCCCGCGCCCGCCGCAGCGGGCACGTTCCCCGGTTCAAAGCCGAAGGCACAGCGCAAGGCCGTGCCGGTCGAGACGGAGGACGCGCAGCCGAAGCGCAGCTCGAAAAAGACCGTCGCCATCATCCTCGGCTCGCTCGTCGTCGTGGCGCTCATTGCGCTGATTCTGATCATGGCGCTGCAGGGCGGCAAGTCCGGCGTCGATTCGGTCACACTCGATCATGAGACGGCCGAGATTGCCCCGCAGGACACGCTCACACTTACGGCGACGGTGCTCGACGCAAACGGTCAGGAGCTCAAGGATGAGACACTCACCTGGTCGAGCAGCAACGCCGCCGTCGCCACCGTGAAGGACGGCGTCGTCACCGGCGTGACCGAGGGCAAGGCCAAGATCACTGTCAAAGCCGGCAAACGCTCGGCCGACTGCACCGTCACCGTCACGAACGACGCCATCGAGGTCAAGAGCCTCAAGCTCGATCAGGACAAGGCCGAGATGCAGATCGGCGATTCGCTCACGCTCAAGGCGACCATGCAGCCCGCAAACGCCCCGGATGAGCTTGTCTCCTGGGCCAGCAGCGACCCGAACATCGCCACCGTGAAAAAGGGCATCGTCATCGCGACGAGCGCCGGCTCCGTGACGATCACGGCATCCGCCGGCAGCTGCACCGCCACGTGCCAGATCACCGTCAAGGCACCCTCGCGCGTGGACAGTGTCAAGGCCGAGACCGACTCCGCCACGCTCGACCTCAACGGCACAAAAACCGGCACGATCACCTTCCACGTCCGCGGACAGAACCTCGACAGCCTGCAGGACACCGTGAAGGTCTACGCGGCTGACGGCAGCGTCGTCTCGCTCGGCCAGCCGGTGCGCACCGGCAACGGCACGGACGATATCTACTCCGTCACCGCAACGGCCGCCGCAGTCGGCTCAACATCCGTGATCCTGCAGATCACCGCGGCCGACGGCACAACGCACTCCGCCGCGTGCACCGTCACCGTCAAGGAATCCAAGACGATCCTTGACCTGATCCCCGGCATGAACGGATAACCCCGAAAATCGGAAAAGCGCCCCGAATGCATTGCATTCGGGGCGCTTTTTGCTGTGTTACTATTCATCCGGATTGAGGATCCCGCGCCGCTGCAGATAGGCAAAGTAGTCATAGCGGAACGTATCCTGCGAGATGTCGATCTGCTCACGCACCTGCTCGCGCATGGCCAGCGCGGCCGGGTTGGTCGAAGCGTCATTGCCGGTGTCATAGGTCTTGCCGTCATACCACGCGTAGTTGCGGAAGTAGACCACGCCGCCGTCCGGGCCGAACATGTCATTGCCGATATAATAGCGCAGGTCAGCGTCCAGCGAGAACAGGTCCACGATCGTCGGCGCGATGTCCATCGTGCTGACGTATTTTTCGGAGACCTGCGGCGTGATGCCCTCCGTCCAGATCACGAACGGCACGTTCGAGAGCAGGTTGTGATCGCTGGTACCCTTGATGGCCTCAATGAGCTCCGTGTCGGAGAAATACTTGCAGTAGTGATCCGTGAACAGCACGAGCACCGTGTCCTCGGCGTGGCCGTCGGCCTCCAGACGCTCACGCAGACCGCCGATAAAGGCGTCCGTCTCCATGGCCTGCGCCACGGCGCGGGTGTACTCCTCCTTCTGCGCCTCGGTCGTGTACGGCACGGTGCTGTAGTCGATTGCCGCACGGGCCTGCTCCAGGTGCGGGTCCGAGATGTTCTGCTGCTCCGTGGTGTACGGCCCGTGGCCGGAATACGTGATGATGAAGCTGAAAAACGGCTCGTCCGAGACGATCTGATCATAGCCGCGCAGGAGCTGCGAATCGAGCATATAGTCGTCCATGCCGAGATCGCCGTAGTCGTTATAGGACTCATAGCCGAAGTTCAGGTGGATCTGCCCGCGGTTATAAATGTTCGGGTTGGCCGCGTGATAGGACCGGGCGCGGTAGCCCGCGTCACAAAACAGGTTCGCCAGCGAATACGGCAGCGCATGCTCGGCGTAATACGAGTTGCGCACCTGATACTCCGGTGCGATCATGCCGGTATTCGCGGTAAACTCCGAGTTGAACGTTGCCGCCGCGAGGAAGATCGGCGCGTAGTAATTCCGGAAATACACGCCCTCCTGCTCCAGACGGTATAGATTCGGCATATACTCCGGCGTTACAAGCCAGTCGTCGACGGATTCCATCATGATCAGGATCAGGTTCTTGCCCGCAAACGCACCGGCCATCGGCGTGTCGGCCGCCTGCTTCGGGTGGGCGGCATAATATGCGTCCAGCTCCGCGATCCGCTCGGTGTCCGCCGTCGTCTGCGGCCAGAGCGTCACGGCCGCGCCGCGCACCGTGTACTGGTACAGACCGGAGAACATTAGGCAGCGGTTGGCGTTGGTAAATTCCGCATAGGCATCTGCAAGCGTGTCGTGGCTCTCGGCATTGTCCCATGCGAGATACTCACTATGCTCCACGGCGCCGCCCTTTGGCATCAGCACGGTGTGCACGGTGAAAACACCCACCGCACACGCAATCGCCAACGCAGCTGCCACGATCCGGCCGCGGCGGCCAACGTGCGTCTGCGGCGTGAAGATCACGGCGCAGAGCATCAGCGCGAGACACACGGCGATGCTCAGCCACTGCCCCACCTTGAGGTGAAAATACGCCGCGCTGACAAACCGCGCGCCGTCGCCGGCATACGCAAGATCGGCAAAGGAAAAACACGTGCCTGTCAGCTGATAGAGCACGCAGTGCGCGATCGTCAGCAGCACAAACGGCACGAACGTGACCAGCAGGAAGATGCGTCGCCCCGTTCGCGGCAGCAGCGCAGCGATCGCCGTCATCGTGCCCGACCACAGCAGGGTGAACACCAGCGGCTGCCACGCCCAGAGCGGCACGTTGCTCATCGCGCCATAGAACAGGCGCAGGGAAAAATCCAGAAAAAAATACGCCAGAAACGCCGGCAGCAGGCTCAGCCACAGCGGGGCCGGGCGCAGCCGCCGCGCGCGCTTGACCGGCGCAGAAACGGTTGCCATGGAAAACATCCTTTCGGGACAAGCGGATTGTCCGCTGAAATATTACAAAAATATTTGATATTATAACCATTGCGTGCCTTCGCGTCAATTTAAATATTTAAAAATCCGGCCAGATAGATGCATTTCCGCGCATGTCCCCTGCAAATGGGCAAAAAGCAGCCCGCCTTCCGGCGGGCTGAGACTGTCAAAAAAGTTTTCCTTTTTTGAAAAGGGGGTTGCGGCCTGACTGCAGTGCACGCGCTGTCCGCTCAGGCGAACGCTTCGCAGAAGCGGTGCAGCACCGCAGCCAGCTGGGCGCGTGTGGCTGCGGCCTGCGGCGCGATGGCGCTGCCGCCGACGCCGAAGATCAGCTCCTGCGCGACTGCCCACTGCATCGGGCCGACCGCAAAGTCGCTGACGCTGCCCTGATCGACAAAGCCGGACAGATCCGCCGCCTTCGTGACATCATAGCCCTTGTACTTTGCGTACTCATAGAGCATGGTCGCCAGCTGCTCGCGGGTGATCCCGTCATTGGGGCCGAACGCCGCGGCGCTGTAGCCGCTGACGATGCCGTTGGCCGCCGCCCACGTGACCGCATCCTCACAGTAGCTGCCGGACGCCACGTCCGCAAACGGGCACGCACCGGTAACGTCAGGCTCGTTTTCCATGCTGTAGAGCGTCCTCACGACCATGCCGCGCGTCGCGGCGAGTGCCGGCTCGAAGTGACCGCCGCCTGTGCCGACCATCAGACCCTTGCCAAAGACGAAGGCCACGTCGTCATAGTACCAGCTGCCCGCAGCAACATCGTCAAACGGCAGCTCGGGCGCAGGCTCTGCAAAGAAGCCGACCACACCGTCCTGCGCGCGCCAGGTCAGCAGGTCATTGCCGGTGTAATAGTCCTTGTGCACGAAGCCGCGCTCCTGCAGCGTCTCAAGGTAGGCATCGACCTCCGTGACGGTGTCCGCCATCCGGGCGGCGTTGTCATTGAGCAGCTGCGCGAACGCTTCGCTGCCGAGCTCGGCCCTCGTCTTGCCCGAGACGTTTTTGAGCATGGCGCTGTCGTTGGCGTTGACGCCGACAGCTACGGCGGGCACGTTGACGGTATCGCCCTGCCGCTGCAGCGCCTCGCTGTTGAAGTAGCAGTTATAGTCCACGGCGATGCCAGCGGAGCGGCCGTTGAGCGCGCCGACATCCGTCGTGGTCTTGTGCGAGACGACATTGCCCGCTGCATAGCAGTTGATGTGCACGCCGCCCGCCTGACCGACGAGCCCGCCGATGTGGACCTTGTTGTTGTTCGTAGAGTTGCCGGTCACACTGCCGAGCGTGTAGCAGTTGACCGTCGTGGCGCGGTTGTCCATGCCGTACAGGCCGCCGGCATAGACGTGGTTGGTGTCCGTAGCGGCGGTGATGTTGACATCCGTCCAGCTGTTGGTCACGGCGCCGCGCAGCACACTGGCGGCCAGACCGCCCGCGCGGGCGAAGCTCTCGGATGTGGTCACGTTCATGACGCCGGTGACGGAGCAGTTGTCGATATAAATACCGTTTTGTGCACTGCCAGCCAGACCGCCGGTGAAGGTCTCGTAGCGGGTGGCGACGTAGATGCCAATATCCTCAAGATGGATGTTCTTGAGCGTGACCATGCGCTGATCCGTCGGCAGGTCGTTCGTGGACAGTTCACCCACCGTCAGGCCGAAGAGACCGGAGGCCATCTGGTCGGTGGGCGCGTCCTCGCTGCCGATGCGCAGGCCGGAGATCGTGTGATCGCCGCCGTCATAGTTGCCGCGGAACGGGTAGGCGGCAATGGCCGTCTTTTTGCCGTTGACTTCACCGTTGAGCGCCCAGCCGATGGGCAGCCACTCGCCGCTGAGGGCGATGTCCGCCGTCTGGAGGAAGTAAGCGCCGCACCAGTCAACGTCCGCATTGATGGACTCAGCCAGATAACGCAGCTGCGCCTCGGTCGCGATGCGGTATGGGTCGGTCTGCGTGCCGCTGCCGCCGGCAAATTTCGCCGGGTCGGCCGCATCGTAGGTCGAGAAGTCGCCGTAGGTCGCCTTGTACTCGGCCTTTGCCAGCGCCGCATCGTAGGCGCTGCCGCTGCTCTCGCCGGAGACGGTCACCGTCTCGGTGACCTTGCCGTCCGCGACCGTGATCTTCACGACCGTGGTCTTGTCGGCGTCGCGGCCGTACCAGACGCCGTCGAGCAGCTTGAGCTCCGGCTTCGTCACTTTTTCACACGCGGGCTGCACATAGGTCACGGAAGCTGCATCCGCACCGGGAACGACAAGCTTCCGGTCCGCGTCGTAGGTCCACGTTCTGAGGGCGTCTGCCGGCAGGCCATAGACCGTGATATCCGCCGGGAAGGCGGCAAAGTTGGCATTGAGCGCCGCGGCGATGGCTGCGTAGCCCGCCGCGTCATAGCCGGTCATGCGGTCGACAAGGCCGCCGGTATACTGGTCGCCCTCGTCGTTGACGCCGGAGGAGACCTTTGTGCCGATGGACTCGACAGGTCTGACAAGCTGCGGGGTGCTGGTGTCCTTACCGATGAGCATGGTGCTGTCGAGGTCGTACCAGCAGAGATAGGTCTTGCCGATGCCTGTGACCCAGCCGGAGGCCATGCCGACATAGGTGGAATACTCCTTGGTCGTGGTATCGCCCGAGCCGTAACAATTGACGACCGTTCCGGCATTGCACGCCACGAGCGCGCTGACGACGGCCATGCCCTCGTTGCCGTTTTCGCGGCTGCCGCTGCCGTAGACGCTGCAGACGGCGTAGCTGTTGGCCACGAGGCCGCGGTTGTTCAGGCCGACGAGCCCGCCGACCTCGGCGAGGTCACCGCTCAGGACCGTGCAGGACAGATCCGCAAAGGAAGCGCTGTTGATGACCGCGCCCTTATACTGCATGCCCACAATGCCGCCGACAAACTGGTTGCCCTTCGCAGACGTGTGGGAGATGACGCCGGAGACCGAGCAGCCGTCCACAACGGCGCCGGTAAAGACATTCGACTCGCCGCTGCCGTTGAGGTAGCCCGCGATGCCGCCGACATAGGCCGTGGCCTCATAACTGGTGTAAAACGCAACGTTCCTGAGCGCGATATCGCGCACGACGGCCGTTTTCTCCAGCACGCCGAACAGGCCGATGAAGAGATTATCGCCATCCAGCGCGAGCGGCGCCGATGCCGAGCCGACCGTCAGACCGGAGATCGTGTGGCCCCGGCCATCAAATGTACCGGCAAAAGCCCAGTCACTGCCGCCGATGGGCGTCCACGCCGCATCGGAGACGTCGATATCCGCATCGAGCGCGACATACTTGTCCGCGTAGTTGATCTTGTTGTTGAGCGAACCGGCAAACGCGCGCAGTTGATCCGCCGTGCGGATGAGATAGGGGCTGGCCTGCGTGCCGTCGCCGGATGCGAAGATGCCCGTGTCGACCTCGCCGCTGACCCAGACGTCGCCGGTCGGCAGGACGCGGCCGCCGTCAAGCTGCCACTCGCGCAGCGCCACGCCGGTGATGCCGTAGGCCGCGAGGACGGCGTTGATCTCCGGGATGTTGCCGCTGAGCGTTCCGGCAAACGCAGCCGCAGCCATGTCCGCCTTCGTCATGGCAGTAGAGGTCATGGCCATATCCACGCTCTTGAGCGTCGACGAGAAACCGCGGTCGACCGTGGGCTCGACGATACTGGTATCTTTGAGCGTATCGCCGTCATAGGTCTCGACCTTCAGCACGGCGTCGCTGGCAAAGTAGTTGCCGAGGCGAAACGCACCCTGCTCGGGATAGACCGTGTAGCTGCCGCTGCTGTCCTTGGACATGCCGCTCGAGGTGACTTCACCGGCGAGCGCGCCGACCCACGTGTGCTTCGTGCCGCCGTTACCGACCGTCACATCGCCGACGGCATAGGTGTTGTACTGCTTGGCCGCCGACATGCCGACGATGCCGCCGGCCTGACCGCCGAAGTTTGTGCTCATCGGAGAGCTGGCATAGGCCGTGCCGAAGGCCGCGCAGTTGGCGAGTACGGCATAGTTGCCGGTGTGGCCCGTGATGCCGCCGGCATAGGCCGACTTCGTCCCGCCGAGCGACTCGGCGCGCAGCGCGGCGTCCGTCCAGCAGTTGGTGATGCAGACGCCGATCTGGCTGCGGCCGACGAGGCCGGCCGCCCAGACCATGCCGTTCTGACCGGTAACGTTCACCGAGCCGGTCGCCGAGCAGCTGTCGATGCGCACACCGATGGAGTCATGGCTGCGGCTGCCGCCGTCTTTGGCTGCGGCGTTGACCGTGTCACCGGCCAGAATACCGGCGCGGCACTGGATGGCGTCCGCAACGCCGGTCAGGGTGATGACCGCATCCGTCAGGTTCAGATTTTTCACAACAGCCGTATTGCCGAGCGTGGAAAACAGGCCGACATTGGTCTCACTCGCAGCGTCCGCCACCCGGATCTTCGGCCCGGAGACCGTGTGGCCGCGGCCGTCGAACGTGCCGGCAAAGAGCTTGTCGAGGCAGGTGTCGCTCTTGGCCTCTGCGCCGATGGGATTCCAGTTGTCGACGCCGGAGAGGTCAATGTCCGCGCCGAGCGCCACATACTGACCGGCGTAGGTATTGCCCGCATCGACCAGCGCCGCAAACGCCTGCAGCTGCGCGGCACTGGAGATCACATAGGGATCCGCCTCCGTGCCGCTGCCGGAGAGCTGCGGGGACGCCTTCGCCAGCGCATCGTCCACAGCCGCAAGAATGCCGTCGCTGCTCAGAGTCGCGCCGGAGATAGCGTCCACGCCGTCCGTGCCGTTGGCGGCGAGGATGCTGTCAAAAAGCTTGACCGCCTCCGCCCAGTATTTCGGCGTCTCTTTGTTGGAAACGTTTTCGATCTGTGTGATCTTACCGTCCGCAATCGTTACGGACAGCGTAATATCCCCGTTGCGGCCCGCGCCCGTACCGGTGTACGTGCCGTCGACGCTCGAGGCATCCGCCTTTGCCGCCTGTGCGGGCAGCGCCAGCAGAGAGAATACCATGGCAAAGCAGAGCAGCAGGCTCAGCAGCTTCGGCATGGATCTGGTTGCAGTTTGCTTCATGTTCGTTCAAACACCTTTCCTTTCATGTGAAGATCCCCGGTCGTCTTGCCGCGCGGATGGCACAGATTCCCCACGTCAGTTAGATGCATCTAATCAGTAGGCAAAGAAAAAGGACATACCGTCGGCTTGATCCGACGCCGCATCCCAAAAACATGCAATTAGGTTAGGCTTGTCTAACTCGCGGCTCAAAAAAACGCGCCGCTGCGCAGCATCTGCACGGCCGGGACACCGTGCGATGCGAAAATTATACCGGGACTGAGCCGCGCTGTCAAGATGCAGTGTCCAGATCGCAGAATTTTTTCTGCCGCCCGGCAGACCGCGTTGACAGACGGGGCGCAAATCCTTTATAATTGCGCAAACATCAGGGAGGTATGCATATGGCCACTTCGGAAGAATATCTCAGCTTCGTCTGCGAACAGATCGCGCGCTTCGGCGCCGTGCGGTACCGGAAAATGTTCGGCGACGCAACGGTCTATCTTGACGACAAGCCGATCCTGCTCGTGTGCGACAATACGGTTTTTGTCAAGTGCCTGCCGGAAACGGCGGCGCTGCTCTCTGACGCCGGGACGGGCACGCCTTATGACGGCGCGCGGCCGCACTACATGCTCGACATCGACAACACAGTGCTGCTCGACGTGCTCATCCCCGTGCTTGCGGCGTGCACCCCGCTGCCGAAGCCGAGAAAGAAAAAGGCCAAAGCCTGATCCAATGCCGCGCAAATGCGCGGCATCTGCTCTTGCGAAAACCGGGGCACCCCAGCGGATGCCCCGGTCTTTCCGTGCGTTTGGATTCAGTTTTCCCAGCGGATCTGCTGTGTGTCCACGAGCGGATACGCCGTGAGCCGCGCGCTGTCGAGGTCGGCTGCGTGGAGCTTCACGCCGGTGATCTGGCGGTTATCATAGGTCGTGTAGTAATAAATGCCCCGGTCCGCGTTGCAGCAGCTGGAATAGAGCGTGATCTCAAACTGACCATCGTCCAGCTCACAGCAGCCGCGCTGCTGCTCCACGCTCGTGAGGATGTGGAAAAACTGGCTGACGTTGGCGTCCTCGGTCCGCTCCGAACGGGCGTTGGCGCGCACGAACGCCGCGCGCACAAAGCGTGAGGGCGACGATAGGTCGCCCGGCAGACCGAGCGCACCCATGCCGCGGCTGTCAAGCGTGACCGGCACGCCGCAGAAATCCGCCGGCGGCTGGCTCGGGCTCAGGCGGGTGTAATTGCGCAGCGCGGCCAGCTGCTGCGGAAACGGCGGGTTGTTCGTCAGCACGCCGACAGGGTCATCATAAACGTGCAGACCGTCCGCCGTGGCCTCGACCACGATGCAGCCGCTGCGGTCGGCAACGAGCCAGTGCAGCTGCGCACACGGCAGCTCGGGAGCAAAGGGCGTGCCGTCGATGACCACACGCGCGAGCGCACTGCGCGCCTCGGCAATGTTGGCGCACGTGCCGAGCAGCCATGGGATGAGCGCGTACTGCGCGACCGAGGCCACGCCCCGCGTCACCGGCGGATACACCGCGTTGCCGACAAAGTTCAGCCCCGCGATGCACAGCCCTTTTTCGTTGACCGCGTCATAATAAAGCGGGTAGTCATCCTGAATATGCGCCATGCCGATCATGGCATGATGCCGGTCGAGCGCGCCGCTGTGCAGGCGGATGGGATAGTTGCGCGGCATGATCGTCACGTGCTCGCCGTAGGAAAATTCGTAGTCAAGGTTGCGGCCGAAATAAAAATCGCCGTTGCAGTAAGTCGCTGCGGTACACATGGTGCAAGACCTCCCTCATTCATTCACCCAGTTAGTATATCCGCCGTACCGGTGCGAATGTTGAAGATTTTGAAAAGAACCTGTGTCCAGTCTGTGTCTTTTGCGCGGGGGCTCGCCGGGCGTGGTGCAGCTCTTGAGGTGCCGGGAGTCGGCGAAGAACTCGCTGGCCGTCTTGGCGCTGCCGTCCGTTGCCGCGATGGGGTTGCCCTTGCTGTCATAGCTGTAGGTCCCCGCCGGTTCGAGCACGAGGCTGATGTTCGAAAAAAACGCATCGTTGGCGTTGTAGTCATAGGCGCAGCGCACCGTGATCTCTTTGACCCGCTCGTCGCGCTTGCCCGGCACGATGACGCCCGATGCAAACTGCCAGCCCGCGTAGTCCCCGTTGAAGCTCACGTACTGGTTTTCGGTCGACACGACTTGCATTTTACCCCTTTGGCTAAATAAGCAATTTCCCGCCATCGTCTTGAATCTTGCTGAATTTGCGCATATGTCTTTCGAAGAACCGGACTTCTGTTAACTGGTGAATCCAATCGAAAAACTTTTACCAGTTTTCCAAAATCATCCGATCTGCCGCGATTTTCCGCGATAGCTTCACATTGTTTTAAAAGTTCATCAGGATATCTCTTTAGAATAACCGATGCCGCGCCATATATATCTTCTTCATCCGCACTGTTAAGAACCAAATGAAAGAGTTTCTCAAAAGATGGCATAGGATACCTATAGTATCCGTTTTCATCTCCCCAACCAAAATTATACAATTCAGTTTTCAACCAAATCGAACCATCATTGGGGCTTAATGCCATATCTTCGGCTAGAGGTAATAATCCAAAATCCGATGCATCACATTTATTAAACCTAGTACTCATAACAAAAAAATGGCCCATTTGCATCTCTCCTATGGTAAAAACTGAATATATCCATTTTGCGAAACAACACCATATGTAATTTCACAGCCTTTGACAATATTGTATTCTGTTGTTGCCCATATGCTATCGATGTATATACCAGATGCATTTTGAATAGAGTATACGCAATATCGCCGCATTTCTCCAGTGAATCTATCGAGCCCTGCGTTAGTCCAAAAGTAATTTCACTTGCCACTCTATCCACTTTACTCGTACCAAATTGTCTGCTAACAGAGCTGCAAGCTGCTGTACCAACTGCCGTGATCGCCGTGCGAATTAGCACTTCCTTAAGCGACGCTCCATCGCATAGCGCATCAAAAGCACTTTTTCCGATGTTAAATGCATTGACTATTTTTAACTTTTAGGAGGATTTCAAATGAAAACAAAGAACTTCAAAAAGCCAATTGCATTCCTGAAACCTTTATTCGTTTTTTATGCGATGTAACTCTAAATCGTCACATATATTTCTTTCGC
>ENA-OQRB01000608-OQRB01000608.1-human-gut-metagenome-genome-assembly--contig:-NODE-608-length-24874-cov-6.006527_pt1 | contig 24874 bp, 23 predicted proteins | sample MGYA00243235_ERZ505100 | MGnify/ENA primary metagenome ERZ505100 (study PRJEB26097, sample SAMN02712145) | human gut metagenome | biome: Gut microbiome | host: Homo sapiens | place: Denmark: Copenhagen...
TGGGTGCTCCAGGTGCCTACCAGGCGTTTTTTACTCTTGGTGCGGGCCATACGGTTCCCTCCTTTCCGGCAGGTTTCAGGTTATGCGCCGAAGCGGTCCATGACGCCCAGATAGGCCAGAATACAAAATACAACGGTGATGGAGGCAAACACCCCCACGATCTTCACTTCGCTCCAGCCGCACTTTTCAAAGTGGTGGTGCAGCGGGGCCATCTTAAAGATGCGCTTGCCGTGGCTGAGCTTGAAGTAGCCGACCTGAATTATGTCGGACAGAGTCTCGATGATATACATGATGCCGAGAGTGATGAGTATCAGCGGCATATCGTACGCGAAGGCCATGGCGGCAATGGCTCCGCCGAGGAACAGGGAGCCGGTGTCGCCCATAAACACCTTTGCGGGGTTGAAATTATACATAAGGAAGCCGACGAGGCCGCCCGCGAGGCCGGATGCGAATATGCCGAGTTCAAGGAACTCCTCGCCCCACGCAACGGTAACGCATACAAAGAACAGGCACACGGGAACGGAGGTGCCGCTGGCAAGGCCGTCCACGCCGTCGGTTATATTCACGGCGTTGACCGTTCCGACGATTATAAATGCCGCGAACACGAAATACAGCCACTCCGGCATGGGAACAGTTTTATTGAAGAACGGGATATAGAGGTTCGGTCGCGTGTAGCCGATGCGGCGCATCAGCAGCACGAAAACCAGTGCTGCCGCGAGCTGGAGCAGGAACTTTTTGCTTGCGGTCAGGCCGAGGTTCTGCTTCTTCTTGAGCTTTTCCCAGTCGTCCAGAAAGCCGATCGCGCCGAACACCAGAGCGAACAGCAGCACAAAGATATGCACCCAGTTCCCCTTCACAAGCGAGGGGAGGCCAATGGTCAGGCACACAAATGTCACCGCGAGGATGAATATGACGCCGCCCATGGTGGGGGTGCCGGTCTTTGCCATGTGCCAGGTGGGGCCGTTCTCTTTGATCTCCTGTCCGGCCTTCTGCTTGCGCAGCCACGGTATATAGAACTTCCCGAACGCGGTCGCGAATAAAAAGGCCAGTATGAATGCGCTTATCAGCCTTATCGTCATCGTATTTTCCTCTTCCCGTGTTGACTTTATCCCGCAGAGCGCGGCAGATCATTTCTTCAAACAATCGGATACTATCTCGCGCTCATCCATATGATGCTTTTCGTGGCCGACGACCTGATAGTCCTCGTGCCCCTTACCGGCAAGCAATAATACATCACCTGGCGCCGCATTGTCAATAGCCCAGGCTATCGCCTCGCGCCGGTCGCAGATCACTTTCGTTGGCGTGCGCTTATCCTTCATGCCTGCGACTATCTCGCGGATTATCTCATCCGGATCTTCCGTGCGCGGATTGTCACTCGTCACAACAACAAGGTCGGCGTTATCCGCCGCGATGCGCCCCATTATCGGGCGCTTCAGCTTATCCCTGTCGCCGCCGCAGCCGAACAGTGCGATAAGGCGGCCGCGCGTTACAGGCTTGAGCGTTTTCAGGACTTTTTCAAGCGCGTCGGGCTTGTGCGAATAGTCTATGACCACCGAGAAATCGCGCCCCGTCGGGACGATCTCGAGCCGCCCCTTGACGCCCTTTGCGCTGGACATCGCGTCAGAGCAATCGGCAAGGCTGAGGCCGAGCGCAAGGCCGACGGACATGGTGCCGAGCGCGTTATAGACGGAGAACATGCCGGGAATGCCGAGCTTCGTTATGCTTATCTCGTCGCCGCTGACCGAGGCGAAACGTACACCGTCGGCGGTGAGGCGGATGTCCTTTGCGACGAGGTCGGCTTCGTTCTTCTCAGTCGAAAATGTCATCGTGCGGCAGGATGCGCCGTCGCGCATGAAGTCCGCCCATGCGTCGTCAAGATTGAAGCAGCCGAGGGAGCACATACTGAACAGCTTTCTTTTCGCTGCGGCGTACTCCTCCATCGTCCCGTGGAAATCGAGATGATCCTGCGAGAGATTTGTATAGAGTGCAACGTCAAAATGTATTCCGGCCACGCGCTCAAGCGTCAGCGAGTGGGAGGACACCTCCATCACGACATGCGTGCAGCCAGAATCCGCCATATGGCGGAAGAGCTTGTGCAGCTCGTAGCTCTCCGGCGTCGTGTGCTCGGTGTGCAGAAACTCGTCGCCTATCATGTTCCCGTTTGTGCCGATAAGGCCGACCTTCGCGTCAAGCTTGCTCTCGAGCATGTGCTTTATCAGGTAGCTCGAGCTGGTCTTTCCGCTGGTTCCGGTGATGCCGATCATCGTCATCTCCGAGGCGGGATCGCCGAAGAAGTCGCGGCTGACTATCGCAAGACCATAGCGCGAATCGGATACCAGGACATAGGGTATATCGCAGGATGGCTTCTCCTCGCAGAGTATCACCGCCGCGCCGTTTTCAACGGCCTTCGGGATGAATTTGTGCCCGTCGGCCTCAAAGCCGCGTATTGCGACGAACATATCCCCTTTTTCCGTCTTGCGCGAATCATAGCTCACGCCGCTTATCTCAAGCTCGGCGTCGGCGTTCATTTCTATTATGCTCAGGTTCTTTATCAGCTCACGAAGTTTCATATTTTTCTCCTTTAATATCTGCCCAGCAGCGAGGAGTCCCCGCTCACGAGCGTGACCTCCACGACGGTGCCGTGCTCTACCTTGCGCCCCGGGAGGATGTTCTGCGCGTTGACCTTCTGTCCTGCGGCGTCGGTCACCAGACTGTCCGTCCGAATATATATGCCATAATATGACAGCGTGTCTCTCGCCTCTTCATAGCTCATGCCGCCGAGGTCAGGCATTGTCTCCAGATCAGCGGACGGCTCGCGGTCAAAGTACACGATGATCTCGCTCCCCGCCGCTATGCTGCATCCGGCTTCGGGAAGCTGCGCGGTGACGGTCTCGCCCTCGCCGATGCTGCGGTATCTGAGCCCAGCGTTCTGAAGCTCCGCGGTCAGCTCCGCCTTGCTCAGGCCCACAAGCTGCGGTGCCGCAACGTCCATCTTGGCGCGCTCTTCCTCGCTGTACTGCGCTTCAACTCCGATATACGGCAGTATATCCGCCATCATGTTTCCGACGACGGGCGCGGCCATCTGGCCGCCGCTTATGTATATGCCGGATTTATTCGACGGCGTATCGAGAAAGACAAGCACCGCGATCTGCGGATCCTCCGCCGGTGCAAAACCGATGAAGGACACGATGTATTCCTTCTCGCCGGTCTGTGCCTCAAGGCTGACCTTCTCCGAGGTTCCGGTCTTGCCGCCAATGCGATAACCCGGAACGGCGGCATTGCGCCCCGTACCGTCCTTATCGTCCCCGACGACACGCTCGAGTATCGACCTGACCTTCGCGCTCGTCTCTTCGCTGATGACCTGGCGCACAAGCGTCGGTTCGCGCTCATAGGCAAGCGATCCGTCGGAATTGAGCATCCGGCGCACGACGTAGGGCTTCATCAGCCTTCCGCCATTCACGCAGGCGCTGACGGCTGTTATGAGCTGGAGCGGCGTTATCGTAAAAGTCTGCCCGAATGACGCCGCCGCAAGCTGCGACAAATTTTTCGGCGAGCAGAAGGTATTCTGGCTCCACCAGATACTGCCGCTCTCCCCTGCAAGATCGATGCCGGTTTTCGCGGTGAGGTTCGCGTCCGGATCAGAACTGAGGTTCAGGAAGCCAAAGCCCTCGCAGTATTTGTAAAAGGTCTCCGCGCCCACGCGCTGCCCGATGTTCACAAAGGCCACGTTGCAGGAATGCTGCACCGCCTGCGTGAGCGTCTGGGAGCCGTGCCCCCCGCTCTTCCAGCAGCGTATAGGCGAGGTGCGGCCTATTACGCTGACGTTGCCGCCGCAGAAGAAGCTGTCGCTTTCCGACACGCTTCTCTCTTCAAGCGCCATCGAGAGCGTGATTATCTTGAAGGTCGACCCCGGCTCGTAGGTATCCGACAGCGCCTTGTTGCGCCACTGCCTTGCCTGCGCCGCAGCAAGAAGCTCCTGCGCCTCCTCAGGGGTGGCAGCCGCATCGACCATAGCCTGAGCTTCATCGCTCACGGCCAGGAAGTTATTCAGATCATAGCCATCTATGGAGGCCATGGCGAGTATCGCGCCGGTATTCACATCCATTGCGATCGCTCCGGCTCCGTTCTGGATATCGTAATCCTCAACGGCCTGCTTGAGATGCTTCTCTATATAATACTGGATGGTAGAGTCTATCGTCGTGACGACGTCATATCCGTTCTCGCCCGCACAGAACTCCTCGAACTGGCCGAACAGCAACTCCGTGCCGTAGGCGTTTGTCGTCCGTACTGTCCGACCGGCCATACCGGCGAGCGCCGATTCGTACTGCGCCTCTATGCCCTCCAGGCCGTTGTTGTCCGTACCGACGAAGCCGATAAGGTGACATGCAAGGGAGGAATTCGGATAGTAGCGCTTTGTGTCGGTCTCCAGCCGGACACCGCGAAGATTGTTTTCGGATTTGAACTCGCGTATTTTCTCCGCGTACTCCGCCTCGACCTTGCGCTTGACCGTCACATACCATGAGCCGGTCTGCCCGGTCTTTTCGTACACGTCATTATAATCCAGACCGAGTATATCTGCAAGCCCCGACGCGATAAGCGCCCTGTCCTCGCCATACATCTCGATCTCCGCGGGACTGACGTACACATTATCCACCGTCGCGCTGACGGCAAGGATGTTCATGTTCGTGTCGTAAATCTTCCCGCGCGCCGCCGCGGTCGGTGCTTCGCGCAGCTGCTGGCTTATGGCGAGTTTTTCGTAATATTCATGGTCTGCTATCTGCAGCTTATACAGCCGCCCAAGGAGTATCAAAAATGCGGCGATGCCGCACACTGCCATCAAAAACAGCGTGCGGCGGAGCATCTGCCGGTTAGGGCCGGTTTTCACGGAAGTTTTAGCGTTATTCTCAGGCATGGTATTCTCCTGCTGATAAGATATATAAATATATTCAGCAGCTTATCCAAATACCACTTGCGGCTCAGCCTGTATCCCCCGGTGCCTCCAGATATACTATCTGTCCCGGAGCGCATCTCTGCATGCCGAGCACCTCGGTCGCATATTGCTCTATCTCGTCAAGTCCCATGCTGCTCTCATACTGAGCAAGCAGGACGTCGTTTTCAACCGATAATTCTTTTATCGCCTTTTCGGTCTTTGCGGCTCTGTCGTTCATCGCCGCGAGCTTCACCGTGTTCAGCATTGTGAACACCAACAGAACGCACGAAAACAGCACAATTATCGCGCGGAACAGGGTCAGACTCAGCCTTTTCTCCATCAATCAAACCCTCTCTGCGACGCGGAGCTTTGCACTGCGCGAGCGAGGATTTGTCTTTATCTCTTCCTCAGACGGAAGTATCGGCTTTCTTTTCACGCTTTTCAGAGTCTGCACGAAGCCGCAGGTGCATACCGGCGCTTCGCGCGGGCAGGTGCAGCCGTTTTCGCGCGCGGCTATCGCGGTTTTCACGATCCTGTCCTCCAGCGAATGGAAGCTAATGACGCACAGCCTGCCGCCGACACGCAGCTTGTCTGGCGCGGTCTCCATCATAGTCGATATCGCGCCCAGCTCATCATTGACGGCGATGCGTATCGCTTGAAATGTCCTCTTCGCGGGGTGCTGCTTTTCGCGCAGTGCCGCCGCGGGCATGGCGCTTTTGATGATATCGACCAGCTCCAGCGTGGATTCTATCGGCTTCGTCGCCCTCGCCGCGAGTATGGCGTTCGTGATACGGCGGGCATACCGCTCTTCGCCGTAATCCCAGAGGATACGGTTCAGCCTGTCCTCCGGCCACGTGTTGACAACATCGTACGCGCTGAGGCTGTCCTCGGAATCCATGCGCATATCCAGCGGCGCATCGTGCATATAAGAAAAGCCCCGCCAAGTTTCATCAAGCTGTGGAGATGAAACACCGAGGTCAAAAAGCATACCGTCAACTTCGGGAATATTCAGGGAATCGAGTATCTGCGCGGCGTCGCAGAAATTGCCGTGCACAAGCGTTATCTTATCCGCAAACGGGGCAAGGCGCTTGCCGGCGCGCTCTATCGCCGTCTCGTCGCGGTCAATGCAGATGAGTCTGCCCGTCGTAAGGCGGGACGCTATCTGATAGGAATGGCCGCCCATGCCGAGAGTTCCGTCGAGGTATATTCCGGACGGTTTTATATTCAGATTTTCAATACATTCGTTCAGGAGCACTGAAACGTGCTTCGCTTCGTCCATCAGAATTCAAGCTCCTCCATAACCGCCGCAATGTTCTCCGGCGTAGTCTCCGCGGAATACACAGCCGCCCAGTTCTCGCTGTCCCACAGCTCCGCGTGGTTATTGCAGCCCACGACGGTGACGTTCTTCACAAGCCCTGCGTAATCGCGCAGGTTCTGCGGGATGAGTGCGCGCCCCTGACTGTCCAGCTCGCAGCGCGCGGCGTACGCGAAAAGTGGGCGCATCTTCCTCTGCTTGACGTACGGCATGGCGTTGACCTTATCGGAAAACACCTGCCAGTTCTCAGCGCTGTACACGCTGAGGCAGCGATCCATGGAAAGAGTGACGAAAAAGACCTCGCCCAGCTCGTCCCTGAGCTTTGCGGGGATAAAGAGACGCCCCTTGTTGTCAAGAGAATGCTGATATTCGCCCGTCATGGAACGTCGCCCCTTTCCGTGGGGCATTGCCCCATTTCTCACCACTTCTAACCACCGATCAACATTATTATAGGGGTATCTCGGCGAAAAATCAAGAGAAAGTTTGTGTATCTTTTTGTCTTTTTTACCATTGTTTTGTAACCATTAATTTTCCATAATTTTGTTCTCTCTGCGTGTGCAATATCGCGCGTTCTGCACAAATCGCGTCACTCCCGTGAGATAATTTGCGCTTTATCGTGCAGCCCGTGAAAACAGAAAAAGCCCTTTGAGAAAAGGGTTTAGCCTTTCTCAAAGGGCAAGTTGATTATTTTACGATACTCTCAATATAATCGTAATCGATCTCTCCTGATACAACAGAATAGAAAAATGGGTCTTTTCTAATTGTATTCTCTGAATTGATAATAAAATTGTTCCAGCCGTCTGCCTCGTTTCCGTCAGATAAATAAATGGTCATTTTGAAACTATATCCCATATATCCGACAGACGGCTTCGACCTTTTCACTTCGACATCATTCAAATTCTGTATAATATGCTGAATCTGCTGTTCATCAGAAATGTGCGTTGTTTCTCCGCTATTGCCATTAAAAACAACAATTTCCATGACTTCATCAGGAGCTAAATCCGTCAAGCCAAGAGGGGTATTGTACCACACAATAACGCCAATCAGACAGATTAATATCACAGACAGTACTATAACAATTTTCTTTTTCATGTCATCTCCTCGTTTTCAATTCGGCCAGTTGCTTTTCCGTTCATTTTAGAAAATGGGCAAGCCCGATTGGAATTGCCCATTAATTATACCTATTAATACATCTTCGCCCCGGCGGGGATATGGGGATCGACCATCAGCAGGTGCAGCTTCTCCTCGCCGTTTTCGTGATGCACGGCGGAGATGAGCATACCGCAGGAATCGATACCTATCATCGGGCGAGGCGGGAGGTTTGTGATGGCGATGCAGGTCTTTCCAACCAGTTCTTCCGGCTCATAATACTCATGAATTCCGCTCAAAATGACCCTATCTGTGCCGGTTCCGTCGTCCAAAACGAACTTTAAGAGCTTTTTGGACTTCTTCACGGCTTCGCATTCCTTGACCTTAACGGCACGGAAATCGGACTTACTGAAGGTATCGAAATCGACAAATTCCTCGAACAACGGCTCGATCTGCACGTTGGAGAAGTCGATTTTTTCTTCAATAACAGGGGCGGCAGGAGCAACCTCGACAGCAGCCTCGGCGGGCTTCGCTGCCTTCTTCTCGGAGTCCAACGGCTTCATTGTGGGGAACAGCAGCACGTCGCGGATTGCGGGGCTGTTCGTAAGGAGCATGGCAAGGCGATCGATACCGTAGCCGATACCGCCCGTGGGGGGCATACCGATCTCAAGCGCGTTCAGAAAGTCCTCGTCGGTGTGGTTGGCTTCCTCGTCGCCCGCGGCGGCCGCGGCGTCCTGCGCCTTGAAGCGCTCGCGCTGGTCGATGGGGTCGTTCAGCTCGGAATACGCGTTGCACATCTCCCAGCCGTTGACAAACAGCTCGAAGCGCTCAACGTAATCAGGCTTGTCGGGCTTGCGCTTGGTAAGCGGAGAGACGTCGACCGGATGATCCATGATAAAAGTCGGCTGGATGAGCTTATCCTCGCAGTATTCCTCAAAGAACATATTGAGGATATCGCCCTTCTGGTGGTGCGCCTCGTATGCGATGCCACGCTCATCGGCGAGCTTCTTGGCTGCCTCAGTGTCGGGCACAGCGTCAAAGTCAACTCCGGCGTAGCGCTTCACGGCGTCGATCATGGTCAGGCGCTCAAACGGCTTGCCAAGGTCGATCTCGTTCTCGCCGTAGGTAATGACCGTAGAGCCGCAGACCTCCTGCGCAAGGTATCTGAACATATTCTCGGTCAGATCCATCATGCCATGATAATCGGTGTACGCCTGATACAGCTCCATGAGCGTGAATTCCGGATTGTGGCGCGTATCAACGCCCTCGTTGCGGAACACGCGGCCGATCTCATACACACGCTCAAGGCCGCCGACGATCAGGCGCTTGAGGTACAGCTCAAGCGAGATGCGCAGGCGCACATCCTCGTCCAGCGCGTTATAATGCGTCTCGAACGGGCGCGCGGCGGCGCCGCCCGCATTGGCGACGAGCATCGGGGTCTCGACCTCAATGAAGCCCTGCGCGTCAAGATAGCGGCGGATGCAGCTTATCATCTTGGAGCGCTTGATGAAAGTGTCTTTCACGTCGGGGTTCATGATGAGGTCGGTATATCTCTGACGGTAGCGGAGGTCAACGTTGGTCAGCCCATGATATTTCTCCGGCAGGATCTGAAGGCTCTTGGACAGCAGCACGACCTCGGACGCGCGGATGGAGGTCTCGCCGGTTTTTGTGACAAAAACCTCGCCCTTGACGCCGATGATATCGCCGATATCGAACTTCTTGAAGTCGGCATACGCCTCTTCGCCGATCATGTCGCGCGCGACGTATATCTGGATATTGCCCTGAAGATCCTGCACATGGCAGAAAGACGCCTTGCCCATGACGCGCTTGGACATCATTCTGCCCGCGACGCTGACGGTCTTACCCTCAAGCTCCGCGACGGCTTTTTTGACCTCCTCGCTGTGATGCGAGACGTCATACTTGGTTATCTTGAACGGATCCTTGCCGCGGCGCTGGAGATCAGCCAGCTTATCGCGCCGTATCTGCAGCAGTTCGGACAGATCCTGCGCCTGATTGTTGTTGACTTCGCTCATACTCTACCTCTATCTATTACTTATTCTCTACGCTGACTATCTCAAACTTCAGATTTCCGGCAGGTGCTTCAACGGTGACCTGCTCTCCGGCACGGTGGCCTCTAAGCGCGCGGCCGACCGGCGAGTCGTCGGAAATACGTCCCTCGCGGGGGTTGGCCTCCTGCGAGCCGACTATCTCGTAGGTCTCCTCATAGTCGTCCTCAATGTCGCGCACCTTGACGATGCTGCCGAGGGTGACGGTGTCTTTCGGCGCGTCATGGTCGATATTATCGACGATTTCCGCGTTATCGATGAGAACCTTGATCTCTGCGATCCTGGAATACAGCTTTCCCTGCTCGGTCTTTGCCTCGTCGTACTCACTGTTTTCAGAGAGGTCGCCGAAGCTGCGGGCTTCCTTGATCTGCTCCGCGACTTCCTTTTCCCTGACGGTCTCCAGATAATAAAGCTCATCTTTAAGCGCGTCAAGGCGCTCCTGACTCATTTTGAATCTGCTAAGCTGTGCCATAAAGCAGTTCTCCTTTTCACGAATTACTTCAATAAAATTTAATTAAAATGCTGAAATGCTTTTCCGATTTAGATAGTATACAATCGTCCGTGCGCGGTGTCAACTCAAATTAGTCATACTCAGCATCGTAAGCGCCGCGACGAGCTGCTCGTCGTTGGAGCTGACGGCCGTACCGTCGCTCTCACCGACAGTGCCGCTCGTTGTGCCGGTTGCGGAGCTGTCGCTGTTATAGATGATGCGGTCGGGTATCACGCCGCCGGCCTTGGAGATGTCGGTGCCGCCCGCGGTCAGATAGCTGCCGGTAGAGATGCGCATCGCGCTGCCGTCGGATATCTCGATGGTAGACTGGGTACGGGTGTCGCCCGTAGTGGCCTCGCCGACAAGGCTTGCCGCCTGAAATTCCTTCATAACGGCGGCGAACACCTCGGCTTCGGCATGAGTCTCGGCGTTGATGAGCACACACATCGGGAGCTGGATGCAGACGTTATCCGACTCGTAGCGAACCTTATTGCCCGCCTTGTCCACGGACTCGAACAGCGTCCCGCCCGGCAGAAGGTAATCGAGGAAGGTGCGCGTTTCGGCAGCAAGGCCGCCCGCGTTGCCGCGCAGGTCGATGACCAGCGCCGTTGCGCCCTGGCTGAGCAGAGTCTCCACGGCGTTTATCGCGTCCTGACCGCTGCCGGCCTCGAAGTTATCTATCTTGACATAGCCCGCCTCGGTCTTTTCCATGCGGTATGTGACGGGGCTGACGTAATTTTTCGTGCAGTCAACGGTATATTCGTCCCGCCCGCCGACCTCGACGATGAACTGCGTGTTCATGCGGGAACGTATTTTAGTACGCACGCTGTCAATGTCCTGCCCCTTGACGCTCTCACCGTCGATGGCGGTGATTATCATGCCGGAGGTGATTCCGGCCTTGGCGGCAGGCGTGTCGGGATTGACGGAAATGACCTGATATCCCCCGCCGTTTGCATCCTGCATTATTGACATGCCTATGCTTGAATATTCATTTGTCGAATATAGCTGATACGTACGGTATTCGTCCGCGGACATGTAGTAGCTCCACTTGTCGCCAAGGCCGCTTATCATGGCCGCCGCGGCGCTGTTGCCCATGGCGGTACGGTCAGCCGGATCGATGAAATACTCGTCAACCAGATCCTTTATCTCAATATAGCGCATGGCCTCGTCATAGTCCGCCTTGCCGCCGACGGCGTTTATCATCCTGTTATAGGTGACGCCGATGCAGCCCGCGACGAGCAGAATGACGAGCACAAGGACATACTTGAGCTTGATGCGGATATTGAAGAGTGCGGACAGGACTCTGCCTATCGCGGCGAGCAGCCGCTGCCATATGCTCATATACGTTCCCCCTTAAAAAGGCATTGCCAACCGCTGACAGGTGATTCCCCTGCCAGCGGTTGGTTGTAAATTATATCAGTCGCCTGCGTCAGGCGCGTAAGACAGACCGCCGAAGAACTGCTCCGGATCGATGCAGACGCCGCCTTCGCGTATCTCAAAATGCAGATGCGGGCCGGTGGAAACGCCGGTGCTGCCAACATAGCCGATAGTGTCGCCCTTGCTGACGACCTGCCCGTAGGACACAGCATAGCCCGACATGTGACCGTACAGCGTGTAATAACCGTTGCCGTGGTCGATCATAACGCACTCGCCGTAGCCGCCCTTTTCGCCGCACCAAGAAACGGTGCCGCCGTCGGATGCGACTATTGCCGCTCCGTACTGCGCGCCGATGTCAAGGCCGGAGTGGTACTTCCACACGCCGGATATCGGGTGCCAGCGGTTGCCGACACGGCTGGTTATGTAATAGCAGGACGGGCACGGCCAGCCCCATGTTCCGGTAGCATATCCGCTGCCTCCGGTATTTCCGCCGGTGTTTCCGCCAGTATTGCCGCCGTTATTCTTATTAGCCTCTTCCTTCTGGCGCTCAAGCTCGGCGATCATCTGCTCGATCTCGGCGCTTGCCTCGTTTTCGGCTTCGCGGAGCTGCTCATACTCGGCGCGGCGGTTCTCCATATCGTCCTCGATCTGGGCGATAAGCGCGGTAGCCTCGTCGATCTGTGCCTGCAGCTCTTCCTGCTCGGCGCGAAGCTCTTCCTGCTTGGCCTCAAGCTCGGACTTTGTCTGCTCATACTCGGCCTGAACGCGCTCCGTCTCCTCGCGGGCGGCTATGTAAGCGTCCTCAAGGTTGCGATCGCTCTCCATTATCTCGCCGATATCGTCCATCAGCGTGAGGAGCTGGCCGAAGCTGTTCGCGCGGAGGATGATGGCGAGGTAGTTCATGCCGCCGTCCTCTTCCATCGCGCAGACACGCTCGCGGTAACGCTGAAGCTGCTCTTCCTCGCGCTGCTTCGCGGCCTCGACTTCGAGCTTCTTGTCCTCTATCATCTGGCCGTACAGCTCTATCTGGTTGTTGGTCAGATCTATCTGCTGCTGAGTGAACTTATTGCGCGCATCCATGGCAAGCTTCTGCTCAAGCACGGTTGCGTGCTGGCTCTCCAACTCATCAACGATGTCCTGCTTCTCCTGACGCTGCGCGGTGAGCGCGTCCTTCTGCGCCTGGAGCGCGTCGATCTCGGCCTGAGTTACGGCGTGCGCATCGTTCGGCAGGACGCCGAGCACGAGTGTGAACACCATAGTCAGGCTGAGCAGTACCGCGATGACTGAATTTTTCTTTGCTTTAGTCATATAGTCTCCTTCTCAGCCGTCAGCAGTTCCAATGCGGGAGGCCGGGGAAATATCCCTCCGGATCCACGGTAGAGCCGCCGACATACACTTCAAAGTGGCAATGGACACCGGTCGCCCAGCCTGTCTCGCCGAGATAACCGATGACATCGCCTTTATTAACTGTCTGCCCCTCGCTCACGGCGGTGCCGCTCATGTGGGCATACAGCGTCTGCATGTTGCCGTCATGGTTTATCATAACGTAGTTGCCGTAGGAATCGCTGTAACGCGAGCGCACGACCGTGCCGCCGTCCGCGGCATAGATGACGCCGCCTGCGTTGCCGTAGCCGTTGATATCGATACCGGCGTGGAAGCGCTCAGTGCCGGTTATCGGATGAACGCGCCATCCGTAACGGCTGGTGACAAGATTGCTGCTGGGCACAGGCCACATAAGGCTTCCGGTGACAGGAGACGAGGGTTCCGGCGTCGGAATGGGAGCCGGAGTAGGCTCCGCAGGCGCGGGAGTCGGCGTGGGTTCATCGGGCGTCGAGGGCTGCTCCGGAGTTTCACCGGAATCGCCGCCGGTATTGCCGGAGTCTCCTGTGCTGCCGGAATCGCCGGTGTTTCCGCTGTTGCCGTTATTGCCATTATTCTGGGATTCCTGCTCGCGCCGTGCGGCCTCTTCCGCCGCCTCGCGCGCAAGCTGCGCGGCGAGATTGCTCATCTCGGCGGCCATTGCGGCTTCCGCCGCAAGCGCCACTTCATATTCCTTGACGGCCTTCTCGATATCCTCTTCGAGGCTGGTCAGCAGCTCCTCGGCCTCCTTGAGCTGATCCTCAAGCTCGGTTTTTTCCGCCTTAAGCTCGTCCTGCTTTTCCTCGTATCCGGCCTTGGCCTCTTCGTACTCCGCCTTTACGCTCTCGGTCGCTTCGCGGGCGTCTATGTACTGCTGTTCAAGCTCGCGGTCGCTCTGCATGACCTCGTTCATATCGTCGATAGCGGAGAGCATTTCGCCGAAGCTGCCGGAGTTGAATATGATGGCGAGAATGTTATAGCCGTAGCCGCCGCTCTCCTCCATCGCGCACACGCGCTCGCGGTAACGCTTGAGCTGCTCATCCTCTTTCTTCTTGGCAGCATCGACTTCCTTGGACTTTTCTTTGATAAGTCCGGTATAGATGTCGATCTGCTCCTGAACGAGCTTGAGCTGCTCGGCCGTGTATTCGTTGCGCTCGTCGAGCGCGGCTTTCTGTTCAAGCACGCTCGCCTGCTGTTCCTTCAGCGCGTCTATCTTCTCTTGGATCGTAGTGCGTTTGTCCGTAAGAGCGTCCTTCTGCTTCTCGATAGCGTCGATATCGGCCTGGTTGACCGCATTTGCGGCGATGGGCAGGACGCTGAGCACGAGGGACAGAACCATGAGCACAGCCATGAGAACCGCTATGACGGACACAACTTTTTTGTTATTCATTACTTCTCCCTCCGAGAATCGGGCAAATCAAACCTTCAGATAATTCTTTATAGCGTTAACGCCGCCGAACGCGCCGACAAGGATGCCGGTCGCCATATAGACAATGAACACCGTGAGAGACACGGAACTGAACGGGATGACGCTGATGAGGTTGCCGGTGAGCGAGGTGACGATCTTGCCGGTGACAAGATTATAAAGTCCCCACTCAGCAAGGAACGCAAGGCCGCCGCCGAGCATGCCGAGGACAAGACCCTCGACGATAAACGGGAGCCGGATAAAGGCGTTGCTCGCGCCGACCATCTTCATTATCGCGATCTCCTCGCGGCGGCCGAAGGTAGCGAGCTTTATGGTGTTCGACATGATGAACACGGAGACAAAGACAAGGATAACAATAAGGATGAGCGAAACTACGCTGACAATGTTCCTTATCGTCACGAAGGCCTTCGCGTAGTCAAGATGCGCTCTGACCTTCACGATCCCGTCGATGTTCTTCAGCTCGTTCTGCGTCTGCGCCATGAGCGAGATGTCGTTGAGGTGGATAACGAAACGGTGCTTGAAAACGGTGGCGTCTATGCCGACCATCATGTCGTCGTCATAGTTGCTCATGAAGTTGTCCATCGCGGTGTCACGGCTGACAAACTCCGCGTCCATAACGTTCGGGAGCTCCTCTATCGCCGTGCCGATGGCCTTGGCCTGCTCCTCGTCCTCGATGTTTTCATCGACGAAAGCGACGACCTCGTTCTCGTTCTCAAGGTCTTTTATAAGAGCGTCAATATTGACGGAGAGCAGCGACACGCTGCCCATGATTATAAGGCAGGCCATTATAATAGTTACCGAGGCGAAGGACATGAATCCGTGAGTGCCTATGCTGCGGAAGCCTTCGCGGATAAGATAGCCGCATCTATTCAATCTCATAGCTGTAATACCCGTCCATTCCGTCACTGATCACATGGCCGCTGTCAATGGTTATGACACGCTTGGAAAAGGCGTTGACCAGTTCCTTCTCATGGGTGACTACAAGGATCGTAGTTCCCATCTCGTTTATCTTCTCCAGAAGGAGCATAAGCTCCAGCGAGCGCACAGGGTCAAGGTTGCCGGTAGGCTCGTCCGCGATTATCATGCGCGGGCTGTTGACCAGCGCGCGGGCAATGGCCACACGCTGCTGCTCGCCGCCGGAAAGCTCCTGCGGGAGGCGCTTCTCGCGGCCCTCAAGGCCGACCAGCTCCAGCACGTACGGCACGCGCTTCTTGATTTCCTTCGCCGACGCGCCGACGACGCGCATCGCAAACGCCACGTTATCGTACACGTTCATGTTATCTATCAGTCGGAAATCCTGAAAGATAATGCCCAGCGTTCTGCGCATCTTGGGCAGCTTGCGCCGCTTCAGCTTGCCGAGATCAAAATCATTGACGATAACGGTGCCCTCGGTGGGCTGGATCTCTCCGGTGAGCAATTTTATAATAGTAGTCTTGCCGGAGCCTGAGGGGCCGACAAGGAACACAAACTCACCCTCGTTGATGGTCAGATCCACGCCGTCGAGCGCGAGAGTCCCGCTGCTGTCGTAGATCTTTCTCACATCGTTCATTTGAACCATAAACTCTTACTCCAATCTGCCGCTCTATCCGCGCGCAGATACACCGCGATCCTCATGCGGCAGTCAGGATCGGGTCAAGGCGCCGCGGATACCGCCGTTGTGCCGGCGGCCTCATGTGTTGTTTTTCGTTTATAAATATATGTAAAACCTCGTGAGAGGTAATTGCCGTCGGAAAGCGGCGGTGATCAGTACTTGCTGTTGTTGAGAGAATCGAGATACATCTTGACCATCATGGCCACCTTGAAGACTATCGCGTGGTCAAACTCTCTGAGGTCAAGGCCGGTAATCTTCTTGATCTTCTCAAGACGGTACACCAGAGTGTTTCTGTGCACGTAGAGCTTGCGGGAAGTCTCGGAGACGTTGAGGTTATTCTCGAAGAACTTGTTGATAGTCTCCAGCGTGTCCTCGTCCAGCGTCTCGATCGGATTCTTCTTGAAGACTTCGTTGAGGAACATCTCGCACAGAGTAGTCGGGAGCTGATAGATGATGCGGCCGAGGCCGAGGCTCTCGTAATTGATGATGGTCTTTTCGCTTTCGAACACGCGGCCGACCTCGATGGCGACCTGCGCCTCCTTATAGCGATCCGCCAGCTCGCGCAGATGATGCGCGTTCGTGCTGATGCCGATCACGCACTTGATGCCAAGCTCGTCAAGCAGGGTCTTCTCGATGAGCGCTGCAGTGCTCGCAATGACCTCGGGGCATTCCGCCGAGGGGAGCGCCTTGACGATGACGATGTCGGACTCGTTGATGCTCAGGACAAAGTCCTGCTGCTTATCGGGGAAGAGCTTCTGTATCGTCTCGATCGCGGCGACATCGGAAGTTTCCATCTGGCGCACGAGCAGGACGCTGCGCGGCTCGTCCGTGACGAAATGCAGCTCCTTCGCGCGGACATAAACGTCGCCGGGGAGGATATTGTCGGAGATAATGTTCTTTACGAAGGCGGCCTTGTTGTGCTTCTCCTCGTAATTGCTCTTGGCCTCGTTGAAGGCCACGGCCGCGACGGCGCAGAGCGTCCTCGCGACGGAATCGCTGCCGTCCACAAAAGAGGTAAAGTCAAATCTTGAACCGTTCGAGAGCAGCGGGCAGAAGGTTCTGCTGCCTATGGACACGGGCTGCTCGGACGCCTCCATCTCATATACATGGAATTCGTCAAGCCGCGAGCCTATCATTGACAGCTCGCTGCAAGCTATGATAAAGCCCTGATCGTCCACTACGCCGATAGTTCTGTCGATGGCGTCCTTCATCTGAATAATCACATTCTGGAAAATTCTACTTGACATAAATCTGCCTCCTCTGCGTTATGGCCAATTTGCCATACTCCCGCATTATCTGTTTATATATAATAACTCCATTTTATGTGATTTTCAATAGAAATCGTCAAGATTTTTTGTGAACTTTTTTTCTTTTGTCTCCTATACGCTCAAAAAGCGTTGAAATTACAGGCAGTTTTTACTGCTTTCTGCCCAAAAACACACTGCACAAATCGTCTTCGCCCAGTTCGCGCCACTGCCCCGGCTCCGACGCCGCGTCAAGCGCCAATCCGCCGACTGCCAGACGCCGCAGTTCGAGCACCGGTTTTCCGCGCGAGGCAAGCATCCGCTTCACCTGATGGTACTTACCTTCCATAACCGTGACAAGACATTCCCCGCCGCCCAGCGGCTCAAGCTTTGCCGGCAGGCACTCCGTCCCGTCGCCAAGAACTATACCCTCCGCAAACGCCGCAGCGTCGCTCTCGTCCGGAACGCCGTCTACCTTAGCATAATACAGTTTTTCTACCTCGGATTTCGGCGAAATAACGCGATGAGCAAAATCTCCGTCATTTGTAAGCAGCAAAAGCCCGCTCGTGTCCTTATCAAGGCGACCTACCGGGAACAGTTCGAGCGCCTGCAGTTCCGGCGGGAGCAGGTCGAGAACCGTTTTCTGCCGCCTGTCCTCGGTAGCGCTGAGGACGCCGGACGGCTTATCAAGCATGAAATAGCGAAACTTCACATAGCTGAGCGTTTCGCCGTCAAGGACTACCGTGTCCCGCTCCATGTCGAGCTTATATTCAGGAGCGTTGACCGCCGCGCCGTTTACCAGCACGCGCCCGCTCTTTATTATCTGCCGCAGTTCCTTGCGCGAGGCCACGCCAAGCTCCGACAGAAACTTATCCAATCGCATCAGAGGCATAGCATCCTCCCGAAATTCAAAAATCATATGTCCCGCATTATAACATACACCGCGCTCTTTTTGAATAGCATATAAGCGAGGTGATGGAGATGTTCACAAAAAGTTCAGTCTTTACACGCAAAAAAGCGCTGCTCATAGTCGCCGGAGCGGCTTTTTTGCTTCTGGCGCTCATATTCGTCAAGTGGCGGATCGACAGCCGCACAAATTTTACGACGTTGGCAGACCGCGAAAAGTTCCTGAAAAATCTGGGCTGGGAGATAGATACCTCCACGGAGGAGTTCCACAGCATCACTATTCCCGAAAGCTTTGACGGGATAATGGCGGAGTATAACCGCATGCAGCGGGAGCAGGGCTTCGACATGGAGGCATACTGCGGGAAGCGCTGCGAGCAGTACAGCTACCTGCTGACGAATTACCCCGACTGCGGCGAGAGCGTTATAATTACCATATATATTATAGATGGGAAAGTTATTGCCGGGGACATACATACCGCCGCGCTCGACGGCTTCATGCACGGCATAATACGCGAAAATTAATTCAATAAATAGCAAAAATGCGGGATGAGAGCATCCCGCATAAATTATATTCGTCATATTACGCCGCGCCGTCCAGCGCTGCCGCGAGAAGTACGGCGGCCTCGGCGCGCGTCATTTTTTCGCCGGGGAGGAAATTTTTCTCCACTACGCCGTAGGCAATGAGATTCGCGCAGGCCTGAGCCAGCTCCTCATCCATTTCAGCGTTCAGCTTTATATATGACACGTCCTGATACGCCATCGCGGCGTTCAGTATCAGCGCCGCGTCCCCGCCGGATATCGTCTCCTGCGCAGAGAAATTCTCGTTCTCCGCCGCGGTGTCTATCACGCCGCACATCACAGCGGTCGTCACATAGCCCTTCATCCACGCCGGGATGGACGCATCGTCGCCGAAGCCGGTGGACAGCACGCTCGGGAACGCGTCCTCCCCCGCCGCGAGCATACACATACTCAGAAATTCGCCGCGGCTCAATTCCCGCTCAGGGTAAAAGCAGTACCGCTCCCCCAGCTTCTCGCCGGTGAACACGCCTGTTTCCGCAAGGCGCAGGGCGGCGTATTCCTCCGCACGTCCGGACATGTCCGCGTATTCGATGCTCTTTTTCTGCTTCTCGATGCGGATTATTGCGGTCGCCTCCTGCGAACGGTTGCCCTCGGAGTCTATCGCCTTATACCCGAAATAGTCGCGCCCCTTCTTTCCCCCGGCGGGAGTATAGATGAAGCCGCCGCCGTCGGAAAGCTCGATAGTACCCTTCACCGGCGGCGTGGTTATCTCGAAGGTCAGCTCGCCGCCGTCCGGATCGTACGCCGCCAGCTGCCCGCCGACGGAAACGCCGCGGTATGTCGTAAGCTCTAGGTTTGCCGCGACCGGCGCGCTGCCCGCAGCCTCAGCCTTGGGTTCAAGTGCGATCAGCCCTGTCAGAAGCATTAACAGCGCCGCCGCGGATGCAATGAAACGTTTCATGGTCATACCTCCAATCCACAGGTATTTTGTGTATAAAACGGGCAATTATGCAAATTTTAAGTGGACGCTTGTTTATCCGTGTGGTATGATAGCAGCAGTCATTAAAAACTGAAAGGACTGTTTTCATGCAAGCTTCCGCAGCTGCGCTCTGGATCAACACCGTGTTCGCGGGCTTTGACCAGAGCATAACTACCGCAGTACATAATCTCTATCTCTGGGCAGGCGATTTCTTCACGCCGTTTTTCGAGTTCATCTCGTTCCTTGGCCATGACGGTATCATCCTCGTCCTGCTGTCCATCGCGCTGATGCTGTTCAAAAAGACCCGCCGTTTCGGTACGGCCATGCTCTTCGGCGTCGCCATCGGGGCAATATTCACGAACTGCATCCTTAAGGTGCTCATAGCGAGGCCGCGCCCGTATGCGGACGATAGCAGCATTTTCTACCAGTTCTGGCTGCTGGTCGGGCAGAACGTTGAGAGCGACAAGAGCTTCCCCTCCGGTCACACCACCGCCGCCTTCGCAACGATGACCGCCGTATTCATGGTCGGCGATAAGCGTGTGAGCTGGACGGCGTACATCTTTGCGATACTTATGGGGCTTGCCCGCATATACCTCGTCGTTCACTTCCCGTCCGACGTACTGGCCGGCGTCATCGTCGGCATCATCGCCGGTGTTCTCGGCACCATTCTCTCCCGCAAGCTGCCCGAAAAATTCTATGAAAAAAATATTTTTCAGAAAAAAGGCGGTGGAGCGCATTGTTCGGCAGGCTGAAATTCAAAGGCGTTGACAAAAGGCGCATAAGCGATCAGGAGCATATTGACGATTATAACGCAGCGGAGCCGATAGGCCGCGTCCGTCTCGGCAAGCTGTGCATGTATTACCGCGACCTCGGCGTCAAGTACTACGTCCCGTACGATTACATTGACCGTACCTTCACCCGCATAAGCGAGTGTCAGCCGGACGACAGCCCCGCTTATTACTACTACCGTCTCATTCTTGTACACGACGGCAAGGAGTTTGCAAACCTCATCTTCAACAAAGAAGAGGACGTTGACCGCATCCACGCGGAGCTGCAAAAGATCAATCCCAACATCGCCTACGGGTACATCCCGCCCGCCGACGGCAAGCGAAGCAGATTATCATAAAAAATCGCCATGCAGTTTTGAAGCTGCATGGCGGTTTTATTATCTCTTTTTATTTGCTTCTGAACTCGTCGCTGCCGAGGAAGAAGAGCGCGAGCGTGCCGGGTCCGACGTGCGAGCCGGTAACAGGTTCATAGCAGACCAGCATGATCTCGTGCGGCGGATTGTTGCGGTTGAGCAGCTCTATCAGCTGCTCGGCGTCCTCGGTGCAGTCAGCGTGAGCGATGCCGATGCACTGATTATACGGCTCACGCACCATCTCGTCATACTGTTGCGCCAGCGCCTTGATGGCGTTCTTTCTGCCGCGGGTCTTTTCAAAGCAGACAATCTTGCCCTCAGTGTCGCCCTTGAGAAGCGGCTTTATGTTCAGCACGGACGCGACCGCGGCCTTAATGCTCGAAAGCCGTCCAGTCCCACGCAGGTATTTAAGATCATCGACCGTGAACACCTGGCACATATTATGGCGCAGCTTATCTATCTCTGCCGCGTTTTCCTCGATGCTCATGCCGCTGCGGCGGTTCTCCGCCGCCTTGACAACCAGCAGCCCCTCGCCGAGCGAGGCGCTGAGCGTATCTATGGTGTATATCTTGCAGGCTGGGAACTCCTCGCGCAGCTGATTTGCGGCTATCTGCGCGGAGTTGTACGAGCCGCTTATACCGGACGACATGCCGATAAACAGCACGTCCTTTCCTTCTTTCAGGAACGGGGTCATCGCGTCAATATATGTCTGCGGCGTGACCTGCGAGGTGACTACCTTCGCGCCGCCGCGCATCGCCGCGTAGAACGCGGGGCCGTCAAATGCAGCGTCTCCGGAATCGAGCGGCGACTTGCCGTCCACCATGTAGGTCAGCGGCAGATCTTCAATCTCCCACTTTTTTAAGTCAGCCGGTTCAAGATTCGCGGATGTATCTGTCATTATGATATACATAATATTTTTCTCCTTGTCATCTAATGAGCATCATTAGATTAACATATCCTCAACATTAAGTCAAGTAGATGCCAGCACGAGATTATTTACAATCCGTGAATTTTATGCTATAATGACAACATACATCGATAAGGGAGCTATGGATACATGGGATACGACAAAGCACTTATAGCCGGAAAGCTGCGCCGCTGGGAAAAATATCTTGAGCGCTTCCGCCTCCCCGCATGGGACGACATTCCGGATTTTGGCCTGTACATGGAGCAGACGGTGCAGCTGCTCAAGCAGTATCTTGATTATATGCCTCCGGAGCTGAAGGAGGAACAGATAATCACCGCCGCTACAATAAATAACTACGTCCGCACGCGCGTCATGCCGGAGCCGATAAAGAAGAAATATTACCGTCAGCACATCGCGTATCTTATCATGATATGCACACTCAAGCAGAGTCTCAGCATTGCGATGGTGCAGAAGCTGATCCCGATGGGCTTGTCCTATGAAGAGCTGAGGGCGCGCTATGAACGTTATTCCCAGCGCCATCAGGTGACTGCGGGATACTTTGTGGATCAGGTGCGCATGGCCGGTGCTGTCCTGCTGAATCACGAAGACCGCACGGAGCTTGCCGTGCAGAATACGGACGAGCTTATCGCGGCGTCCGCGATAATAAGCGGATTTGCGCGGCTGCTGTCCGAAAAGCTGATACTGCTCGACGGACGCGATCTCACAAACGGCGGCAGTATAGAAATTGACAGATAAATGTATAGCCGAAGGTATGATGGGCATCATTCCTTTGGCTATATTTTTTGTAAGAATACGGCAGCGTGCAGGAATATTCCATCGGATTTTTGGTCGTCAAGATGCACAAAATTCATTTTCAGACGTAAAAATTGTTAAAAATGCCGAAACTGTCCATCTTGAACGCAGCATGTATTCCTGCTAATATGAAGCCGTGGATGGCAGACATCCAAAATAAAAATTCAGGAGGTCATAACATGGACATTGAATCCCGTTGCCCGGCAACCGAGCAGGAGCTGGCCACGCTGGACGCATATTGGCGCGCGGCCAATTATCTCTCCGCCTGCCAGCTTTATCTGCTTGACGATCCTCTGCTGCAGAAACCGCTCACCGAAGAGAGCATCAAGAAAAAGATCGTCGGCCACTGGGGCACCGTGCCCGGTCAGAACTTTATCTACACTCACCTCAACCGAGTTATCAAAAAATATGACCTTGATATGATATATATCTCCGGCCCCGGCCACGGCGGAAACGCCATGGTCGCTCAGGATTGGCTGGACGGCAGCTATCAGGAGGTTTACCCCAACATCTCCCGCGACAAGGAAGGCATGCAGAAGCTCTTCAAGCAGTTCTCTTTCCCCGGCGGCATCCCCTCCCATGTTGCGCCCGAGACCCCGGGTTCCATCAACGAGGGCGGCGAGCTGGGCTACTCCCTCGCCCACTCCTTCGGCGCCGTGACCGATAACCCAGACCTCATCGCAGCCTGCGTCGTCGGCGACGGCGAAGCAGAGACCGGCCCGCTCGCAACTTCCTGGCAGCTCAACAAATTCGTCAACGCCAAGACTGACGGCGCCGTGCTGCCGATACTCCACCTCAACGGCTACAAGATTGCAAACCCCACCCTCTTCGCGCGCATTTCGCATGAAGAGCTTGAGGACTTCTTCCGCGGCTGCGGCTGGGAGCCGCACTTTGTCGAGGGCAGCGCCCCCGCCGAGATGCACCGTCTCATGGCGTACACTCTTGATGAGTGCATCGAGAAGATCCTCGCCTATCAGAAGGACGCAAGAGAGAACGGCAACATGAACCGCCCCCGCTGGCCAATGATCGTTTTCCGCAGCCCGAAGGGCTGGACAGGTCCGGCATATGTTGATGGCCTGAAGGTCGAAAACTACTGGCGCGCGCACCAGGTTCCCATTCAGCCCGATTCCCCCGAGCATATCCGCCAGATCGAGCAGTGGCTACATTCCTATCATCCCGAAGAGCTGTTCGACGAGAACGGCACTCCCGTGCAGGAGCTGCTCGACTTCCCGCCCAAGGGCACCCGCCGCATGGGCGCGAATCCCCATGCGAACGGCGGTCTGCTGCTGAAGGATCTGCGCATGCCCGACTTCCGCGAGTACGGCGTGGATATTCCCTTCCCCGGCAGCGTCGAGGCGCAGGATATGTCCGTACTCGGCGACTTCGTGCGCGATATCTACAAGCTCAACGACAAGGAGCGCAACTTCCGCTCCTTCGGCCCCGACGAGACGAACTCCAACCGACTGAACGCGGTATTTGAGGAAACCGACCGTGTCTGGAACGGCGAAGCCTACGACACCGACGATCATCTCGCCCCCGACGGCAGAGTCATGGACTCCATGCTCTCCGAGCACGTGTGCGAGGGTATGCTCGAGGGCTACCTGCTCACCGGCCGCCACGGCTTCTTCAACAGCTATGAGGCGTTCATCCGCATAGTTGACTCCATGTTCTCGCAGCACGCAAAGTGGCTCAAGGTCTGCAACCAGCTCCCCTGGCGCCAGAAGATCGCGTCTCTCAACTACGTCCTCGCCTCCAACGTCTGGCAGCAGGATCACAACGGCTTCACGCATCAGGACCCCGGCTTCCTCGACCACGTCGCCAACAAGAAGGCCGACGTTGTCCGCCTGTACCTGCCGCCGGATGCAAACTGCCTGCTGAGTTGCTTTGACCACTGCATCCGCTCCCGCAACTACGTGAACGTCATCGTCGCTTCCAAACATCCGCGTCCCCAGTGGCTGACTATGGAGCAGGCCGTAAAGCACTGCACTCAGGGCATCGGCATCTGGCAGTGGGCATCCACCGACGAGGGTCAGGAGCCTGACATCGTCATGGCCTGCTGCGGCGACACGCCGACGCTTGAGACCCTGGCCGCCGTCACCATCCTGCGCAGCGCGTTCCCCGAACTGCGCATCCGCGTTGTCAACGTCGTTGACCTGATGCGTCTCCAGAGCGAGGAGCAGCACCCGCACGGCCTGTCGCAGAGAGATTACGACATGATCTTCACCACCGACAAGCCCATCATCTTCGCCTTCCACGGCTATCCCAGCCTCATCCATGAGCTGACTTACAGACGCCACAACAAGAACATCCACGTCCGCGGCTACATCGAAGAGGGCACCATCACCACGCCCTTCGACATGAGAGTCCTTAACAGGCTGGATCGCTTCAACCTCGTCATGTCTGCGGTCTATAATCTCCCGCAACTTGGCAACCGCGGCGCGTACCTCGTCCAGCAGATGAAGGATAAGCTCGTCGAGCATGCTCAGTACATCGCTGAGTACGGCGTAGACCTCCCCGAAGTTGCTAACTGGAAATGGACTGAGAAGTAAAATAAAGCGAAAAATTCCTCGCCATTGCTGGGTGTACGCAAGACAGTATTGCGCTAAGATTGACGAAGCGGCACGAAACCGCATGGAGCTGATCGTGCCGGAGCTGGCAAAGCAGTATGGCGTGACCGAGCAACTGAAAGCTGAAAACCAAATGGAATGGGTGCGGCAGATGA
>ENA-OQRB01000621-OQRB01000621.1-human-gut-metagenome-genome-assembly--contig:-NODE-621-length-24594-cov-5.810302_pt1 | contig 24594 bp, 17 predicted proteins | sample MGYA00243235_ERZ505100 | MGnify/ENA primary metagenome ERZ505100 (study PRJEB26097, sample SAMN02712145) | human gut metagenome | biome: Gut microbiome | host: Homo sapiens | place: Denmark: Copenhagen...
GCTGGTATCTGCTGCTGCGTATGGAGCAGCGGCTGGATAAGCTGACCAGCTGCCTGAACGAACTGAGCCGGGCCATCATCAGCAAACACAGAGAACTGTAAAATAAACAGAGAAACGAGGTACGACATCAATAGCAAATACACAAAGCTCCTGCACTGGTTATGCCTTTTGGCCTGCATCATAAGCAGAAAATAACAAACATACTCAATATCCACCCTGAAACAACATTCATGGCGGGTATTTGCTTATCATTAATCCCTCAAATATACCTTGCTATTGTTTTATACAAAACCTCCACATCTATGGGTTTTGCCAGATGTCCATTCATCCCGGCATCAAACGCAGCCTGAACATCATCATTGAAAGCATTGGCTGTCATGGCAATGATCGGTATCGTCCCGGCAACAGGATGCTCTGACGACCTTATGCACCTGGCAGCGTCATAGCCATTCATCAGCGGCATTTGAATATCCATGAAAATCAAGGCATATTCCTTTTCTTTCGAGTTTCTAAAAATATCTACCGCAACTTTACCATTCTCAGCATGTTCAACTTGTAAATTCACAAACTTCAACAGCTCTGAAGCAATCTCCATATTTAACTCATTATCTTCCACCAGCAATACCTTTTTGCCGCCAAAATCATACGTTTCCTTATTGCCTACTGCAGAAAATCCCAGCTCCGGCTTCCGCGAAACAGTTAACAACGTATTGTATAAATTTGAAGCAAAAAACGGTTTAGCTATAAAAGCATTAACACCTGCTGCCTTTGCCTGTTCTTCGATACCAGACCAGTCATAAGCACTGATAATAATGATCAAAACATCAGGACCGACATAGCGCCGCATCCTACGGGCCGTTTCTATTCCATCCAGTTCCGGCATACACCAGTCAATGAAACAAACATCATAGCAACGCCCGTCATCTTCACAGGCGCTTCTTACCTTTTCAATAGCCTCAAAACCATTCAGAGCCCAGTCAACATTGACTCCCATGCCTTTCAGCAATACTGCTGCATGTTCACAGGTATCGTTATCGTCATCGACAACCAGTACCCGCATCTCCTCCATCTCAGCCGCAGTTTTTTTATCAACTTTACTTACTCCAAAAGGCAGGTCTACCATAAACGTAGTTCCTGCACCTTCCTGACTTTCAACCTCAATAGTTCCATCCATGATCGCAACAAGGTTTTTGGTTATCGCCATCCCCAGGCCAGTACCGCCATATTTTCTGGCAATTCCATTATCCGCCTGCTCAAACGGTTCGTATAAATGTTCCAAAAACTCCTTTTTCATCCCGATGCCGCTGTCTTTCACGATAAACCTCAGCCATATCTTGTCACTTGCTGAACGCAGCATTCTGATTTCCAGCCTGACACTGCCGCCTTTAGGCGTAAATTTAATTGCATTGGACAATAAATTGAGCAGGATTTGGTTGACACGCATCGAATCTCCGAGCAACAGCTCATCTTTAAATCCTGAAATAACAATTTCAAAGGCCAAACCTTTGGCTGTAGCAAGTCCATAATTGATATCAGCTAAAGAAGTAACTAGATTTTTTAAATCAAACAGTTCTTGGCGAATATTCAACTTTCCATTTTCGATTTTTGACATATCTAAAACATCGTTGAGCAGCATCAATAAATGTTTCGACGAAAAAGTTATCTTACTCAGACAATCAGCAGTACGCTTTTTATCATCCAAATAATTAAAGGCAACCGCCGACATTCCAATAATTGCATTCATCGGCGTTCTGATCTCATGCGACATCCGCGACAGAAAATCACGTTTGGCATCATTCGCCTTCTGCGCTACCAGCAGAGCATCCTGTAAAATCTTCTGCTGTCGTTTAAGCTCGTCATTAATAAGATACTCATTACGTAATTTATAAGCATAAATAACAATAACGATCATCAACAGACCTATCACAACAGCATAAAAAATGGCGGCTTCAGCTTTTTCGTCCGTGCTTTCCTGTATGATCAGCACACGTCTGTCTGCCGAATCAATGACCTTTTGAATGGCAATATCCGTTTTTACCCTTATCGGCTCTATTTCTTTATCAAAGTACTTTTGGACTGCCTGTCTGTCCATATTACTATTTTCAGAATTTTCCACACTTTGTATAAGCGCCTTTTTCAGTTCGTCTAAGGCACCGTTCAATTCTGACAGATCTTCCTTATTGCCTAAATATATTTCATCTAATATTTTCAGTGATTTTTCATTTTCTTGGCAACTGGTTCTCAGGACACTTCTGATACCATCAAGATTATTTTCATTTTCGCTAATGAAAATCGGCAGGTATGTATTCATTTCCAAAACCCTGGCACGGATTTTATTTATTTCCGACATGGCTTTATACGGATGTTCTGCTACATAATTGATTTGTCTGCTGATTGTAAAAATAGAATGTGTAGTAAAAACAACATATACCACTACACAAAAACAAATGGCTATCACCCCGGATACCATGCCATATCTTTTTATAAAATTCATATTTTCCAATCCTTTACAATTTTATTAAATTATTACAATTATTTTTGTTATAAATATAGCACATCAACAGCAGACAAACAAGTAGAATATTAACTTTTTATAATACAATATAATTGCTTCATTGCCCTGCCCAAACGTACGTATCGTTAAATTTATATTTATATGGCCAATGAGTTTTCCACAACGCTAAAATAAAGCTGCCTGTATCAGCAATCTCTGTAAGTAAAATTTCACCTTCAGCATAATACCAAATAACAAACTAAATCAGCGATATGAAACTTACTTCATATCGCTGATTTTTTACTTTACTGAACTTATTGCTGCCACTTAGCAGTGCCTCAAACCCTCACTTAAAACGTGAATCTCAACCCGGCGTTGAACTGCCAGTCGGTACGCAGATTGCCGCCAAAGGTTTTTAAGGCGTCAAAATACAGGTTGCTGTTTTTGGCAATGCCCAGGTTAGCTCCCAGACCGATCTCGTACCATGTGCCCGTCAGATCGCCTGTCTTTAATGCCAGACTGCTGTTTTCGTAGTAACCGGTCGCCCCGCCATTGCCGCCGAAGTCGTGCAATGCCGATGCTTTGACATAGGCGTTACTCGGATGGCCGCCGATGGTAAACTCTTTGCCGCCCAAAAATCCCAGGCGTACTACAGCGCTGTTGACGCTGTCCTGTTTGACGCTGACGCCGTTGCTGGTCGTGTAGTCGGCGCTGCCCAGATGTCCCAGGCTCAGCTCGGCCTGTGGTTCTACGAACCAGCCTGCGTTCAGGTTTTGTCTGTAGCCGTATTCAGCGCTGATTCCGTAAGCCCAGGTGTCGTAGTCGGCTTTGGCGGCATTGCCGCTTAAATCGACCAGTTTAAAGTCATTGGTCAGCTTGCTGCCGCGGGCGATCACGTCCAGATAATGCCCTTTGCCTCCCAGCCAGCTGGCATACAGGCCCACACCCGTACTGCTCAGATCGCCGCTGCCTGCCGTATAGCCGGCGTTGCTGTCGATGCGGTTAATGGCTATACCTGTATAGAGCTTGCCGCCTTTGTAGTCCTGTACTTTGTCGATGCCGCCCTGGAAGGCTGTATAATCCTGACTGAAATTGCGGTCATAAGCGCTGTCGGCGCTCAGCTCGCCCCGGTAGTAACGCGCCCAGACGCCGCCCTGTGCCGCTTCCTTATCGCTGCGCAGGTCGCCCATGCGTTTCATCAGGTTGTTGCCTTCAATGCGCCACATACTGCCCAGCGCCATTTGGGCGTCTGATAAAGTCATAGCTGTTTCGGAAGGCGTGTCTTCTTTCGCCAACGCTACTTCAGTAATTTTTACCTCGTTGCCGCTCGCCTCAACTTTCGGCGTCACTCTGAAGCGTTCCAGCGGACTGTCCAGTGAGCTGGCCTGACCGACAAAATTATTCAGGTTCTGTCCGTTCAGGTTAGTGATCGTCAAAACAGTAGCGCTGCCGTTAACGGTAACGATGTCCGCTTCGCTTAAAGCATCCTTGAAGGCTTCTTCATAGCCGATCTGGATATATTGCTTAGAGCTGTTATTCTCTATCGCGTCAAAAGTCATGCTGTCGGCTTTGTTATTGGCCAGGTCGGTCGTAAAACGGAAAGCGTTGCTGCCTGTCAGCTGCAGCTTGCCGCCGGTAACAGTTCTGTTAGCAGCTGTGCCACTGAAGCCCAGCGTGGCATTGTTCAGACCGGTAACTACTCCATCATCCGTCCCTGTGCCGCCATCCCAGTTCAGCTCGGCATTACTGCCAAACAAAACAGTGGCGTTATCGGCATAAACTGCGCAGGCTTCGTTGGTAACAGCGCCATCAGCAGCTTTGGCATTGATCTTGAGCGCATTGCCGCCTGTTTTCGCGCTCAGCTCGATCACAGCTCCGCCGGCGGCATAGACGCCGTAGGCTTTGGCTTCTTCACCGGCAACTCCATCGGCACCTGGCGTTCCCACACCACCATTATTATAACCACCATCATTCACTGCACCGGCACCCTTGGCACCCGCAGTAGCACTGGCACTGATCTCATCAGCAGCTACCGCGGTGAACGAAGCCGCGCCACTGCCATAAACACCATAGGCATAAGCGTTGCCGCCGTTGCCGCCGTCGCCGCCCGTACCAGCAGGATCTTTGCTACTGTCAGATCTATTTACACCACCACCCTTACTACCAGCGCCGCCGACAGCCGCAGCTGTGATTTTGCCAACTGTTACACCCACGCTGCCGCCGCTGTTGCTGATGCCATAGGCAGCGCCTGTTGCGCCGTCACCGCCGGTAGTGCCTGTGACCCCGGCGCCATCAGCATTGACGCAGCCCTCATAATTGGCAACGTCACCCCAATCGTAACTGGTACCGCCGGTAGCCTGCACGGTAATTTCTGCCGCCGTCAAATTTTCGGCTAACCCGCCTAAAACATTGATGCCATAAGCGGCCGCAGCGCCACCCTTTGCCCCGACGCCATTGATCGCGCCATAGGAGCTCATACCGGCTGCGCCAAATCCGCCGGTGGCTGTTATCTCCAGCTTCTGTACATCTGCCGTCAGGCTGCCGGCCGTATTCTGCAAACCAACAGCTGTCGCCGTGCCGCCTGCGCCTGAAGCACCGTTGGCAGCTGCTGCGCCGGCGCCACCAGCTCCACCGCTAAAATAAGTAGAACTCATATTATCCTGGGTGTTTATATCCTGCAGATCTAAATGGGCGATGCCACCACCATTGACCTCGATACCACAGGCTACGGCATAACCGCCATCGCCGCCCTCGGCAGAACCTACGCCGCCGGTGCCACCAGCAAAGGTATAAGTGCTGCCAGCGCCATTGGCAGCCCATGCATTATCCATTAGCAGCTCTCCGGTCAGCGTTGCCGTTACTGTACCGCCGTTGACTCTGATACCGTAAACTTCAGCATCACCGCCGGCAGATAACTTCTCTTTTCCAGTAGTGTCTACATTTTTAGTCTTGATGCCCTTATTTATAGCCTCTACTTTCAGACTAGCACCTGTGAAAGAAACGTTGCTGTTGTCAGCCTGCAAACCTACGGCCACTACATCATTGCCCTTAGCTGCGTCTGTATCTACTCTGCTTTCACTACTGTATCTATTACTCTGACCAGCTTTAGCCGATACAAAGATATCAGCCGCCGTGATCGTCAGATCATGCTTGACCTCGAGCCCGTAGGCTGCGGCGGCGCCGTGAACACCCGACACTCCCTGATAGGCGCTGCCATGCCCCCCTGAGTAGGCAGATACTGTTATATTACCTGTCGTTATGCTGCTCAGGCTTTCGTCTACTGTTATTTTAGCGACGGCAGTGCCGCTGCTGCTGCCCTGCATCGTTGTCGGCGAATCACCATTATCATCGCCGCCGTTGCCGCTCTGCACTTCAAGCTTGATCTCACCGCTGCTGACATCCGCTTCCGTGATCTTACCTGTCAGAATAGCATCTGCACTGCTGGTGACCTGGGCACTGCTATAGTCCCCACCATTGACAGTTTTTTCCTCAAACTCTTTTGTGCCGCCGCTGGTGATATTTTCTGTTCTTTCCGCGGCATAGGCCTCGTTGATCACGATATTGATGCCGCTGGAATAGACGATCGACATCGCCATTAAAGTATGGGCTATTTTCTTGGCTAAACTGGCTTTCTTTGACATTTTCTGCATCCTTCTTCCCTGTGTTGTTTTTCCTCTCAGCTTTCCTGCCTGCTGCTGTTTACTGGTATTTATCTTTTAAAAAATATTTCAGCAATGCTTCATAATACGACGCCGATTCGGCATATTTCCCCTGCTTGTGCAGCAGCCGCGCCGTCATTACCGCCGTCTGCACCGTGGTGCCGTCCTGCGGTTTCAGGTCGCTCCACAGCGATTTTTTGACATATTCCCAGTACAGCGTTTTGGCATTGCCGTCCATATAATAGATATGCCAGGGCTTGACATAGTCGATATAATGCACGATCACCAGATCCAGTGCTTCGTTCAGCGTCGTATTGTTGATGACGATGCCGTTATAGATGTTCGGTAATTCCCTGAACTCGCCGTCGATAACGCCGTTGAGCGCGTCCTGGTCGCCCCAGAGGATCTTCGTGCTTCCTACCTGTTCCAGCCACCGGAACAGCTGCTGCGTCAGCTTTTCTTTGCGCCATTTGACAAGGTCCATTAAAAGCACGCCGGAATTGAAATAGCGGCCGTTTTTGAGCCCGATGCGCCCGCAGCTGCGGTCTTCGCCGTAATCGCGTACAGCTCCCAACACCTTACCCTGCAGGTCGGTCTGCCACAACGGCAGGATGTCGCCCTTGCAGATGATGTCGGCGTCCATATAGATAAGCCGCGTCACTGTTGGTGGCAGCAGATCGGCAAATAAATAGCGGTAATACATCGCCTGCGTGATATGCCCCGGCGGTACGACAAAGGTCATCCCCTCGGTACTGGTGATCTGATAAAAGTGCAGCTGCAGGTTACGGTATAACTGCTCCGTCCTGAGCAGCCGCTCCATATCTTCCGGCAGGATCTCGTCGTAGACGATATGCACGACTAAATCATGCTCGATATTGTTATGCGCCAGCGAGGTGATGGTGATCCCGGCGAATCTGCCGAAGTTTTTGTCGATGCCAAAGCCGATATGTATTTGTTCTGCCACTTTGCTCCTCCTTTCTCTACTATTTAAACCTTTCTCACTCTTTGTTGCCGTAACATCTCCCCCTTAGAAAAACCTGTTTCTATCCTCGCAGCAATTGCTGCGGAACTGGTATTGATAATATTTGTCCAAGCTGTAAAAAATCACAGCCGCTGCTTTCAGCGGATCTTTCCCGCCTGCAGCAGCTTCAGCAGCAATCGCACTTCTTCCAGCGAGTACTGCTCCGGTTCATCAGTTTCTGCGGCGACAGTTTCAGGAAAAAGCTCACTTTCTGCACCCGCCGCCTGTTCGTCAGCCTCGGCATCATGTGCCTGTGCCCACTCGGCCGCCGCTTTTCTGTCCAGCAGTGTTTCCAGCGTGCAGCCCAAAACATTGGCGCTGCGCACCAGCAGCTTTAAGCTGACCTGCACATTGTTATGCTCGATATTGCTCAGATGGGTCTGACTGATGCCGATACGTTCGGCAAACTGCTGCTGGTTGAACTGACAGGCACCGCGCAGCAGGCGGATATTACTGCCGATACGCGGCAGGCAGCTTTCATCGTACATACTTCACCTCAGTTTTCGAGAATATTAGTATTTTAGTTTAAAATATCGAAACCAAAGCATCACTTTTTTTGTTTTATATCAAAAACATTTGTTATAGTAATAATCGTAATCATTATAGCACGTTTGTACCCCCCCGCAAGACACTTACTTTGAGCCTGTGTAAAACGTCTGCGAGTCTTGCCCGGCGCATTACGCCAGCGGCTTTACAACTATCAGCGTCTGCGCGTTTTTTTATGGTTCTATTACTTTTGCGTTTCGCCTAACCGCCGCGATCATTGCCGGAGCACAGCCCCTGTAAAGCATACTAAAAATACAAAAAACGCCTGCTGTTGAGGCAGACGCTGCAAAACAATAAAAACATCCTTTATTCAAATAATAGAAATAACAACTCATCTTTAAACGGTTTTAAGTATTTTTCTGTAAAATATATACTTGTAAGTTTTTTATAGATTATATAAAAAAACTGCCTTTTCAGACAGTTTTCTTACCATACGCAATAATACTCTCAATATTAAATTGGAAATAATTCGCAATCAAAAATCGCTATTATATCCTTCCATGCATCCAACTGGCAATTTCATCAGCTTTTCTTTGAGAAACTATCCCTTTATCAATATAACTTCTTAAAATTGCCACTAAGCTTGAGAAATCATTTTCCGTAAATTTCCTGTGAGCCTCAATAGCATACACTTCATCACAAAAAACCTTGCCTATCGCTTCATCAGATTGCCCAGAATCAAATAGTCTAATCAGATCATTTACCCATCCCTGAGCAATTTCACTTCTGCCAGTAGAGGTAATCCCTCCTCCGCTACCATCCACAGCATCTCTGTGGATAGCATAATCAAGCGCATAAGTCATAGAATCGCGATAAGTAACTCCGTGGCTATGCAAAAATACTGAGCCACGGATAACAGCGCCTGGAATAACATGTTCCCATTCTCCTCTGCTATCCAATAAATCGCTGGCAGAACCTCCCTCCTTATAAATTTTTACACGACCACACCTTTCACCATGGTCACAATTTGGATCAGTACAAATAATACACATAACCAATACCTCCTTATATTTTAATCTGATTTTAGAATAACATTAACCTGATTTACAATGGTGGAAAATGCCGCCTTCCGCAAAATAATAATTTAAATACTCAGACAAAAAAAGAGCAAACCAAAATGGTTTGCTCTTTTTTATGATAAACTTGCTGTCTGCCGGACTTATTTTTCTTCTATGCCCTTCAGCATTTTTATGACCCGCACAACTTCGTCGATCGTGATCTCGCTGTGCTTTTTTTCGTCGGTTTTTTCTGCGCCTCTGACCAGATAATCCAAGCTTACCTGCAGGATATCACAGACCCGGCACAGCATCTGCAAAGTGATCCCGCTGCGGCCATGCTCGATATTACTCAGGTGTGTCTGCGAAATACCCAGTTTAGAGGCGCATTCAGTCTGTGAAACCGCCAGCTTCAGCCGCATGATCCTGATCCTGGTGCCGATCTCTTTATAATCGATGCTGTTATCAAATGCTTTTCTGCCCATCTGCTATTCAGCTTTCGCTGTATCTTCAGCCAAAATCTGTTCTACACGATAGGAAACGGTTTTCTGTCTGGCGGCTGCGGCCTGGGCAGCCAGCTCCTGCTCGCGTTGTTTGTCTTCTATCACTTTACGGGCTTTTGATTCCGAGCTTCTGCCAAAGCGGAAGGTAGCGCCGACATTAGCTGCCTTCTCACTGCCGCTGATCGAAAAACCTACGCTCAAAAGGACATCTTTATTAGGGTTGTGGAACAGACCTGCCGCAATAGCGCTTTCACCGCTGTAAGTACCTGCCGCCATCGAGAATTGAGTCGGGGCATCCGGGTCATATTCCAGCGGATGCAGGCCGGCCATGGCGACTGCCAAAGCTCCGACTTTATCAATGCGTCCGTCCAGCTCGTCGATGCGGTTGCTTAAGCCATCGATCCGCCCGTCTAAACGCTGTACTTCCTGGATGCGTTCTGTCCGTTCGGTAGTGATTGCCTGCGTATTTTTTTCAATATTTTCTTTATTGGTCGCGATGCCTTGTTTATTAGTTTCAATATCCGCTGTGTTTTGTTCTATAGCCATAGAATTTTCCGTAATCTTTTGACCCTGCTCGCTTAAAGTCGCATCTTGTTCAGTATTTTTTTCTTGGGCTTCTTGGGCTTCTAAGTATGCTCCAGTAGCCTTTGATTGTGCGTCAGCAGCTTCCCTCTCTGCTGCCTCTGCAGTCTCTTTTGCAGTTTCCGCATCCCTATTTACTGCTTCCAAATCTTTTTGTGTTGCTAAGGCGCCGGCAGCTTTTATAGCATCTTTATCCGCTTTAACATCCGCATCATTCATGACATCTAAACCTGCATGTATTTCCAAACCAGTACCAATCGCAGCCGCATAGCCTTTTAAACAAAAGTCCCCCCCATATGTACTCCGCCCATTATCAGGCTCAAAACGACCGCCTTTGCTAAAACCTTATTCATCCTTTTCATATTCTTTTACCCCCTTGAGATTTATTTAGCATCTTTCTAAAACATGCTAAATTTCACCGTATTTATTCAACATCCAGCAAAAAAATCCTGCTCTCTTTTTGCATATTTAAGCAATTACAAGGGATAAATTAGCCATTTTATGTATATTAATATCATATTTTATAATATAAATTCATTTTATTTCTTCATCTGCCAGCATTTATATTTTTTATGTTTATTTCTTATTTATATTATTTTCGATTATTTGCTTTTATTTCCTAACTTGCGAAATCAGAAAAAATTTTTATACATTTTACTTTTGTAAATGCCAACTCAACAGCAAACAGTATTCTTATTACAAATATAACAACTTTCAGCACACTCTGGCCGCCGTACCCGAACCGCAGCTGTCAAATAAAAATAAGACCGGAAAATCCGGTCTTATTTTACTGTCCGCTTCTTGCTTAAAACACAGTATATTTTATTTCTTTTTCAATAACAGTGCCTGTTTCAGGGTTGAATTTCATTTCGCCCCGTACCTCCGGCGTGTAAAAATCTGCTTCATATTCATAAAGCCCGTCACCGCGGTCTAATTCTACTTTAGTAAAAACAGCATTCGGAAATTCCTTACGGACCAGATTTTGCACATCATTTACTGAAAGGACGATTTTATGGCTGCCTAAAGCGGTCTGCGCTTCCATTTTAAACTCTCTTACCTTGCCGCCGTTTCTTAAAACTTCTATTTCATAGGCGGTATTGGTTTTATTATCATAGAATTTAACGTCATAATGAGGCACGAATTCAAAGCTTTCGTCCTTAGTCACCAGATGTGTGCTGCCTGCCGGTACCCATTGAGCAGCAATACTGCGCGCCTGTTCCGCATTGATGAGTTCGGCAGCTAAAGCTGTAACTGTGATCGCCAAGGTGCAGAGAGCTGCTGCCAGCATAGCTATAGATTTTCTTTTCATATCCTTTACCTCCTTAACGGCCGTTACGTCGCCGGCCTTTGCTTTGTCTTTATTTTATAACGCCAAGATTAAAACCAGATTAAAAGCCGCATTACCTGTCAAGGCCTGCTGCGGCTGCCTTTTGAACCTAAAACATATAAACAGCTCCACTCTGTTCAAAAGATGATTTCCAGTAAATTTTTTTGAAATTTTAAAGCTGTTTCATTGTTTTTTGTTGACTGCTTTTATGCAGATCATCAGCCGTGCTGTGCTGCTCCTATCCTCAGAATAAAACCCCTGTCTGCTAAGCAGACAGGGGTTTTGCTGTTAGTTTACTTTTGCTTTCAGTTCTTCTATTTCCCGGCTTTGTTCTTCCAGCTTAGCCAGCAGCAGTTTGATTTTTTCATCCTGCGCTGCCAAAGAGCTGTCTACCTCTTTACGGGTATAAACTATATCTCGTGCTTCTGCCTTACGGTCTCTAGAGCGATCCAGCGCAAAGTTGACGCCGAAGTTGCCCATTTTGCTGCCGCCTTCAGAAACACCCAGTCCCAGTGAGAACATTACTTTTTCATTAGGGGCGTAGAAGCCGCCGACTGCTAATGCGCTTTTACCGCCGTAACCGCCGTAAGCCATGGCCAGCTCGCCCTTGTTACCGTCCTGGAAGCGCGGATGCAGCCCTGCCATCGCTGCTGACAGCGCGCCGACCGTATCGATCTCGTCACCCAGCTTATTGATATCTCTGTGGATATTGCCTATATCCTGCTGTACTGCATACAGCTGACTGCCGTTGATGGCGTCCATCGAGGTGGCGCTGACTTCGCCCGCCGCTACATTGCCGATCGTGGTGCCATTGCTGCCTTCCAGCGTGATTTTGTTTTTATTGATAGTGCCGCCGCTGTCCACATCGTATTTGATAGCGCTGTCAGAAACAGTTTTCAGCTGGTCTTCGGTCGCCGCCTGGCCGCTGGTGATATTCTCTGCGTCCCAGGCAGTATTGGTCAGACCGCCGATCGTGCCTGCACCGCCGTCGATAGTGATCTTATCGGCAGTTATCATGCCGTTAGTACCGTTCATATTGATATTACCGGTACTGATCGTACCGTTATTGCCGTCGATAGTGACTTTATTGGCGCCGCTGCCGATCTCGACTACTTCATTCAGCTTCAGCTCGTGATCGATGCCGCCGCTGTCATTAGTGGTTTTTGTGACGATAAAGTTACTGTCGCCTGTCGATACCGAGCTTTGCTGCGCGGCCAGTTCGACTGCTTCCGCCGCCGTATCGTAGATCGCTTTCAGCTGGTCTTCCGTTGCCGCCTGCCCGCTGGTGATATTATCCGGGTCCCATGTAGTATTGGTCAGGCCGTTGATCGTGCCTGCATCATCTTTATTGATCGTCACACCGCCGGCAGTTATCGAACCGTCGCTGCCGTCGATGACAACATTGCCGTTACCGACTTCGATCTTACCGTCGCCGGTGCCGTCTACTTTGACGCCAGTACCGATCTGCAGTTCGTCAGCCAGCTTCACTTCATAATCGGTGCCGCCGCTGCTGTTGGTAGTTGACGTAACGACGACATTGCTATCGCCTGCCGAAACAGTAGCCTGCTCGGCCGCTTTCTGCGCTACTTCATACAGCTGGCTGCCATTGACGGCATCGGTAGAAGTGGCGCTGACCTGCCCTGCCGCTACGTTTTGTATCTGACGGGTCGCCCCGGAGCTGCCTACGCTGACAACGCCCACAACATCGCTGACGCCGGCCCATTTAGTATAGCTGCTGTTGCCCGTAACGCTGTTGACCGCCGTCGCTGTAGAATTATTTCCCAAAGCTACACTGTCTTTTAAGCTGATACTGATATTATTTCCCAGCGCCGCCGAATTTTCTGCACCGGAGCTGATCGTATTGTTATTGCCGATAGCAGTGCTGTTTTCAGCGGCAACTTCATTAGCAGTGCCGACTGCGGTACTGCTGCTGCCGGAAACAGTATTTCCCGTTCCGAAAACATTGCTCTTGGAACCGCTGGCAATATTATTATAGCCAAAAGCATTGGCATTATCGCCGCTGGCAGTATTACTGAAACCAAAAGCGCTGGACGCCAGGCCGCCTGCTGTATTACCGTAACCAAAAGCACTGGCATTTTCATTCGTAGCCGTATTATTATAGCCGATCGTACTGGAACCTACGCCGCCTGCTGTATTATTGTAGCCAACTGCACTGGCAGCCAGAGCATTAGCATTATTGCCATAGCCGACAGCGCTGGCATTCTCACTGGCCGCTTTATTCCTGAAACCAACTGCGCTGGACGCCAGGCCGCTCGCCTCATTGCTATAGCCAAAAGCACTGGCATAGTCCACTTTAGCAACATTGCTGAAACCAAAAGCACTGGACGCTACACCGCCGGCATTATTGCCATAACCGACAGCGCTGGCATTTTCATTGGCCGCTTTATTTCTGAAACCGAGCGCGCTGGACGCCAGGCCGCTCGCCTCGTTGACATAACCAAAAGCGCTGGCATTTTCGGCGCTGGCAGTATTGCTCCAGCCAAAAGCACTGGATGCCAGGCCCCCGGCAGTATTGAAATAACCAAAAGCACTGCTGGAATTAGCGGAAGCTGTATTATTGACACCGGCAACAGTGGAATCAGAAGCACTGCCACTGGAAAAAACGGGCGCCGCCTGCACATTACTCGCATACAGGCCTGAAAAAATAAAGACACCGCTGCTTAAAAAAATCATAATTTTTTTCTCTAACTGAACTTTTCGGGATTTAGACAATTCCCCACCTCTTTTCCTTAAATAGTTACTTGCTTTGTATAGTATGCTGAAACAATAAATCTGCCCCGCATCTATTTTTTATAAAGCTGTTCTGTTTTTTAGGCTGACCTCTGCTTTCTCCATCGCCTTTTCATTCGTAATAATTTAAGTAATTTTAGTTTAATTAATTTATAAACCTTAATGCTTAATATTATTTATATGGATTATTTTTGCCATATTAACATATTTTCTTTGCACCTTGCAAGATATTTTTATTACAATTAAGCACTTTTTATAATTCTTATAATTTTTATAACTGTTACATTTAAAATTTCAAAAAATGATCCCTTATCTGCCGCTGTGGCAAAGGGATCATTTTTTGAAATCAGATGAGCAGCAGCAAGCTTTCTGCTGAAAATATCGCTGCTGCTTTCTATTTAAATGCTGTGAAACGGGCAAAACTGTACTGTTACTGCTGTTGTTCGCCTATGGGCTGAAAGGAAAACGCCCCTAGATCGTTCTGCTTATCGAAAACGAATATAAACAGCAGAGCTTTCTCCTTACTGTATTTAGCCAGATAAGCCAGGCGGTCGCTGTCAGCATACCGCTGATAGGCCAGGAACCTGTTTTCGCGCTGCTCGCCATAGCTGCGGCGCAGATTATTTTTCACACTGCCGAAAGTTTTTTCATCCAGCTCTGTTTGCAGCTTCGCTGACATCAGCTGGCGTATGCCGGCATATTCCATCCCGTTCTGACCGTTTAAGGCGGCAAATACCTTAACTACTGCCTGCTGCTGTTTGTTCAGGTCAGCGCCGTCGCTGGCCAGGCAAACGCTGGTCATCGCCAGACTTATGACCAGACATAGGATAAAGCTCCAGATCTTTTTCATACTTACTGCTCCTCTGCTCAGAAAGTTTGCCCCAGCCTTGCAGGCCGGGGCAAGTATAGTATTTTCTGTATTTACTTTTCTACCTGTGCTCGCAGGTATTCGATTTCACGGCTTTGTTTTTCCATTTCTCTGCTTTGTTCTTCGACCTTGGCCAGCAGCAGCTGGATCTTTTCATCCTGCGCCGCTAAAGAATTATCTACTTCTTTACGGGTATAGATGATATCTCTCGGTTCTGCCTTGCGGTCTCTAGAGCGGTCCAGTGCAAAATTGACGCCGAAGTTGCCCATTTTACTGCCGCCTTCGGAAATGCCCAGCCCCAGTGAGAACATTACTTTTTCGTTGGGGGCGTAGAAGCCGCCGACTGCTAATGCGCTTTTGCCGCCGTAGCCGCCGTAGGCCATGGCCAGCTCGCCCTTGTTACCGTCCTGGAAGCGCGGATGCAGGCCTGCCATCGCTGCTGACAGCGCGCCGACCGTATCGATCTCGTCGCCCAGCTTGGTGATATCCTGATTGATATTATTGATGTCCTGCTTGACCTGATACAACTGGCTGCCATTGACGGCGTCCATCGAAGTAGCGCTGACTTCGCCTGCCGCTACATTGCCGATCGTAGTGCCGCTGCTGCCTTCCAGCGTGATTTTACCGGTGTTGATATTACCGCTGCTGTCCACGTCATATTTGACTGCGGTATCATAAACGGTTTTCAGCTGATCTTCCGACGCAGCCTGCCCGGAAACGTAATTATCTGCGTCCCAGGTAGTATTGGTCAGACCGCCGATCGTGCCGGAACCGCCGTCGATAGTGATCTTATCGGCAGTTATCATGCCGTTGGTGCCGTTCATATTGATATTACCGGTGCTGACAGTGCCATTTGTACCGTCGATAGTGACTTTATTGGCACCGCTGCCGATCTCAACGACATCATTCAATTTCAGTTCGTGATGGTCGCCGCCGTCAGCGTTAGTGCTTTTTTCGATCAGGATATTGTTGTCGACAGCTTCCATAGTTGTATGCTTAGCTGCCAGCTCGGCCGCTTCCGCAGCTTTATCATGGATCGCTTTCAGCTGGTCTTCGGTCGCTGCCTGCCCGGATACATAATTGTCCGGGTCCCAGGTAGTATTGGTCAGGCCGTTGATCGTGCCTTCATCATCTTTATTGATCGTCACGCCGCCGGCAGTTATCGAGCCGTCGCTGCCGTCGATGACCACATTGCCGTTACCGACATCTATCTTGCCATCGCCGGTGCCGTCGACATTGACGCCAGTACCGATCTGCAGTTCGTCAGCCAGCTTCACTTCATAATCAGTGCCGCCACTGCTGTTCGTGGTAGGCGTAACGACGATGTTGCTGTCGCCTGCCGAAACAGTAGCCTGCTGCGCTGCTTTCTGCGCTACTTCATACAGCTGGCTGCCGTTGACGGCATCGGTAGAAGTTGCGCTGACCTGCCCTGCCGCTACATTTTGGATCTGACGGGTCGCCCCGGAGCTGCCTACGCTGACAACGCCCACGACATCGCTGACGCCGGCCCATTTAGTATAGCTGCTGTTGCCAGTAACGCTGTTGATCGCAGTCGCTGCAGAATTACTGCCCAAAGCGACGCTGTTAGCCAGCGAGATACTGGTATCGTTACCAAGCGCGAAGGAATCATCAGCTCCGGTGCTGATCGTATTGCCGTTGCCGACAGCGGAACTGGAATTGGCAGCAATATTATTGCCATAGCCAAAAGCATGGGACGAATTGCCGCCTACATTATTAAAAAGGCCTACCGCCGTTGAATAATCGCCGCTGACAGCGTTATCATAACCCAGGGCATTGGAAACATAGCCGCTGATATTATTGCTGTGGCCAAAAGCGCTGGCGAATTCAGCAGTCACCTCGTTATTGTTGCCGAAGGCACTGGAGGCGTAGCCGCTGACTCTGTTGCCGGCGCCGACAGCATTAGTGTATTCTTCTGATGCTGTATTTTCATTGCCGATAGCGTTGGATTTGACGCCGCTGGCTGTATTTTTATAGCCTACGGCGCTGGCATAACTGCCGGAAGCCGTATTCATACTGCCGATAGCGTTGCCGACATAGCCCGAGGCCGCATTGCCATAACCAAAAGCACTGGCATAATTAGCAGACGCGTTATTGCTGGCGCCCACAGCACTGCCGAGATAGCCGGCCGTTGTGTTCTGATAGCCCAGAGCACTGGCAAAGGACCCCGAAGCGTTATTGTTGACGCCGAAAGCGCTGGAGGAAGAACCCGACGCCTTGTTCAAAGCACCGAAAGCATTGGCATATTCGTTGCTCACTTCGTTGGAACGACCCACGGCGCTGGCCGAAACCGCGCTGGCCGTAGCCCTGTTCTGATAGCCGATCGCCGAAGCGGCAAAAGCCTGCGCCTGGTTATTATAGCCGATCGCGTTAGTATAATTGCCGCTGGCGGTATTATTATAGCCAAAAGCATTACTGATCTCGCCGCTGACGGTATTATTTGAACCTACGGCCGCACTGCGAATATTGCTGACCGTATTCTCCGTACCGAAAGCGCTGGCAAAATTACCGGCGATATTATTATTGTAGCCAGACGCGATAGCATGCTCGCCGCCGACCTTATTGCCGTAGCCAAAGGCACTGGCATAGCTGGCAGTAGCTTCATTATACACACCGTAAGCATTGGCATAGGCGCCGGAAGCCACATTCGAGGTACCGATGGCGTTGGCCAGATAGTTGGAAGCCGTATTATCATAACCGACCGCCGAACCAAAATCGCCTGTAACCACGTTTTTCACACCCAGCGCACTGCCCGCATAGGCCTTAGCCTCATTTTCATGCCCAAAAGCGCTGGCATAACGCTCCGTCGCTTTGTTCTGCGCACCGAAGGCCTGGGAATCCTGAGCCGTAGCTTCGTTTAAATAACCGAAAGCCTGGGCATTATGACCGCTGGCAGTATTGCTGATACCGACAGCGCCTGCCGAGATCCCCGAAGCCGTATTCTTGTTGCCCAGCGCCGTAGCATCGTTAGCTGTAATATTGTTGCCAAGGCCGATCGCGCTGGAATTCTCTCCGATCGCATAGTTATCATTGCCGATCGCAGTAGAATACATCGCCATTGCCTGATTATTATTACCGATCGCACTGCCTCCGGTAGCGATCACCTGATTATTGCGTCCCATTGCTACGGCCTCTGCTGCCGAAATTGTATTGGTAAAACCAAACGCCACTGATTCATTGCCGCTGACATTATTCAAATAACCAAAGGCGCTCGTACCGATACCATCCGCCAGATTGCCGGTACCGAAAGCATTGGAATTATCCGAATTCGCCTTATTGGCAGTACCAAAAGCGTTACTGTCCAAGCCATTGGCCACATTATCCTTACCAATAGCATTAGACCCGATGCCATTAGTGATATTGCCGCTGCCGATCGCGTTCGATTCATTGGCATAAGTGTTGTTTTTACTGCCGATGGCATTGGAATCCTCGGCCAAAGCCTGGTTATTCGCGCCGATCGCATTGCTGTTATCAGAAATAGCATGATTGTTATAACCTACAGCATTGGTATTCTCACCGCTGGCGTTATTATTTACGCCGGCAACAGTCGAATTGGTCCCGGTTCCATCCGCAAAAACAGCCGCGGCATAAACGTCGCCTGCACAAAACCCCGAAATCGCAAACAAACTGCTGCTCAAAAAAACTATGATTTTTTTCTCTAACTGGTATCTTTTGGATTTAGACAACTGTCTCACTCCTTCATCATCAATTTTTACTTCAAATTTTTATCTTTTATCGCACAGGGGCAGCAGGCGTGTTACAGCCTGACTTCTAATGAAAATGATTGCCCTGGCTTTTGCCTTTCCCGCTCCTTTCTGTAAATTTTTCACGCTGATTGCAAGACCCCGATTATACATAAAGGGTTGTTTGGAAATAATATTTTAAACAAAGGAAGCGACTGTATTCCCTGTCTAAAAACGTTCATTAAAGCTGCGTCTTTAAAACGCAGCGTGTATTTGGGTTTGCCGCTCTGCTTTTTTCGCAAAGCGGCACTTATGGGGAAATATTTTCAAGCAAGACGGAGGGTCGCAACGTCTTGGTGAAAACCTTACTCATCCTGTCTACTTTCGCAATATTTTAATTAATTCTTGTTTTGATAATTTCTTATTCCTTATACTTAATAGTATCTATATAGATTATTTTTGATATAATACCATATTTGTCCCCCCCCGCAAGACATTTTTGTTATAAGTGAATACGCCTGTCTGAAAGTCTTGCAACTGGTACCCGAACTGCAAAAAACCACCTGCCTCGGCAGACTGTTTTGTTATTTGAATTATTTACTTGCCAACCTTGTACAACAGCCTCTTTTCTTTGCTTCTAAAAATAAATAAAAAAACACCGTATGCAATCACACATACGGTGTACCAAAACTTTTATTCTCTTTTTCAATGCTTCTGCAGCTGTTTATTTATTTCACGCACCAGCGTCGCTAAATTTAAAGGCTTGGCTAAATGGCTGTTCATACCTGCCTTTTTCGCTTCGATGATATCTTCGGCAAAAGCATCGGCCGTCATCGCCACGATCGGCACGGTTCTGGCATCGGACTTAGCAGAAGCGCGGATCTTCTGCGTGGCTTCATAGCCGTTCATCACAGGCATCTGCACATCCATCAGCAGCAGATCATAATATCCTGCCGGCTCCGCCGCAAATTTTGCCGCGCCTTCTGCACCGTCACAGGCACTTTCTACCACAGCGCCGGCAGATTCCAGCATTTCCACCGCTATCTCACGGTTCAAGGCGTTATCTTCCACTAATAAAAAGCGTTTACCGCTGAAATCAGTTTTACTCTTTTGTTCATCGGCAGCTGCTTGACCTAAAACATATCTCTGTAACGCCCGACACAAAGTCGACATAAAAACAGGCTTCGTCATAAAACCGTTGACACCCGCCTGACGCGCCTTCGTTTCAACATCGGCCGAATCATATGCTGAAATCAAAATGATCGGCAGCGGTTCGCTGATGGCGCGGCGAATGATCGCCGCCGTTTCCACTCCGTCCTGATCCGGCATCCTGCAGTCCAATATCACCGCGTCGTAAGGCTCACCCGCCTGATGCGCCGCCAGGACCTTCTGCACCGCCCGCTGTCCACACGTTTCCCAGTCCGAACGAATGCCAATCTGCCGTAAAAGCTCCGTCGTATGCTCACAGACGATCACATCATCGTCGACTACGATGATCTTCAAATCGGGAAACTTAAAATTGCCCAATTCCAGTTCACTGATCGGCAGCGGCAGCCTGATCGTAAATTCAGTACCAGTACCAACCTCGCTGCTGACCTCGATCGTCCCGCCCATCAAATCGACGATTTTCTTCGAGATCGCCATCCCCAGACCACTGCCTTCAGTTTTATCGATCCGGCTGTCTTTTTCGCGGGTGAAGGGTTTAAAAATATCCCTCAAAAACTCCGGCTTGATTCCGATGCCGGTATCCCTGACTGTAAATTTGAACCAGGCTTTGGCCGCATTTTCTGACGCCGTTTCTTCGATATCGAAACTGACGGTACCGCCCGGCGGCGTAAACTTGGAAGCGTTGGAAAGCACATTGATCAGTACCTGCCGCAGACGCAGCGAATCGCAGCACAGCTGCTCGTGCCTGATATGCCGCAGGCGCACGTCAAACTGCTGCTGCCTGGCCTTGACACTGCTCTGCATGATCGAAACGATAGTATCCATCACCTCCGGCAGCTCGATCACTTCTTCCGCCAGAGTCATTTTTCCGCTTTCTATCTTCGACATATCCAGCACATCATTGATCAGGCCCAGAAGATGCTGACTCGAAAGCGAGATTTTCCGCAGACAATCCTGTACCTTTTCCGGAGTGTCGATATGCGCGGAGGCAATATCTGTCATCCCCATAATAGCGTTCATCGGCGTCCTGATATCATGCGACATCCGGGAAAGAAAATCAGATTTTTCACGGTTAGCGACTTCTGCCGCCTGCAGTGCCGCCTGCAGTTCCTGTGAACGTTTTTCCAGCTGCTGCTGCAGTTCCTTTTGTTCAACGGCTTCAGTAACATCAATAAAGGTAGCGTAAATGACCGGGATATCGTTAACCTTTTGGTCGCTGAACATACCGCTGACTTTGATCCAGGAACAGCTTCCATCTTTACGCGGCATCCTGCAGATACATTCATAACCACTTTTCCCTTTCAGCAATGCCTGTTCAACTACCATCGCCATTTTTTCATACTCTTCCGGGTACTGCTCAAAATATTTGCGGCAGCTGTTATGATAGATTGCTTCATACTCTTGCTTTGTGTATAAAGTCTGCGAGTAAAAATAATCATTAGCCCAGACTACCGTAAAATTTTCGTCCATCAAGTGCTTACTGACACTGACGTTCATTGCACTCATCAGCATATTGTAATCATAGACTGTCTGCTCACTGCTTTGTTCGTTCAATTTAAGGCCGTAACTGTCAGCGTTCATGCTTTCACTTCTCTCATGCTTTTAAATTTCTGCAAATTCTCTCATCAATTTAAGCTTTACAATTATTTTATTTAATATTTTCTAAACTATTCGTTATCTAATTAATATTGTAGTTATGCTTTTTCTAAAAAGCAATATTTTTTTGTAATATCATATAATTTTACCCCTCTGCAGGACAATCATACTGATTTACTTACTCGTTCTTTTTAAGCTTCCCCATATTGGTGAATATATGTAAGCACTGCAAAAATATCATTCAACAAATCCTGCAAACTGCTTCCTGTCATCTATACACGACAGCATAATAAAAGAACACCGTACAAAATGTACGGTGTTTTAGTGTTTTATAATTTATTTTTGGGATTCGGCCGCTGTTTAAAGCAGTGATAGCTGCAGTAATACTGCCGCCGGCGTCCGGCCAGGGCCGTATAGACATGATAGGTTTTATTGCAGGAAAATTCCTTACCGCAGATCGGACATACCTCCAGCAGACTTTTTAAAGGACCGCTGGAACTGCTCCCGCCACCCGTTATTTCATTGCCGATAACATCATCTTCATTTTTCATAACAGTTGCTCCCATCCCGCTTATTTTTTAATTGCATCCCGTTTATTTTTTGTATTACCAGTTATACTTTTTATTATATAATTAATAAATTTATATAATTTTTCAGCACGGTTTATTATAATACATCAAATCAATTCCTGCAAGATTTTTGCCGTATAATTTATATTTTATTTTCCAAGCCTGACTTATGACGTCTTCCGGCCTTTTTTACATACAGCCTGCTGCAGATAAAAGAAGTAAACGGGATCGTAAACAGGATGCCAAAGCTGCCGATAACGGCCTGCAGGATCTCTACGACCACCATTTCCTTGTTCAGCAGATACAGCAGCGAATGGTTATAAGCAAAGAACAGCAAAACTATCGTCAGTGAACCGCCGATATATGCCAGGATCAGCGTATTGGACATCATGCCCAGGATATCGCGGCCGATATTATTGCCGGCCTGCAGCAGCATTTTCCTCGTAGGTTCAGCAGTAGTAGCCGCCAGCTCGTTCAGCGCCGAAGCGATATCCATCGCCACATCCATGATCGCTCCCAAAGCGCCGATAATGATCGCGCTGAATATGATCGCTTTCAGATCGACCGGGTCAGCAGGATTCAAAAACAGCAGGTACATGGAATCCTCGTCTACCAGCCCCGTAAGCTGCAAAAAACTGTCTGCAGACGCACTGATAAGCGCCGCAATGACAAGTCCGCCGATACAGCCCAAAATAGTCGCGACCGTTTTTCTGCTGATGCCATTCACCAGCAGCAGATTAGTCACGACAATAAAAGCACAGGTCAGGATCGTCCAGCAGTAAACGTTCTTGCCTGACAGTATCGCCGGTACAAAAACTGCAAAGATCGACAGGCAGCAAAAAATCAGAGAGATCAAAGTATTTACGCCCTGCATCCGTCCAAAAGCGATAATACTTAAAGCGAAAACAGCAAACAGCCACATCAGTACATTACTGCGCAGATGCTCGGCATAACTCCATTCCCCCTGACTGCTCCGTCCCGGCAGCAGCAGCACCTTATCGCCAACGGCTACGTCGCGCCCAACCGCAAAACTGCCGGCTTTATTCTGCGCAGCCGTCACTTTGACGCCTTCCTGCCTTCCTGACAATAATTCGGCTTCAAATCTTATCTGCTCAAATTTAGCCCCGGCTGCTGCCGGTAAAAGCTTCACTACCCTTGCCTCAACAACGTCAGTAGGCGATTTCTCTTTAAAAAAGCTTAAACCCTGCACAGCAAAATAATGCCCCGCCGCAAGATACAGCACAGCCAGAACGATAGTAACGAGATAAACAAATTTATTTTTCAAGGTACGACCTCCAAAATTTATTTAAAATAAATTTTGGCAATTCTCAATTATCAAGACGCACTTTCAGCCCGATCAGCGTCAGCCTTGCCAGACTGGCAGGCAAAGCCCTGCTTCCAACACTTTCAGCCGGAACTGACAGACTCAGCAGCAATGGCAGCAGCGCCGGCAGAACATAATTAAGACAGCTGCCGATAACGCTGACCGTCAGACACACCGGACAAGCTGTTCCGCTGCAGTCATGTCCGTGACTGGCCTCTACATATAGAGGAGCCCAGACTGCGCCGACAGCAATAACCAGTATCAGCAGTAAAGCTGTTATCGATTTATAATTACTTTGTTTTAAAGTCATGGCGTTCACTCTCAAAACAAGATTTTTCTGTTACTCTATTTATTAATATACCACAAAAATTTCCGCTGACTTGTGAACTTTTCACTACTGCTCACAGTACAGCCCAGCTACTTCAGACAGTAATAAAAAACAGGCCAGCCTTCTAAAAGCTGACCTGTTTTTTATTCATGCCTGCTATCAGGCATTTTCATAATATCTGATCACTTTTATACGCCGCATTCTTTTATCATTAGCTTTGACCGGCGCTTCATCACACTCCGGATCGACCAGATCCTCCAGCCTGCACCCGAAAATACTGCGCAGCTTCAACAGCAGTTTCAAACTGCCGGGGACTCTGCCATTTTCAATATTGCTCAGGTGGGTCTGCGTTATATCCAGCATTTCCGCCAAAGCTGTTTGCTGAATGCCCTGTTTTACTCTTCTGACTTTGATTTCATTGCCTATTTTTTTTAAATCGATACTTTGCATATTCGTCCCACCACTTTCTTTAAAAATCTTTTTGCTTAGCTTTAATCAAGGTAACGAATGACCCTGACTCTCTTTTTCCTGGGTTTGTTTTCATCTTCCAGACAAAGCAGTTCGTCGATCGTACAGCCTAAAATATTTTTCAGCTGCAGCAGCAGCTCCAGGCTAAGCATAGCGCGGCCAACTTCGACGTTGCTCATATGTGTCTGCGAGATCCCTAATTTTTCTGCCATCGCTGTCTGCGAGATCAGTTTCTGCATCCTTCTTACTTTGATATTCATCCCTATTTTTTTTCTGTCTAAAGTTTCCATTTTCCACTCCTTACTGTGTACGTATGCATATAGCTTCCTTTAAAAAAATATATCCTGCATTTCTACACGTTTTTCTATTTCAAATTTCATCATAATTGCAAACTGTACACCAACATTTTTAATGTTTAATTATTTTGCCAATTAAATTAAGTATAGTTTATTGTTTTTATTATAGCATTTATTAAAAACCAGCACAATATCTTATATAAAAATGTTGCTCCAAGCCGTTTCTAATCACATATTAAACTTTTTCATATTTTTAGCAGAAATAGTTTTGTATTAATTAATAAAATTATATTTTTTATTCGTTTACATTTGTTATTTCATTCTTTAATAAAAATAAAGTATTTTTAAATTATATCTAATCGTTTTTTCAAATAACTAAATTTACTATATGTTTTACTA
>ENA-OQRB01000622-OQRB01000622.1-human-gut-metagenome-genome-assembly--contig:-NODE-622-length-24585-cov-6.960538_pt1 | contig 24585 bp, 25 predicted proteins | sample MGYA00243235_ERZ505100 | MGnify/ENA primary metagenome ERZ505100 (study PRJEB26097, sample SAMN02712145) | human gut metagenome | biome: Gut microbiome | host: Homo sapiens | place: Denmark: Copenhagen...
AATTTTTGTAGTAATATAGGTTGAATATATTTACAGTGTTTAAAGAGGACAGCACATGGATTACAATTTCTGCGTCCCCTGCCTGCTCGGCCTTGAGGGGCCGATAAGCGACGAGCTGCGCCGGCTGGACATCCCCGGCGTGCGCGCAGAAAACGGCAGGGTATATTTTACCGGCGGCGGCGAGGAGCTCGCCCGCGCCAATATCAACCTCCGCATCGGCGAGCGCATACTGCTCGAGGTCGGCGGCTTCACCGCACTCAGCTTTGACGAGCTGTTTGAGCGCACCAAGGCGCTGCCGTGGGAGCGCATAATCCCGCGCGACGGCGCGTTCCCCGTCAAGGGGTACAGCCTGAACTCCAAGCTCTTTTCGGTGTCCGACTGCCAGAAGATAATAAAGAAAGCGATCGTGGAACGGCTCAAGCGCTTGTACGGCATAGAGTGGTTCGCCGAGACGGGCGCGCTGTATCAGATCCAGTTTTCAATAATGAAGGATCACGTCTCCCTCTGCATCGACACCTCCGGCGACGGGCTGCACAAGCGAGGCTACCGTCCGGCTCATAATGCGGCTCCGCTCAAGGAGACGATGGCCGCCGCAATGGTCAAGCTCTCGCGCTACCGCGGGCGGGACGATTTCTGCGATCCGTTCTGCGGCAGCGGAACCATCCCCATAGAGGCGGCGTTGATCGCCAAGAACCGCGCCCCCGGCCTTAACCGTGATTTCACCGCCATGAGCTGGAGCATTTTCGACCGCTCGGTCTGGCAGCAGGCGCGGGATGAAGCGCGCAGCAAGGAGTTTAATGGCAATTATAATATAGTAGGCTCCGACATTGACCCGAAGGCGATCGAGATCGCGCGCGAGAATGCGCGGCGCGCCGGAGTTGACGATGTGGTGCGCTTCGAGGTAGCCGACGCAACGCGCTTTGACCGAAAGACGGAGCGCGGCGTCATCGTGACTAACCCGCCCTACGGCGAGCGCATTATGGAAAAGCAGCAGGCCGAAGAGCTGTACCGCGGCTTTGGCAGGGCATGGCTCGCCGGCGAAAACTGGCAACTCTATCTTCTCTCTTCTCACACCGAGTTTGAGCGCTGCTTCGGCAAGCAGGCGGATAAAAAGCGTAAGCTCTACAACGGCATGATAAAATGTGACCTTTTCATGTATTTCAAGTAAGACAGTAATGTAGGAATGAGGATAAAGATATGAAGCATCTGTTCATCGTCAACCCCACTGCCGGCGGCAAGGATAGTACAAGCGAGGTTCGCGCCAAGGTCGAAGAGGCCTTTTCCACGCGCGAGGGGCAGTATGAGATATACGTCACACGCGCGCCGCTGGACGCGACCGAAAAGATAAAGTCCGAGGCATCGACCGGCGAGCACATCCGCGCCTACGCCTGCGGCGGAGACGGCACCTTCAACGAGTGCATCAGCGGCGCGGTCGGCTGCGAGAACGTTGCCGTCGCCCCATTCCCCACCGGCACCGGCAACGATTTCTGCCGCATGTTCGGCGACGAGATGGATCTCTATCGCGATGCGGGCGCGCTGCTGGACGGCTTCGAGCACCCGATCGACATTATCCACTGCAACGGCCGTTACAGTGCGAACATCTGTTCCGTCGGCATCGACGCGCGCATAGGCACAAGCGTACATAATTACAGCAAGCTCCCGCTCATCGGCGGCTCGACGGCATATGTCGTGTCGGCAGTGGTCGAGATGTTCCGCGGCATATCGCGCCATATGCGCATCACAAGCGGCGATTTCGTCGCGGACGCGAAGCACGCGCTTGTCTGCGCCTGCAACGGGCGCTTCTATGGCGGCGGCTTCAACCCCAGCCTCACCGCCATGCCGGACGACGGGATAATGGACATCTTCGTCGCCAAGAAGCTCAATATTCTCCAGTTCGCCGCGCTCATCGGCAAGTACGCGAAAGGCCGCGCGGATGAGTTGCCCCAGTTCGTCACGCATCTGCGCACCGACAGGATCACGATAGAGTTTGACGAGGACAATGTCGTCAACATCGACGGCGAGGCCATCTTCACCAAAAAAGCGGAACTTCGGCTGCTCCCCAAGGCCGCGCGGCTCATCGTTCCGGCGGGCATGCATTTCTTTGATGAGAGTCTGAAGACCGCAGGCGCCATGGGCTGAGCCTTGACCTCGTAGGCAAAACTCGTAACAAAAAATTTATAAATTTCTCTCCGAATTTTGCGTCAAGGGGCTTGCAAAATAAAAAAAATATGCTATTATATACATCGTTAGCACTCCAGTATTTTGAGTGCTAACGATGTTGAATTTTGTATTAAAATATTTGGAGGTATATATCATGAAGCTCAAACCTTTGGCAGACAGAGTCGTCCTCCGGCAGAACGCCGCTGAGGAGCGCACCTCCTCCGGTATTTTCCTCACCGCATCCGCGCAGGAAAAGCCCGAAGTTTATGAGGTCGTGGAAGTTGGCCCCGGCGGAATGGTCGATGGCAATGAGGTCAAGATGATCGTCAAGCCCGGCGAGAACGTTCTGGTCGGCAAATACAGCGGCAGCAAGGTCAAGATTGAGGACGAGGAGTACACCATCGTCCGTCAGAGCGACATTCTGGCTGTAATCGAGTAATTTTCCGCTGAAACATTTCTATTCCAAAACTTAATGGAGGTTATATATCATGGCTAAACAGATAATTTACGGCGAAGACGCACGCAAGGCTATTGAGCATGGCGTGAACCAGCTTGCAGATACCGTTAAAATAACCCTCGGCCCCAAGGGACGCAACGTAGTGCTTGACAAGAAGTTCGGTGCTCCCCTGATCACCAACGACGGCGTGACCATCGCGAAGGAGATCGAGCTTGAGGATCCGTTTGAGAACATGGGCGCACAGCTCATCAAGGAAGTCTCCACCAAGACCAACGACGTCGCAGGCGACGGCACCACCAGCGCGACCGTGCTCGCACAGGCGATGATCAACGAGGGTCTGAAGAACCTCGCAGCCGGCGCAAACCCCATGGTCATGAGAAAGGGCATCCAGAAGGCCACCGCAGCCGCTGTCGAGGCCGTCAAGGGCATCTCCCAGCCCGTTTCCGGCTCCAATGACATCGCCCGCGTCGGCACCATTTCCTCCGGCGACGAGCACATCGGCAACCTGATCGCAGACGCGATGGAGAAAGTCAGCCAGAACGGCGTCATCACCATCGAGGAATCCAAGACCGCCGAGACTTACAGCGATGTCGTCGAAGGCATGCAGTTTGACCGCGGCTACCTCAGCCCCTACATGGCAACTGATATGGACAAGATGGAAGCCGTCATTGACGACGCTCTCATCCTCATCACCGATAAGAAGATCTCCAACATTCAGGAGATCCTGCCCCTGCTCGAGCAGATCGTCAAGGCAGGCCGCAAGCTGCTGATAATCGCCGAGGACGTCGAGGGCGAGGCTCTGGCCACCATCGTTCTCAACAAGCTGCGCGGCACCTTCACCTGCGTATGCGTCAAGGCTCCCGGCTTCGGCGACAGACGCAAGGAAATGCTTCAGGACATCGCGATCCTGACCGGCGGCACCGTCGTTTCCAGCGATCTCGGCATGGAGCTGAAGGATGCTGACCTCAGCGTTCTGGGTCAGGCGCATCAGGTCAAGGTCACCAAGGAGAACACCACCATCGTTGATGGCGCAGGCTCCTCCGCTGACATCAAGGCTCGCACCGCTCAGATCGAGCATCAGATAAGCGTCTCCACCTCCGAGTATGACAAGGAGAAGCTGCAGGAGCGTCTGGCAAAGCTGTCCGGCGGCGTTGCCGTCATCAAGGTCGGCGCTGCCACCGAGACCGAGATGAAGGAGAAGAAGCTCCGCATTGAGGACGCTCTGAACGCTACCCGCGCAGCAGTCGCTGAAGGCATCGTTGCCGGCGGCGGCACCGCGTATGTCGTGGCCTCCAAGGCAGCCGACAAGCTGGTCGCCACCCTCAGCGGTGACGAGAAGACCGGCGCCGCGATCGTTGCCCGCGCTCTGAAGGCTCCTATCATGCAGATCGCCGCGAACGCGGGTCTGGAAGGCGCCGTCATCCTCAACAACGTTTACAACAGCCGCAAGGCCAATTACGGCTTCGACGCTGCAAACGACAAGTACGGCGACATGATCGAGCTCGGCATCGTCGACCCGACCAAGGTCTGCCGCAGCGCTCTTGAGAACGCCGCCTCCGTCGCCTCCATGGTTCTGACCACCGAGAGTCTCGTAGCCGACATTCCCGAGAAAAATCCTCCCGTTCCCGCAGCTCCCGACATGGGCGGCATGTATTGATAAACGGGTAAAACCTTATAATATCAGCTGTTTCGTGTAATAAGCGTGATAGTTGCACACGATTTGTACAAAGCAGCATGATTCCGGACAGCCCCCGACACTCACTCTATCGAGTGAGTGTCGGGGGCATCTTAGTATCGGTTGACAAGGGCAAACACGGTTTTGGCGGGCGTTGAAATGTGCCGCGCGCTGTGGTATGATTGTCAGCAGATTTCAGGAGGTCAGGCATGAACACATACACAGAGCAGCACGCGATAAGCTATCACAGCGAAGTTCCGGCATGGCTGGGCGAATTCTGCGCCGTACCGGAGATGCAGCGCCTGCGCGGCGTGGGCATGAACTGCGGCTGCGAATACACCTCGTTTCCGCGTTTTCGCGGTCTGCCGCGATATTCCCGCTTCCGGCACAGCGTCGGCGTCTGCCTCATCACATGGCATTTTACCGGCTCGATCGAGCAGGCGCTCGCGGCGCTGTTTCACGATATATCCACGCCGTCCTTCGCGCACACAGTCGATTTTCTGCACGGCGACTACCTGCGGCAGGAGTACACCGAAGGCCGCACCGCCGCGATGATAACGCAGTCCGCGGAGATCACGGCACTGCTCGACAAATACGGAGTCGCGCCCAACGCCGTGACGGACTATCACCTATACCCCATCGCCGACAACGATAGCCCCCGTCTCTCCGCCGACCGGCTCGAATACACGATCGGCAATCTTGCGGGCTACTCGCTATGCTCCCCCGCCGCGCTTCAGGAATACTACGACGCGCTGTACGTCGCCGCAGCGCCCGACGGCGTTCCGGAGCTTGCGTTTCAAAGCGCGGACATCGCCGCTGCCTTTGCGCGCGACGCGCTGAAAATGTCACGCATATACGTGTCAGACGAGGATCGCTGCGCCATGCAGCGGCTGGCCGAGCTGCTACGGCACGCGGTTGAAAAGAGTGTAATAAAACTTGACGACCTGTACGGGACTGAAGACGAAGTGATTGCCCGAATCACAGCCGACGACGGGCTGCACGCCGAGTGGGCGGCCTACCGCGCTCTGCATCGGATGCTCCGCCCCGACGAGGCCGTGCCCGACGCCGCGTGGCGTGTGATACCGGCAAAGAAGCGCTGCATAGACCCGCTCGTCGCTGGCAAGGGGCGGCTATCAGAGATCGACGCGGATTTTGCCGCGGCGCTTTCCTCCTTTATCGGCCAGCCGCTGGACGCGCCGGTGTGCGCAATATGATATGATAGTAAAACAGGCAGAGCCTTGAGGCTCTGCCCGTTTGATATTCTGTTGTGCCCGTTTCACTCACGCGGCAGCTTTGCCGTAACTATCGCCATCAAGCACAGCCCGAGGCACATGAGCTTGAACACTCTGCGATCCGTGAGACACATAGCGTTATTTATAAACATATCTATTATGAGAACCACCGCGACGGCGATCGCAAGGCCGATCGTCACATGCCGGATAATAAGCGCAACTTTCTGCATACTCCGCTTCACTCCTTTGGTATGTATATGATATCGCACACGGGTCGTCCGCCGCTGGCGGGCGAATTCACAAGCGAGCTGCCGCAGTCCCACGCCATCACGGACGAGCGGCCTCCGTCCAGATTGTATGCCGCCACGCAGCCCAGCTCCTCAAACAGGGCGGAGAGCTGCGACATGGTGCACCCGCGGGAGCCTTCCGTGCCGCGGCCGTTGACAATCACGATGCAGTAGTGCCCCGGCTCGTAATAGCCGATGGCTGTTCGCGGGTTCTCCTCGGCGACGGTCGTGTCAAACGACGTCTTTCTCCCGCCGTCCGCATCAAGCAGCGCGGGGCCGAATGACCACACGTTCCATATCCCCTTCGCCGCCTCCTCGCTCACCGCGAATTCATCCGCCGCGAATGTCTTCATCTCGCCGTTATTGTACAGAACCAGCACGTCACCAAAGCTCTTGTCCCTGACGAACATACCGTCGCGCACTATTGGCCCTCTTATGCGGCCGAATGAGAAGTCGCCGTTTACCGCAAGTATCGCGTTCTGCTTTGCAGCCATGGTCAGCACCGGCTCATAGCCCCTTGCGGGTATCGCCGTGCGGATATACTCCGGCGAGCGGACGTATATATCCGCGACGTAATAAACCACCAGCCGGCCGGTCGAGTTGTCCTCGTGCCGCGACAGCTCTATGCTTATATTTTCGCTCCTGTACGAGCTGTCCGTCTGCTCGACACCGCTCGTCAGGAATTTTTCGTCATGAGTGTTCAGCCATACCGGCTGCTCATCGCGTACAGGCGCATCCGCCACGCTCGAGACCGGCACGGCGGAGGCCATATCCGCCTCAAGCTTGCCGAACAGATACGCGCGGCCATGGTGTATATATGCAAACACGAGGAGGATGACTGCCGCTATCAGGATATCCGCAAGCACGCCGATAAGCTCTGTCACCCATTTCGGTCGATTTCCGGCGCGGACATTTTGTCCGGACTCGCGCATATGCATCTCCCTCCTTTTCTTTCTATTTCACATTAAGATAGCATAAAACGCCCTCTTTAATCAAGTGTAAAACAAAGTTAAATAGATTTTAAACTGGCCGGTACGGAGTTTTTCCTGCGGTATTAGAGCGATGAGCAGGAAAATTCCCGTCGGTTAAATAAATCTAACCATTATTTTGGGAGGTAATGTTATGCTGTTCAAAACACTTGGTGATAAATCCGCTCCCGCTGTGCTGTTCTTCCACGCCATGGGCGTGACTGGCGAGAGCAGCGGGCCTGTGGCCTCAGCGCTTGCCGGCCGCTTCTTCTGCGTCATGCCGACGTCCACGGTGTACTGCGCCGGTCAGACCTACGCAGACAAAGCGGACGAGGTGCGGCAGATTGAGGAATTTCTGCGCGGGCAGGGCGTGGAGCGCGTCGAGATGGTCGTCGCGTCGTCCATCGGTGCAGACCTTGCCATGGCGTTCCTGACCCAAACACGAATACCGGTCGGGCACGTTTTCTTCGACGGCGGGCAGTTCGCGCAGATCGGCAAAGCTACGCGCCGCATCATGGTGCCCATGCTGTATCTCGCTATCAAGAGCCTGTACTGGTCGAAGGGCACGACGCTCGACAAGATAATGTGGTGCAGCGACGAGGCGATAAAGCCGTACTTCGTCGCGGCGGGCAAGGCGCTGAGCTATGGTAATATCCGCCGCCAGATGGCGGACAGTCTGGAGGACAAGCCCTTCCCGCCGCTGTCCAAGGAGCTGCAGAAGCGCTGCTTCTTTGAATTCGGCAGCGCAGAGGATCACTTCAAGTACCGCGCCGCCGTCATGCAGGCTTATGTTCGACGGGTATAATCACATGCAGTATCAGATACGCGACCCGAAGGGCTTCGCGGCCATGATGGAGCTGCCGTTCCTTCAGAAAGAATAAAAATTATGGCACAGGCTTTTCAGCCTGTGCCTTTTTCGCGGTCTTTGGCCGTTCCTCGTGGAGAAATCTGCCTACCTGCCTGATGGTATTGATTTTTATTTTTAATGGTGCTAGAATAAATATTCACGATATTCGAATCTCAAGTCAGGGGTAAGCAATGGATCACATACAAGACAGAATGACGGAAGGCTCCATCGCGGGGAAGCTTGTGCGCTTTGCGGTGCCGCTCTTTATAGGCAACCTTTTCCAGCAGCTGTACAACACGGCTGACGCGCTGATAGTCGGCAACATGCTCGGCAACGACGCACTCGCCGCCGTCAGCTCCACGGGCACGCTCGTGTTCCTGCTGGTCAGCTTTTTTGCGGGCATCTCTGCAGGCGCGGGCGTCGCGATATCGCGCTACTACGGCGCGCGCGAGCACGACAAGATGGAGCTTGCAATACACACAAACATCGCCTTCAACATCGTTGCGGGCATACTGCTGACAATCGTCGGCGTGAGCTTCACTCCGACGATACTCCGCTGGATGAGCACTCCGGAGGACGTTTTCGAGCAGGCTGCGCTCTATGTGCGCATCTACTTTGCGGGCAGTCTTGGCCTTGTCATGTATAACTCCTGCCGCGGCATCATGCAGGCCGTGGGCGACAGCAAGCACCCGCTCTACTACCTTATAATATCCTCCGTGCTGAACGTTATTCTCGACATCGTCTTTATAGGCGTATTCAAGACAGATGTTGACGGCGCGGCGCTGGCGACCATTCTTGCGCAGTTTATCAGCTTCTTCCTCTGCGCCGGCAGGCTGCTGACTACCAAGGAGGAATATCGCGTATCCACAAAGAAGATCGGCTTCAACTGGCCGATGCTCCGCCTCATCGTCAACTACGGTCTGCCCTCCGGCCTGCAGAACTCCGTCATCGCTATCGCGAACGTCGTCGTGCAGGCAAATATCAACTCCTTCGGCAAGATGGCCGTCGCGGGCTGCGGTGCCTACGCCAAGATAGAGGGCTTCGCGTTCCTTCCCATCACCAGCTTCACCATCGCGCTGACGACCTTCGTCGGTCAGAACCTCGGCGCGGGCGAATACGACCGCACCCGCAAGGGCGCGCGCTTCGGTCTCTGGAGCGCGATAATCCTCGCGGAGCTTATCGCCGTCGTAACATTTTTCGGCGCTCCGGTGCTCGTCGGCGCGTTCACGCAGGAGCCGGAGGCCATCGCTTTCGGCGTGGCGAAGTGCCGCATCTGCGCGCCGTTCTTCTGCCTTCTCGCCGCATCGCACGGTTTCGCGTCGATACTGCGCGGCGCGGGCAAGTCCGTTATCCCGATGGTCGCAATGCTGACCTTCTGGTGCGTAGTCCGCGTGGCGTTCCTGTCGATCATGGTTCCGATCACGCAGAGCATCAATACCGTCAACTGGGTCTACCCGCTCACATGGTTCTGCAGCACGGTGTTCCTGCTGATATACTATCTCAAGGCTGACTGGATACACGCGTTTGAGCGCGAAAAACACAAGGCATAACGGAGGTAAAACGCTATGGCAATGGTCGTTATCGGCACGGTTTTCGTTGATATCAAGGGCTTCCCCGACGATCTGTATATCCCCGAGGGGCGCAACGCGGGACGCGTGGAGATAGTCCACGGCGGCGTGGGGCGCAACGTTGCGGAGGACATCGCAAACGTCGAGCTGCGGCCGCGCTTTGTCGGCATGGTGGATGACACCGCCGAGGGTGCGGAGGTGCTGCGGAAGCTGAAAAACCACAAGGTCAACACCGACTACGTCGCCGTGACGCAGGACGGCATGGGCATGTGGCTGGCCGTATTCAATAACGGCGGCGACATTGCAGGCTCGATATCCAAGCGTCCGACCTCCGACGCGATGCTGCGCATGCTCGAAGAGAAAGGCGATGAGATATTTGCCGACGCCGACAGTATCGTCATCGAGATCGATCTCGACAAGGAGCTTATCAAAACCGTTTTCAGGTACGCCGAGAAGTACCATAAAAAGGTGTACGCCGTGGTCGCAAACATGTCCATCGCCTCGCAGCGGCGCGACTTTCTGCAGTCGATCGACTGCTTCGTCTGCAACGAGCAGGAGGCGGGAATTCTGTTTGTATGCGATTTCAGCGGCCTGACTCCGGAAGAGCTGTGCGAGGAGCTGTCGCGGCGTGTCGTCAGCGCGCGGATCCCCTCTATGGTCGTCACGATGGGCAGCCGCGGCGCGGTGTATGCCGACATGAATGGCGACAAGGGCGTATACCCTGCACGCAAGGTCAAGGTACGCGACACTACCGGCGCTGGCGACGCGTTCTGCGCGGGCGTTGCGATCGGCCTGACCTACGGCAAGACGATGCGCGAAGCGGTCGAGATCGGCACGCGGCTCGCGTCCTCGGTCATCACCGTGTCCGAGAACGTCTGCCCCCGTTTCCTCCCGCAGGAGCTGGGTCTGGACGTGAAAATAGAAGAATAATCGGCACCAAACCGGCAGCTTCCCCGAATGCGGACGCTGCCGGTTTTGCATACTTGCCGTAAAGGGCGCTATGGTGTATAATCCGAGAAGGTGATGAAAATGCTTCAGGAAGCGATAATAACTAAAATCCGTGACGACGGCCTCGCAGAAGTCGTCGTTGAGCGTCTCGGCATCTGCGGCGGCGACTGCAATAATTGCCGCGAGTGCAGATACGAGCATCTTATGAAATCCGTCGTACAGAACCCCATCGGCGCGCGGCGCGGCCAGCACGTTATGATCGATACTCCGACGATGGGCGTGTTCAAAGGCGCGCTGGCGATATATGTTCTCCCACTCGTGACGCTGTTCTTGGGCTATTTTATAGCGGCCGCACTGGGGCTTGGAGAGTCGGCATGCATCATCGCGGCCTTCGCCGCGGCCGGTATAGGCATAGTCATTGCCGTCGTCATAAGCCGCGCACGTTACCGCGCGGATCCCACGCCGACAAAGATTGTGAGTGTGATAGAGCCTGATGCAGAATAAAACATTAAAGATAGACAGGGCGTTTTTCCTGCTGCTCGTATTGATATTCCTCGCCGGACTTTTGAGGACCGTGTTCCACCCGACCGAGATAAACGAATACGAAAACCGCTACGCCAACCAATTGGCGCTGCTGACTGCGGCCTCGTATGCCGACGGCAGCTTTCAGGACGGAATGGAGAGCGCGCTTTCGGATCAGGTGCAGTTCTCTCAGCTTGCGAAGAAGACCTATAACTTTGTCACCTCATACGCGGCGATGCCCCTGATTGTTCCGCTTGAAAACCTCACACACGGCTACGTTTCCGCCGGCGACGTGTCTTTTTATGAAAGCAAGATAGTATACCAGCCATGGACTTACTTGCAGCCGGAATGGCTTGAGGCGAAGGCAGAAAACCTGAACGCGGCCATCGCCGCACATCCGGAGCTTGAGTTCTATGCGTACTACATAGAGAAGGATACCGATATCGATTTCACCACCGGGCAAAAGATAGACGCGTCAGAGTCTATGCTCTCCATGCTGAATCTTCCGGACTCGCACAAAGGCATATATGAGATAAACAGCTTTGAGGAGTTCAACGAGCGGTTTTACAACACGGATCATCACTGGAATTATATCGGCTCATATGAGGCATACAGGGATGTTCTTTCTGTCTTAGGCGGCGGCGAGCCGCTTGAGCCGACCGGCGTTTATCACTCCGGACTTCGCTTTTCAGGTGCAAAATCTAAGCAGTTTTCGAGATTTTTCAGCGATGAGATGACTATATACAGCTTTGCTTCCACCCCCCCTCAGATGGGAATATATGTAAATAAGGTCAAATCAGACTACGGTATGCAAGATGAGCTTCTGCGCGGCGAGCTTGGCTGGGTATCTTACGGCGGTGTGTACGGCGGGGATAACGGCGAAGTGATATTCGACACCGGCAAAGACGGCGACAATATACTCATCTTCGGCAACTCGTATGACAACGCGATACTCAAGCTTCTGGCAAGCCACTTTTCCAAAACTTACAGCATAGACCTCCGTAATTATGAGCACACATTCGGTGAAAAGTTCGATTTCGACAGCTATGTCCGCGAACATGACATCTCAAAGGTGCTCTTCATAGGCGACATCAGTTTCTATACTATGTCTGAATTTATGATCTGATCGGAGAATCAATATGCTGTTTTCAAGTCTGACTTTTTTATATTTCTTTCTGCCGATAGTCCTGATACTGTACTTCGTCATAAACAACCGCACATGGCGCAACGCCGTGCTGCTCGTCTCGTCGCTTGTGTTCTATTCGTGGGGCGAGCCGAAGTACGTGTTCCTGATGCTGGCGTCTACGCTCATCGCATGGCTGTGCGGTCTCGGCATAGACAGATTCAAAGAAAAGCGGCGGATATCGCGCGCGTTTCTGATAGCATCGCTCGTCCTCCTGCTCGGCAGTCTCGCAGTGTTCAAATATCTCAACTTCTTTGTTGAAAATCTCAACCGGATAGACGGTGTCGCGCTGAAGGTGCGGAATATTGCCCTGCCAATCGGCATAAGCTTCTACACCTTTCAGATACTTTCCTATCTTATCGACCTGTATTGGGAAAAGGTCAGCGTACAGAAGAGCTATTTCCGCTTCACGCTGTACGTCTGCCTGTTCCCGCAGCTCATAGCCGGGCCTATCGTCCGCTACGAGACTGTCGAGCGCGAGATATCGCTCAGGCGCGAGAGCTGGGAAGAAGCTGTCGGCGGGATGCGCCGGTTCATTCTGGGTCTTGCGAAAAAGGTGCTCATTGCGAACAACGTCGCCGCAGTTGCGGAGTATATCTATTCGTCGAGCAGCGCGGGGAGCGGAGCCTATTGGCTGGCCGCCGTATGCTACACGCTTCAGATATACTTCGATTTCTCCGGTTACAGCGACATGGCCATTGGCCTTGGCCGCATATTCGGCTTCCACTTCCTTGAAAACTTCAACTACCCGTACATCTCCCGCTCCGTTACGGAGTTCTGGCGGCGCTGGCACATAAGCCTTTCAAGCTGGTTCCGCGACTACGTATACATCCCGCTCGGCGGGAATCGGGTCAAGACCTCGCGCTGGATACTGAACATTCTCATCGTATGGGCGCTCACCGGCTTCTGGCACGGCGCGCAGTGGAACTTCATTCTCTGGGGTCTGTACTACGCAGTCCTGCTCCTGTGCGAAAAGCTTCTGTGGGGCGAGGCGCTCAAGAAGCTGCCCTCCGCCGTACAATGGATTTATACGATGCTGCTCGTGATCATCGGCTGGGTGCTGTTTGACAAGACGGACTTCGCTCAGCTCGGCCATGTGATAGGCGTGATGTTCAGCTTCGTGCCCACCGGCTGGACGACGCTTCTGGCCGGCGACGTGTCGAAGCTCTTTAATCTCGCGTTCATTATCCCCGGCATCCTGTTCTCCTTCCCCGTCGCCGGTAAACTGCACATCCAAGAGAAGGGCACGGTATCGGCCATAGCCGTGAATCTCATGTATATAGCGCTTCTCGCCGTGTGCATTGCATTTATCATAAGCTCCAGCTATAATCCGTTTATCTATTTCAGGTTCTGAAACCGTATTTTCCCCCGCCGAATTAATTGCGGAGCTTTGGGGTGTTTTTAGTTCGATTAAGAAAAGTTAAGTATACATATAGTTGCCAACATTGTATAATAGTATCATCTGACAAAGGTAAAAATCAGAGAAGGAACAGCTATGGAGATCAGTCAGTTTTTCATAAACGGCGACATAAAGGGCGCCATCGCGTACATGCGCGAGCACGAGGAATTCAAAGACATTCTTCCCGCGTACACCGCAATTTTTGAAAACTGCGAATACCGCAGCTATGACATACCGGATGCGCTCAACGACATTCTGCGCTTGTATCAAATATATTTCCGTGATGTCTTTTATTGCGGCTTGCCTGAGCCTGAGGCCGCGTACAAGCTGCTGACAGGGCTGAGATTGCTCCTGAATATGCCGGACGCGGACGAAGAGCTTCTGGCCGAGCGGCTTCAAGCGGCGTTTGAAGCAAATGGCTATCATGCGCTTTTTGGGAAAACGCAGGGCTACTACGGCCCATATGTCTGGCGGGAAACGGTTCCGACCGTCTACCGCGTCGAGCTGCCGGACGGGACGGCGGAATATACGGTCAACATTCTCAAAGGCTTCGTATTCCGGAGCTGGATGGATTATCTGACCTTCGGCAGGTACGGTACGGGTGGCTGGGCTTCACCCGACGGCACGATCAACTGCGTCGAGCAGGCGTATGATTTTGAGAGCGAACGTTTCCTTGTTTCCCTGTTGAAGCATGAAGCGCAGCATGCCATGGATATGAAACGATTCCCGAAAATCACCCCCGCGGAGCTGGAATACCGCGCAAAGCTTGTGGAACTGCATTACTCCGGCGATCTTGGTCTGCTGCAAAAGTTTTTATCGGAAGCGGACGAGAGCAGAACAGGCGACAGTCACGCGGCAGCATCAGCGAGAATCAGACGCGAGTTTGCGGGTACTGATCAAGCAAATCTTCCCTCCATTCAAGCACGGGCACGCGAACTGCTCCACGCGCATACAAAAGAGCTGGAAGTAAAATACGGGCATTAAAAAACCGGCGTGACTTCAAGAGTCACGCCGGTTTTTTGCGTACACGCCGCCAGAATTCCGGCTCTTTTCATCAGCCCAGCAGGCCGTATTCGGCTTTGAGCTGCAATATGCGCAGGACGCTCTCGTCGATGCGCTCCTCGCTTATCTCTCCGGCACGAACCGCGTTCAGGACGCCGTCGAAGGACGCGGCGTAATCGTACGGCATGAGGATTATATCCGCTCCGGCCTTGACCGCAAGCACGGCGCTTTCGGCGGGGCTGTAATTCTTGGTTATTGCGCCCATGGCGAGCGAGTCTGTGATTATCACGCCATCATAGCCCAGCTCCCCGCGCAGCCTCTGCGTGAGCAGTTCATACGACAGCGAGGCGGGCAATCCGTCGTCCGTGACCTGCGGCAGAGTTATGTGTGCCGCCATCAGCATATCCGTCCTGTCGAGCACGGATTCAAACGGGATAAGCTCGCAGTCCAGCATCTCCGCCCAGCTCTTGCCGAGCGAGACATAGCCGTTGTGCGAGTCGCCGGTCGTGTCGCCATGGCCTGGAAAATGCTTGACGCAGGTCATTATGCCCGCGCTGTGCAGCCCGTCCACCGCCGCCCCGACCATGACCGCGACCTGTTTCGGGTCACTGCCGAAAGCGCGGCTGCCGATTATGACGTTGTCGGGATTGGAATTTGTATCCGCCACCGGTGCAAAGTCGAGGTTGAAGCCGTACTCTCGCAGATATTCCCCGATGGACGCGTACATATTGCGCACAGCGTCCTCGCCCGCGGCGGCCTCGGCCTGCGCCCCGTCATATCTGGGCACGTCAAAGGCCGCGGAACCGGCGACGCGGGATACGGCACCGCCCTCCTCGTCGGTCGCAATGAACGGCGCAAAGTCGGATTCGTCCCGCAGCGCCGAGATGAACGCGTCGAGCTGATCTGGATCCTGAATATTTTTGCCGAACAGGACAAAGCCGCCCGCCGGACGGAGCGCAAGCTGCGCCGCCATATCCCCGCTCAGCGCTGACACGCCGTACTGCGATGCGTCATGAACCTGCTCCGGCGTCAGGTCGGTGTCCAGCGATTCGGGGCGGATAATGAACAGCTGGCCGACCTTCTGTTCAAGAGTCATGCCGGCAAGCAGCGCGTGCACGGTGTCAGGCTCCGTATCTCCGCCGGAGACCTCCGGCGTGTCGCTCGGCTCTATTATTATCTCGGCGCTGCCAGGGTTCGGCTCGACCGTGGGTGCGGGCGCAGGATCAGCCGCGCCGCAGCCCATGAGGAGCATCAGCGAGAGCGCGGTAATGAATGCAGAGAGTTTTTTCAAGGCCATGCCTCCAGAATGTTAGAATGGATAGCATGTATGATACGCCAATATCCCCCCGCTGTCAAGCGCCCATACCGCGCGGGCGGCGCAGCATGGCGTACTGCTTTATATCCGTATCGGGAATTGCTGAGACATAACGGTTTTTATTTCTGGATGTTCAAGGCTCCGATGAAGCAGGTTCTCGCAGAGAAATACGGGAAGCAGTACGCCGCAGAGATCATGAAAAAAAGCCATAAAGTCTATAAGGAGCTGGTCGCGCAAGCGGACGATATCGGGGACGACAACCCCATGGCGTATAACGAGCTGTTCGCGCTGGCCTTTGTTGCTCCGTATGTGGCAAGCGAGAAAAAGATCCCGCCGGAGACCGTGCAGGAGATGATGCGCCGTGCGCTGTATCATATCAAGTGGTACTTCAGCCGGACGGATTTGAACACGGCTAAGGGCAAGGCGGAGAACAAGAAGAGCGTCGTGAAGTACGCCGCGTGGTATACGCCCGAGAAGGAGAAGCAGTACCCGACCTCCTTCAAGGTAGACTTTGAAGGCCAGCCCTATGACGGCGCATGTTATTACCGTATAACCCGCTGCCCCATCTGCGCATATGCGGATAAGTTGGGTGTGCGGGAGCTGATGCCGCTGTTCTGCGAGCTTGACGAGGTCATGATAACGCTCCAGCACGGCGTGCTGCACCGGCAGCACCCCCTCGCCAACGGCGGCGACTATTGCGACTACTTCATAACCGGTGATAAAGAATAAACCTGAGCCGATAATCCAGAGATGTTCTCGTGGGTTATCGGCTCAGGCTTTATTATATTCTGCCAAAGCTTGTTGTTATTTTGCCCATAATATGTTATTATATTGTTGAAATATAACAAACATGGAGGTTCGAGCCTTGGAGTATCTTGCCCATATTGCCGATGACGGCAGAGTACAGACCGTTTCGGAACATCTGCACGGCACGGGCGAACTCGCCGCCGGGTTTGCCGCGCCGTTTGGCGCGGCTGACGAAGCGCGCGCCGCCGGGCTGCTGCATGACATCGGCAAATACAGCGCCGCATTCCAGCAGCGGATCCGCGGAAGCGCCGTGTCCGTTGACCACTCCACCGCCGGAGCGCAGGAAGCACGTAACCGCAGGGACTTGCCTGCGGCGCTTGCCATCGCCGGGCATCACGGCGGTATACCCGACTGCGGCAACCTTAATGATGCAGCCGACGATACAACCCTCCAAGGCCGTTTAAAACGTAAGCTGCCGACATATGACGAATGGCAGCGTGAAATCGCTCCTCCATCTGCCAAGCCTCCCGCATGGGCATTGTCGGACAGCACCACTGCCGCATTTTATACGCGTATGCTGTACTCCTGTCTGGTAGACGCCGATTTTCAGGACACGCAGAATTTTATGGACGGCCAAGCCGCGCCGCGCGGCGGCGGCGAATCAATATCCGCACTTCTCGAAAAAGTGAGAGCGAAGGCCGCGGACTATCTGGCAAATCCCGAAAGCCCGGTTGCATTCCAGCGCAATGCAGCGCTTCGCGCCTGCATGGAGCGCGGCGCGCAGTGGGAGCAAGGTATGTATACGCTTACCGTGCCCACCGGCGGCGGAAAAACCTTCGCTTCTCTGGCATTCGCGCTGGAACACGCGGCGGCGCACGGCATGTCACGCGTGATATACGTCATTCCATACACTTCGATAATTGACCAGACTGCCGGCGTGTTCGCCGAGCTTCTCGGCGAAGAAAACGTTCTCGCCCACTACTCTGCCGCCGAATATCTCCTCGCAGAGTCGGAAGATCTGACCCCCGCGCAGTATCGCAAGCTGCTCGCCAGCGAAAACTGGGATGCTCCCATTGTTGTCACGACTGCCGTGCAGTTTTTTGAATCGCTCTACTCAAACCGCAGCAGCCGCTGCCGCAAGCTGCACAATATTGCAAACAGCGTGATTATTTTTGACGAGGCGCAGACTCTGCCGAAGGATTACCTCCTGCCGTGCCTTTCGGCTATCGCCCAGCTCGTGGAGCACTACCATGTCACATCCGTGCTCTGCACGGCCACTCAACCAACGCTTGCGCCGCTTTTTGAGCGCCTCGCGCCCGAACTGACACAGCGCGAAATATGTCCCGATGTTACCGGAATGTACAGCGCGCTGCGCCGCACCGAGATACATGATCTCGGCTGCATCTCCACTGACGAGCTTTGCTCTCGGCTGCAGGCACACGAGCAGGTGCTGTGCGTTGTGAACCGGCGCAAGACGGCGCAGGAGCTGTACGCCGCTCTGCCGTACAGCGGCAGCTACTGCCTCACCACGCTGCTGTGCGCGGCTGACCGCAAACGCCAGATAGACGAGATACGTGCCCGGCTCGATGCTGGTATGCCGTGCCGCGTAGTCTCAACGTCGCTTATAGAAGCGGGCGTCGATGTGGACTTCCCCGTCGCCTACCGCGAACAATGCGGGCTTGATTCGCTGCTGCAAACCGCCGGACGCTGCAACCGCGAGGGACGCAATGAGTCCGCGGACAGTCTCGTGTACCGTTTTCGGCTTGACGGGCAGGCCGCGCCGCAAATGCTGGCGCAGAATGTCAGCGCCATGAACTACGCCGCAAGGCGGCATGCCGACCTGTCCTCGCCTGAGGCAATAAAAGCTTATTTCAACGAGCTTTTCAACCTCCGCAGCCCTGACCTGCTCGACAAAAAGCACATACTTTCCATGATAGAAAACGGCGTCAGCGGCTGTATACTGCCGTTTGCTCAGGTTGCGGAGCAGTTCAGGCTCATCGAGACGCCCACAAGAACCGTATATCTGCCGCTCGGCGCTGGCGCTGAGCTGTGCCGACAGCTGCGCGACGGGAAGATGAGCCGCGGACTTCTGCGTCGTCTCGGCGTATATTCCGTTGAATGCTACGACGCGCAGTTCAAAGCGCTTGACCGATCCGGCGCGCTGGAGCTTCTGCCTGACGGCTCGGCGATACTTATCGACATGACGAAGTATGATCCGAAAACCGGTCTCGCGCTCGACGCGGAAACCGGATTAGGCTTGTTTATATAATGAAACGCAAAAAGCAGCGAAGAATGTACCTCCGCCGCTTTTTGCGCTAAAAATTAACTAATTATTTCAATCCTCACTCAAAAGTTTCACTTCGAGCGACTATATTATAGTATACCTGCAATCTGCTTCAAATTCAACTATTTAAAATATTGTAATTATGCTATTGACAAATGTCAAAAACTGTTGTATTATCCAATCACAGGGTTTTAAATATTAATTAATTGAAATTAGAAAAGGAGGTAGTTTTGTGGCGCAAAAGCATATAACAGTAAGCGCCCCGACCCACAGTGGAAGGAGGTGGTGCGTATGTCTATGCTGATAGAGGTCTGGGGCGATTACGCCTGCTTTTCCCGCCCGGAGATGAAGTCCGAGCGAGTGAGCTATGACGTGATGACCCCGTCCGCCGCGCGCGGTCTGGTCGAAGCCATCTATTGGCATCCCGGTCTGAAATTTACTGTGGACCGCATCTACGTGCTCTCCCCGATCAGGTTCACCAACATACGCCGCAACGAGGTCAAGGCCACGCTTCTCTCTTCCGCGGCGCTGAGTGCGGCAAAGGGCGGCACACCGCCGGTACTGTATACCACGCAGGAGATACAGCAGCGCGCCGCGATGGTGCTTCAGGACGTGCACTATGTTATCGACTGTCATTTTGACCTGACGGGCAAAGCCGCCCCAAGCGACAATCCGGGAAAGTTTCAGGATATCCTGCGCCGGAGGCTCGCAAAAGGGCAGTGCTATCACACGCCGTACTTCGGCTGTCGGGAATTCCCCGCCAGCTTCCGCGAGTGGCAGGGAGGAACCATTCCCGCCATCGAGCTGACGCAGGATCTCGGCTGGATGCTGTACGACATGGACTACTCCAATCCGAAAGACATAAAGGCGCAGTTCTTCCGCGCGCGGCTTGACCGCGGCGTACTCGACTGCCGGAACGCGGAGGTGCACACATGATATTACAGGCTCTGACCGCGTACTATGAGGCGATGCTGAAAAAGGGCATCGTCGCCCCGCCGGGCTGGGACAAGACTTTCAAGGTCAGCTTCTGGCTTGAACTGAACGACAGCGGCGAGCTTATCGACGTCATCGACCAGAGGCACGACGAACCACGCGGCAAGAAAACCGTGCTCGTCCCTCTCCCGATGAGCGTCCCCGCTCATGTCAAACGCTCCTCCGGCGTCGCGGCAAACTTTCTCTGCGATAACTCGTCCTATATTTTCGGCGCAGATGAGAAAGGCAAGCCTGAGCGCGCTGTGCAGTGCTTTGAAGCATGCGCCGCGCTGCACCATAAGCTGCTGGACGGCGTCGATTCTCCGGCGGCGCGGGCTGTGCTCGCATTCTTTGACACTTGGCAGCCGGAACTCGCCGCCGCGCATCCGCTGCTTGCCGAACGTTGGAAAGATATCACCGACAACGCAAATCTCGTATTCTGCTACGACTATGCCGACGGCCGCCATCCAGTAACCGAGGATCCGGCGATTCAGGACGCATGGCAGCGGCATTATCACAATACAGACCCGAACGCCGTGATGGCGCAGTGCCTTGTTACCGGGCAGACCGCCCCCATCGCCGCAACACACCCCTCCATAAAAGGCGTGGCTGGCGCACAGAGTTCCGGAGCTGCTCTCGTATCGTTCAATGCCCCGGCCTTCTGCTCCTATGGTCACGAGCAGGGCGGAAACGCCCCGGTAAGCGAATACGCCGCATTTGCCTATACCACCGCACTCAACACACTTCTCGCCGACCGTGACCGCTGCAAAATCATAGGCGACACCGCCGTAGTCTGTTGGGCGGAAAATGCAGATAATGCCGCGGCGGACCTTGGAATGGATGCCATATTCGGTATTCCGGAAGACCGCGGTGTGCAGGAGTCCGACGTAACGGCGGCGCTTAAAGCCCTTGCCGCGGGGAAAAGCTGCGATTGGCTGGATGGGCTCATCCTCCCCGACCAGCATGTATACTTTCTCGGTCTCGCGCCGAATGCTGCCCGGCTCTCCGTGCGCTTTTTCCTCCGAGACAGCATACGCCGCTTTGCCGAGCACATAAATCAGCACCGCGAAGCGCTTGAGATCGTCCGTCCGGCAAATGACCCGTGGGAGGATCTTCCTGTCTGGAAGCTCGTGCGCGAGACAGTCAATATGAAAGAGCGCAACCCCTCCCCCGCTCCGCAATTGGCTGGTGACCTCATGCGAGCGATCCTCACCGGCTCTCGCTACCCCGCCACGCTGCTCAACGGCGTGACGCTCCGCATCCGCGCCGAGCGGGAAATCACCCGCGGCCGCGCCGCTATAATCAAAGCCTATTACACAAGAAACCGTTCAAAATATTGCCCTGAGGAGGTACTTACCGTGACACTCAACGATGAAAGCGAATATCTGCCCTATGTTCTCGGACGGCTCTTTGCCGTGCTGGAGGCTGTGCAGCACAAAGCGAATCCAGACATCAACACAACCATAAAAGATCGCTACTTCAACTCCGCCTGTGCTACACCTGCCATCGTATTCCCGACCTTGATCAAGCTCGCTCAGAAGCATCTGCAAAAGCTTAACGCAGGTTGGCGTAAGCATTATAACAAGCAGATTACGGCGCTTATGGGCATGATCCACGAAGACTTTCCCACCCGCATGACCCGGCCGGAGCAGGGAGCATTTGAGATCGGCTACTATCATCAGACGCAGAAGCCCAGCAACTGGAATAAGGAGGAAAATGAAAATGTCTGAAGCTATAAAAAACCGCTATGATTTTGTGATCCTGTTCGATGTGGAAAACGGAAATCCCAACGGCGATCCCGACGCGGGCAATATGCCCCGCGTTGACCCCGAGACCGGTTACGGCCTTGTGACCGACGTATGCCTCAAGCGCAAAATACGCAACTATGTTGAAACGCTGAAAGAGGACGAGGACGGCTACCGCATATACATCAAGGACGGCGTTCCCCTCAACCGCAGCGACAAGGCCGCAATAACCGCGCTCGGCATCTCTGAGGATCTCAAAGCCGCAAAGAAGAGCGATCCAGAAATAGACCGCAAACTGCGCGACTATATGTGCGCAAATTATTATGATATCCGTACTTTCGGCGCGGTAATGACGACGTTTGTAAAAGGCGCGCTCAACTGTGGTCAGGTCAGAGGCCCTGTACAGATTGGCTTCGCCCGCTCCATAGACCCTATAGTCCCGCAGGAAGTCACCATAACCCGCGTTGCTATCACCACCGAGGCCGACGCAGAAAAGAAGGGCACCGAAATGGGACGCAAGCACATTGTGCCTTATGCGCTCTACCGCGCAGAGGGCTTCGTCTCCGCGAATCTCGCCCGCAAAACCACCGGCTTCTCCGAAGACGACCTTGCGCTGCTCTGGCAGGCAATACTCAACATGTTTGAAAACGATCACTCCGCCGCCCGCGGCAAGATGGCCGTGCGTGAACTCATCGTCTTCAAGCACGAATCGGAGCTTGGCAATGCGCCGTCCTACAAGCTTTTCGACGCCGTGACCGTCAGCAGAAACGACGGCGTTGATATTCCCCGCAGCTACCGCGACTATACCGTAACCGTCGCCGAGAATATTCCTGATGGAGTGACCTGCGAGAGGCTTTCGTGATGTACGAGCCTGACGACTGCTTGATGATCTCCGGCTTGCAGCACTTCCGCTTCTGCCGGAGGCAGTGGGCGCTGATACACATTGAGCAGCAGTGGGCGGAAAATCTTCGCACTGTCGAGGGCGAACTGATGCACGAACGGGCGCACGACGAAAGTCTCCGCGAGAGCCGCGGCGACACGATCATTACCCGCAGTCTGCGCGTATATTCCCTTACGCTCGGGCTGAGCGGTCAGTGCGATGTTGTTGAATTCCGGCGCAGCACGCAGGGCGTTCCGCTTGCCGGGCACGACGGGCTGTGGCTGCCGTACCCCGTCGAATACAAACGCGGCAAGCCCAAAGATGACGGCTGTGACGAATTGCAGCTGTGCGCACAGGCGATGTGCCTTGAAGAGATGCTGTGCTGCACAATTGACAGCGGCGCGCTGTTCTACGGTGAACCGCGGCGGCGTACCCGTGTGGAGTTTACAGATGCACTGCGCCGGGAAGTCGTTGACGATGCCGCCGAGATGCATGAACTGTACCGCCGCGGCCACACGCCGCGCGTAAAGCCGACCAAGTCGTGCAACGCCTGTTCGCTCAAGGAGCTGTGCCTGCCGCGGCTGTCGCGGACAGGCACGGTGGCCGCCTACCTGCGCGATAACATGGAGGACACGCCATGAAGAAACTGCTCAACACTTTGTTTGTCACAACGGAGGACGCATACCTCAGCCTTGACGGGGAGAACGTCGTTGTGAACCGTGAAAAGCAGGAGCTTGCGCGTTTCCCACTGCACACGCTGTCCGGAATCATCGCCTTCACCTACGCCGGTGCATCCCCTGCGCTCATGGGCGCATGTGCCAAGCGTGATATTGCGCTGAGCTTCTGCACTCCGCGCGGCCGTTTTCTCGCGAGATGCGTCGGCGAGACGACCGGCAATGTGCTACTTCGGCGCATGCAATACCGCGCGGCAGATGATCCTCTTCAAAGCTGCCGCATTGCCCGAAATATGATATTCGGGAAGCTGCACAACGCCCGCTGGAGCATTGAGCGCACGAAGCGCGATCACGGCCTTCGTGTTGATGTTAATAAGCTTCAGGCGTCCATCGACCGGATCAAAGGTCTTTACCCCCTTGTCATGGAAGAGATCTCGCTGGACTCGCTCCGCGGAGAAGAGGGCGCAGGTGCACAGGCATATTTTGACGTGTTCGACGATATGATTCTTCGCAGCAAGGATGAGTTTTATTATCGCACGCGCAGCCGCCGTCCGCCGCTCGACAATGTCAACGCCATGCTCTCATTCGCCTATTCACTGCTTGGAAACGACTGTGCCTCGGCGCTTGAGAGTGTGGGGCTGGACGCATATGTCGGCTTCATGCACCGCGACCGCCCCGGTCGTACTTCGCTTGCGCTCGATTTGATGGAGGAGCTTCGCCCCTGTTTTGCGGATCGGTTTGTCCTGTCGCTCATTAACAACCGCGTCGTTACCCCTTCGGACTTTGAGCACACTGACAGCGGCGCAGTGCTTTTGACCGACAATGGCCGAAAGGCATTTTTGAAGGCTTGGCAGGAGCGCAAGCGTGATGTTATTACCCATCCATACCTCAAAGAGAAGCTGTTCTGGGGGCTTGTACCGTATGTTCAGGCGCTGCTCCTCGCGCGGTATCTGCGTGATGACTTGGATGAGTATCCGCCGTTTCTGTGGAAGTGAGGAGGCAAATGCTTGTTCTGATAACTTATGACGTGAATACTGAGGGCGCGGGAGGAAGACGCAGGCTGAGAAAAATCGCTAAAGAGTGCATAAATTATGGTCAGCGCGTTCAGAACTCCGTGTTTGAGTGCCTCGTTGATCCCGCACAGTGCCGAAAGCTCCAGCACACTCTATGTTCTATCATGGACGAGGAGCGCGACAGCCTGAGGTTTTACTACCTCGGGGATAAGTACCAAACCCGCATAGAGCATTTCGGCTCTAACTCGGGTTACGAGCCTGAGGGGGTGCTGATGGTCTGACTGCGAAGCAGAAGCTTACACATTTCTGCTGGGCGCTTCGCACCGAAAAATGAGCGTCAGCCCAAAGTTTTTATATGCTTACATACGTTTTTTGTAGGTAAGGCATCCCTTTCAGCGGGATATTTGTAACTCTTGCGCAAATCTGCACGAAAAAATTGTGCATGTTTGCTGTCGTGCCCCTCGCGGGGCACGTGGATTGAAATAATCTGGTCGCTGATATTCTGCATTACACCGGAGAGTCGTGCCCCTCGCGGGGCACGTGGATTGAAATGTCATACAGGATTATTTGACACTGTGACATGTCGTCGTGCCCCTCGCGGGGCACGTGGATTGAAATATCAGCGTTTATACCTTTAGGCAATCCGGCCATAGTCGTGCCCCTCGCGGGGCACGTGGATTGAAATATCAGCGTTTATACCTTTAGGC
>ENA-OQRB01000628-OQRB01000628.1-human-gut-metagenome-genome-assembly--contig:-NODE-628-length-24330-cov-13.286632_pt1 | contig 24330 bp, 20 predicted proteins | sample MGYA00243235_ERZ505100 | MGnify/ENA primary metagenome ERZ505100 (study PRJEB26097, sample SAMN02712145) | human gut metagenome | biome: Gut microbiome | host: Homo sapiens | place: Denmark...
GGCGCGAAGAGGAAAATGAGCACGAACAGCACCGGCGCAAGCACACACACGGTCGCGAGCGCGTAGCGCAGGAGCTTGCGGCAGGAAGGATAGTCCTCCTTGCCGTACTGGTAGCTCACGAGCGGCTGCGTGCCCTGCGACACGCCGACCATCAGGTTGATGATGATGGTCGTTGCATAGGCGATGACCGTATAGGTCACAACGCCGTCCGTGCCGATGCATTTGAGCACCGTACGGTTGAAGAGGAAGATCATCAGCCCCGTGCAGAGCTCCGTCACGCCATCGGACAGGCCAATGGGCAGAATGCGCGCGTAAAGGCGCGGATCGAAGCGGAACTTCCGCAGACGGAACGTGCACTTTTTGCTAAAGAAGTGGATAAAGTAAGAGATACAGGTGGCGAGCTGGGAAATGCCTGTGGCGACCGCCGCACCGAAGACACCCATGTCAAGGTGGAAGATGGCGATATAGTCGAGCACACAGTTCGTCAGGCACCCTCCGATCACCGTAAAGAGCGCATAGCGCGGATAGCCGTCCGTTTTGACGAGCACCTCGAGATTGTAGGATACGAGGTAGCACACGCTGAACGGCGCGATGCCGAGGAGATAGTGCTTTACATAGTCGAGCGTGATCTCATCTGCGCCGAGGAGCCTTGCAAACGGATCCAAGAAGAGCAGCACCAGCGCGGTGATGACCGCACCGATGATGAGCAGGGTGGCGAAGTTCTGCGAAAAGAGCGTGTCGGCCTCATGCCGTTTATCCTGCGCGATAAAAATGGCGATGAGGGTTGATGAGCCGACAGCGAAAAGCACTGCAATGGAAAAAAGCGCGTTGGTAAAGGGAATGGCGAGGTTGACGGCGCTCATGGCGTATTCGTTCACGCCGATCGAGACCATGAGGCCATCGACCATGGAGTAGAGCGAGAACACGACCTGAGAGGCCATCGTGGCGGAGACAAAACGGATGAAGTCATGTTTCAGACTTTTCCCCGAGAGTAACAAAATAACACATCCTTAAATTATAATATTTTATTATGCGTTGATCTGACCGATCCCAAAGCTCCCTGCGTGGAGGGCTGCCGCCGCATCATAGACGGGGCGCGCCATAAGCGTCACCGTCCGTTTCCGGCGCTGCAAAACGCGTGCGGTCATGTTCTGAAGAAGTGACTCACCTCCATAGAAAAAATCTCCTTCCAGCATTTGGTGTGATCTGAAAACGCCGTCTGCGGCAAAAAGCAGCCAAATATAAGAAAAGCAGCCGCAAAAACGGCTGTATCTTCGACACCAAGGCGGCTTTTGATCGGTCTGTAGTTTTATTGTACCATAGGTTTGCCGGTTTTGCAATCACCTGTGCAAAACCGAAACACAAACGAAACACCTGCTCTCACCGCTGTCCTGCTCCCCGCTCCGTCCTTGTCAAGCGGCAGAGGAGGCGGCCTGCCGATGCAGGCCGCCCCCTCTGTTTCCTTTTGGGCTTATCGCACGCTTCCCTCCCAGCCCATGAGGGCGGTCATCTCCTCGATGCGCTCGAGGGGGAACGGCGGCGCGCTGAGCGGCCGCATGGCGATACTCATGAGCTTCATCGGGTTGTCGTCCGCCGCCACGCGGTTGGAGCTGAGCGCTCCGCAGCACTTGCAGCGGTGGATGATCGCCCACTCGCCGCCTCTTCGCACCCAGACGGCCACGGGCTCCATGATGCCGCCGCAGTCGCTTTCGCGGTCGCCCGGCTCAATGTCCACGTGCAGGCTCGATAAGCAGTTCGGGCAGTGGTTGCGATGGTCGCTGCCGGCGTTTTCCGGCGTGCAGAGCCGCCCACAGACCTTGCAGGTGAAGGTGTCGCGGCAGGCGTGGGTCTTGTAATAGCCTTTTTCAAAGGTTTTGCGTTTGTTTTCGCGGTCCATGTTGTCCTCCTGAAAAGCATGGCTCTCGGGAGGAACGGCGTGTATCAGTAAATTTGCCGGTCCTCCCGGTCAGCGCACACGCTCCAGTGACATCGTTTTAGACTTCAAAAAACGGCTCCTTCATTTTAAAAATTCCGGCAGCCCGGAAAGGCTTGCCGCAGCTATCGTAACGCCGGAACGACCCGTTGTCAAGCGCTCTGCATTTTTCCCTCATTCCGCCGTGCGCAGCAGCAGGACGGTGACGTCATTGACGTTCGTGCCCGTCGCACCGGTTTTGAGAAGTCCGCCGACTGCGCCGAGCGCATGGTAGGCGTCGTTATCATTGAGCGACTGCACGGGGTCAATGCCCCGCTCCCGCAGCATTTTTGCAGTCTGACCGTCCACAACGCCGCCCGCGGCATCGGTCGGTCCGTCCGTCCCGTCGGAGCCGGCAGAGAAGACGAGCGCGTTCGAAAGTCCCTCAATGCCGAGCGCTGCGGAGAGCGCGATCTCCTGATTGCGCCCGCCGAGGCCATTTCCCCGCAGATGAACGACCGTTTCGCCGCCCATCAGGAACGCAAGGTTCTTCCCGTCGTGCGCATGCGTGCGCGCAATGGAAGCAAGCATGCTGCCCGCCTCGCGCGCCTCGCAGCAGAGGCAATCGGTGAGGATCATCGGCTCGTAGCCGAGTGCTTCGCACGCCGCGGCAGCTGCCGCGCAGAGCTCGCGCACGCTGCCGGTGATCTGTGTTTCGACATTTGTAAGCGTTTTCGGTGTTTCCTGCGCCAGAAGCGCCCACGCCCGCTCCGACAGGCGCAGGCCGTACCTTTTCGCAATATCGAGCGCCTGCGCGCAGCTTGAGCTGTCGGGATACGCGGGGCCCGAGGCGATCATGCCGAGCGGGTCGCCCAGAATATCGCTCAGCACGACAGCGAAGACCTGCGCCGGCGCGCAGTGCCGGGCGAAGCGTCCGCCCTTGACGGCGGAAAGCCGCTTGCGGATCGTGTTGATCTCCACGATGTCCGCGCCCGCGGCAAGAAGCTGATTCGTGACGTCCTGCAATTCCGCAAGCGGAAGCAGCGGCTTTTCAAAAAGCGCGCTGCCGCCGCCCGAGAGCAGAAAGACGACCGTGTCGCTCTCGGTCAAATCTTCCGTCAGCGCGAGCGCGGCGTCCGTGCCGCGCAGGGAGTTTTCGTCCGGCACGGGGTGCCCGCCCTCAAAGCACGCGACATCCGCGATCTCACCGTTCACGTGACCGTACTTCGTCACGACCACACCGCCGCAGAAATTATCCTGCAAACACGCGCGGGCGGCTTGCGCCATCTGCCACGCGGCCTTCCCTGCCGCGACGAGGTACACCCTTCCTAAAAAGGTCTTGCCTTTCAGCGCGCGCTCGACCGCCGCGTCCGGCAGCACCGCCGCGATGGCGCGCGTGATGATCTTCTCCGCGTCCGCGCGCAGGTTATCCACAGGTTTCGACTTTTCCTGCATAAGCGCCCCTCCTTTTGAAAAAAGCTGCCGAAAAACGGCAGCTTTTTCGTTATCTTTTGATTTTACCATGCCCGTCTTACGGACACAAGCGGAATTCTCAGAATTCCAGCTTCTCCATGCGGTCGAACGCCTGCTTGAGCTGGTCAATGCCGACAGTGCAGGCGATGCGGAAGTGGTTTGCGCCGGTCTTGCCGAACGGGCTGCCTGCGCTGACGAGCACGTGCGCGCGCTCAAGTAACTCCTTGCAGAACTGCTTGTCGTCAAGCCCCGTCTTCTCCACGCCGGGGAAGAGGTAGAACGTGCCCTTCGGGCGCACAAGGCTCAGATACGGGATCTTCTCGATGCGGTCGGCAGAGTAGAAGATGCGGTCGCGGTACGCGGTCACGTACTTCTCGCGAATTTCTTTGCGCATTGCGAGCGCCTGGATGCCCGCGCGCTGGGAGATGGACGGCGCGGAGTAGACGAGCGAGCCGTTGATACGGTTCATCACGTCGAGGAATTCCGGCTCGGCGATAATGACGCCCACGCGCCAGCCGGTCATCAGGAAGTTCTTCGAAAAGCTGTTGAGCGTGATGGTGCGCTCGGCCATGCCGGGCAGCGTACGGATGGGGCGGAAATCGCCCTCGTAGATATAGGTCGTATAAATCTCGTCCGCCGCGATGAGAAGATCATATTCCTTCGCCACGCGGGCAAGCATCTCCATGGTGGACAAATCGTAGCCCATGCCGGTGGGGTTCGTGGGGTTATTGAAAATGATGGCCTTCGTGCGCGGCGTGATGGCAGCGCGCAGGCGCTCTTCGCTGATGGCATAGTCCTCCTCGGCGTAGGTCGGCACATCGACGCACACGCCGCCCGCCAGCTCGATCTGCGCGCGGTACAGCGCGAAATACGGGGAGAAAACAATGACCTCGTCGCCCGGGTCAAGGATGGCAAACATTGCCAGCGACATGCCGAGGCAGCTCGACGCGCTCACGAGCACGTGGTCGCGCGGAAGGCTCTGGTCGAAGTCCTCTTCCCACGCCTTGCAGACCGCGGAAATGAGCTCAGGGTCGCCCTTGGGGTCGCCGTAGTGAGTGTGGCCGGCCTTGGCGTCGCGGAAGGCCGCGTTGATGATGGCCTCGTCGGTCGTAAAGTCCGTGTCGCCGATGCTCAGGTCGACAATGTCCTTGTATTTGGCCAGCGCCGCGGTGTCGAGCGTCAGGCCGGTGCCCGCGCTCTGGAAGCGCTTGGCAATAAAGTTTCGCTTCATGGGTGAATTCCTCCTTGGCGGATCAAAAGTGACCGCGGCGGCGTTTTTTTGCTGCGCGTACCGCGCGGTGTGTATAAATGCTGAATTTTATTTCAGTATAGAGCAAGATCCGCCGCAATGCAATCGGTAATGTCGATAGAATTGCAGGCCCGCGACCCTTTCATTTCGTTAACATGATAAAGTGGCATTAAATGATAAAAGCAGCGCCGGTGCTGCTTTCATCAAAAAAGTTACTTAAAGTTTTCCCGCGCGTATTTCATCAGCTCCTCACGGAAGTCGGGGTGCGCGATGGCGGCCATCGCCTCGGCGCGCTCGCGCAGGGTCTTGCCGGAAAGGCTCGCGATGCCGTACTCGGTCGCGACATACTGGATCATCGTGCGCGGCGCGGAGATCGTGCTGCCGCCGGGGATGGTGGCAAGGATGTTGCTCTTGCGCTCGCCGTCCTTCGTAAGGCGCGAAGAGTTGATGCAGATGAAGCCCTTGCCGCCCTTGGAGCGGTACGCCCCCTCGAGGAAGTCCATCTGGCCGCCGACGCCGGAGAGCTGGCGCGTGCCGGTGCTCTCGGCATTTTCTTGCCCCATGAGGTCGAGCTGCACGCCGCCGTTGATGCTGATGACGCTGCTGAGCTTCGAGATGCGCTCGACGGAGTGGATGTAGTCGAGGTCTCCCGGGTGGAAAAGCTGCGGCTCGGCGTCGAGCCAGTCGTAGAGCTCCTGAGAGCCCATGGCAAGGTTCCACGCGGAAAGGCCGGTGTCGAGCTCCTTGCGCGCGTTCGTCAGCTTGCCCGCCTGGTAGAGCTCAAGGAACGCATCGGAAATGGTGCCGGTGTGGCAGCCGAGATCCTTCTTGTCGGACTCGGCGAGCATCTTGGCGACCGTGTAGGGCACGCCGCCAACGCCGAGCGACAGCACCGCGCCGTCGGGGATCTCATTCACCACGATCTTGGCGATGGCGATATCGGTCTCGCTGGGCGCGCGGTAGGAGCGCACGGGCAGCGGCTCATGCTCGCCCTCGACGATGTAGTCCGCTTCGGACAGGTGCACACGGTGCGAGCCGTCCACGCCCTGGAGCTTGGGATAGTGCTCGTTGATCTCGAAGATCACGGTGCGGGCGCTCTCAAAGATCGTGCGCCAGGCATAGTTCGAAATACCGAGGCCGCAGTAGCCGTTCTCATCCGGCTTGGAGACTGGAACGAATGCCACATCGCAGCGGATGTGCTTGTCGCGGTAGAGGTACGGCAGCGAGCGCAGCATGACGGGCATGAATTTCACAAGGCCATTCTTCTGGAGCTTGCGCTCGTAGTCGCCGATGTGCCAGCTGTAATAGCTGAAACTCTCCTGCTCGGGGTCTGCTTCGACGACCTCGATGCGTGGGCGGATCACAAGACCGCCGCGGACCTTGACGTCCTTCACTTCACCCTTGCGCGCGGCGAGGGCCTTGTCCAAAAGCTCGGGGAAGCCCGCGCCGAAGCCGTAGTCCACCCAGTCGCCGGACCGCACAGCCTTGACGGCCTGCTCCGGCGTGACAAATTTAGTCTGATAGTCGTTCATAAAAATTCTCCCTTGGTTCGAATCGCTTTTAATGTAGCAGAATTTTCGCCGCTTGTAAATCGTTCCGAAGCGGAAAGCGACCTCAAATCTTGCCGTTTCGCGGCGCGGCGCATTTTTCTGTTGCGCCTCCGGCGCGATTCTGCTATGCTTGGTTCAGTATAACATTCCGCGCCAAAAGGAGGCAAAAGCGCCATGGTCGAAAATTATCAGGAAATGCTTTCGAGTGAGCACAGCGGCTTTATCCGTCACAACGGCATCCGCGTCGCTTCGGTCGACGAGGAAAAAAGCGTGCTGACCGCCGACGTCACGCCGGAAAATTCCAACATCTGGGGCGGCGTGCACGGCGGCTTTCTCTACGCGATGGCTGACACCGCCGCGGGCGCGTTCGCGCGCATCAACTACGGCCAGCACAACGTCACGCTGAACGGCTCGATCAACTATCTGCGCTCGACGGTGCAGTCCAAAGCGCTCACCGCCGTCGGCCGACCGGTCAGGGTCGGCGGTCACATCGGCTTTTTCGAGGTCAATATCACCGACGACACCGGCGCGCTGATCGCCCGCGCCGAGATCAACATGTATTTTCTGAAAAAGTAAGAAACGCGCTAAAAGGGAGCGCATCGGGCAAGGCCCGATGCGCTCCCTTTTTCATTCTTTCGCTGCGGCCACTCAGTTTTCCTGACTTTCACCCTTGATCAGCGCCGTCACCGCTTCGGCGACGGGCTTGCGGTCCGCGTCAAGGAAGAACACCTTGACCTTCGCCGCCTTCGACCAGTCGGCATTCGCCCACGCGAGCGTTACGGTTTCTGCATACTGGCCCAGATCCAACGAGCCCTTATCGGGATAGTCGACGGTGATGGTCTCCTCCCCGTTGTACTTGCCGCCGTTGCCGTAAAGTGTCACACTCTTCGGATAGGTATACAGTGCCGAAATCGTACCATCGGAATTGCGATTGGTCTGGAGTCTCGCTTTCTCTCCGCACGTAATTTCGGTATCATTGGGAACCGCGGGACTGCCTTCGATCCTCACATCGTCAGAATTCAAATACAAAGACTTCGCCTGGATCGCATTGGTCTTCCCAGAAACGATCTTATAGTTTCCCGCTGCCGCTACCAGCGTGACGCTCTCTGCGCGGATCGCGGTGTCATCGCTCTCATAAACTTTAGCATAATCGCCGTTTGCCGTAAGCGTCAGCGCGCCGCTCACTTCGATCCACTTCATGCTGACCGCGTTATCGAAAATAATGTTCACATTCTCGCGCTTGCAGATGATGCTGCCGCCGTTGTAGTCCTCCGTCAAATGCAGCACACTCACGCCATCGACGACCTGATACGTCCAGCCCGTGCCGGTGCATACGTTGGTGCTTTCCAAAAGCTTGCTCTGATCTACACCATCAATCACCAGAGATACATCGTCCTCAAGATGATATTCCGATCCCCACTGGGCATAGAGGATCTGGACGGGCAGCTCCATATTTTCGTTGATCGTGATGCTGTTGATCGGATAGGCCGTTCCCTTGCCATCCGCCTGCGTGTTGTAGCCCGTCAATGTGTATCCGGGCCTGGTAAAGCGGAAGCCGATGTTCATTGTCTTCCCTATCATCGAACCGGAAGTAAAATCATCCCTCGACAATTTTTTCCCGTAACCGTCCCAAGTTCCGCCATTGCCGTCGAGAATTACAGAGCGCGTGTCATCACCGGCTGTCATAACGACTTCTTAAAAGAAAGCTCCTATTTCAGGGCTGACCTTTTCCCCTTCATAGTAAATATCGCCATCATTGCTGCGCCAATAATACTACTCGTAGTTCGTTTTTCCACGCGCTACCGGCATCGTAAAATCATCGGTCAATTCCACACAGTAAAAGTTTCTGACGCTGCTGTAAGCGCTCTTAATTTCGCTGTTATATGTACTAAAAATCGCATAGTTTCCGCTCTCCGGCAGCTTGAGCCAGACAGCGTAGAGCGTCTCAAAACCCATATCGCTGTTAAAGGTGACATTGCAGTCGATCCAACCACTGCCGCTCTCATCAGTCGACCAACCGACAAGAAGATATCCGCTCTGCATAAACAGATAGTCCCCAAAGTTGAGCGATTTTTCCTCAGAATAGGAGACTGTCACCATATCTTCGCCATTCAGCGTACCGCCGTTGCCGTTAAGCGTAACGGTGTACTCCGTCTTCTCGCCCTCGTCCGTGCCGGTGTCGGTTTCCTCCGCCGCCTGCGCTGGGATCAGCGTGAGCAGCAGCACCAGGACCATGCTCAGGCTGAATACGCGTATCTTTCGACTGTGCATCCTAATTTTCCCCCTTGTTTTCAAGGTCATCCTGTTCCCCGTTCAGAGGGGAACAGGAGAGGCGTACGCCTCTCTATTTTTCCAGTATGTCGTCCCGTTTGGGCAAAAACAATATGCTGGCTGGTAAGTGTCGGCGAAAAATTTTTTAAAAATTTTCCAGATCAAAAATGTGGCATTCTTTCTGATATAAGCAAAAGGACCCCCGCAGTCTTGTAGACTGCGGGGGCCTTTTTTCGTTTTCCCGCCTTTTCAGCGTTCTTTTCCAAGCGGCAGCAGCGTTTTCCGCACGGCGAAGTAGTAGATGGCGACAAGCAGCAGCGTCGCCGCCCACGCGACCGGATAGCAGTAGTAAATGTTCTCCACCGCCCGGTCGATATGCATCGTGACCGCTAAAAACACCTGCCTCACGCCGACCATGCCGATCAGGCTCAGCACCGTCGGCCACAGGTTGTGTCCGCAGCCGCGCAGGATGCCGAGCAGCACCTCGCGCAGCGCCATGATCCAGAACGTCGGCGCCAGAATGCGCATCATCGCAACGCCTGAGGCAATGACCCCGGCGTCCGGACTGAAGAGCGCCACGCACTGCTCGGTGAACGCGTAAATGATCGCGCTCAGCCCCAGCGTCACACCGACGGCGACCGCGGCGCAGTGCTTTTCCCCCGTCTCGATGCGCCGGTACTTTCCCGCGCCCAGATTTTGTCCCAAAAACGTTGTCATCGTGATGCCGAACGACTTGGCGGGCAGGATCACGAAGCGGTCGAGCCGCTGCGCGATGCCGATCCCGGCGACCGCATCCGCGCTGAACCAGTTCATGTAGCGCACGACAAAAATGTTCGAAAAACTGATTAGCGCGCTCTGCACGCCCGCGGCCATGCCGATGCACAGGACCTCGCCGATCACGCGGCCGCCCTCCCGGTACATCTCGCGCAGGTCGAGACAGCGGCTCTGGATCTCGCGGCTGATCGTGCGGTAGGCCATCGCCACCGACACGGCCTGCGAGAGCACCGTGGCGACGCCGACGCCCGCGATCCCCATATCAAACACGCTGACAAACAGCAGGTCCAGCGCGATATTCATTCCGCAGGACACGACCAGAATGCGGAACGGGATATCCGCCCGCCCAAGTGCGCGCAGGATGCCCGCGGCGTTGTTGTAGATAACGGTGAACATCAGTCCGGCAAGATAGATGCGCAGATAGGTCAGCGCCGCTGCCCAGTAGCTCTCCTGCGCGCCGGCAAGGTGCAAAAGCTGCGGCGAGAGCAGGATGCCGAACAGCGACAGCAGCACGCCGAGCACCACGCCGAACGAAAACGTCACGCGGATCGTGTGGCAGAGCCGTTCCCTCTCCCCGCTGCCGTTCGCCTTCGCCACGACGACGTTCGAGCCGATGGACATGGTGTTGAAGAAATTGACGACCAGATTGGCGATCACGCCGCACACCGTCACGGCGGCGAGGGCATTCTGGTCCACCAGATTCCCGGCGACCAAGGCGTCCACGCTGTTGTAAAGGTTTTGCAGCAGCTCGCCCAAAATGAGCGGGATCGAAAAGCGCACGATGGCCCAGACGATGTTCCCCTCGGTAAAATCGACCTGTTTTTTCACTTTGCGGCGCTCCCTCCCGCAACGAGGCGTCGCGTTTCCGCCATCACATCCACACGCCCTGCGCCAGCAGGCGCTTTTCCAGATCGCGGACATACTCCGTGATCTCCGAGCGGTGCTCCATGCACACAGCCTGACAAATCACGTCGATCAGCGCAAGGCAGCCCGTGTAGCACGGCAGGAACGCGCTGGAATCCGTCGCGCAGTGGAAGACGATGTCGGCAAACGGGTGGACCGGCGATAAGCCCTTGTCGGTGATGAGCGCGATGGGCACGCCGCGGCGGTGCATATCCTCCAGCGCGGTGACGACACGCTTGGTGTAGCGCGGGAAGCTGATGGCGATGACCAGATCCTCCGGCTGCACCAGCGCGGTCTGGTCGATGTAATCACCGACGGTGCCGCAGCTGAGATCGTGGACCTGCAAATTCAGATACCGCAGCTTGTTGGCGAGCATCGCCGCGGCGATGCCGGAGAGGCGGCCGCCGGTCACATAAATGTGCTTCGCCTTTTCCATCCGCGCAAGGAGCTCTGTCAGGCTGCTGTGATTCTGCGGGTCGCTCAGCGTCTCCTGCAGTGAGGCGATCGCATCGTTCTGGATCATGCTCCAGACGCTGTCCCCCTCGGAGACAGGCGCCGTCTCGCCGCCGATCTTGTTGTAGATCAAAAGCTCGGAGTGCGCGTAGCTCGTGAATTCCTTTTTGAATTCCGTGAATTTCTCATATCCAAGATGATTGCAGAATTTGATGACCGTATTGTCGCTCACGCCGACCCGCTGCGACAGTGCGGAGATCGGCAGAAACGCGATCTGCTGATAGTTTTCCACCACAAAGGCAGCCACCTTCTTCTGCGCCGCAGGGAAATTGTCCTGCTCTCTCCGGATGTGGTCGAGCAGCTCCATTACGTCAGCCATAGTTCTTCCTCCTCTCACGCGTCCGCTCCCTACAAATAATTTGAGGCGCAGACGCGCTCTTTTTATGCATTATATCAAAATACGGGCAAAATGGAATAGCAAAACGTAGAAAAATTTTTTCTCTCTTGAAAAATAAAATATTCTTTACTATAATGCAAGAAAAAAGATTTTTTCTCTTTTGTGTGGGAGAACAAAATCACAAATCTCATAAGGTTATCGGAAACCGGCGGAGCCTCTTCGGATGTGCTCCGGACCTTGCAGAATTGGCCACTCTGTAAGGTCTCCGGCAGATCGGAAACGATCCGCCGCTTCACTGTATCCCTTATGTTATTTGATAAGCAAAGAAAATAATAGAGAGGAGAAAATTCCATGATCCCTGTCGAAAAAATTGCGGGCGGAACCCTCGGTAACCTTCTTTACTATGTTGCCATCATCGGCGTTCTGCTGGTCATCTGCACCATCATCCGTCTTAAGGTCTCTTTTCTCCGCAAGGCCTTCATCCCCGCGTCTCTGCTTGCCGGTATCCTCGGTATGATCCTTGGTCCTCACGTCCTCGGTGTAATCCCGGCGGATATGATGTCGAGCATCGGCGCGATCCCGTCCCACATGATCACGATCGTTTTCGCATGCATGATGCTGGGTGTGAAGAAGTCGGAAAACACCTCCAGCATGATGCACGATGCGGCCGCCGGTCTTGGCTGGCTCTGGTCGAACTCCTTTATGCAGGTTGGTGTGGCGTGCCTTCTGTGCGCGTTCCTCTTCACGCCGGTCTTTGGCGTGAACGAGCTGTTCGGCTCCCTCTTTGAGATCGGCTTTGCGGGCGGCCACGGCACGGCCGGCGGTATGGCAAGCGTCTTCACCGATAGCTTCAACTGGGCGGACGGTGCCGACCTCGGCAAGACCACCGCGACCATCGGTCTTCTGGCCGGTATCTTCGGCGGCATGGCCATCATCAACATCGCTGTGCGCAAAAAGTGGACCAAGGTCCTCACCGAGCCTGCTTCCGGCAACGCCGCGAAGGAAGTTTTTGACGAGGGCGACCCCAACCACGAGCCTTCCGCTTATGCCACCATCAGCCAGGACGTCGTGGAGCCCTTTGCATTCCACCTCGGCATCATCGGCCTTGCTATCCTGATCGGCCGCCTCATCGTCTGGGGCTTCGGCCAGATCTTCGGCTACAGCGGCCTTCCTCTCTTCCCCTTTGCCATGATCGGCGGCTGGGTCATCAACATCATCGCACAGAGAGTGCCTCTGCTGCGCGCGCTGTTTGACCGCAAGACCTTCCAGCGCATTCAGGGCATGGCGCTTGAGATCCTCGTCACCTGCGCAATGGCTTCCATCTCCATCCCCGTCGTTCTGGCCTACTGGGCGCCGCTGCTCATCGGCACCGTCGTCATCATGGTCTTCATGGTGTTCTGGACCCTCTGGCTCAGCCCCCGCATCTTCAACGACTGCTGGTTTGAGCAGGCCATCATCCGCTATGGCGCGTTCTGCGGCGTTGCAGCCGTCGGCTACATGCTTCTGCGCAGCGCTGACCCCAAGATGGAGACCGATGCCGGTACGATCTACGCGCTGGACGGTCCTCTGATGAGTCCCTTCATCGGCGGCGGCCTGGTCACCTCCATGTGGCCCTTCCTTATCACCAGCATGGGCGCTATGAAGTTCGGCTTCATCGCCTGCGGCATCTCCCTCGCGATCCTCGTTGTGCTGCGTCTGTTCTTCTGGAAGAAGGACTTCAAGATGCAGCAGAGATAATCGTCTCGTTGACACAACAAAAATTGCCGGGTGCTGCGTGAATGCAGCACCCGGCCCAGGCTAACATTTTCGGAGGCAAAAACAAAATGGAAAAAAAAGTTGCTGTCATTGGCGCCGGCAACGGCGGTACGGCCATTGCCGCATATCTTGCCAGCCTCGGCGTCGAGGTCAATCTGTGTGACCTGTTCCCGCAGTACCTTGAGGGCATCATTGCCGCTGACGGCATCGACCTGACGCTCGACGGCAAGACCACGCATCAGCGCCTGAACAAAGTGACCGGCGATGTGGCGGAAGCCATTTCCGGCGTACACCTCATCATGGTCGTTACCCCCTCTTTCACGCACCGCATGATCGCCGAGCGCTGCTACAGCGCCCTGACGGATGGTCAGGTCGTGGTGCTCAATCCCGGCCGCACCGGCGGTGCGCTGGACTTCCTGAACACGATCCGCTCCAAGGGCTGCCACGCCGATATCACTATCGCCGAGACGCAGACCCTCATCTACTCCTGCCGCAAAACCGGCCCCGCTTCCGTCGAGATCTTCGGCGTGAAGAAGGAGGTCGCCCTCGGCGCCTTCCCCGCAAACCGCACCTCTCAGGTGCTCGAGCTGCTCAACCCCTACTACCCGCAGTTCACCGCAGCGAAAAACTGCATGGAGACGAGCCTTTCCAACATCGGCGCGCTCTTCCACCCCACGCCGGTGTTGCTGAACATCGGCCGCATTGAAAACGATAAGAACGGTTACCGCTATTACTGGGACGGCATCACCCCCTCTGTCGCGGTGCTGATCAAGGCCATCGACCACGAGCGCATGGCCGTTGCCGAAGCCTACGGCGTTGAGATCCTCAGCGCGGAAGAATGGCTCCGCCAGTCCTACGACACCTATGGCGACAATCTCTACGAGCTCTTACAGCACAACAACGCCTACGCCGACATCAAGGCCCCCACGACCATCGAGGCTCGCTATGTGACCGAGGACGTTCCCATGAGCCTTGTCCCCATCTCCGAGCTTGCCCGCATCGCCGGCGTACCCACGCCGAACATCGACGCCGTCATCCAGCTGACCAGCTCCATCTATCAGCGCGACTTCCGCGCCGAGGGCCGCTGCGCCAAGAACCTCGGCATCGAGGGCATGAGCAAGGCGCAGGTCACCCACTTCTTCGAGACCGGTGAGCGTTAAACAAAACAGTCCCCTCTAAAATTTAACATATTTTGGATAACAAATGAAAGGAAGCAATTATTATGAGCAAGGTCGATATTCTGTTTCTGAACAATAAGGCCATGGAAGAGCTCGGCTGCGGCGACATGGCCGCCGTCATGCACGATGTGGAGCGCGCCTACACCCTCGTCGAGCAGGGCGACGTCATCACCCCGGGCAAGCTCCCCATGCGCTGGGGCAAGACCGCTGAGGACGAAAACGTCTACGGCCGTATCAACGCCATGCCCGGCTACATCGGCGGTGAGTACAACATGGCCGGTATCAAGTGGATCGGCAGCGGCCCGATGAACTACAAGAAGGGCCTGCCCCGTGCCAGCGTCACCGTCATCCTGAATGACCCCGACACCAAGCTGCCCGTCTGCGTGGCCGATGGTACTGAAGTCAGCGCCAAGCGTACCGGCGCTTCCGGCGGCGTCGCCATGAAGCTTTTGTCCAAGGAGAGCTCCTCTGTTCTGGCGATCTGCGGTGCAGGCGCTCAGGGCCGCACCCAGCTCGAGGCCGCGATGATGGTCCGTCCCGGCATCAAGAAGGTCTATGTCTACGATATCCGTCCGGAGAGCTCCGCTCGCTTTGTCGAGGAGTCTAAAGCCAAGTATCCCGACGTCGAGTTCATCGCCGCCGCAACCCCGAAGGAGGCTGTCTCCGAGAGTGATATCATCGTCTGCGTCACGCTGGCGAACGAGCCGTTCATTGAGGCCGACTGGCTGAAGAAGGGCGCTCTCGTCATGAACATGGCCGACTTCGAGGTCACCTATGACTGCGTCAAGAAGGCCAGCAAGATCGTCGTCGACAACTGGGAGACCATCAAGCACCGCATGATCAGCACCGTCGCTCTCATGTGGAAGGATGGCATCATCAAGGATGAGGACATCCACGCTCAGCTCGGCCAGATCCTGATTGGCGAAAAGAAGGGCCGCGAGAACGATGACGAGATCATCTACTTCAACGCCGTCGGCACCGGTATCCTTGACCTGGCTGTCACCACGCGCTGCTACCGCAAGGCTCTCGAGCTCGGCAAGGGCACCAAGCTTGCTTACTGGGAAGAATAATCCGGAACCATTCCGTTACCATACTCTCTCGTCCTAAAAAGGCAGAAGGGGGCCTGCGTTCATGCGGGCCTCCTTCTGCCTTTTTCTTCACTTTTACATCGCGCAGGTCTACCGTTTCCTGTCACCGCGTGCGGTAATAGTCCGCCATGTGATCCATGAATTTTCTCGTCGCGTAGGAGAGCACATTCCCGCGCTTCCATGTGATCGCCACATGGCGCTCAGGCCGCTCCCTGATGGGAAGGACGACCGCGGGACCGGTGTAATCTTTCAGATACGACCGGTATAAAAGCGAGACGCCCAGTCCCCGCTCGACCATCGCCATGATCGTATCGCAGTCGTACACTCTGGATTCGAGCCACGGCGAGAGCGAGACGTTTGCAAAGGCGTCCTTGATGACGCTGCGCTTTCCTTCGTCGAGAATAATGAGCGGCTCTGTCAAAAACTGCTCGAGCGTGATCTCGCTCTGCTTCGCCAGCGAATGCTCCGGCGGCAGCACTGCCGCGAGCGGATCCCGGAACAGCGGCACCGCTTCGAACTCCTCGCAGAAACCGAGGTGCGAAAAGCCGATCTCGACCTTGCCGCTTTGCAGCATCGAGGCGATGCTCGTATACTCGCCCTGATAGAGCACAAAGCGCACCGACGGGTGCTCGGCTTTGAACTGCTTCATCAGCGCGGGAAGTGCCTCGCGGCTCACGGTCGGAAACGTGCCGATGCGCACGATGCCGCCCTGCAGCTGCTCCATCTCAAAGGTCTTGTGCGCAAGCGCCAGCTCCGCATCGCAGATATTCTGGATGTACGGATACACCTTTTTGCCGTCAGACGTCAGCTCGATGTCGTCCTTTTTCCGCAGCACGAGCGTCAGCCCGACCTCCTGCTCAACGGCCTTGACCGCCTGACTGACCGCGCTCTGGGAATGGTGCAGGACCTTTGCCGCCTCGGTAAAGCTCTTGTGCGAAACGGCCTGACAGAGCACCTGATACTTGGACGCCAATGGTATCACCTTTTCTTATAAGTGCATAATCTCTTATGATTTTTGCAGAATCATTCGTTTTACTTATGCCTTGAAAAATGCTTCAATATGCACAAGCGCTGTACCTCACTATAGTAGAAAAACGCCCAAAAGGAAATCGATCAGCGCCGTTTTCTTCCCATTTTTTGCGCCGCATCGATTCAATACAGAATTCAGCAAAGGGGTAGACAACAATGAAAGAAAGCATTCTGTTCCTGAACAATCAGGAGATCAAGGACCTCGGCGGCGAGGACATGCAGGCCGTGCTGCACGACTGCCAGCGCGCCTATGTCCTGATGGAGGAGGGCGACGTCCTCGCACCGACCAAATGCGTCATGCGCTGGGGCAAAACGCCCGAGGATGAAAACGTCCTCGGCCGCATCAACGCCATGCCCGGCTACATCGGCGGCGAGTACAATATGGCGGGCATCAAGTGGATCGGCAGTGGCCCGATGAACTACAAGAAGGGCCTGCCCCGTGCCAGCGTCCTCGATATCCTCAACGATCCGGATACCAAGCTCCCGCTCTGCATCGCTGACGGCACGATGATCAGCGCCAAGCGCACCGGCGCGGCAGGCGGTACGGCCATGCAGCTCTGCGCACGCGAGGGCGCCGAGGTCCTGACGATCTGCGGCGCGGGCGCACAGGGCAGAACGCAACTCGAGGCCGCGATGCTCGTGCGTCCGAACCTCAAAAAGCTGTGGGTCTACGACATCGTCCCCGCCAACGCCGAGCGCTTTGTGAACGAGGCGAAGGAAAAGTACCCGCAGCTTGAGATCCTCATCGCCGACGATCTGGAGCAGGCGATCCGCGAGAGCGACATTATCATCACCGTCACGCTGGCCGAGGAGCCGTTCGTCAAGGCAGCCTGGATCAAGCGCGGCGCGCTGATCGTGCAGATGGCAACGCTTGAGGTGGAATACGGCGTTGTGACAAACGCTGACAAGATCGTCGTCGACTTCTGGGACACCATCAAGCACCGCATGGCCAGCACCATCGCCGTGATGGCGTCCGAGGGTCTTGTCAAGGACGAGGACATCAGCGCCAGCCTTGGCGAGATCCTCAGCGGCAAGAAGACCGGCCGCGACAACGACGATCAGGTGATCTACTTCAACTCCGTCGGCGCCGGCATCCTCGACCTGGCCGTCACCACACGCTGCTACCGCGAGGCCCTGAAGCGCAACGTCGGCACATGGGTGCCGTACTGGGTGTAATGCAAAACCGGCCCGCGATCCCGCGCGGCGCTCTATTCCATAGCGTTTGATTTGATTACTTTGCTTACTTTTTCATACCATAGAGCAGCCGGGAGGCCTGCGTGACGCAGGCCTCCCGGCTGCTTTGTACTGTATGTTCCGGCTATGTAAACCTTTCGCCACGCTCTATTGCAAGTCGCACAAAATAATAGAAAATTTTTATTTCCAATGCTAATTGAAAAAAATATATTTTTATTACTATAATGTCATTATAAGAACATTATTATTACTATCAGACTCAGGAAGAATTTTTTCAGCACTGCCCATCCGGCGTATAGAGCAGATGGTTCTCCGAAAGGAAGCCCTCCACGCGTTTCATGTGTTCTTGTGCTTTCTCGCGGTGGCGCTGGCCGCATCCGGTCAACACAAGGCTGATCAAACCGACCGCTCCGGTAAGCGAGGGGACGTTGTTGCACGAGTCCACCTCGCAGACCATGGTAAGATCTGCCTTTGCGGCGACCGGGCTGAGCATCGTATCGGCAAAAGCGACGTGCGGCACACCACTCATATCTGCATTCTGCGCAATCAGCACCGCGTCAGAAGAATAGCGGGAAAACGAAAAGGAGATCAACAAATCCTTCGGTGTCATGCGCATGGAAAGCTCATAGAGATCGCATGCTTCCGGCGCAAGGAGTTGCGTGCGATATCCGATCTGGCCAAGAGAAAGGCTCATAAACCGGGCGAGTACGGATGAGGAGCGAAAGCCCATGATGTAAATCGTCTCTGCGCGGTCCAGAGCGTCGAGCAGCGCTTCATAGTTCTGCTGATTGATCGGATTGGAAAACGTTCCCTGCAGGTTTTTGACTTCCGTTTCATACGTGGAGTAGGCGCTCTTCGTACCAACGGAATCCAGATGCGCTTCAAAGCGCGAATGCCAGTCCGCATTCACCTGAACGGCATTGGTCACCTGCCGCTTGAAATCACCGTAGCCCGAAAACCCCAGCTGCATGCAGTATTTGATAATGGTCGTGTCGCTCACGCCGATCTCGCGGGCCATCGCCGTAACAGAGAGAAACGGGATATTCTGATAGGACTCGACAATATAGCGGGCCACCGACTTCTGCGCGGGGGCCAGTGTTTCATAAGAATTCTTGATCAAAGTAAGCAGGCCATCTATGTTCTTTATCACCATAGGGAAATGTTCTCCTTCGCAGCTTTTATTGTTCTGCGGACATTATAGCAGGTATTCCTATCGCTGGAAAGAATTTTTGCACCGCGGATGACAACTTTTCAGGTTTCTCGGCCAGCTGGCCAGGAAATAGATATCAAAAACGGAGGAAAAGAAAATGTCAAAAACAGGAATTATCATCGTTGCGATCCTGGTCACGCTTGGCCTGACCTATGGTCTGAGCCTGCTTCTGACACGCCGCAAAACCAAAACGGGCGGCTCGGTCAGCGCAGATGACTGGGAGGTCGGCGGCCGCGAGCTGCCGCTGTACGTTGTCGTCGGCACGCAGTTTGCAACCGCTATGGGCGGCGGCATTCTGGTCGGTCAGGTGGGTAACGGCTTTAATAACGGCCTTTCCTGCTTACTCTACGGTATCCTTTGCCAGCTCGCCTTTATCGTGCTCATGTTCATTGCAAAATGGCTGCGCTCTCACCAATTCGCCACCGTTCCGGAGATCCTCACACATTATACCGGCCAAAGTAAAGCCGTGCGCATCATTGCCGGTGTGATGACAATCGTTGTTCCTTTCGGCTGGTGCTGCTCGAACCTTACGGCCTTCGCAAAACTCTACTCCCCCATCACTGGCCTTTCGATCAATGCGCTCATTATAATTATGGCCGTGCTGAGTCTGTTCTTCATCATCCCCTCCGGTCTGAAAACGGTCGCGTGGACAGATTTTATCTTTGGCTGTCTGATGGTGGTCGTTGGTGTGATCGTTGCCGTGGTCACGGCAAACATGGCCGGCGGTATGACGCATGTGATTGAGACCGTTCCCTCTGAGATCGTTGAGTTCCCGGGAGCGTTTTTCAGCGTGGGTCTCTCCACTGTTCTTCTCTGGATCTTCTCTCTGACGCCGGGCGGCATGACCAACCAAATGTATTATCAGCGCATTCTCGCCGCGAAAGACACCAATCAGGTGAGAAAAAGTTTGCTGATCTCCGCCATCTGCTGTATGATTGCTTATGTCTGGGCCGTTATCGTTGGTCTGAGTGTCCGCTCCATGAACCCCTCGCTTGAAGGCGAGATGGCCACCGGCTGGCTGATGGATCAGATGCCCGTCTGGGTCGTTGCCGTGTTCTCCGGCCTCGTTGTCTGCACGATCCTTTCCACGATCAGTTCCGGTGTGCAGTCCGTCGTCGTTAACCTCAACCGCGATATCTATCGCGTGGTCAAGCCCGACGTGGAGGACAAGAAAGCGGTCAAGGTCTCCCGCATTTTGTCCGTCGTCATTGTTTTCACCGCCGCGCTGGTCGCGATGTTCTTCCCTCAGGTTTTGAGCCTTCTGGTCATCACCTATTCCTACTCCGCAGCCGGTCTTGTCTGCCCGATTTTCCTGAGCTATATTCTGCGCAAGAAAGGCATCATCACGAAAAACGGCATTGTCGCCGGTATGCTGAGCGGTATTCTGGTCTGTGCCATCTCCATGCAGTTCAATTCGGTCGTTCCCTATGTCATCTGGGGCTGCCTTGCCTCCGGCATCGCAATGATCGTTTTCAGCAAGCTCGACAAGACAAATCCCGTTTACCTCGAAAAATAAGGAGTCGCTATGTTAAAGATTCAGTCCCCCGCGAAAATTGCCTGTATCCAGATGCGCATTTCTTACTGCCGTGTTGAAGAAAATCTGGCCGAAGCTGACCGTCTGATTGAAGCAGCCTGTGCAAACGGCGCCACACTGCTGATCCTGCCGGAGACCTTTACAACCGGCTCTGCCTTTGATACCCGTGCAGAGGCATACGCCGTAGCCGAAGCAATCCCCGACGGAAGGACTTCGCAGTTTCTTTTGAAAAAAGCACGCGAGCATGGTGTTTATATCACCGGTTCCTTTGTTGAACGGGATGGAGCGGACCTCTATAATACCGCGGTCTTGGCAGGGCCGGATGGTCTGGTCGGCAAGTTCCGCAAACTCCACCCGTGCGAAGACGAGGTCTACTGGGCCGAGCCGGGAAACCTTGGAATCCCTGTCTTCCATACTCCTATCGGCCGGATCGCGCTGCTGATTTGTCTGGATGCCTATTATCCGGAGTGCTTCCGCATCTGTGCACTTCAGGGCGCAGATATTATCTGCACGATGTTCAACGCATACCACGTCAAGGAAAGCCGTCGGCTTCCGGACCCTTACGCAACGATGGCAGGTGTTTTATGTATGGCAAATGCGCTGTCCAACCATGTTTTTGTCGCTTGCTGCGATGCGGTAGGTGAATGCAACGGCACGCGCTTCGCTGGGCAAAGCATGGTCGCCAACCAGTGGGGTGCACCGCTTGCCGGTCCAGCAAGCGATGAAGAGGAAGCTATCGTATATGCTGACATTGACCTGGCTGACAGCCGCAGGAAGTACTTCCACCCGACAAACAGCCGTCTGGCCAACCGCAGGATCGATGTGTACAGTCAGGACCTCGGCTATCATCCGGAAAAATATCATTAAGCCTCATCTCTATTATTTTCACAGGCGCGGAAGCGCCGGGGAGGGGATGGCCATCGGTCATCCCCTCCCTTTTATCGATTCTGACGCGCTATGCTTCCAGTATCCCTGGCGCGGCGGAAACTTGGCCGCCGTACCAGCACCTTCGCCTGCCTCTGTCCTCCTGCATAATGTAGATAGGGGATATTTTTGCCAAAACCTTGAAATGAGAGAGTGTCGCCGCAATGCGTCCCATATCGTGCTGCGGCATGTGAGGAGAGACGGCTATGAGTACGCTTGCGCTTCGGAATGTAACCTACTACCAGACGTAATACCAGAAGGTGGACGCCCTGAAGGACATCAGCCACCATTTTGACATGGGGCTGCTCCGCGCCGTGGTGGGCCGTTCCGACAGCAGCAAGACCGCACTGCTCCTGCTGGATCAGAGCTTTACCGAGACCGTGAGCGCGCTCAGGCGCTACATTACGTTCAGCCTCATTCTCTTCCCCGCCTTGTTCCTGATGGTAGGTCTGATGGGCTTTCTCATCTCGCGGCTCATGGTCAAGCGGATGGAATTTGCCGTCATGTGGGGTCTGTGCGCCTCACAGAAGCAGAGGGGCGCCTCGTTCTTCTTAGAGCAGGCGCTACTGTGCCTCACTGGCTGTCTCATCGGCCGCGCCCTGTCGGTGCAGGCTGTGGGCCGCACAAACCTGATGGCTTTGCTCTCCGAGAGGGAATAACAAAAATAGAGAGTTTTGTCCTGTGACAGAACTCTCTATTTTTGCTTTTCAGCCTGTAAGCGTGCTCCGCGGCCCTGTAAAGAGCAGATCATTCCGCCTTTACGAGCTTCTGCGCGGCCCGCAGGGAAAGCGGCGCAGCGCGCACTCTGCACTCGAACGTCTGGGGCGGATGTCCATATTCAGCGCCGCCGTCACGCAGATCATGATCTACGTTCCTTCTTTTTCTATCAAGAAAAGAAGGGTTTTTGAGGGTGGAACGCAGAACGTGGAACGGGAGGTGGGACGACCTGCGAAGTGCGTAGGCTCTTTTGAGGATGGATTTGGAGAAATTACCTCCCCCTCAAAAAATTATTTCAATAAAATTTTTTGTGCATGTTAGCCAAAGGCGCTAACAGTGCGGAATTTCATTGGAACAAGCATCCTCATTGTCACAGAATCCCGCTACTTGGAGCAGAAGTAAAGCTATATGACGCGTCTTACAATCGCTTGCAGTGATTGAGATGAAGACATCAAGCAAATCAGGGAAGATTTTATCCAGATCCTCAAGAACCGCATAACCGTATGCTTTGTTGATACGAACCATATTGTTGGTGGGAATAGATGCTGTTTCAGAAAATGCCTCCGTTGCTTCTCTGGTTGCATCAGTATGTGACAAAATCCTGAAGCTTGGAGCATTTTTGAAAACTCTAACCGCCTTTTGCTGAACTCTTCGCGCTCCCTCAGACAGCCGAAAAAAACTGCATAAGCAAAGCGACATCCGTCTCATGTGGATAGTCTAATGACACGAGGTGATCCACAACGTAAAATGCTCGATCTCGGGACTGACGATCAAAAAATAGTTCTACTCTGGTTGTGTTGGGCTCTAAGCCGAGCACAACCTCCGGTGAACACCGAAAGAAAGCACACAACAGCAAGAGACGGTTACGGCTGATTTTCTTACGGACACCTTTTTCAACTTGAGAAATAGCTTGAAAGTCCACACCAATGTAGTCAGCAACTCGCTGTAAGGAACAGCCCCTTTCAGTGCGCAGTTCTCTGAGCTTTTTGCCATACTGCTCGATAATATTCTTGTCGTCGAACGTAGATGGTGGAATCTTCTTGAAATAATCTGAATCCTCTGTGAGCTCCATTTCGGGAAATCGTTCTATCATCAACTTTGGATCTCCGGCGTAGGCATAGTCAAAAAATTCATTTCGCCGTTTTCGAAGCAGCGGACGAAGATCTCCCTCCGCTCTCCGCTTGCGGCGAGCATCTTTTTCTCCATCGGAAACCCTCATTCAATAAAATTTTGTCGCTGCCTCTGTCAATAGGAAAGTCCCCCAGCACGTGGCATAATCCTCCCATCAAAATTCCGAGGAGGAGAATGAAATGGCTATTTTTTATGTCGAAGGTAATGATGCCCAGACCATCGCAGCAGCAGCAGCAGCAGCAAGCATCGAAAACGCAGCAGAGCAACGCGCACGCGCAGAGGCAGACAAAACAGGCGGCAAGCCTACCATGACCTTTTTCGCGTCAGCACAAGAGGCAGCGGTCGTGATAGCCGCTAACGACCTGCGTGCACAATATAAGGAAGAGTTCGGGCTTGCCAAGCGCCCCATTCTCCTTCCCTATGGTAGCCCGCTGATGCCGTATCAAGGACAGCACAATCAGGGAAGCAGAGACGGAACCTTCCACCGCTACGAGCGTCGCTTCTCTGGCGGCGGAGTGTCGCATGTCGAACTCGCCAAAATCTTGCTGTCCCGCGTGTGGCTCAAGCGCTGCGGTGAGGCTCTCTACATGCGGAAGCACCCCTGTTTCCGCCGTCTGACCGACAATCAGCTCTCGTCTCTGATACATCTGCAGTGTTACGGCCTTGTCGCTATGGCCGAGCGCTTCGGATACGTTGGCCACATCCGCGCCGTTGGTAATCGCAACGCTTGCAAAGGTGTGACGCAGCTTGTGCGGGCGAAGATCAGGCAGCCCGCAATGGTCGGACAATTTTTTGAGATAGCGCGTGGGGCTTTGCGGGTGCATTGGCTCCGGACTACCCTCCTTTGTAAAAGCATTGGCACGACTATAACCGTCGAGCGCGAACGCGAGCTTTTCGGAAAAGAACTGAATACCGAACGCAAATAATCCGCTATACTAAGATGAAAAGCCGCTCAAAAGGGCGGCTTTTTCTGTCGGTATGGGTTTTTGTATGGGTTTTCTAAAGAGTTCAAAAAACGAGCACAATCCTTTTCCCTTTAAAAATCGCAAATATAAAGCAAAAGCCGCTCAAATCAAACGTTTTAAGCGGTTAATGTTGGAGCTGCTGGGCAGATTCGAACTGCCGACCTCATCCTTACCAAGAGATTTTTGGTGTTTTTTATAATAATTTCCGTTTGTTTTTAGTTGTTTTTATTCCGAACAACGTCGTTTCCAGAACTTTTGTGAAGTGCAGTCTCCGTTGTTTCCACGCTTGTCTGTGGTGAAACTGTGGTCAACCAGCGATTTGTGCAGACATTGCCTGCGCAAATCGCATCGGCTCTGCGCCACAGATAACACCGCAACTTCTTCGAAAGTCGATATAGTCATCAGGAGGTTGGTATCACAATTTGATACCAACCTCTTTGCCAAAACAGGCGTAATAGCCCATTCATATTTTGCGCCGCTGTAAACCTGCTAAAAAGTCAAGCCCCAATTGAAAGAAAATTTGCGGGCGGGAAAAGAGCATAGCAAAGCAGAGACGGCAAAACGGAATGCTTGGCCGCCTCAAATAAAGTATTGGAGATCTCAGCTCATTCTATTGCCGGCAA
>ENA-OQRB01000630-OQRB01000630.1-human-gut-metagenome-genome-assembly--contig:-NODE-630-length-24279-cov-4.403319_pt1 | contig 24279 bp, 19 predicted proteins | sample MGYA00243235_ERZ505100 | MGnify/ENA primary metagenome ERZ505100 (study PRJEB26097, sample SAMN02712145) | human gut metagenome | biome: Gut microbiome | host: Homo sapiens | place: Denmark: Copenhagen...
AGAATATAAAAGGTTGTTCCTTCACCGGGTACACTTTCGACGCGGAGCGTCCCATGGTGTGCTTCGATAATCTGCCGGGTGACAGCAAGCCCGAGACCTGTGCCGCCGGGCTTGTACGTTACGAAAGGAAAAAAGATCTGTTCCATCTGTTCTGCGGTCATGCCACAGCCATTGTCATGGACGGTGATCTGGATTTCATCTGAAACAGCAGAAGCAGTGATTCGAATTTTGCCGTGTGCGTGCTGAATGGCTTCCTGCGCATTGCGGAGAAGATTAAAAAGTGCCTGACGGATTTTTGTCTGATCCAGTTCAAGATGGGGAAGATTTTTGGGGATGTCAGTTTCAAGTGCAATGCCCAGATAGTCCAGTGCAGGTCGAAAGGTATTGGTAATTCGATCAAGCCACAGGCTTGTATCCGTTGATACGAGAGAGAGATGTCCTGCATTCTGATACCGAGAAATTTCATCAAGAAGCTCACGGATGTAATTCAGATTCTCCATAATGTTGTCCCAGTGTTCATCCAGACAAAGTTGTGGATGATGGTCGGACAACATCTGTAACTCACTTGTGATAAGAGCGAGGGGGTTGCGTATCTCATGTGAGAACATCGAGAGTGTCGACTGAAATTCTTTTTTCTGCTGTTTAAATCTGTTTTTTTCCTGCATAATCTGTCACCTCATGGGAAGTGTATCATCATAAAATACCATAATCAACAAATTTCATATTGAAAAATTCGCGCAAATACGAGACAATATAGTCATTAAAACAGTTATTTTTACAGAATTCTGAAGGAGGAATTTATTATGGAAAATTGTATTTTTTGTAAAATCGCGAATGGAGAAATTCCATCCGCTACATTATATGAGGACGAAGACTTCCGCGTGATCCTGGATCTGGGACCGGCTTCTAAGGGACATTCGCTGATTCTTCCGAAATCACATGCCGCCAATATTTATGAACTTCCGGATGAGACCGCAGCGAAAGCAATGGTTCTTGCAAAAAAAATGGCAACAAAACTCAGAGACGGACTGAACTGTGACGGATTTAACATCGTACAGAACAATGGTGAGATTGCAGGTCAGACAGTTTTTCATTTCCATATGCATCTGATTCCGCGTTATGAAGGCGATCAGGTTGGTCTGACATGGAAACCGGGTGAGCTGACCGATGAAATGAAAGAAGAGATTCTGAGTAAAGTAAAAGCATGAGTCATACAGAATACGTAAGAAAAAATGACAAAATAAAACGAAAGCGTAAATACGAATGACGATTGAGAATTTTAATAAGTTCTATGATGAATATCAAAGATTCTCAGCATATGTTGCATACTGTATCACGAAGGATAAACTTCTGGCAGAAGATATCAGTCAGGAGATTTTCATCACATTATACAAGATGAGGGAAAATCTGGATTATTCAGACCATAAGAAACTGAAAGCACTGGTTTTTCGCGCAACTACAAACAGATGCAACGATTATTTCAGAAAACCCTCCACCAAACAGGAAATGTGTACATTCGACGAAGAGGGTGTGGAAGAGACTCCCGATGAAAGAGGAGACCCGGAAGCACAGCTTCTGCGCATGGAAGAAGAAACTTATCAGAGACTTGTTCTTCGGAAACTCAGAATGAGAAATCCACAGAACTACGATATTTTGATAAAAACCAAGATGCACAGGATTCCGGCCTCGGAAGTTGCTGAGGAATACGGGATCACAACGAACAATGTAAACAACCGTAATCTGCGTTCAAAGGCGTGGATTATAGAAGAACTGGAGAAACTAAGAAGGCAGTCACATTTGTAACTGCCTTCTGTTGCTTACCTGGATAATACACATTCCTCAATAAGAGAAAAGATATGATGAATGGAATCCATCTGTTTGCCACCTGCCATTGCTTCTTCGAAAGTATGACGGTTTTTGTATAACTGATGGATGGTATCGAGGAGCTTTTCATCGGTGATTTCTTCCTCTTCAAGTACCATGCTGAATCCCTGTTTTTCAAAAGAACGGGCATTCAGGATCTGGTCACCGCGGCTCGCATTTGCAGAGAGCGGAATCAGAAGGTTTGGTTTGTGAAGGGCACTGATCTCGCAGATTGCATTGGCGCCTGCACGGGAAATCACGACATCGGACAGAGCGAAGAGATCCGGAAGTTCTTCCTTGATGTATTCGTACTGTACATAACCTTCGGTACCCTTGAGGGACTCGTCCATTTTGCCTTTGCCGCAGAGATGGATGACCTGAAACTCTTTCAGAAGTTCCGGAAGGATCTTGCGGACATGGTCGTTGACAGAGGCTGCACCGAGGCTTCCGCCGATCACCATAAGGACCGGTTTGTCGGAAGTAAATCCGCAGAACTGTCTGCCGGCTTCTTTGTCACCTTTCAGAAGTTCCTGACGGATCGGAGTACCGGTGAGGACAGCTTTATCTGCCGGAAGACTGCTGACGGTCTCAGGGAAGTTGCAGCATACTTTGACTGCGGAAGGGATACAGAGTTTGTTGGCAAGGCCCGGAGTCATATCTGATTCATGAATAATTGCTGGGATCTTGCATTTTTTTGCAGCGATCACAACCGGGACAGTGACGAAACCGCCCTTGGAAAATACAACGTCAGGTTTCAGTTTCTTAAGGAGCTTCCTGGCTTCGAGGAAACCTTTGAGAACCCTGAACGGATCGGAAAAGTTCTTAGGATCAAAGTAACGTCTGAGTTTGCCTGAGGAGATTCCGTAATAAGGAATTCCCATTTCTTCGATGAGCTTACGCTCAATACCTTCATAGGAACCGATATAGGAAATCTGATATCCGGCAGCTTTGAGTGTCGGGATCAGGGCGATGTTAGGGGTAACGTGGCCGGCAGTACCACCGCCGGTGAGAACAATATGTTTCATAGGGAATTCCTCCTGAAAAATCTTTTTATTAACCATAACTATGAACCACCGGGGCAAAATTGTCAAGGAGAGATAGAGCTGTCGTTTGTGTAAAGTGAGGTAAAAACGGCGGCAGGAGATAGTAAAATGAAAGAAAAGTTTGAACAAGAACAAAAGGATAATCACAATCATATAGAGGATTTGACGATGGACATGCCGGATATGGAAGACGATGAGAAATTCCGGCAGTGGCTTGAGGAGACATACATCAATGAGGCGGAGCTGATTGAGAAAGTTTTGCTTGCCGGACAGGAGTATGAGAAAAACCTCGATATCGCAGAAGAGTTGAGTGTCCCCAGAGAAAAATTCTATCAGCGCCTGAAAGAAGAAGGGCTGTATGAGGATGAGACGGAGGCAGATGAAAGCGCGGAGACTTTAGATGAAAACCTTGAGATTTCGGCTGAAAGTGCAGAGACTTTGAAGAAGATGGATGGTGTTTCTCTGGCAGAAGAAACTGCTGAGACAAAAACAACAGGCGGAAAAATTATCTCCATGGAGGAGAGAGCTTCGAAAGTGGCAGGTGGTGCGGCGAAAGCAACCAGCGACAAAATTATTGACATGGAGACAAGAAGTTCAAAAGAGGCTGGTACCGCAGCAAGGGCAACAGAAGGTTTCGATTCGGCTGTGAAGACAGAGACAGTAGCAGTGGCTGATATGGAGGTATCGTCAGAGAAAAGTTCAAAGAATGACCGTCCGGTCAGAAAGAAGCGGAGTTATCTGCGGCTAGGCAAAGTCGCCGGTGTGGCAGGAGTATGTCTGCTGTGCGTGTTTGCTGCGAGCATGACCAGTGAGGCGAATAGGAGTTATTTTATCAGGGGGCTCAGATATTTGTCTGGAGATGATACACGGGTAGTTGTTGATAATGATGAAAACAACGAAACTGTGAATACAGACGAATACGAAGCGATAGAGGATATAGAGAATAAAATCGGAGTTGAAGTGCCAGAATTCTATTATCGACCGAATAAAATGAAGTTCCGTGATTATACGGTTGCAGAATCTACTGGTGTTGCGTATATGGAATATCAATATAAAAATACAATGATTATGTTCTATATTGACAAACAAAACGATGATACGGCAAGTAATATGAATCTTGTTAAGGGTGATGAAATTACTATAGATACAATCAAAGAAAATGGTGTTGAGGTGACTATCAAGAAAATCCAGGATGCGGAAGATACATCAACATATACCGCAGTATGGACAAAAGATGAGGTGTCGTACAGTCTTGTTGGGAAGATTGAACTAGAGGATTTAAAAAAAATTGTAGAATATATGAAATTTTAGAGTGATTTTCTGCGATTTCTTACGTATATATTATGTAAGGGTATGTTTACATAACGAAAGGAGTGAGAAATGAGCAGAGGGAAGAAATTACTTGGTCTTCTTATGGCTGTCGGTCTGTCAGTGGGTATGAGTGTGACGCCTGTACTGGCAGAAACCACCAGTATTCTGGACGAGATTACGGATGAAGAAACTACAGAAGATTTTTCCGAGGATACGGTATATTATCCTGCGAGAAGCGCAAATCTTAATTTTGGAAGTGTAAAAATTCAAAGGGTGAACAGTGGTGAATTATCAATCTTTGGAGTAACACAGTGCCATAAGAAATGCAGTAAGGTGTATTTATCACTTTTTCTGGAGAAAAAAGCAAATGGAGGCTACAGCACATATAAGGTTTTTGAGTATACTGCCAAAAACGTGACAAGCTTAAGCAAGGAAATTAAAGTTCTTGTTCCAAGCGGCACCTACTACCGTGTGCGCGGATACCATGCGGCCAGTAATGATGGCTTAAAGGAATCAGCTTCCACACTTACAAGTGGTATCATGATTAAGTAATTAATCACTCAATGTAATTATTAACCAAAAACAACATTAAAGAGAAAACCAAAAATCAACCAAAAACCAAATTTTTTAAACCATGTAAAACCAATTAACAAATTATAACTTTAAAAACCTAAGACAAAATCTTTAAACCAAACTACTGCGGGCATCACGTACACCGGAGAATGCAATTAATAAACCGTGTAAACATCCGTTACCTTTCGAAGGGACGAGCTGCCTGCAGGCTTAAAAAACCAAACCAAAACCATGTAAGGCAGGGCGGGATTTCAGATCCCGCCCTGTTCTTTTCTTGTATTTCTCCTGTGATTTTACACAAAAATACTGTTAAAAAACAAGTAAATCGTGTATAATGATTACAACAATATATATTTGCGTGATTTTTCAGACAAAGGGGGCTCGCACATGAAGATAACCTTTATTGGGGCAACACACGAAGTAACCGGAAGCTGTTATTATCTGGAAGCTGCCGGTAAGAAGTTTCTTGTAGACTGTGGTATGGAACAGGGACCCGATTATTATGAAAATCAGGAAATACCGGTTAAGGGAAGTGACCTTGATTTTGTGCTTTTGACCCATGCACATATGGATCATTCCGGAAATCTGCCGGCAATCTATGCAAAAGGTTTTCAGGGACCGGTTTATGCGACACAGGCGACCTGCCATCTCTGTGATATTATGCTTCGAGACAGCGCCCATATTCAGATGTTCGAGGCAGAATGGCGAAACCGTAAGGGACGTCGTCAGGGCAAGCCGGAGTTTATACCGGCATATACAATGGAAGATGCGTTGGGTGTCCTCCAGAATTTTGTTCCGTGTCCATATGAAAAGACGATCACACCGGCAGAGGGCATCCGTGTACGATTTGTCGATGCCGGACACCTGCTTGGCTCTGCAAGCATTGAGGTGATCATCAACGAAGATGGCAAAGAGAAAAAAATTGTTTTCTCCGGTGACATCGGAAATCTCAATCAGCCATTGATCAAAGACCCGGTATACCTTCACGATGCCGATTATGTTGTGATGGAGTCTACCTACGGTGACAGAAGCCATGGCGACCGTCCGGATTATGTGGGACTTCTGAGTGAAGTGATCCAGAGAACCTTCGACCGCGGAGGAAGCGTCATTATTCCGTCATTTGCGGTAGGACGTACACAGGAGATGCTTTATTTCATCCGTCAGATCAAAGAAGAAGGACGCGTTCACGGACATGATAATTTCAAAGTTTATGTGGACAGTCCGCTTGCAAACGAAGCGACAACCATTTTTAATGAACATATTTATGACTGTTTTGATGAAGAAGCACTGGCACTTGTAAATAAGGGTATCAACCCGTTAATGTTCCCGGGGCTGAAAACCTCGATTACAAGTGACGATTCCAAAGCCATCAACTTTGACGAGGACTGCAAAGTAATCATTTCCGCGAGTGGTATGTGCGATGCCGGACGAATCAAACATCACCTGAAACACAATCTGTGGAATCCGAACAACACGATTCTGTTTGTCGGTTATCAGGCAATCGGTACCCTCGGAAGATCACTTCTCGAAGGTGCTACAGAGGTAAAACTTTTCGGTGAGACTGTTTATGTTGGTGCAGAAATTTGCCAGATGCCGGGCATCAGTGGTCATGCGGATGTAAACGGACTGATGACCTGGATCAAATCTTTCAGTCAGAAACCGACAAAAGTTTTTGTTACACATGGTGATGATGAAGTGACGGAAATTTTTGCAAGACGTCTTGAAGAAGAGCTTGGACTGGATGCAATGGCACCGTTCAGCGGCACCGTTTTTGACCTCGCAGAAAATGTCTGCATCTATGAAGCACAGGGCATCAAGATCACGAAGGCTGCCGTTTCACCGAAGACTTCGAAAGCTGCACGTGCATTCCAGAAACTGGTTGCTATGGGACAGCGTCTTATGTCTGTTATCCGTAAGAGCGAAGGCATTCCGAACAAAGATCTCGACCGCTTTACAAGAGAAGTGCAGTCATTGTGTGATAAATGGGACCGAGATGATCTGTCATAAAGAATTGTAAATAAAAATCAATATAAAAAGATGCAAAAAACCGGAGAGCCGATGTGGTTCTCCGGTTTTGCAGTTGAATTTAGTTTAAAGCTTCTTTCAGAGCTTTGGAAAGCTGATCCGGACAGGATGTTGGTCTGAATCCGCAGCGGATTCCTTCGAGTCTGCTGATAGCTTCTTTGGCATCCATACCTTCGATCAGTTTGGCTACGCCCTGTGTGTTGCCGGAGCATCCGCCCTGAAATTTTACATCATGAACTTTTCCCTGTTCGTCAATTTCAAATGAGATGGCGCTTGAACAGACGCCGGATGTTTTATATACCATAATATCAACCTCCTTGAGACAGTATAGCAGAAAAGAAGAAAGGCTACAAGTCTGATTCAGATATCCGGGCTTCTTCGAGGTAAAAAAAGTTTCCATATAAACGCAACATTTGGTATAATAAAAAAGAATGTAGAAATTATGAAATAGACAATTTAAAATACAGAAAAAAGACGGGAGAATTTTATTATGAGATGTATTGGTATCATAGGAGCAATGGAAGTAGAGGTTGCAAGCCTCAAAGAGCGCATGCAGGATGTGGAGATCACACGCAAAGCTTCCATGGAATTTTATGCCGGTGTTTTAGAAGGCAAAAAAGTAGTAGTTGTCCGCTCTGGAATCGGTAAAGTAAATGCAGCAATTTGTACACAGATCCTGATTGACGATTTCCATGCAGAAGTCGTGATCAATACAGGTATCGCAGGAAGTCTGAATGCAGATATCAACATCGGCGATATCGTAGTTTCCACAGACCTTATCCATCATGATATGAATGCAGTAGCATTTGGTTATCCGGTAGGTCAGATTCCGCAGATGGATGCATTTTCTTTCCACAGTGATGATGCACTCCGCAAGCTGGCAGTGCAGGCATGTAAAGAAGTCAATCCGGACATCGAAGTATTTGAGGGACGTATCGCATCCGGCGATCAGTTTGTTGCAGATCAGGGTGTAAAAGATTTCGTCGTAAAAGAGTTCGGTGCATATGCCGTTGAAATGGAGGGTGCAGCAATTGCTCAGGCAGCATACCTTAACAATGTTCCGTTTCTTGTGATCCGTGCGATCTCCGACAAAGCAGACGGAAGTGCAGAAATGGATTATCCGACATTTGAGGCAATGGCAGCAGAGCACAGCTTCAAACTGACACTTCGTATTCTGAAAGATATCCAGGGCTGATTGCGGCACATTTCGCATAGTCCTGCATACAATGATAGGGACAATGGTAAAGCAGGAGCCTGTCCATGTATTACGACAAGTTTTTACCATTTTATCTGACTTATGCCAGTCCGGCGCTTTATAGCGGAGAACGCATGCAGGAAAGAGAATTTGCCCTGATGAAATCTTATTTTCCGGATACAGCACTCAAAGTGCAGGAAAAAGTAGAAGAAGAATGTGAGCTTCTGGATTATGAAGGAAGCAGGCTTTATGACGAATATCCCGACAGACTGATGATGCGCAGCCTGTGCAGACAGATACGCGAGCAGGTTGCAGGGGAACTTGAACTGCAGGAGATTTCGGATCGCTTTTTAGATGATCTGATCGAAGTGCTTCTGTATCAGGAGATTTCCAGAAAACGCTGCAGACGGCGCAGATGCCGGGGATTCTGACAGGAAGCTTTGTATCACAGACGTACAGTGTGACAGAAAGAAAGACTTATTTTATATGATGACATTACAGGAATTTTTGGAAAAACAATTTGATGAAGAGCTGATGCTTGCAGTCTTAAGCGGTCAGAGAAGTAAGGAAAAAGATGCTCCGTCCCGTGTGCGGATACGCCCGATCGAACTGAAAGGCAGTGTCTGTTATCAGGCATCCTCGACGGTGGGAACGAAGGTACTTCACTCGAATTATACAAAGGAAGAAATCATTTCCTATGTGGCGGCAAACCTTGGCGAAGGCTGTTTCTCACAGCTTCAGACACAGGGAAGATGCGTGGATGGCACGGTTCTGGTCAGCAAAAAAGGCAGGCAGACAATCAAAGTTAAAAAGCATCCGGCGCTGGAACCGGTCAGGATTCAGGCGCACAACCGGGTAAAACAATACATTCTGAAAGAGGGGACAGCGGTTCCGTTTCTTGTGGATCTCGGTGTGATGAACCGCGAGGGCAAAATCCACAATACTTCTTATGACAAATTTAAGCAGATCAACCGTTTTCTGGAATTTATCGAGGATATTCTTCCGGCGCTGTCCAGAGAACGGGAGATCACGATTCTGGATTTCGGATGTGGCAAATCTTATCTGACATTTGCCATGTATTACTATCTGAAAGAACTCAAAGGATACGATGTCAATATCATCGGACTTGATCTGAAAGAAGACGTTATTAAGAAATGTAACGGCCTTGCCGGAAAATACGGCTATGACAAGCTGCATTTTCTGCATGGTGATATCGCGGATTATGCAGGTGTACAGAAAGTCGATATGGTCGTGACGCTCCATGCCTGTGACAAAGCGACAGACTATGCACTTGCAAAAGCTGTCGCGTGGGATGCGCAGGTGATTCTGTCTGTGCCGTGCTGCCAGCATGAGCTGAACAGTCAGATTCACAATGAACTTCTGGAGCCAGTGCTGAAATATGGTATCCTGAAAGAACGTATTTCGGCGCTTCTGACAGATGGTATCCGTGCGGAATTGCTTGAATCGCAAGGATATAGTACACAGATCCTTGAATTTATTGATATGGAACATACCCCGAAGAATCTTCTGATCCGTGCGGTCAAAAATGAAAAAGCTCATTTCCCGAAGGGACTTCCTGCGATGAATGATGCACTGAACAGCCATCTGACGCTGGAAAAACTGCTTTATCCGGACGGACTGCACTCTGAGAAGGGAGTCTGAAACCATGTTAAAAGCACTGAAAAGGTTTTTGATTCTTCTGGTGATTTTTATACTGGGAGTGGCCGGCACGGTGTTTCTGATGAACAACGAAACGACCGATGACCGTTCGGATATGAATAATCCAACGCTTCCGGAAGTGTTGGTGGATTTTAACGGAACACTGGCGAACCGCATGTATGGTTACCGGCAGCCGATGGAAGCAGATTTTGTCCGTGACAGTGTGACACCACTGGATACAACGAAGAAACTGACGATTGCGATTAATCCTTATGACGAAAAGGTAAAGAGTCTTTCTTATGAGGTACGTACTTCTGATGGAACCAAGATTGTCGAAAACCGCAAGATCAAAAATCTGGATTCTTCAGGATCGGACGGTTATCTCCGTGCACAGATTGAGATCAATTCCGGGCTTCTGATGAATCAGGAGTATTCCATGCAGCTGACGGTCGATACCAATGATGGGGAAGCCTATTATTATACGCGAGTTGTATCCAGATCCTCTACAAATACGCAGGCGTATGTGAAATTTGCATCTGATTTTGCGCAGATGTGTATGGACAAAGCTTCGGCAGATAATCTTGCCACATATCTGGAATCCGCAGATTCAGCGACAACAAATTTTGCATCCGTTTCCATTAAATCACCACTTTCTGTGATAAGCTGGGGTAATTTAAATCCACAGATCACAAAGAAAGGGATACCGGTCATCAAAGAAATCAATGAAACGACCGCAAGTATTTCACTGGAATATGAGATCTGTGCTGCAAATGAAAACGGTGGTGCGGAATACTATAATGTAACAGATTTTTACCGTCTGCGTTATTCGGAGGACCGTATCCGTCTGCTCGATTTTGAGAGGTCCGCAGGACAGGTATTTGACCCGAAACAGTCGGTGATCACGGATGACGGGCTGCTGCTCGGAGCCCGAAACAAAAATGTGACATATCTTACAAATACAGAGGGAAGTGTGACGGCTTTTGTGCAGGAAGGGGCGCTCTGGACTTACACGCAGAATAACGGCAAGTTTGCGCAGGTGTTTGATTTCCGTAAGGCGGCAAAAGGAGATTTCCGCGATTCACGCACGGAACATGACATTAAGCTTCTGAGCGTGGAAGACGACGGCGATGTCAATTTTATGGTTTATGGTTACATGAACCGCGGAAGCCATGAAGGTTACTGCGGAGCCGGAATCTATCATTACAATCATGATCAGAATGTAGTTGAGGAGAAAGTATTTATTCCGACGACAGAGTCGTTTGAGTTTTTGAAATCCGATCTCGGTACATTGAGTTATGTAAACAAGAAAAACCAGCTGTTCCTGCTTCTTTCCGGAAGTCTTTACCAGATCAATATCGATGACAGTGATTATAAAGTTCTGGCGGAAAATATCGACAGTAATCAGTTCGCCGTGTCTGAGACAAATGCGCACGCGGCATGGCGCATTGTGGATGGTGATCAGACAGGACAGATCGAATACATTGATTTTGATTCACTGAAGACGAGAAATGATACACCGGATGCCTCGCAGCAGCTCCGTGTGCTTGGCTTTATGAATGAAGATCTGATTTACGGAAATGTACTTGACGGGGACAGTCTTACTGATGAAAACGGGCATACGGTCGACGGAATCACATCTATAAAGATTGAGGACTTTGACGGAAATATCAAAAAAGAGTATCATCAGGATGGATATTATATTACAGACGTGACGGTCGGAAGTTCTATGATGGAATTTAACCTGTCAGAAAAGAACGGAAATGCGTACGTCGTCAAGAGTAAAGACAACATCATGAACAACAAAGAAACTTCGGCAAATCTGGTTTCTGTGGAGCAGACAAGCACGACACGTCAGGGTGTTATCGTCAAGCTGGTATTCACTGACAAACCGGAGGCAGATGAACCGCTGATTCTTACTGCCAAAATAAAAAACGGCAACGAGAACATTGTTCAGGTCGAAGTGGACAAGAGCCAGCTCGGAAACGTTTATTATGTATATGCCCGCGGTGGACTGGACAGTGTGTGGACTGATCCGGCACAGGCAGTACTGCAGGCAGACAGCCGGACCGGCGTGGTTTTGAACCGGGCGCAGCAATATGTCTGGGAACGTGGAAATATAAAAACACAGCTTACGCTTAATACGGAGGATGTTCCTGAGGTCATCCGAAGTGGGTCATGGGATAAAGGCAAGCTGCAGGAAGGTCTGGGAGATGCCGGAACCGTGATCGACCTTACCGGATGCAGTCTGGAAAATGTCCTTTATGAGATCAGCGCACAGCGTGCAGTTATAGCAAAAACCGGTGCAGATACCAGTGTCGTGATCGTCGGATATGACGCATACAATACATGGCTTCTGGATCCTGCGACAGGCGAAGTCAGCCCGTATGGAATGAACGACAGTATCGCTCTTTTCCAGCAGGCGGGCAATGTGTTTATTTCTTATCTTGATAATCAAAAATAATTTTACAGGGGGACAGGCTTATGTTAAGCAAAGGCATCGCAAAACTTGTACAGTATGGAGTTGAGTCAGGACTGGTTCCGGAGTGTGAAAAAAATTACACAACGAACCTTCTTCTGGATGTATTTCACGAAGATGAATACACCGAGCCGGAGGAGAAATTTTCCGGTGTGGATCTGGAAGAAACTCTGAATGAACTTCTGGATGAAGCAGTAAAGAGAGGACTGATCGAAGACAGTGTGGTTTACCGTGATCTCTTTGACACCAGACTGATGAATTGCCTGATGCCCCGTCCGGCACAGGTTCAGAAAGAGTTCTGGGACAGATATCAGGATGATCCGCAGAAAGCAACGGATTATTTTTACAAACTGAGCCAGGACAGCAATTATATCCGCCGTTATCGTGTAAAGAAAGATCAGAAATGGAAAGTAGACAGCCCGTATGGAGAAATCGATATCACGATCAATCTTTCCAAACCGGAAAAAGATCCGAAAGCGATCGCAGCAGCAAAGAATGTCAAAGCAAGCAGTTATCCGAAATGTCTGCTCTGCCCGGAAAACGAGGGATACGCAGGCCGTGTTAATCATCCGGCGAGACAGAACCACAGAATCATTCCGATCACGATCAATGATACACCATGGGGATTCCAGTATTCTCCATATGTATATTACAATGAACACTGTATTGTGTTTAACAGTAAGCATACCCCGATGAAGATCGAAAGAAATGCATTTATCAAACTGTTTGATTTTGTCAAACTGTTCCCGCATTATTTCCTTGGTTCCAATGCGGATCTTCCGATTGTTGGCGGCTCCATTCTGAGCCATGATCATTTTCAGGGGGGTCATTATACATTTGCAATGGCAAAAGCTCCGATCGAGAAACATGTGACAATCCCGGGTTATGAGGATGTAGAGGCTGGCATCGTTAAGTGGCCGCTGTCTGTGCTTCGTATCCGCCATAAAGACTCTGATCGTCTGGTCGATCTTGCGACACATGTACTGGAAGTGTGGAGAGGCTATACAGATGAAGCAGCATTTATTTTTGCAGAGACAGACGGCGAACCGCACAACACGATTACTCCGATCGCGCGTAAAGTCGGTGATATATATGAACTGGATCTGACGCTTCGAAACAACATCACGACCGAGGAAAATCCGCTCGGTGTGTATCATCCGCATGCACAGTATCATCACATCAAGAAAGAAAATATCGGCCTCATCGAGGTTATGGGACTTGCGGTACTTCCGGCACGACTGAAAGAAGAACTGGAGCTTCTCGAAGAATACATTCTGGAAGGCAAAGACATTGCTTCCAACGAAAAGATCGAGAAACATGCGGCATGGGCAGCAGAAGTGCTCTCGAAATACAAGGACATCAACAAGGACAACATCCATGAGATTCTCCGAAAAGAGGTCGGCAATGTGTTTGTACATGTACTCGAAGATGCCGGTGTATACAAATGCACACCAGAAGGCAGAGAAGCATTTATGAGATTCATCGAGACATTATAATTACATAGTGTAAAAGCATCAGAAAGTGGAACCCGAAAGAAATTTCGGGTTCTTTTTGTATATATTCAGAAAAAATTTTACATCCATGCAACAAAACCATGCTAAAATGACACTAATATACAGATGCATCAAACAGAACACAGAACCGGCGGGGGCCGGGCAGAAACAGAGGTGAAACATGGACGATTTAAAAAAGCCTGAAGTATTTGCCGCATATTATGAAAAGGTGTACAGGGAACTGTATTATTTTGCACTCCACACACTGAAGAATCCGCAGGATGCGGAGGATGCCGTGAGTGAGACAGTGACAGACGCGTTTGCAACAGTGGAGAAGCTGCGTGATAATGAGAAATTCCGGGCATGGATTTTTCAGATACTGTCCAATAAATGCAGGCGCAAACTAAAAGAATATACGCAGAAGACGGTCGAACTGCCGGATGACCTGCCAGCAGGTGATGCTACGGAAGAGAGCCTGCAGGTGCGGGAGGCACTGGAGCGTCTGGAGGAAACAGAACGTCAGATCATCTGCCTCAATGTCGTAGGCGGATTCAAGAGCCATGAAATCGGAGAAATGATGCAGATGAACCACAATACGGTCCGTTCGCGGATCAGCCGCGGACTGAATAAGATGAAAGAATTTCTTGCATAGAAAGGAGGCAGCAATATGGATGACAGAGAATTGATGGATAAGATCAGGAAATCAATGGAAGACACCCCGGTTCCGGAATCCCTGAAACCGGAGAATATACAGAAAATGCTCGAAGAGCAAAGCGAAAATCAGCAGCCAAATGAAGCAGCCCGGACGGAGAAAGACGATCAGCCAAAAGACACCACCACACACAGATTCTGGAATGCCAGAACTTCCCGCTATATCGGCGCTGCAGCAGCGGCAGTCGTTGTAATTGCGTCACTTGGGATTACTCCGGGGCTGCTCAAGACGCATACAGAGGCAAAGCCAGGAGACACAACATACACAGCAAGTAATGATACTCAGACACTGGAGAGCACTGAAGAAACGACACGTAATGGTGCACAGACTGCCTCAGAGACTACCAATGAAACTGCACTGGCACAGGCAGATATTCAAAGTGCCGAAGAATCCGACAAAGCTGCACTGGAAACAACTGAACCTGTCAAAGTCGCGCAGGCGACAGATCCGGTCTCGGGCATTGTCCATATGGACAGCTATGATGACCTGTATAACATGCTCAAAGAATGGAATGAAAACCCGACTACCAGTAACGATGCCCGTGTAATGACAATCGAAGAATCGGCCGACACTGGAAGCGCAAATACAGCGGCAACATCAGATATGGCGTCATCGGATGCAGCTTCCCCGGACAGCGTAATTGCTACGTATCCTGAGGGCGAAACTGATTCTGCTTTCAGTTATGATGAAAAATCGGATCCGGGTGATTATTCATCCACCAACACACAGGAAGAAACGGTCGATGAAGCAGATATCGTAAAGACAGACGGAACTTGTATTTATGCGATGGACAGCAAGGGTACAGTTCGAATTGTAGATGCAGCATCCATGAAACTGGTCGGCGCGATTAACGGCGAAAACAGCGCCGATTACAAAGAAATGTATGTGGAAGGAAGCTGTCTGCAGTTAATCCGCCAGCAGGTAGAATACGTCACTTACAAAGGAGAACTGAAGCTTCCGTCAACGAGTGATGAGGACTCAGACAACGACAGTACGCAGTCAGTACGCTCAAGCTACAGCATGCCGGTGACGACAGTTTCGGTTTTGACGTACGATATATCGGACAGAACCGCTCCGAAACTGACAGGAACCTATCAGCAGGACGGTTCCTATCTCTCATCCAGACGAAGCAACGGTTATCTGTATCTCTTTACTTCCTATGCGCCGGATGCGGGAAATAATGCAGATCAGTTAGAGTATTATGTCCCGAGAAGCGGACAGGAATATATCGCATACGATCATATCTACCTGCCGGAGCAGGAGGGGTCGGATGATTTTTCCTACAATGGAAAGGCATATCTGGTTTCCGGCGCAGTGGCAGTCGGGACACCGGATCAGGCTTCTGACATCATGGCAGTTGTCAGCGGTGCAGAAACCTTCTATGTGAGCGAAAACAATATTTATTCCGCAGTATCGACCTGGAACGAAAAAGAGACCCGTACAGAACTTGTACGCATTGGTTATGCAGACGGCAAATTCACGGACGGAAGCACCGGCTCCGTCGCAGGAGAGCTCAATGACAACTTTTCATTAGACGAATACGCAGATCATCTCCGCGTGGTAACGACTGTGGAATCCTGGAGTTCCGATTACAGTGATTTTTCACGGAGCAACAGCCTGTATGTGCTGGATTCTTCAATGAAAACAGTTGGTAAGATCGAGAATCTTGCAGAAGGTGAAGAAATCAAATCTGCCCGCTTTATGGGGGAGACCGGGTATTTTGTCACATACAAAAACACAGACCCGCTTTTCTCCGTCGATCTTTCAGACCCGGAAAATCCGAAAGTGCTCGGTGAGCTGAAAATTACCGGATTTTCCTCTTACCTGCACTTCTATGGCGAAAACAAGCTGCTCGGAATCGGATGGGAGACAGATCCGGATACCGGAAATACGATTGGAATGAAATGCTCAATGTTTGACATCAGCGATCCGTCCGATGTAAAAGAGACTGACCGTTTTGTACTGAAGGATGTTTCTTTCTGCGATGCACTTACAAATTATCGTTCGATCCTGGCTGCGCCGAAGAAAGGCCTGTTTGGTTTTGCCTACGGTATGTACGGAAGCAATTCGGATATCTATGATTCAAGTGAAAACTTCTATTACAGTGTATTCTCCTTTGATGAAGAAGATGGTTTTGTTCCGAACGCTTATGTGAAGATGAACGACTGTGGCCTTTTTGACGATAGAATGGAATGGCAGGACTACCGTACTGCACGCGGTATTTATATCAAAGATACTTTTTACCTTGTGACCGAGAAAGGAATTGCTTCCTATAATATGGCGGATGATTATTCTGCTGCCGGAATCCTTAAGTGGAACGAATAAAAACAGCGGTTCTCCCTGATTTACTCCTTGCAGGAATCCGTTGAATAGTCTATACTAGAAGTCAATTGGATGAGAAATGAATAAACAGAGAGGTATAGATTATGAAGCTCACAACGGTAAAAGAAATTTATAAAAACAGAGAAGCATACCTGAACAAAGAGGTATCCGTAGGAGGATGGGTACGAAGTGTACGTGGATCCAAGGCATTTGGATTTATCGTACTTCATGACGGTACTTTTTTTGAGACTCTGCAGGTCGTATATCATGACAACATGCCAAACTTTGCAGAGATCAGCAAATTAAATGTTGGTGCTGCGATCATTGTCAAAGGTACACTGGTTCCGACACCGGAAGCAAAACAGCCATTTGAAATTCAGGCAGAAGAAGTACAGGTAGAGGGTGCATCTGCTCCGGACTATCCGCTTCAGAAAAAACGCCATACACTGGAATACTTAAGAACCATGACACATTTAAGACCGAGAACCAACACTTTCCAGGCAGTGTTCCGTGTACGTTCTCTTTGCGCATATGCGATCCACAAATTCTTCCAGGAGAAGGGATTTGTATATGTACACACTCCACTGATCACAGGAAGTGACTGTGAGGGTGCAGGAGAGATGTTCCAGGTTACTACACTTGACATGAAAAATCCTCCGATGAATGAGGATGGTACTGTAGACTACAGCCAGGATTTCTTTGGCAAAGAGACCAACCTTACTGTAAGCGGTCAGCTCAACGGTGAGACTTATGCACAGGCATTCCGTAATATCTACACATTCGGACCGACTTTCCGTGCTGAGAACTCCAACACGACACGTCATGCAGCAGAGTTTTGGATGATCGAGCCGGAATGTGCATTTGCAGATCTGGATGACAACATGGACCTTGCAGAAGAGATGCTGAAATACGTGATCCGTTATGTCCTTGAGAATGCTCCGGAGGAAATGAACTTCTTTAATTCCTTCATCGACAAGGGACTTCTGGATCGTCTGAACCATGTAGTAAATTCTGAATTTGGTCATGTAACTTACACAGAAGCAATTGAACTTCTGGAGAAAAACAACGACAAATTCGATTACAAAGTATTCTGGGGCTGTGACCTTCAGACAGAGCATGAGCGTTATCTGACAGAGCAGATCTTTAAGAAACCGGTATTTGTTACCGATTATCCGAAGGAAATCAAGGCATTCTATATGAAACAGAACGAAGACGGCAAGACCGTTGCCGCTATGGACTGCCTTGTTCCTGAAATCGGCGAGATCATCGGCGGAAGCCAGAGAGAGGATGATTATGACAAGCTGAAAGCCCGTATGGATGAGATGGGGCTGAAGGCTGAGGAGTATCAGTTCTACATGGATCTGCGTAAATACGGTTCTACCCGTCATTCCGGATTCGGACTTGGATTCGAGCGCTGCGTAATGTACCTGACAGGTATGGGCAACATCCGTGACGTCATTCCATTCCCGAGAACAGTAAACAACTGCGATTTATAAGGAGTAGTTTTGCATGATAAGATTTATTCATCTTTCTGATGTGCATTTGGGCGCAGTTCCTGACCGGGGCTGCCCCTGGAGCCACGAGAGAGAAGAAGAAATCTGGGAAACATTCCGCCGGGTTATTGCGGGTATCCGCAAGAATCCGGTGGATTTGTTGTTTATAGCCGGAGATCTTTTTCACCGGCAGCCACTGCTTGGCCAGCTTCGACAGGTCAATGAATGGTTTGCCGCGATTCCGGAAACCAGAATCTTTCTTATGGCAGGAGACCATGATTACATAAAAGAGGACTCTTTTTACAGGACATTCCGCTGGGCAACGAATGTCACGTTTTTTGACACGGAAGAACAGCACTGCGTGGAGATTCCGGAAAAAAATATATTTGTCTACGGCCTGAGCTTCGAACACAAAGAAGTGCGGTCCCCTCTGTATGATGAGTGGAAGCCGGTTAACAAACCGGGATTCCATGTGCTTCTTGCACATGGCGGAGATTTAAGCTGCTGTCCGATGGATTTTACCGGACTTGCAGCGGCCGGTTTTGATTATGTCGCGCTTGGGCATTCTCATAAGCCGCATACAGTCTGCCGTGACAAGATTGCCTATTCCGGCTCGCTGGAGCCACTGGATCGCAATGATCTTGGCAAACACGGCTATATTCAGGGAGAATATGAGGACGGCAATGTGAAAGTACGTCTTGTGCCGTGTGCGAACCGTTCCTATCAGAATCTCGTTCTGAATGTAGACAGAGATACGACGCAGTATAAGCTTGAAGAAATGCTGCGAAGTGAAGTGATGCGCCGTGGCGGCAGAAACATATACCGCCTTATTCTGAAAGGCCGGGTTTCTCCGGACAATGTACTGCTGACCGAACGGTTGCATGGACTGGGCAATATTGTTGAGATTATGGACGAATCCAGACCGGCATACAATATAGAGGAACTTTACCGACAGTATCGAGGAACGTTGATCGGTGATTATATAAACAAATTTCTGAACAAAGATCTGACCGTTGTAGAAAAGAAGGCCCTGTATTACGGATTGCAGGCTCTCTTAAGTACACAGGTTCTGGCAGATGACAGGAAACGATTATGAAAATCAGACAGATAGAAATCAAGGATTTCGGATCAATAAAAAACAAAACACTGAAATTTACATCCGGTCTGAATGTACTGTACGATGAAAAAGAACAGATGCGGGAGGAAGTACGCACATTTATAGAAAAAATGCTTTTGGGCAATGCGGAATTTCCATATGCCGGTGTTCTCTGGTTTGAAAGCGGCGGAAGAAATTACCGTCTGACACGTGATCTGCACCGGGAGACTCCGTACAGCGAGCTTCTCTGTGAAACAAGCGGAGAGCTGATGGATGCGGACCGGATTAGCGATTCAAAGGTAGCTCAGGGAATCAGCGAATCCGTTTTTGAGAATGCAATCTGTATTGCACCCCTTAAAGGCAACACCGGATCAGAGATCGTACGTGAGGTGCAGCGCCAGATTGCGGGATTCCAGTGGAGCGCGGACAGGACAGTGGACCTTCGCCGTACTTCTCAGAGACTTAAGATGACCCGTAAAGGATATCAGGTGCAGGTAGAGCGCCGCAAAAAGGCAGATCAGCTTGAAAGAGGCAAAGTAAGCATGGCGATTCGCCGCCTGCGCGAAGAAATCAGCGATCTGGAGGATCAGAAGCAGCAGATTGGAGAGCAGCAGAGTGCGCTTAAGACAAGTGGAGACAGCAATGGCTTCCAGATGCTGGATGGACGTATCAGTGAACTGGAAAAAAAGAACCGCACGCAGATCATTATAATGTGCGCTACCGTTATTGCCGTTTTTTCAGCAGCAATTTATATGGGAATGAACATGCAGACAATGGTTCCGGCAGTTCTGGTGGGAATTGCGGGAGCGCTTGTCTTTATGGCAGAGACTAATTTTGAGATGCGTACCGTGCGTGAGCTGGAAAAACGTAAACGTATGAAGAGCAGATGGCTGGCGAAGCAGAATAAGCTTCAGGACGGCAGGAATGAACTGGATGATGAGCTTCACGAAAAGAATACGGCACTTGCCAATCTGACAGGGGAACTTCAGGAGATGGAAGAATATGCATATCTTCCTCTGATAGATGAGATAGAGATCGATTCTATTAATTATGCAATGGATACGATCGAGAAATTATCTGCCAGAATCTACGAGAAGACAGGAAACCGTCTGGTTGAGACCATGTCAGAGATTCTACGCGGAATCACAGGTGGAGAGTGCAGGGAACTTTTGATTGATGAAGACTTCCATATCCGCGTAGATACGGGAAGTGATCTTGTATCGATAGAGAATCTCCGGCTGATCACAGTAGGACAGATATATCTTTCTCTTCGCCTTGCTATGGGTGAAATCCTGTGCGGTGCTGAGAAACTTCCTGTACTGCTGGAAGAAATGTTTGGAGCATATGATCTTGAAAATGCTGCTCAGACTGTTACATGGCTTACCGGAGATCAGAGACAGGTAATCGTAAGTACCGGTAAGAAAAAAGAATTAGAAATATTGAAGAATACAGGCATTGTCTGCAATACAATCACGATATGACAATAAAGAAAACCCCTGTGGAAGAGATTCCGCAGGGGTTTTCTGTCGTCAAATATCCGGCTGCATAAACTTCTGACCGGGATATCTGAAAAATTATTTTTCGTACTGAGCCATATAGTTGCTGACGCAACGTTTGATTCTGTCAGCAGGATTCAGAAGGTGGCTGACAGACATATCATGATTCAGCGTATCAATGATCAGTGCGATATATTTGCTCATATCGCATGTGATGTAATACGGTTTGGAGAGAAGCTCCGGTGTCTGATAAACAAGGTTTGTAGTAAGAAGTTTATCAAAGATACCGTTCTGGTAAGCTTCGTCAAATTTTTCCATTCCTTCGGTGAAGAGACCGAAAGTGGTACAGATAAAGATCTTGCCGGCGCCGCGTTTCTTAAGAAGAGATGCAATCTCAAGGATGCTCTTACCGGAAGAAATCATATCATCGATCAGGATGACATCTTTGCCTTCAAGCTTTGGTCCGAGGAACTCGTAAGCTGCGATCGGATGACGGCCTTTGACCATTTTGCTGTAGTCAAGACGGCGGTAGTACATACCCATGTCCACACCAAGGACGTTGGCAAGATAGATGGCTCTGCGCATGCTTCCCTCGTCCGGGCTGATGATCATGAAATGGTCATTGTCAATATGAAGACCTTCCACATTGTGGAGAAGGGCTTTTATAAACTGATATGACGGCTGGATTGTCTCGAATCCGTGAAGAGGAGTTGCGTTCTGTACACGGGCATCGTGTGCATCAAATGTAATGATATTCTCTACACCCATGCCGGTGAGCTCCTGAAGTGCGGAAGCACAGTCGAGAGATTCGCGGCCGACACGTTTGCTCTGGCGGCTTTCATAGAGATACGGCATGATGACATTGATTCTGCGGGCTTTGCCGCCGATTGCAGCAATGGCACGCTTCAGATCCTGGAAGTGATCATCCGGGGACATCAGGTTTGTGAAACCGCTGATTCTGTAGGAAAGACTGTGGTTGCATACATCCACCATAAGGTAAATATCGTCACCACGGACGGATTCACCGATCTCACCTTTACCTTCACCGGAACCAAAACGTGGTGTTTTGACATCAACGATGTAAGAATCACGTCTGTATCCCTCAAATGCAAAAGAATCTAATTCAGGGCTGATGCGTTCTTTTCTCCATTGTACAAGCCACTCGTCAACTTTCTCGCCAAGTGGGCGGCAACTCTGGAGGGGAATCAGTCCAAGTCTGCCTACCGGAAGTGTTGTCAGTTCTTTGCTGTTAAGCTGTGCCATCGTTTATTTTCCTCCTAAAAATATTTTCTGGATTCGGATATCTTTGCCAATAAGTTTCAACATCTGATAATTGCTTGCTATCCGGGAAAAAGTTCTCTCGGAATAGGTGGCTGAAAAGTCTTCCAGTTTCAGGTTCGTCGAAATGATCGTGGATTTGCGGCGTGCGATACGCTCGTTAATACACAGGAACAGTTGCGACGAAACAAAACTGTTGGTCAGTTCAGTCCCGAGATCATCTATAATAAGAAGATCGCAGTTAAAAATAAAATCATCGCCCATATCTGTCTCGGGCTTCTTCGAGAAAGCTGTCTGCGCCAGACGGTCAAACAGGTCAAACGCAGAAAAGTAAAGAACACAATGTGCGCTTTCGAGAAGTGCATTGGCTATGCAGTGGGAGAGGAAGGTCTTTCCGACTCCGGTGCTACCGTACAGAAACAGATTTTGTGAGCGTGTATCAAAATCCCGGACAAAGTTTACTGCGGCATCGTAAGCGCGTTTGGCGGTCTCGCGGGCAGTCAGTCCGGTAGCTTCATTTTTTATTGTATCAGAATACCAGTCAAAAGAAAAGTGTTCAAAGTTCTCTTTTTTGAGAATCTCGGTGAGATTGGACTGTGTATAGAGCAATTCAATCTCGGCTTTCTTAAAACAGGTGCATTTCTGACCACCAGTATATCCCGTGTCCTGACAGATCGGACAGAAGTAATGCGGTTCAAGATAATCTTCGGAAAAACCGTTTTTCTTAAGAAGGGAACGGCGTTCAGCAGAGAGCGCAGCCACATCTTTCTTGAGGTCGTCAACAGATCCAGGCTCACCTTGAAGCAGAGAACGGGCTTTCTGCGCGCTTAAAGCTGCTACTTCACTGTCAATCTCCCGAAGCCTCGGCACACGTGCAAAAGCCTCGGCACGGCGTTCTTCAAGGTCATGCTGTACTTGAGACTGGCGGCGGTTATACTCTCTCATGATAATATCGTACTGAAAATTCTGCAGTGCCACGGTTTTCTCCTTTTACTGGTTCAGCAGGTGCTTTTCGTATTCGTCGAAGTTATATTCACGCTGCTGGAAATTGTTGAATCGGTTGTTGGATGCCGGTGCCGGACGGGTGTTGCGTGCTGACTTTTTTTCCTGACGCTTTTTTTTGTGGGCACTGTCCAGAGAACGAATGTCGTCCATCGTGCGGACTTCCTTCTGCTTCCAGCCTTCAAGAATCTTGTCAGTGTACTGAAAACTTGCCTGACCGGTCTGGAGGACGGTGCGGTTACATGCCTCCTGAATGATCTCCATGGAAAAACCATAGGTCTTGAGCCAGGTGTCCATCAATGTGATTTCTGTTTCGACCGGATTACGGTTGGTGATGCCCAGTGCTTTCAGGATAGAAAAATAATCCTTATTATATCTGGAACCGGACTGCTTCGCTTCTTCGACGGAGGTGATGCCCTCCTCGGCCCATGCAAGGGCAACCTTTTCGATGTAGCGGATGCTCTTGTGATTGTGGCCGACGCAGTACTCGATCAGATAGTCGATCAGGTCTACGGACATGCCGAGGCCATCATAGAAAAATAAAAGCTTCTGAACCTCTGTAGGAGAGAGGGTCTTTCCGAGATACTGTTCAGCAACATAGAGAAGCTGGATAATGTCTTCGTTTTGTTTGAGTTCGCTTACACGCTCCGGAGTAAGCGCTTCCGGGCGGGCAGAAGACGGCTTTGCAGATGCTTCGGCCGAAACCGGTTCAGAAGTACCGCTGATCTCCGCGGCAGCGGTGTCAGAAGACGTGCCGGAGGGGGAGAGCAGGGCAATCCCGCATAATTTATTATTGTCTGTAAAATCAAGAGTCAGAAGCTCCTGCTTTGCCCAGTATTTCAGTGCGCGGAGAATGTCGCGCTCTGTACAGAGAAGCCGGTCAGCCATCTGCTCCAGACTGAAAGAAACCGGAGCACTGGAAAGGGCACGTAAAAGATAGATATAAACTTTTACAAATTCTCCATTGGCCTCCGGCATATAATTGTCGATAAATGTATTGGATAATATTGTTACCTCCGGGTGGGAGGTGCTATGTAATGTGATCATGGACATGATAGATCGCTCGCTTTCTAAACGAAAATATCTGCGTGAACAGACATTACGGATACCGCACAAACTGCGGTATATCTGGAACACTAGGATTATAGCACAAGATTTTTGAAATGAGAATAGGGTATTTTTCCGCAGGAGATTTCCACAAAGAAATGTGGATAATGTGGATAATGTGGAAATCGATTTTTG
>ENA-OQRB01000662-OQRB01000662.1-human-gut-metagenome-genome-assembly--contig:-NODE-662-length-23555-cov-27.380851_pt1 | contig 23555 bp, 17 predicted proteins | sample MGYA00243235_ERZ505100 | MGnify/ENA primary metagenome ERZ505100 (study PRJEB26097, sample SAMN02712145) | human gut metagenome | biome: Gut microbiome | host: Homo sapiens | place: Denmark...
AGGAAATGGTCAAGAAGCTCACCGGCAAGGAAGGCTTCAAGGGCATCAACCCCGACGAGTGCGTGGCCGACGGTGCTGCCATTCAGGGCGGCGTGCTCGGCGGCGACGTCTCCGGCGTTGTCCTGCTCGACGTGACTCCGCTGTCCCTCGGCATTGAGACCCTCGGCGGCGTGTTCACCAAGCTCATTGAGCGCAACACCACCATCCCGACCAAGAAGAGTCAGGTGTTCTCCACCGCAGCCGACAACCAGACCTCCGTTGAGGTCAATGTCCTGCAAGGCGAGCGCGAGATGGCCGCTTACAACAAGAGCCTCGGCCGCTTCCAGCTCGACGGCATCGCTCCGGCGCGCCGCGGCGTGCCGCAGATCGAGGTCACCTTCGACATTGACGCCAACGGCATCGTGAACGTCTCGGCCAAGGATCTCGGCACCGGCAAGGAGCAGCACATCACCATCACCTCCTCCACCAACATGTCCAAGGAGGACGTGGAGAAGGCCGTGCACGAGGCGGAGCAATACGCTGCAGAGGACGCCAAGCGCAAGGAAGAGATCGACACCCGCAACCAGGGCGACCAGATGGTCTACCAGACCGAGCGCACGCTCGAGGAGCTGGGCGACAAGGTCGACGCGGCTGAAAAGGCTGAGGTCGAGAGCAAGCTCAACGAGCTCAAGGAGACCCTCAAGGGCAGCGACACCGCAGCCATCAAGGCCGCGACCGAGGCGCTGACGCAGGTGTTCTACAAGCTCAGCGAGAAGATGTACCAGCAGGCCAACCCGCAGGGCGGCCAGCCGGGCGCGAACCCGGGCTGTGACCCGAACTGCCAGGGCGGCGACTGCGGCAACGGCGGCGACAACGGCCAGCAGTACTACGACGCGGACTACACCGTCGTTGACGACGACAAGAAGTAAACACCCCGCCCCCGACTACGGGCAAAGCAACGCGGGCGCGCCACAAAAAGCGCGCCCGCATTTGGAGCTTTCTGACCCCCGCGCGGGGGAATCCATAGACAGTTGAGGTTCATGTATGGCTGAAAAACGAGATTATTATGAAGTGCTCGGCGTCGAAAAAGGCGCATCCGAGGACGAGATCAAAAAAGCCTACCGCAAGCTGGCCAAAGCCAACCACCCGGATCTGCATCCGGGCGACAAGGAATGCGAGGAGCGCTTCAAGGAAGTCAACGAGGCCTACGAGGTGCTGTCCGATCCCGACAAGCGCGCGAAGTATGACCAGTTCGGCCATGCGGCGTTTGACCCGTCCGCCGGCGGCCCCGGCGGCGCCGGGTTTGGCGGTTTCGGCGGCTTCGGCGATATCTTCGGTGACATTTTCGGCGGTGGCTTCGGCGACATTTTCGGCGGCGGCTTCGGCGGCGGCCAGACCCAGCGCAGCGGCCCGCGCCGCGGCGAAAACCTGCGCGTGCGCCTGAACATCACCTTTGAAGAGGCGGCGTTCGGCTGCGAGAAGGAGATCAACGTCGGCCGCGTCGAGCAGTGCCCGGACTGCAAGGGCACGGGCTGCGCCCCCGGCACGACGCCGGAGGTCTGCCCGGACTGCAAGGGCACCGGCAGCGTGCGCACCACGCAGCGCACCCCCTTCGGCATGGTGCAGACGAGCGGCGCGTGCAAGAAGTGCGGCGGCCGCGGCAAGATCATCCACCAGCCGTGCCCGCGCTGCGGCGGACGCGGCGCCGTGCGCAAGAATCAGACCATCAAGATCAAGATCCCGGCCGGCATCGACGACGGGCAGACGCTGAATCTGCGCGGCAAGGGCAATGCCGGACTTGACGGCGGACCGGCGGGCGACCTGCTCATCACAGTCTTTGTCAAGCCGCACCCGTTCTTCGAGCGCGACGGCAACTCCGTGCTCATGGAGATGCCGGTCACGTTTGCACAGGCGGCGCTCGGTGCAGAGATCGAAGTGCCGACCATCGACGGCCGCGTCAAGCTCACCATCCCCGAGGGGACGCAGCCGGGCAGCGTGTTCCGTCTGCGCGGCAAGGGCATCCCGTACCTGCAGAGCAAGGGCGGCCGCGGCGACCAGTTTGTCACGATCACAGTCACCGTGCCGAAGAATATGACAGCCGAGCAGAAGGAGCGTCTGCACGCCTATGCCGAGTCGATGAACGAGGCCGTGAGCGAACCGCGCAGCGGCATCTTCGGCAACAAGAAAAAGCGCTGAGCGCAAGGACATACCGTCTGCACAGCGCACATAAACAGCAAACAAGCCAGCTGCGGCATTGCCGCGGCTGGCTTTTTCCGGCTTCTTGACAGGTGTAAAGCGTGCGCGGGTAACACCCGCGCACGCTCGCCCGCTCCTGCTGCTTACGCTGCCTGTGCCTGCGCCGCCGCGAGCATATCGTCAATGCTCACGCCGTAGCCCTTGGCGGGGTCGGAGAGCAGCACATGCGTCACCGCGCCGATGAGTCTGCCGTCCTGCAGGATGGGGCTGCCGCTCATGCCCTGCACGATGCCGCCGGTCGCCGCGAGCAGCGCAGGGTCTGTGACGGTGATGGCAAAGCGCGTGCTCGCTCCGTCGTGATAGACCCGCGTGATGTTCACGGTGTACGCCTGCACGGTGTCGCCCGCGACCGTGGACAGGATGGTCGCGCTGCCGGTCTTGACGGCGTTTGCGGGTGCGGTCTCAACAGGCGTGCCGTCCGGCGGCGCGTCGAGCGTGCCGAAGATACCGAACAGGCCGTTGCGCTCGATCTCACCGATGCGGTCGGCGGCATCGAAGCTGCCGACCAGTTCACCGGCCGTGCCGTGCCCGCCCGGACGCACATCCGCAACGACGGCCGAGAGCACGCTGCCGTCACGCAGCGGCATGAGCGCGCCGCTCGTCTCGTCCGCGATGCCGTGTCCGAGCGCGCCATAGCGCCCCGTGGCCGGATCGTAGTACGTGAGCGTGCCGACGCCGGTCACACCGTCGCGCAGCCAGAGCCCGAGCTGCCGCGTGCCGTCTGGCATAACGGCGGGCGTGACCGCAGCCGTGACCTCAGCACCGCCGCGCCGGACGGTCACGCTCACGGTGTCCCCCGCTGCGTCGAGCGCCGCCAGAAAGTCCGCCGACGACACGATCTCCCGCCCGTCCATGCGGCAGATCACGTCGCCGGGGCGCAGCCCCGCGTCCTTTGCGGGCGTGCACGTGCCGCCGGGCGTGTCCACCTCGGCCAGATCCGCCACGAGCACGCCTGCCGTGGTCATCTGGATGCCGACCGCCTGACCGAGCGGCACAAGTGACGCCGCCTGCGCAGCCACGCCCATACAAAGCGCAAACGCGAGCGCGAGCAGGGCCGTGCGGCACAGTCTCCTTGGTTTTGTCTGCAAAAAATCCCCCCTTTTTTGCGTGCAGTATCAGTATGCCGGCTTTCGGACAAAATAGCGGCGGAACATTCTTGCTCGTTTGCCTGCGCGGGCGCAAATGCCTGCGGCGGCGCGCATACGATGTACGGAACCAGCTTTGGTAATTCGATGCATCGGAGGAATTTTCATGACACAAACCCTGAAAGCGGGCGACCGCGGCGCACTCGTGGCGCTGCTGCAGCTCGCGCTCGAACGCGCGGGACAGATGCCAGGCGCGCTCGACGGTATTTTCGGCGCACAGACCGCAGCGGCCGTGCGCGCGTTTCAGGCGGCAAACGCCCTCGTGCCGGACGGCATTGCGGGCGCACAGACGCACCGCGCGCTGCTGCCGTATTACACGGGCTTCGTTTTGCGCACCGTGCGCGCAGGCGACACGTTCTCCGCCCTCGCGCAGCAGTACGGCACGAGCGTGGAGGCCATTCGGCTGGCCAACCCCTACCTTGACCCGGAGCGTCTGCCGATCGGCCGGGCGGTGACCGTGCCGCTGCCGTTTCCGGTCACGCCGGTGTGCATCCCGTACTCCTCGGCGCTCATCGGCTATGTGGTGCGCGGGCTGGCTGCGCGCTATCCCACGCTTGCGATCGGGGAATTCGGGCGCAGCGTGCTCGGAAAGCCGCTGTGGTATCTGACGCTCGGCAGCGGCGAAAAATGCGTGTTTTACAACGCCGCACACCACGCCAACGAGTGGATCACGACGCCTCTGCTGCTCACGTTCTGCGAGCAGCTCTGCGCCCGGCTTGGCGACGGTGGTGAGCTTGGCGGACAGGACATCCGCGCGCTGCTGCGGCAGGTCACGCTCGTGCTCGCTCCGGCGGTCGACCCGGACGGCATCGACCTTGTGACCGGCGCGCTCAGCCGCGAGCGCACCGATGCCGCGCACACGCTCGCGCAGAACTACCCCGCCATCCCCTTCCCGTCCGGCTGGAAGGCGAACATCCGCGGCATCGACCTCAACCTGCAGTACCCCGCCGGATGGAGCACCGCGCGCAAGATCAAATTTGCCGCCGGCTACACGCGCCCCGGACCGCGCGACTATGTCGGTCCGGCGCCGCTGACAGCGCCGGAGAGTCTCGCCATGTATGGCTTCACCCGCGCGCTCGACCCGCAGCTCACCCTGTCGTACCACACGCAGGGGCGCGTGATCTACTGGCAGTACGACGGCTATGACGTGCCGGGCAGCAAGGCCATCGCCGAGCGCTTTGCCGCCGCGAGCGGCTATGCCGTCGCCGCGACGCCTTACGCGGCCGGCCACGCGGGCTACAAGGACTGGTTCCTTCAGGACTTCCGCCGCCCCGGCTTCACGATCGAGGCGGGCAGCGGCGAAAATCCCCTGCCGCTCAGTCAGTTTCCGGACATCTGGTCGGATAATCTCGGCATCCTCCTCGGCGGAATGACCGCCGTTTTGTGACACATGTGAGGCCTTGTATCAGAACCTCACACATGACAAAGTTTGCCCGTTTTTCGGAAAAATATGTGTGCCGGACGGCAAAACCGCGCCAAAATGCAAAAAACGCCGTCTCCCGGCCGGGAGACGGCGTTTTCATCATTTGCTCACGTGTCGCTCTCAGACTGCGGCACCGGCGCGGTGACCTCCGTGCGCGTGACACCCTTGGAGAACGTCAGGCTCTTGAGGATGGTCGTAAAATCGTTGGACATGCTGCGGTAGAGATCCGCATTTTCGTTAGCGAACTGCACATCGGTCGGCAGCTCGGCAATGAGGTTGTAGTTCGCCCCGTCAACCGTCAGGCCGCAGATGGCCTGATACTCCGGCAGCTCGGTATAGTCATAATCGGTTGGAAAGACCTCGAGCATGAACAAAAAGCCGCCGAGCCCGTTGCCATGATCGGTCTTTTCATAAAAGCCGACGTAATAGCCGCCGTCGTTCGCGCCGCACTCGGTCACGTAATGATCGCCCCAGCTGGCGGGCAGCGTGATGGAAAAATACCCGCCCTTACCGTTGTCATACGTCGGGCAGAGCGTGATGTCCTTCGCCTCGGCCTGTGCATCTGCCGCCTTCTGGCCGCCGCAGGCAGTCAGCGCCAGTGCCAGTGCCAATATGAGCACCGCAATGCTTCGTTTCATGCAGATTGCTCCTTTCCGTGTCTTGTATAGAGAATAGTATACGCCATCGGCCGGCACGTGTAAAGCCCTGCGCGCCGCGGCGCACGGCGTGCAAAAAGAAGCACGCCAGAAATATCTGACGTGCTCCTGCGAAAAAGGTTCCGGATTTTTTATGCCGCGGCAGCTGCGCTGCGCTTGCGAAAAACGATCTGCAGCACAACGACGATCACGATCGCCGCGATACCGACAAGGTCGGTCATAAGCCTGGGGTCGATCAGGCACAGGCCGCCTGCGGCAAGCAGGATACGCTGCCACCAGGGTGCGCGTGTGACGACATAGCCCTCGAGCGCGGCGGCGATACCGAAGATGCCGAGGCAGGACGAGATGATGACCTGAACTGCGGCGAGCACGCCCTGATCCATGAGCAGCATGGACGGGTTCATCGCAAACATGTACGGCACGATGAACGCCGCAATGGCGAGCTTTGTCGCATTGATACCTGTCTTCATAGGGTCGGACTTGGCGATGGCAGAGCCGGCATAGGCAGCCAGCGCGACCGGCGGCGTGATGTCGGCAACGATGCCGAAGTAGAACACGAAGAAGTGCGCCGCGATCTTCGGAATGCCGAGCGTGATGAGGATCGGCGCGCAGGTCGAGGCCATGATGCAGTAGTTTGCAGTCGTGGGCACGCCCATGCCGAGCACGATGCAGCAGAGCATGGTCAAAAACAGCGCCAGCAGCAGCGAGAGCGTCGGGTTCGGGATCTTGCTGCTCAGGGCGACGACGCCGCTGATGAGCTTGGACGCCAGACCCGTGACAGTGATGCAGCCCGCGATCATGCCGGCCATGGAGCAGGCCACGGCGACCGTGATGCTGCCCTTGCCGCCGGCCTCGAGTGCCTCGAGGATCATCAGGCCGGTCTTTTTGACGGCGATGCCGGCGGCGCTGCCGGTCTTGGTCTCCTTTGCCTCGGCCGCAGCGTCGCGGATCGTACCGACAAGGCTCACGGCGATGGAGATGAGGATGGCGATGGAGGCCGCATACTGCAGCGAGCGGATGTTCGCCGTGACCACCCAGATCAGGAACACGAGCGGCAGCAGCAGATAGACATTACGCATGAGGTACTTGAAGCGGGGCAGCTCCGAACGCGGGATGCCGCGCAGGCCGAGCTTCTTGGCCTCCAGATGCACGGAGATGAAGATGCCGCCGAAGTACAGCACGGCAGGCAGGATCGCCCAGAGGGTGACCTGACCGTAGGTGACATTCATGTATTCGGCCATCAGGAACGCGGCCGCGCCCATGATGGGCGGCATGATCTGGCCGCCGGTGGAGGCCGCCGCCTCGACCGCGCCGGCGAATTCGGGCTTGTAGCCGGTGCGCTTCATCATCGGGATCGTGACCGAGCCCGTGGTGACGGTGTTGCCGACGGAAGAGCCGGACACCATGCCGCACAGTGCAGACGAGATGACCGCGACCTTGGCCGGGCCGCCGGAGGTCCAGCCGGCAATGGCATTGGCGAGATCAATGAAGAAGCTGGAGATACCGGTGCGCTCCAGAAACGCGCCGAAGATGATGAACACCGCGATAAACTTCGCACACACCTGCACGGGCGTGCTCAGCACGCCGGACGTGCCGAAAAAGAGCGTATAGATCACGCGGCCGAGCACCTGATCAAACGTCTGTCCGCCCTTGAGCATACTCACGAACGTGTATACGAGCAGTGCGCCGACGACCACAAGGATCGGTACGCCGACGCAGCGGCGGCAGAGCTCTGCAAGCGTCAGAATGCCGGCCACGCCGACAGCGATGAGAAACGGCGTCATCTTGGCGGCGCTGGTGAGCGTCTTGATGAGCGTGCCGTAGTTAAAGCAGTAGTAGAAAAATGCAGCCGCGCCGATGACCATGATGACGATGTCATACCACGGCAGGCGATTGACGTGCACGTGCTTCTTGCTGGCGGGGTAGGTCAGATAGCCCATGATGATGATCAGGCCGAGGAATGCCGTCAGGCGCACCTCGAGCGCGGCGGTGCTGAACAGGGTCGACCAGATGCAGTAGACCGAGAACAGCGCCATGACGACGGAAATGACGATCTTGGGCTTGCCCGCCCAGATGCGGGTGGCAGACTCGCGGTCATACTTGCGCATGACGGCGTCCATATCCTCCTGCAGAGAAGCGGCTTCCGCAGCAGCTGCGGTCTTTTTGGTGTCAGACATATAGGGGGAAACCTCCGTTCCGGGTAGAATGGAAAAACTACGGCGTCAGGGGTACTGACGCCGTAGCGAACATTTACGGGATGCGGCGCATCACCGGGTCAGGCATCAATAGGTGCCGGCCTTGATGGTGGCGGCGGTGTAGTACGGGGAAGCGGACAGCAGGGACTGCACGTGGCTGTCGTCGAGGCTGACAAGGTAGACATTACCGGCAGTGGCGAGGTCGGTGATGGCCGTGGTGGGCGCACCGGCGACGATGAACGCGGCGTCGATCTTGCCGTCCTTCAGGCTCTCGGCGCTGTCGCCGAAGCTCTGGTACACGGCGGAGATATCGCTCTCCTTGAGGTCATAGGCGTTGAGCACGTCAATGGCGTTGAAGTACACGCCGGAGCCGGCTGCGCCGATGGAGACCTTCTTGCCGGCGAGGTCGGCAACGGTCTTGATGTCAGGGTTGGTGGTGACGATCTGCACCTGCTCCTGATACAGCTGGGCAACGACGGAGAAGCCGGTGACCGGGCTCTCGAACAGGCGCTGGCCGTTGTAGGCATAGTTCATAACGTCGCTCTGCACGAAGGCGATCTGGACGTTGCCGTTGGTCAGGTCCTCAACGTTGGCCTGAGAGCCGCCGGAGGTGAGCGCCGTGACCTTGCAGTCGGAGTTGGTGGAGACGTAGTTGGCCAGCACGCTGCCGAAGCCGTAGTACGTGCCGGTGTCGCCGCCGGTGCCGAAGCTGAGCGCAGCGGCGGTGCCGGTGCCGGCGCCGTCCTTGACCGCGTCAACCTTGAGGCCCTTCTCCTCAAAATACTTGGCAGCGCCGGGGTGATACGGCACGCCCTTGACCGAAGCGGCAGCCTCGAGGTTCAGCTCTGCGCCCTTGCCGTGCTGAGCGGCGATGGCGTCGAGGTTGTTGAAGATGGTGGACACGAACGCATAGATCTGGTCGGTCGGAACATCGTCACGCGCGATGACGACTGCGCCGACGGAGACGGTGCTGGTGTCGACCTTGGCCGTGGATCCGGAATCGTCTTTTTTGTTGGTGTCGCCGCCGCCGCAGGCGCACAGCGCAAACACCATGACGAGGGCCAGAGCCAGCGCCACGATTTTGTTGAACTTCATAATGGTTTCTCTCCTTTTTGAAATTTTCCTCTTCAGAAGATTCAATATGCGTTTATTATACCTGCGTTAAGCGTAAATTTCAAGCAAAAAATGAAACTTTGGCGCGCTCGATGTGCAAAATCTTTCACGCATTAGTGAAATTATGATACAAATCGCCACATCTTGCGCCTTTTGGGCAGATTTTCCCTCATCGGGTACAAGATACCTTTTCCATACAGAAAAAGGTCCGGTCTGTGCAGTTTTTGCACAGACCGGACTCGGGATTGTATGCACTTATTCGTCCTTGTCGGAAGCCGGATCGGGCTGCACGAGCACACGCTCGACGCGGCGGCCGTCCATGGCCAGGACTGTGACGGTGAGATTTTCGTACCGGAAGCTGTCGCCCGGCTTCGGGAACGTGCCGAAGCGCTCGAGCGTCCAGCCGCCGACGGTGGCGCTGTCGGCATCGTCCAGGGCGTCCTCATTCCAGCCGAGCAGCTCAAGAAAGTCCGAGATCGTCATGTCGCCGTCGAGCTCATATCCTCCGTCGGAGCGTGCAACGACCTCGCGCTCGACCTCGTCGGTCTCATCCCAGATGTCGCCGACGAGCTCCTCGAGTACGTCCTCCATCGTGATGACGCCGAGCGTGCCGCCGTATTCGTCCGTGACGACGGCGAGGTGCTTCTGCTCGCGGCGGAGCTTTGCCAGCACGTCGGGCAGGCGCGTGGTCTTGTAGACAAAGCACGGCGGGATGAGCTGCGCACGCAGATCCTCCGGACGGCCGTCCATCATGGCCTTGAAAAAGCGGTTGAGGTACAAAAATCCGATGATATTGTCCACACTGTCGGAGTAGACCGGCAGGCGGGAATACGTCGATTCGTCGATGACGCGCATGATCTCGTCCCAGTCGTCGTCGATGTCGATGGCGACCATGTCGACGCGGGCGGTCATGGCCTCGCTCGCGCTGACGTCGGAAAAGTCGAGCGCGGAGCGCAGCAGCTCGCTGCGGTCCTCGTCGAGCACATCCTCGTCCTCGGCAGTCTCGATGATCGACTGCAGCTCTTGCGAGGCAGCCTCCTCCGGATCGCCGTCACCGGTGTCGCCGCGCAGCGGGCGCGTGATCAGGTGCACGAGACCGACCACGAGCCAGATCACGGGATAGAGCACGATCGACAGCGCGCGGATGACATAGGCATTGCGCAGGGCGATGCCATTGGCGTTTTGCTTGGCGACGATCTTCGGCATCGTCTCGCCGAAGATGATGACCAGCAGCGTCAGCACGACCGTGGACACCCACGTCCACTGTTCGCCCGCGAGCAGGATCACGATCACGGAGCCGAGCGACGACGAGGCGATGTTGACCAGATTGTTGCCGATGAGAATGGCACTCAGGGCACGGTCATAGTGGTCGAGGATGCCGACGGCTGCCCTGGCACGGCGGCTGCCGTCCTCGGCGGCGTTTTCCAGCCGCAGACGGTTGGCCGACGAATAGGACATCTCCGACGCGGAAAAGAACGCGGACAGCGCGATCAGCACGACGAGCGCGACAAAATACCACACGATGCTCATGCCGGCTCGCCCCCTTTCTCCGGGGCGGCCTCCGCGGCCGCAGCCTCGTCCGGTTCCTCCGGCAGCAGGCGCACGATGAGCTTGACGATGCGCTTCTGGCGCATATCGGAGATGCGCACGTCGAGCCGGTGATAGCGGAAGCCTTCCCGCTCGCGCGGGATGTAGGAAAACTGCTCGTATGTCCACTCGCCGAGCAGCTTGTAGCGCAGCTCCTCGTCGTCCTCGGGATCGGTGTAGTCGAGGCGGTCGAACACCTCGCCGACGGTCATCTCGGCATCGACCTCATAGCGGCCGCCGCCGAGCGGCACGAACGACTCCTCAACGACGTCGTCCTCGTCCCAGATCTCGCCGACGAGCTCCTCAACGATGTCCTCCACGGTGACGATGCCGAGCGTGCCGCCGTAGTTATCGGTGACAATGGCGAGATTTGCCTTGCGGCGGCTGAGCTCGGGCAGCACCTCGGCGATGAGCGTGCTCTGGTGCACGAACACCGGCTCGTCGAGCAGCGGACGGATGTCCACCGCCTTGCCGCCGGCTTTGATGCAGGCCTTGATGTATTTGCGGATCTGCAGGATGCCGATGACATTGTCCACGCTGTCGGCGTACACGGGCAGGCGGCTGTGGCGCTGCTCGCGCACGTAGGCAAGGATCTCCTCCGGCGGGTCGTCCACATCCACGGCAGCAACATCGACACGCGCCGTGATGACGCTCTCAACCGGCACCTCGGCAAACGAGAGTGCCGAGCTCATAAGCTCGCCGCGCTCGGCGGTCAGCTCTCCGTCATCGGTCATGTTCTCAATGATATCGGCCAGCTCATCCTCCGTCACGGTCACGGCGGGCTCGCCGCGGATGCAGCGGGCGGCAGCGTTGCCGATGGCGGTGAGCAGCACGGACAGGGGCTTAAAGAGCACCATGAAAAACCGCAGCGAACGCGCCGTGGCCATGGCCAGACGCTCTGCGTATTTCTTGGCGATGCTTTTCGGCAGCATCTCCCCGGCGAAGAACACGACCACGGTCGTGACCAGCGTCGCGGCGGTGACCGCCCACATGCCCCACACCCGCTGCACGGCCACGGTCACGATCGTCGCGATCGTCAGGTGCAGGATGTTCGTGCCGATCAGCAGCGTCGTGATCGCCTGATCGAAGTGATCAAGCACGTACAGCGCCTGACCGGCGCGGCGGTTGCCGTGGTCAGCGGCGGCTTTGAGCCGGATGCGGCTCGCGGATGAAAAGGCTGTCTCCATGATGGCGAAATAGGCCGCACCAAGGAGCAGCACGATGATAACAGGCAAAAGATTCCATAAATCCTGCTTAGGGCCAGCGTCCATTGCGGATCATCACACTCCTGAGTTGTCTCCCCGCCCGGTGCCTATCCGCGGCGGGAAATAAATTAGCGATTAGTATACCATATAATGCCCGCCGCGTCAACGCGTTTTCTCCTCCGTGACGGCGACGTTTCCCTGCCCCGCGAGGGATCGCAGCTCCTCGACGAGCGCAGGATGCACGCAGCAGCGCGCAGCGGCGCGACGGCCGGTGTCCTCAAAGACGAGCACGAGCTGCTCGTCGCCGGGGAACATTTGCAGGATCAGCTCGATGCGCCTGACGGCCGGGTGCTCCTTATCCGGCAGCCGCACCCAGAGCCGGTGCCGCGGCGGTGCCGCGGGCTTGGGCGGCGGGTCGCGGCGCGGCGGCGTGCGCAGTGTCTCGAGCCCCTGCTCACTGAGCGGAAGGACCTGATCCGCCACGAGCTGCGGGTCGGATTCGTCGCGCGTCGAGATGCGCCCCGAAACGAACAGCGCAGGCGTCTCCTGCGCGAGCAGGTCGCGGCAGGCATCGAGCGCGGGCGAAAAGACAATGACCTCCATGCTGCCCCTGTCGTCCTCAAGCTGGAGGTAAGCCATGCGCGTGTTTTTGCGCGTGGCGCGCTCGCGGCTCGCGGTGCAGATGCCGGCGATGACCACGTGCTGCCCGTCACGGTAGCGGTGCGGGGCGGCATCCGGCGCGTGAAAACTCGCCAGAATGTCGCCCATGGGCGCGGCCTTCGCCTGCTGCGCAAGGGCGCGGTACGCATCCATCGGGTGGCCGGTGAGATAGAGACCGGTGGTCTCGCGCTCCATGGCCATGAGCTCGGCGCGGGTGAACTCCTCCACGTCCGGCAGCACGAGCTGCGTCGTGTCGGCGGGCTCTCCCCCGTCATCCGGCGTGCTGAAGAGGTTCATCTGGCCGGTGAGGTTCATGCGGCTCTCGCTCGCGGCACCGCCCAGCACGCGGTCGACTGACTGCATGAGCGCCTTGCGCTTATAGCCCATGCGGTCAAAGCAGCCGGCGCGGATGAGGCTTTCGGCGGCGCGGCGGTTGAGATCGTGCCCGTTCATGCGGCGGCAGAATTCGTCAAACGCCGTGAACGGTCCTCCGATCTCCCGCTCGCGCATGAGCGCCTGAATGAGTCCGCGCCCCACGCCCTTGATGGCCACGAGGCCAAAGCGCAGGTCGCCGTTTTCCACGGTGAAGTCGGCGTCGGACGCATTGATATCCGGCGGCAGCAGGCGGATGCCCAGCTCGCGGCACTCGGCGATGTACTCCGTGACCTTCGGCGTGTTGTCGAGCACGGAGGTCAGCAGCGCCGCCATGTATTCGTGCGGGTAGTTGCGCTTCATATACGCCGTGCGGTAGGACACGATGGCATAGGACACCGCGTGCGCCTTGTTGAAGGCATAGCTTGCAAAGGCAAGGATCTCGTCATAGATGTCGTTTGCGGTCTGCTCGGGCACGCCCCTGGCCACCGCGCCGGGGATGCTCCGCGCCGGATCGCCGTGCACGAAGGCGGCGCGCTCGGCCGTGATGACGGCCTCTTTTTTCTTCGACATGGCGCGGCGGATCATGTCCGCCTGACCGAGCGAGAACCCGGCCAGCTGCCGGAAGATCTCGATGACCTGCTCCTGATAGACGATGCAGCCGTAGGTCACGGCGAGGATCGGCTCGAGCAGCGGGTGCTGATAGGTGATGCGCTCCGGATGCGCCGAGCAGGCGAGAAAGCGCGGGATGCTCTCCATCGGGCCCGGGCGGTAGAGCGCGATGACGGCGGTGATGTCCTCGATGCTGCGCGGGCGCAGACCCATGCACACGGAGGTGATGCCCGCGCTCTCGAGCTGAAACACGCCGACGGTGCGCCCGGCGGCGAGCATATCAAACGTCTTCTTATCGTCGAGCGGGATGCGCTCGACCTGAAACTCCGGCACGCGGCGGCGCACGCGGCGCGCCGCGTCCTCGAGCACGGTGAGATTGCGCAGACCGAGAAAGTCCATCTTCAGCAGCCCGAGCTCCTCGAGCGTTGTCATCTGATACTGGCACACGAGCGCGCCGTCATTGCTCGCCAGCGGCACATAGGCGTACACCGGCTGCTCGGTGATGACCACGCCCGCCGCGTGCGTTGACGCGTGGCGCGGCATGCCCTCGATGGCGCGGGCGGTGTCGATGAGCCGGTGCAGCCGCTCGTCGCCGTCATACATCGCGCGCAGAGGCTTCGACTGCTGCAGCGCCTCGTCGAGCGTGGTGTTGATGCCGCCGGGGATGGCCTTGGCCACGGCATCGGTCTCGGCGTAGGTCAGGTTCATGACCCTGCCGACGTCGCGCACGGCGGCGCGCGCCGCCATCGTGCCGAAGGTGACGATCTGCGCCACGTGGTCGGCGCCGTATTTGCGGATGACGTAGTCGATCACTTCCCCGCGCCGCTGCACGCAGAAGTCCACGTCGATATCCGGCATACTCACGCGCTCGGGGTTGAGAAAGCGCTCGAAGTAGAGGTTATACTGCACGGGGTCGACGTCCGTGATGCCGAGGCAGTAGGACACGACGCTGCCGGCCGCGCTGCCGCGTCCGGGACCGACCGGGATGCGCTGGCGCTTGGCGTAGCCGATGAAATCGCTGACGATGAGAAAATAGTCCACAAAGCCCATGCGCCGGATCATATCGAGCTCGTACTCCATGCGCCTGTGCACCTCCGGCCGGTCGCCGTAGCGGCGGGTAAAGCCGCGCTCGCACAACTTTGTGAGATAGGCGTCGGAGTCCGTCTCCCCCTCCGGGAGCAGGAAGCGCGGCAGGTGATAGTGCCCGAAGGTGAAATCGAACCGGCAGCGGTCTGCGATGCGCTGCGTGTTTTCCACAGCGTCCGGATATTCGTCAAAGAGCGCGCGCATCTCGGCCTCGCTCTTGAGGTAAAATTCGTCGTTCGGGAAGCGCAGCCGCTCGGGGCTGTCGAGCGTCTGCCCGGTCTGGATGCACAGCAGCACGTCCTGATCGTAGGCATCCTGCTTTTTGATATAGTGCACGTCGTTCGTCGCCGCGAGCGGGATGCCCGTCTCCCGGTGGATGCGCAGCAGCGCCGCGCGCACGCGCGCCTCATCGGTCATGCGGTGGTTTTGCAGCTCGAGGTAGAAGTTCCCCTCGCCGAACAGCTCCTGCAGCTCCACGGCGCGCGCCTTGGCAGCCTCATAATCGCCGCGCAGGATCGCGCGCGGAATGTCGCCCGCGACGCAGCCGCTCAGACAGATGAGTCCCTCGGCGTGCGCACGCAGCAGCGGCCAGTCGATGCGCGGCTTGCCGTAAAACCCGCGCTCGAACGCCGCCGACACGAGATAGCAGAGGTTGTGGTAACCGGTCTCGTCGCGGCAGAGCAGCACGAGGTGCGTATACGCATCGTCCACACCGTGGACGCGGTCGGTCATGCCGCGCGGGGCGACATAGACCTCGCAGCCGATGATCGGCCGGATACCGGCGGCGACGGCCGCCTTGTAAAAAGCGACCGCGCCGTACATGACACCGTGGTCGGTGATCGCCAGCGCGGTCTGCCCCAGCTCTTTGGCGCGCTCGACGAGCGGCCCGATGCGGCAGGCGCCGTCGAGCAGGCTGTATTCACTATGTACGTGCAGATGTGCAAACCCCATCGTGCGTTCCTTTCAGTCGTCCATGTGAAATTCCATGAGTTTTTTCAGCCGGTAGTTCAGACAGCTCTTCGTCACCGGCGGATACGAGAGCATGGCGAGGTCGGCAAGGCTGGCCTCGGGATTGGCAATGCGCAGCAGTGCCGCGCTCTGCAGCTTTTCCGGCAGCACGTCGAGCCCGTAATCGCGCTCGATGCGGCGGATGGCATCGATCTGCTCCTGCGCCGCGGCGACGACCTTGTCGGCGTTGGCGGTGTCGCAGTTGACCTTGCGGTTGATGGAGTTGTTCATGGACTTCTCCACCTTGGCGGACATGATGTCCATGGCGGCGCAGGGCGCGCCGATCTTGGTCAGGAAGTCCTCGATGGCCTCGGACTTTTTAAAATAGAGCACGGTGTTGGCGCCGCGGTCGATGCTGCGCGCGGCAAAGCCCAGCTCCGTGAGCAGGGCGGCCGCCTCGCGGCTGGCGCTCGCGTGCGCCGTGATGAGCTCAAGGTGGTAGTTCTTGCTCGGGTCTGTGACGCTGCCGCCGGCGAGAAACGCACCCCGCAGAAACGACGCCCTGCAGCAGTCGCTCTCCAGCACGCCGAGGTTGATGTGGTGCGCGACCGTGCGCGACAGATCCGCGCCGAAGGCGGCGAACACCGCCTCGATGGCAGCGCGGTCGGTGATGGTCAGCACATGGCGGCCGCCGGCCTTTTCCGTGACCGGGAGCACAAAATGCGCGCCGAATGCGCGCCGGAACAGCTTCGGCAACCGCTCGGCAAAGGCATCGCACGCCGTCACGATGCGGATCTCCCGCGTCGTGAACGTGTGGCAGTACAGCAGCACGCCGTAGGCCTCGGCCACGGCGCAGCAATGGCGGCTGAGCGGCACGCGGCACAGCTCGTTTTTCACTTCGGTTGCAAAGGACATGGTGCGCCTCCGCTCAGGTTCTCGGGAAGTCCCGGTTGCGCAGACGGACGTTCGCGTCGCGCGCGGCGAGATAATCCGTCAGCGCCTTGGCCACGGCCACGCTGCGGTGCTGGCCGCCGGTGCAGCCGATGCCGATCGTGAGCGCATAGCGCCCCTCGGCAGCATACTGCGGCAGGAGAAAGTCGATCATGCCGGTGAGCTTTTCGAGAAAACGCTGCGCCACGTCGCTGCGCAGGACATATTCCTGCACCTCATCGTCCATGCCGCTGAGCGGCCGGAGCTTCTCCACATAATACGGGTTGGGCAGAAAGCGCACGTCAAACACCAGATCGGCATCGATCGGGATGCCGTACTTGAAGCCGAAGGCCACGACGTTGATGAGGATATCGCGCCGCGTGCCGCCGTCGACAAAGATCTCGCAGATGCGCTTTTGCAGCATCGAGAGCGTGAGGCCAGTGGTGTTGATGACGTAGTCCGCGCGCTCGCGCACGGGGGCGAGCAGCTCGCTCTCGCGGCGCACGGCCTCCGGCAGGGAGCAGCGGCTCTCGGCCTGCAGCGGGTGCGGGCGGCGCGACTCCTTATAGCGGCGCACGATGGCGCTCTCCGACGCCTCGACGAACAGAATGCGGTAATCCACGCCCATGTCCGCAAGCTCGTCGAGCGCGGCAAAGAGCTCGGTGAAGCTCTCCTGACTGCGGATATCCGTCACGAGCGCGACCTTTTCATACCGGCCGCGCGTGGCGAGGCAGAGCTCGGCAAACTTCGTCAGCAGTGCTGTGGGCATATTGTCCACGCAGTAAAAATCCAGATCCTCCAGCACGTCGGCCGCGCGGCTCTTGCCGCCGCCGGACAGCCCCGATACGATCAGAAATTCCATCCCATCACCCCCGGATGATCTTCACTTCCGGCTCGAGCTCCACGCCGGACGTGCGCAGCACCGCGCTGCGGACATCGTCCATGAGCCGCAGCACATCGTCAAACGTGGCGCCGCCGCGGTTGACGACAAAGCCCGCATGCTTTTCGCTCACCTGCGCGCCGCCGACCGTGTAGCCCTTGAGCCCGGCCTGATCGATGAGTGCGGCGGCATAGCCCCCCACGGGGCGCTTGAACGTGCTGCCGGCGCTCGGCAGGTCGAGCGGCTGACTGCTGCGGCGGCGCCCGCTCAGGTCGCGCATACGCGCCTGAATGTCCGCCGGGTCGCCCGGCGTGAGCGCGAGCGTGCTGCCGAGCAGGACGCAGTCCGTGTCGGAAAATGCGCTGTGGCGGTAGCCGAAGTCATGCGCGCTGCCGTGCGCCTCACACAGGCGCAGCTCCCCGTCGAGGTAGCGCGTCGAGACGACGACATCCTTCATCTCGCCGCCGTAAGCGCCGGCATTCATCGACACCGCGCCGCCCAGCGACCCGGGGATGCCGTGCGCAAATTCCAGCCCCGCAAGACCGCAGCCCAGTGCCGCCTGCGCCAGCCGTGCCAGCGGGATGCCCGCGCCCGCGCTCAGATGCGTCGCATCCGGCTGCGTGACGGCGGCCATATTGTCGCCCATCTGCACGACGATGCGCTCGAGCGCGCCGTCGGTGATGAGCAGGTTCGTGCCGTTGCCGATGATGAGCGGCTGCGCGCCGCCGTCGCGCACGATGCGGCACACGGCCGCCGTCTCCTCCGCGGACGCGGGGCGCACAAGCGCACGCGCCGGTCCGCCGATGCGAAACGAGCAGTGCGCGCGCATCGGTTCGTGTTCCAATATCTCCAGTCCCGGACACTGCGTGCGCAGCGCCCGGACGATGAGATCCAAATTTGCCATAGTGTTCGTTCTGTCCTTTCCGGGTCAAAATCCGATGCCGAGGTCAATGCCGCGGTCGTGCTCGGCGGCGAGCTTCTGCGCCGCGTTATAGCCCATGCCCTTCTGGCGGTTGTTCATCGCGGCAAGCTCGAGGATCACGGCGAGGTTGCGTCCCGGTCCCACAGGGATCGTCACGCACGGCACGCGCACGTTGAGGATCTCGCAATACTCCGTCGTCAGGCCAAGCCGGTCATAGGCCCTGCCGTCCTCCCACGGCTCGAGCTGCACAACAAGGTCTATGCGCGTCTCGGGCTTGACCGCGCCGACGCCGTAGATCTGCCGCGCGTCGATCACGCCGATGCCGCGCAGCTCCATATAATAGCGGATCATCTCGGGCGCAGAGCCCATGAGCGTCGTGCGGTTGATGCGCTTGATCTCCACGGCGTCGTCCGCGACGAGCCGGTGACCGCGCTTGATGAGCTCGAGCGCCGTCTCGCTCTTGCCGACGCCGCTGTCGCCCGTGATGAGCACGCCCTCACCGAACACCTCGACGAGCACGCCGTGCTGCGTCAGGCGCGGGGCGAGATAGCTCGAGAGCGAGGCGATGAGGTCGGCCATGAATTCCGAGGTGTCCTTGCGCACGAGAAAGAGGTTGCGGTCATACTTTTCCGCCATCTCCAGGCACTCCGGGAACGGGTCCATGCCGTGGCAGATGACAAGGCCGATGATGTTATAGCGCATGAACGTCTCAAACCGCTCACGCCGCTGCGCGGATGTGAGCGTCTCGAGAAATGTGCTCTCGACGCGGCCGATGATCTGCAGGCGCTCGGGGTCAAAATAGTTGTAGAAGCCGGCAAGCTGCAGCCCCGGCCGGTTGACGTCGGCCGTGCTGATCTCGCGCGCGTCGTAATCGGCGGCGGCGTGCAGGACGGTCAGCCCCTGCTCTGTGACGATCTTTTGCAGCGGCACGGTATAATGCGGTGCGCCCATGGTGCGCATCTCCTTTCTGACAACGCCGCGCACGGCGGCGGAAACCTGTGATCCTATGGGTGGAGCGTCTGCTCCCCCGTATTCTATTGTAGCGAACACAGCGGCATTTGGCAACGGCTTTTGCGCCGCGGCGGGGATTTTTCCGGCCGCGCGGCAGAAAATGCGCAGAAAATGTGAAAATCATCTTGCAATCGGCCACCGTTTCTGCTATTATGAGAAAGCTGTTCTCGCAGATATTAGAGAAGGAGGTGCTTCAACCAATGGCAAAATGTCAGTTTTGCGACAAGGGCGTGAGCTTCGGCATTCAGGTGAGCCACTCTCACCGCCGTTCCAACCGCACTTGGAAACCCAATGTGAAGCGCGTCAAGGCCATCGTGGACGGCAAACCCCAGCACGTCTACGCATGCACCCGCTGCCTCCGCAGCGGCAAGGTCACCCGCGCTGTGTGAATTGCAATCATTGCACCGAACAAGGCTCGCCCGATTGGGCGAGCCTTTTTCGCGTCTTGGGCGCGTTTGTGCCGCTGCGCATGCAGTCGGCTTCCCCCGCCCCGGCGCGCGGCCGGGCGAGCGCAGAGCACTTTTCTCCGGGAGCGCAGTCTGCTCGGAAAAGCGCAGACCGGAATGCGGCATTTAAAAAAGAATGCGCCCACGCGTGTGTGTCGCGCAGGCGCCGCAGAGCAAGCAAAAGTTTGTGTGTGTGGGGTAAAGTTGTAAATAACCGGTAAACAACCTTAAGAGGAAAGCGTGCTCTGTCTGACGAAAATCTAATTTGTTTCCGTTCTGCCGTAATAATGCGCCAGCTTTCGTTTTTAATGCAAAGAAAGAAAAAATTTTTGAAAAAATTTTTTCTGCCCTGTGCAGCCGCCGCAGCACCGGAAACGGGTTGCCGTTTTCCGGCGCGCATGGTATCCTTTTTGTGTCCGCACCGGACAGAGGGAGGCACGCTATGAAAGATACTCTGGTCGTCAAAAAGGCGACGCCGCTCGGCGCGCGCGTCTGGACAAGTCTGCTGGTGTTCGGCTTCATCGGGCAGATCGCCTGGATGGTCGAAAACGTCTACTTTTCCACCTACATTCAGAAAAATATCACGGCCGCCGGCTGGGCGACCTCCGCGACCGTCGCCGCCAGCGCCATCGCCGCCGCGCTCGCGACGATCTTCAGCGCCGCGTGGTCGGACCGCGTGGGCAAGCGCCGCGCCTTCGTCTGCTGGGGCTACATCCTCTGGGGCATTACGACGGCGGCGTTCGCGCTCTTCGGCAACGGGCAGGTCGGCGGCGACGTCGGCCTCGCGGTGACGCTCTTCGTCGTCATGGACTGCGTCATGTCCGCCATCGGCAGCACCGCCAACGACTCGGCCTTTTCCGCCTGGGTCACGGACGTGACCGATGTCACGAACCGCGGCGTCGTGGACATCGTGCTAAGCATCCTGCCCATCGTCGCGCTCATCGTCATCTTCGCGGGCTTTGACGGCATGACCGTGCACGGCAACTGGACGGGCTTTTTCCTCGTGCTCGGCGGCCTGACGAGTGCGGCCGGTGTGCTCGGTCTGTGCATCTTCCGCGACAGCCCCGCCCTGCGCCCCATGCAGGGCGACACGTACCTGCGCGACGTGCTCTACGCCTTCCGCCCGGCGAATATCCGCGCCAACAAGATGATCTACATCTGCTTTCTCGGCATGATGTTCTCGGGCCTTGCCATGCAGCTGTGGCAGCCGTACATGATCTCGCTCGTCGAGGTCACGCTCGGCATCGACAACTACATCCTGCCCATCGGCATCGTCGTGCTCGCCTCAGCAGTGCTGTCCGTGCTCGCGGGCAAGGTCATGGACCGCTTCGGCAAGGAGAAGTTTTATTACCCCGTGGCAATTTTGCAGGTGCTCGGCGGGCTGATCGCCTATTCGATCAAGTTCGTCGGCCACGCCATGCCGCTGCTGTGCGTCGGCGGCACGTGCATCATGGCCGGAAACCTCGCCATGGCGGGCCTGTTCACCGCCTCGTCGCGCGACTACACGCCCGCCGGGCGCGCCGGTGCGTCACAGAGCGTGAAGATGGTCATCTACATCATGCTGCCCATGGTGCTTGCGAGCATCATCGACCCGCTCATCATCCGGGCCGTCGCGCTCGAGCCGACGGCGGAGGTACTCGCCAAATATCCGAGCTATGCCGGCAGCTACCTCTACCCGTATGAGCTGTTTCTGGCCGCGGCCGTGAGCGCGGTGTTCATCCTCATCCCCGCGTACTTCGTCCGCCGGGACGCCGGACGCATCCGCCGCGAGAAGCTCGCCGCGCTGGAAAAATGACGCCATCAACGGAGAGACAAACCGCCGCGCGAAAGAAGCGGAAAACATTATATCCCCACATAATTTTAATAATAGAAGGGCGAATCGCATGCATGATAGCAGCACTGTTTCCTTGCTTTCTTGCATATTTGATTATCCGTGAACTGGTTTTTGGGTGGGTAGCTTATTTCTTCACTTTACTCATGGTAGTTCTCGGAACCTATGTTGTTTATATTCTTTGGCCACTGTGTTTTGGGGAATTAACCCTAACAGAGGGCTATGTCAAGTGGCACGCACTCTTCATGCGCAGCGTCAAAATTCCGTATTCGGAGCTTCGCTATGTTGAGATACGCCATTTCGACGAGGGAAATGTTGTCCCTGATCTTTATGGGACCGGGCAAATGTACCTCTTGTTATCCTCGAAATCGCTTCCCAAAAAGCGCATTGATAAAATCCGAAGCGGCGATGGGCTGATCAAGTATCAGTTCCTGATGCGGGATGCGCAAACGCTGAGTGAATTCATCCCGGAGCCGTTTGACCGGATGTTTCGCACGCGGGCGGAAATATATGCTCGAGAAAAGAAAGCAATGGCGCGCGACTGGCAGAAATGGAAAGCCAAGCGCAAAAAGGCATGCGAAAAGCGCCGGAAAAAGCGGCAGGCAGAAAAGTAAGAAAAGCATGGATCGCAGCGGGCGGTGCTGATGCACCGCCCGCGCTTTGGTATGCAAAAACCCGCCCGCAGGCGCTGCCTGCGGGCGGGCTTCCGTCTCCGGATTTACTTGCGGAAGAACGCGATGACGCGGTCGAAGAAATCACCGATGGCGGTAATCACGTCCTTGACCTTGCCGGTAAAGGCGGCGACCTTCTCCTTGGCGCCGGCGAGCTGCTTGAGCGTGTCCTGCACGGCCTGCACCTTCGAGAGCAGGGCGTTCGTGTCGAGCTTTTCGAGCGAGCGGCAGAGGTTCACGAGCTGGGTCATCTGATCGTCCGTGAGCGTGACGTTGTACTCGGCGGCGATCTCTTTGATCTTGGCGCGCAGTTCGGCGTCGGTCATGTCCTTCGTCTCGTTGAGGATGAGCTTGAGCTCGTTGACGATCTCGACCGAGTCATAATCGCCGATGGCCTGCGCGAGCTCCGCCGTCGTCGCCAGCTCCTGCGAGGAGACGGCCTTGGCGGTCTCGTCGAGCTTCGTGCCCGTAATGTCCTCATACGCCTTGTAGATGCCGGTCAGCGCCGCAGTGCCCGAGACGTCGAACGGCGCGGTCACGGTGATCTTCGCGTCCATGATGCCGGCAGTCGCCAGCGCGCTGATGTACATCTGGCTCGTGCAGTAGGTAATGTGCGACGTGTTGACGGTCATGCCTTTTCCGGCGGCAAGCACCTCGATGGAGATGCAGGAGATGGCCTTCGTGCCGATCTGCGCGTCGCTGATGACACCGCTGAGGTATTGCCGCTCGTCCTGATTCGTGACGGTCAGCTCCTTGACGCTGCCGCGCTCGATGCCGAAGGTCTTGTAGACGGTCTTGATCTGGTCGTCCGTGAGGTCGGCGCCGATAACGGTGCGCGTCTCACCGGCGTCGATGGCCGACACCGCGCCGAGACTTGCCAGCAGACACACGGCAAGCACGATGGGCAGGACCCGTTTGAGAATTTTCATGGCGGTAGGTTTCCTTTCCCCGCGGCCTTGCGCCGCAGTCCTGACAGGATAGACGCCTCCATTGTAAAGAAGTTCCCGCAAAAAGAGTGACGAATCTGTGAAGAATCGTCTGAATTGTTTGTTAAGATATTGCGCGCCGCATAAAAAAAGGACAGACAGAGTAGGAGTCTCTGTCTGTCCATGTGGGGGGTGTCACTGCCCTTTGGGGTGGCAGCTATGGCACTGTGCACCGCAATGGGCACAGCTGCCGCCGCAGGAGGAGCGCCCTTGCCGCTTCTGGCGGATCAGGGAAAGGGAAATTAGGATGACAATGGCAATGAGAAAGATCGAAATCAAAATCGTAGAGAGGTTTGCACCGATCCAGTGCAGCATAGGTATTCACTCCTTTGCGTTTGCGAAATTCAGCAAGGCTCAGGCCTTGAGTGTGGTGGCCTCCTTGTACGGACGCACCAGCATGTAGATGATGCCGGCCAGCGCCAGAACCGCGCAGATGAGGCCGATGATGTTCAGGCTGCCGGTGAAGGCGCAGCCGAACTGGTAGATCATCAGAGCGACCAGATAGGCAAAGCCGCACTGATAGCCGATGGCGAACCACGTCCACTTCCGGCTGTTCATCTCGCGCTTGATGGCGCCGATGGCCGCAAAGCACGGAGCGCACAGAAGGTTGAACACGAGGAAGCTGTAACCGCTGATGCCGT
>ENA-OQRB01000679-OQRB01000679.1-human-gut-metagenome-genome-assembly--contig:-NODE-679-length-23126-cov-8.838065_pt1 | contig 23126 bp, 20 predicted proteins | sample MGYA00243235_ERZ505100 | MGnify/ENA primary metagenome ERZ505100 (study PRJEB26097, sample SAMN02712145) | human gut metagenome | biome: Gut microbiome | host: Homo sapiens | place: Denmark: Copenhagen...
GGGCCGCACATGCCCGGCCCCTACTATCTTTTTACCTGAAAGTATGCTATATTATAAATAAAAACCAATTTAGGAGAATGTTATATGCTGACCCCCGGCATCAAAGGACACGCGGCGCTACGTGTCACCACCGAAAACACCGCGCTGGCCATGGGCAGCGGTGAGCTGCCCGTGCTGGCCACACCCGCCGTGGCGGCCCTGATCGAAAGGGCCTGCTGGCAGTCCGTTGCAGCAGAGCTGGAGCTTGACCAGGGCACCGTCGGCACGGCGCTGACGCTGGCCCACACAGCCCCCACGCCCGTGGGCATGGTCGTACACTGCGACTGCAAGCTGACCGCCGTCGAGGACCGCCGCCTGCACTTCACCGCCCGCGTCTACGACGACGTGACCGAAATCGCCGCCGCGACCCATGAGCGGTATATTGTGGACAACGAGCGCTTCACCCGCAAGGCCAACAGCAAGCTGACGGCACAGTCCTAAAGCCTTCCCCCGAGGGGCTGCGCCCGCAGGCGCGTGTCGGAGCGCAACCGCCGTAGACGGCTCTTGGCGCGTAGACTGAAGGTGGCCCCGCAGGGCCGGATGAGGGGTAAGCTCACCATAGCCGCCTTTTATAAGGAATGCCGCCGCGTAGGGGCCGGACATGTCCGGCCCTCAGCAAAAAGGCAAAATCGCGTCTGTGGGAAGGCCGCGGGCCGGGCATGCCCGGCCCCTACCGTGCGGCCATTCGGCAAACGGGCTATACTGGCGCACCTGCCCCTCATCAGTCAGTGGTCGGGGCCACTGACAGCTTCCCCCAAGGGGGAAGCTGCCCTCAATAAATCGCCTCCTCCCGCCACTTTACCAGCTCTTTCACCGTCTCCTCACTCTCCACCCAGCCCTGTTCCGGGTCGGCGTGGGCGTCGGGGGCGTAGCGCTGCATCGTGCCGGGGCTGCGGCCCTGCAGATATTCCTGTGCCTGCTTCTGGCGGCTGGGTGCGGTGCGGCGCAGCAGCGTTTCTTTTTCGGCCTTGTTCATACAAATCACCTCTTTCGTCACTATTTTGCCCGGGGCTGCCGCTGGTCAAACCCGGAAAATCGTGGTATAGTATTTTATATTGCCATTTTTAAGGAGCTATCATTCTATGGAAGTCAAAATCAATCAGGTCGTTCTGCATCTGCTGGACCCCGGCGCATCGGAGCCGGTTCTGTCGGACCGCGCCATGGACATGGACGCTGACCTGTACGAGTATTACACCGCCACGCTTGAACGCGCGTTCGCCAGCGACGAGGTAAAGAACTGCCGATTCCTGCCGGACTCCGCTTTTGCCGCGGAGATGGCGCAGAATCAGGATTTCATCGACCTGTCCCGCCGCATTGCGGGCGTCATCTTTGAGCAGATGCTGCAATATCAGGCCATCCCGGCGGGCGATCTGGCCGTCGTGGACTTTACCGCCGACGGCGTGCCGTTCTACGGCGTGCTCAAGCTCAACTACCGCCCCGGCTACACACACCACACCGAGCTGATGGGCAATGGCCGGTTCAGCAGCATGGTGCCGCAGCGCACGCTGCTGCCCGGCACGCCCAAGGCCGACGAAGCCGCGCTCATTGACCGCGCCAACGGCACGGTGCGTTTGATTGAGAAGAAGTTCACGCTGGACGACAGGAAGGACTTTTACCTGTCCACCCGCGTGTTCGGCTGCACGGAGGCTTTGCAGGAGAAAGCCAAGCTCAAGGCCGTCTGCGAGACCGCCGTGGCCGCCGTGAAGGAGGCCTACCCCGAGCCGGAGGCGCTGGACGATGTGCCCCCGTTTGACGGCGGCACCGAGACTGCCGTCGAGCTGCTGGTGCGCAACCAGGCCGTGGACAACCAGATCTCCGTCGAGGACGTGCGCGAGCGCATCCGGGAGAATTTTCCCCTGGCCGCCCCCAGGTTTGAGGAGGCGCTGGCCGAGACCGGCGTGCAGGAGAATGACCGCGTGACCGTGACCCCCGCGCGCATCAAAAAACTGGAAAGCCGCAGCTTCAAGACCGAGTCCGGCATTGAGATCAGGATTCCTGCCGAGCTGTGCAGCTCGGACGACGCCGTGGAGTTTATCCATTCGGCAACCGGCGGGCTGAGCTTATTGATTAAGGACGTATTGGTGTAAACATACGGCACTTTGCGGGCGGATATGGAATCCGCCCCTACGAATCACACCCGCAGGGGCGCATTCTATAGGCGCCCGCACTCTGCCGCTCAGGATATGGGTATAGAGAAAGCAAACTATGGAAACAAAACAAAAAACGACCCTGACCCAGGGCAGTGTTGCCAGGGGAATGCTGCTGTTTGCGCTGCCGATTTTTATCAGCAACCTGTTCCAGCAGCTGTATAATGCCGCCGACTCGCTGATCGTCGGCAACTTTCTGGGCGGCGAGGCGCTCGCCGCTGTCGGCTCGTCAGGCAGCCTGATTTTTCTGCTGACCGGCTTTGTCAACGGTGTATCGTTGGGCGCGGGCGTCGTGGTCGCGCGGTATTTCGGCGCCAAGGACTGGGACAGAATGCGCCGCACGATCCACACCACCGTGGCGCTGGGCCTGGTGGCCGGTGTCGGGCTGACGGTGATCGGCGTGATCTTAACGCCGCAGATCCTGCGCTGGATGGGCACGCCGGACGACGTGCTCGTCAACTCCATCGCCTACTTCCGCATGTACTTCATCGGCTCAATTGCCGTTGTCATGTATAACGTAGGTGCAAGCATTCTGCAATCCGTCGGCGACAGCAAGAGCCCGATGCGGTATTTAATTGCTGCCTCCCTCATCAACATCGTGCTCGATCTGATCCTCGTCGGCTGGCTGCGCATGGGCGTGGCCGCGGCGGCGTTCGCAACGATTGCCTCCCAGACGGTCAGCGCCGTTCTGGCATTTGCCAAGCTGACGCGCTCCCAAGAGGCGTGGGCCGTGCATTGGAGCGAGGTAAAATTTGACGGTCCGTCGCTAAAGGCTGTCATCGTGCAGGGCCTGCCGTCCGGCATCCAGAACTCGGTCATCTCGATTGCCAACGTCATTGTGCAGTCCAACATCAACTCGTTCGGTGCACAGGCCATGGCCGGGTGCGGCGCGTACAGCAAGGTGGAGGGCTTCGCCTTCCTGCCCGTGACCTGCTTTGCCATGGCACTGGCGACGTTCGTCAGCCAGAACGTCGGCGCGGGCCAGCCGGACCGCGTGAAGAAGGGCATGAAGTTCGGGTGTCTGTGCTCGGTGCTCATGGCCGAGGTCGTCGGCGCCACCATCTACGCTGCGTCGCCGTGGCTCATCGGTGCTTTCAGCCGCGAGGCCGACGTCATCGCGTTCGGCGTGCGGCAGGCCCACACCATCACGCTGTTCTACTGCCTGCTGGCGTTCAGCCATTGCTGCGCGGGCATCCTGCGCGGTCTGGGCCGCCCCGTCGTGCCGATGATGGTCATGCTGGCGGTCTGGTGCCTGCTGCGCATCACCTACATCACGGTCACGCTGCACTTCATCCGCAACATCGGCGTTGTGTTCTGGGCCTATCCGCTGACCTGGAGCATCTCGTCCGTGCTGTTTGCATGGTATATCCTCCATTGCCCCATCCCCAAGCTGGGCGGCGGCGCACCGGAGGTCAAGGCGTAAATTCTGTTTATAGAATAAAGATACCCCCGTCAGGTGCCTGACGGGGGTATGTTTGTTATTGCGGCGAACGGGCAAAGCCCCTCAGGCCTCGCAGGCTCGGCCCGCTTGCCTTAACGTACAGCCTTTACTTTTTGATCACAAAGCACGGCAGCGGCGCTGTCTGCGCCCAGTTTGCAAACTCGCAGACCAGCACGGTATACTGCGTCAGCGGCAGGGCCTTAAAAAACGCCAGCGCGGCTTGCTTCTCGGCGTCACCGATGACCTTTCCGCTGTAGAGCACCGCGGCCAGCACGCCGCCGGGGCGCAGAGCCTCCAGCGCCGCACGCAGGGCGGGCACACTGCCGTCCGCCGTGGAATGCACATCATGCTCCGCACCCGGCAGCCAGCCGAAGTTGAACAGCACGCAGTCCGCCGTGCCGGGCTGCACCAGCTCAGCCAGGCGGGCGTGGTCGTGCAGCACCGCACGCCCCACTGCGCCATAGCCTGCCGCTGCCAGCCGCGCGTTTGTGTTATCAACGGCCTGCTGTTGAATATCCAGCCCCAGCACGTGCCCTGCCGGGCCAGCCAGCGTACACAGGAACTGCGTGTCGTGGCCGTTGCCGCAGGTGGCATCCACGTACAGCCCGCCGGGGGCGAGCCGTGCGGTCAAAAACGCATGGCAAAGCTGCACGGCGGACAGGTCGGGCACGCGGCGGCGCACCAGCTGGCTGCCGTCCGGGGCAAAGCCATATTTTTGCGCCAGCGCCCTGCCCGCGGCATCCCGGGGCGGGGGAGCAGTGAACCGCGTGGCCTGCTTTGGATCCAGTCCGCCGTTTTGGCGCAGAAGCTCTTTCAACAGATAACTGCCGTAGCCGCGCCCACGCCACCGGGGCACGACCTCCAGCCGCAGGATGGTCGTGCCGTCCACGACGGCTGTGCCGATGGCCTCGTTTTCCTTATATAGAGTGTAGCAGCCTTTTTCCTGCCTGATCTGCATAGCATTACCCGTCGATTTCGTTGGTGTTCAGGTCGTAGTGTATCACATCGCCCCATTTGCGGCGGATGACGATCTGCGCGGTCAGGTCGGTGTCGTCATAGACCAGCGACCACTGGGTATTGCTGGTCACATCGTTGGGGCTGGGGTCCTGGGCGGCTGCCTGCAACGCCTTCCATGCGGTATCCGCAGGAATATCCCCATCGGGATCGCGCATTGCCAGCACTTCCATAATAGCGTCATAGCGCTCTTTTCCGTGGCCGTAGATGCCGTTTCTCTGGTTTGGCTGCACCATGTAGGCATAGCAGCCGTAAAAATTCGTGATGGCCTGCATTTTCGTCCAGCGCAGCGGGCGGCCCTCCTGCTCCGGGTCATATTCCAGCACGCGGGCATCGCCGCTTGCATCAACGACAAAGAAGTGGTAGTCCCGCCCGGAGGTCGCAAACATATCATAGCTGTCCAGCAGGTCAACGGCCTCCTGCGTAGTGGCGGCGCGGTCCAGCACCAGACGGATAGCCAGCGTCGTGAAGATCTTCTGCTTGCCGGTGCTCTGGTTGACCGGCTCGCTGTCCAGCGTCAGCACCGCGATGGAAACACCCTTTTCATTCATGCCGTCCAGACAGATGAACGGAGCGGTCAGGCAGGCGAGCTTTTTCGCCATGGATATGTCCGGCTGGTTGGCCGAGATATTATCCAGCGCGGCCATCGCCACGGATTTGTAGCCGTCCTTCGGCGTACAATAAACCAGCATGGCCGAGGTATCGCGCTTGAAATCATAGTTGCGGCCCATCAGGATATTCCTATCGGACACCGTTCCAAAGGCGCTGCATCCATAGTTCGGGGCTTTCATGTGGACCGGCAGCAGGGGAAGCGTTTCCTTTAAAATCGCGTCGATCATCGACTGGTTGTCGGTGATGCCGTAGTTGATGACATCGTCGATGGAATAATCATACGTGACATCCATGCGGTAAAGGTTATAGTCGTCATACGCGGTGATCTGCTCTATGCTGTTTACCGTGCGCAGCCGTCCGGCGTACAGCACGCCGAAGCCCGCCACTGCCAGCAGGATCAATACCAGAAGCACAACCAAAATACGCTTTAACATCCTTTTCACAGAAAACGCCTCCTTTATATGTGTTTTATGATTTGATTATATCATATTTTATTGTGCGGCGCAACGCTGCAAATTGTCATAATCTTCACCGTTTTTCACATACTTTTCACTCTCTGACGAAACCTATTTCACAATTAGCCTGTATACTGTAGGCATAGAAAGCGAAAGGAGACGACCACTATGAGCAACGAATACGATTACTCCGGTCTCTATAACAATACATCCGGCAGCGGTCAGCCGAACGGCCAGAACCCGCAGCCCGAGCAGAGCGCCCCCGCGCAGAACCAGCAGCCCCAACAGAGCAGCTACCCCAACGTAGGCTCCAGCGGTGTCAACACTGCCAACACGGCGCGCACAGATTATTCTTCCTACAATTCCGGCAGCACGTCCGGCCAGAATCCCCAGCAGGATTCCAACGGCTACACCAGCAGCTTCAGCGGCGGCAATGGCAATAACGGCGGCTACAACGGCTACAGCTATTCCAGCGCCCCGCAGCAGCCCCCCGTGCCCCAGAAGAAAAAGGGCAGCAAGGTCCTGCTCCGCGTGCTGGCCTGCGTCGGCGTGGCTGCGCTGGGCTTCGGCGGCGGCCTGGGCGGCGCTGTGGTCGCCAGCCGTGCGGGCCTGACAGGCAACCAGGTGGTCGTCCAGCAGGTAGAGCGCAGCACGGACGCCACCGCCGCAGGCAGCACCGATGGCACAAGCATGAGCGTGCAGCAGATCGCGTCTGTCGTCTCGCCCAGCGTTGTCGCCATCACCACCGAGCAGATGAGCAGCAGCCAGACCTGGTTCGGCGGCTACTACGTCCAGAGCGGTGCCGGTTCCGGCGTCATCATCAGCCAGGACGGCTACATCCTGACCTGCGCCCACGTCGTCAGCGGCGCGACCAGCGTAAAGGTGCAGCTGAACGGCAGCGACGAGAGCTACGACGCCACCGTCGTCGGTCAGGATTCCACCTCCGACATCGCGGTGCTGAAAATTGATGCTGCGGGCCTGACCCCGGCAGTCATCGGCGACAGTGACGCCCTGGCCGTGGGCGAGGTCGCCGTCGCCGTCGGCAACCCGCTGGGCACGCTGTCCAACACTGTCACCGATGGCATCGTCAGCGCGCTGAACCGTCAGGTCACCGTGCAAAACAACGATATGACGCTGATCCAGACCGATGCGTCCATCAGCCCGGGCAACTCCGGCGGCGGCCTGTTCAATGCGAACGGCGAGCTGATCGGCATTGTCAATGCCAAGTCCAGCTACAGTGAGGCCGAAGGCATCGGCTTTGCGATCCCCATCAACACAGCCATGGAGATCGGCCGGCAGCTGATCGAGAACGGCAGCGTGGCTCGTCCCGCGCTGGGCGTCAAGATCATGGATGTGACCGACGCCCAGACCGCCCAACAGCTGGGTGTCTCCACAATGGGCGTCTACGTTGTCGAAGTCACAAAGGGCAGCGGTGCCGACGCCGCCGGTGTACAGGCGGGTGACCGCGTGCTGGCCGTCGATGACACCGCCGTCAGTGATTCCTCCGCGTTGAAGAATTACCTGAAGGACAAGGGCATCGGCGACACCGTCAACCTCCAGGTCGAGCGCGACGGCAAGGTGCTGACGCTGGCTGTTACGCTTGGGTCCAGCGCACAGTAAAAACAATATAGAAACAGGGATGCAGACCGAAATCTGCATCCCTGTTTTTTTGTTTGAATGGCTTCCCCCTCGGGGGAAGCTGTCAGCGGCCCCGCCCGCTGACGGATGAGGGGAAACCGTGCCATTATGGCCCGGCAGCGGGTTGCCGTCGGAAGTCTGCCCCTCTCAGGGGATCGGCGTCCACCCCTGACTCCTCACTCAGTTCTGATCCTTACTTTTTCCCACCAGCGCGGCCAGCACGCCAAAAATCAGGCTGGCCGCTATGCCGCCGGACGCCGCCGTCAGGCCGCCGGTAAACGCACCAGGCAGGCCGCACTCGTCCACGGCATTCTGCACGCCCTGTGCCAATAAATGCCCGAACCCCAGCAGCGGCACGCTGGCCCCCGCCCCGGCGAAATCCGCCAGCGGCTTGTACAGCCCGACAGCGCTTAAGATTACGCCCGCCACGACATACCCGGTCAGGATCCGGGCAGGGGAGAGCTTCGTGTAATCAATAAAAAGCTGCCCTACGACGCAGATCGCGCCGCCGACCACAAACGCCCAGACATAGCTCATACCGCACCTCCCAGCTCGACACAGTGGGCGATGCCCGGGATGCTCTCCCCCTGCAAAAACGTGGTCTGGCTCATCAGCGCACCCGTTGCCAGAAACAGCACGCGGCGCAGCTGCCCCGCGGCCAGCATCGGCAGGATCTTCCCGCACAGCACCGCCGCACTGCATCCTGCCCCGCTGCCGCCCGCCTGTACATTCTGACTGTTTGTGTCATATAATAAGCAGCCGCAGTCCTTATGGTTGTCCAGCGGCAGCCCCTCTTTGGCCATCTGCTCATGCAGAAGTGCCGTACCGACCTCGCCCAAATCGCCCGTAAAGATTGCGTCAAAATCCTGCGGGCTTGTCCCTGTGGCCGAAAAATAGCGCAGCAGCGTCGAGGCTGCCGCAGGCATCATCGCCGCACCCATGTTGTTGATGTCATGCACCGCAAAATCCTGCACGCGGCCAAACGTCACCGACAGCACCGGCACGCCCGCGCTGCCGTGCGCCCGCACCAGGCAGGCCCCCGCGGCGGTGGCTGTCCACTGGGCCGTGGGGGTGCGCTTGGCACCGTACTCCAGCGGCGTGCGGAATTGCCGCTCTGCCGCGCAAAAATGGCTGCTTGTCAGCGCCAGGACCCGCTCGGCCATGCCGCCCGCCGCAAACACCGCAGCAAGGCCCAGCGTCTCCGCCATGGTCGAGCACGCGCCGTAGACGCCCGCAAACGGGATGCCCAGCTCCCGCATCGTGTAGTTGCTGGCCGTACACTGGGCCTGCAGGTCGCCCGCAAACGCAATATCGACTTTGGAACGCGGAATATCCGCCTTGCGCAGACAGACCTCCACGGCCTTGCGCTGCAAGAGGCTTTCGGCCTGCTCCCAGTTTTCGCAGCCCAGCTCGCCAAAAGCCGCGTCCTGCGTCACAAAGTCAAAGGCCGACGCCAGCGGGCCTTCGCTCTCCTTTTTACCGCCTGCCGCGGCCCAGGCCGCCACGGTGGGCGGCGCGTCAAACAGCAGGGTATCGCCTCTGCGCGTCATCAGTCATCCCACCTTTCCCAGCAGCCAGTAGAGCACGCCCCACACAAAGCTGGCCAGCGTCCCAAACGCGATGACCGGCCCCGCGATGCCGAAAATCCTCGCGCCTACACCGGTCACCCAGCCCTCGGCCTTGAATTCAATCGCCGGGCTGACGACGGAGTTTGCAAACCCTGTAATAGGCACCAGCGTCCCCGCGCCCGCCTTGGCGGCCAGCTTTTGGTACCAGCCCGGCAGTGTGAAAATGGCGGACAGAAAAATCAGCGCAATGCTCGTCAGCGTGCCCGCCAGCGTTTTGTCGTACCAAATCAGGAAAAATTGCCGCAGTGCCTCGCCGAGGGTGCAGATGGCCCCGCCGACCAAAAACGCCCACGCGCAGTCCCGCACCACGGGCGACGGCGGCGACGCGCGGCTGACCATCTCATCATATTGCCTGGGATCCAGTTTCACATTTCATTCCTCCCTTTTTGGGGGTAGTATGCGCCTAGCTGCCGTAAAATATGACCTGCCCGCGATAATACGGGTGCGGCACCATGACCTTGTACAGCGTGCGCAGTTCTTTACAAAGCGCCGCGTCGGGGACCGTACCGCCGCAGGGCAGGGCCAGCACGGCGTACCGCGTGCCGAACACCCGGCTTTCCAGCGCCGTGGCCCGCGCGCCTGCCCGCAGGTAAAACCCGATGCGCCGCCGCGCGATGGACGGGTCGGGAGCCTCGGCGGGGTGCTCACATTCCAGCACCAGGTCGTGTACCCGCATGGCGTCGTAGTCCCGGACCAGCCCCAGCGCCGCCGTGCCCACGCCGCTGCCGCGCAGGTCGTACCGCACGGCAAAGTAGTCAAGCAGCGCCGTGCGCTGGCCCGGCAGCACGACCTGCCACGCATAAGCCAGCCGTGCGCCCGCGTCATCGGTCAGAAGGAGCGGCTCGTAGACGCCGGACTCCAGCAGGCGTTGGATCTCGGCAAACGGCTTCAGCTCGGCGGCAGGGAAATCCCGCGGCAGGGCAGAGCGGTAGAGGTCCTCACATTCAGCGGCAGACAAGCGTGTGATTTGCATGGGGATTTCTCCTTTCTGTGATTGAATTATGGGGGAAAATACGGTATAATAGGTAAAAATAGGGTTATGGCGCAGTTCTCGGGCGGATATGGAATCCGCCCCTACGGGCATGTAGGGGCGGGCATTGCCCGCCCGCAGGCACATTGCGGCAGCCACCGCGTTCCGCGGGCGGCCAATGGCCGCCCCTGCAACGCGCCCGTTATTCGTAGAGGCGCATTCCGTATGCGCCCGCAAGCAATTTATAAAGGAGCCACCCACATGGAATGGACTGACATCAGCATCACCGTCGCCAAGCGCGACGCCGACACTGCCGAAGCCATCGCAACGATGGTTGCCAACGGCGGCATTTATATTGAGGACTACAGCGACCTGGAGCAGCAGGCGTGGGAGATCGCCCACGTTGATTTAATTGAACAGGACCTGCTGGACAAACCGCGTGACATCGTGATCGTACACATGTACCTTGCCCCTGACGAGAACCCCGCCGAGGTGCTGCCCCTGTTTGAGGAGCGGCTGAAAAACAGCGGCATCGGCTACCAGCTCAACACCACCGGCGTCGAGCAGGAGGACTGGCAGAACGCCTGGAAGAAGTACTACCACGCCATGGACATCGGCGAGCGCCTCGCCATCGTGCCCGGCTGGGAGGATTACCGGACGGACCGCATCAGGATCGTCATGGACCCCGGCATGGCCTTTGGCACCGGCACGCATGAGACGACCTCGCTCTGCCTCGAGACGCTGGACAGCCTTGTCAAGGGCGGGGAGCGCGTGCTCGACATCGGCACCGGCTCCGGCATTCTGGCCATTGCCGCGCTGAAATTAGGCGCAGACTCCGCCGAGGGCGTGGACATCGACCCCATGTGCGTGCGCACCGCGGGCGAGAACGCCGCGCGCAACGGCGTGGCGGACCGCTTTAAAGTCCTCGTCGGCGACCTGTCCGACAAGGCCAGCGGCCAGTACAACATCATCACGGCCAACATCGTGGCGGCTGCCATCCTGTCGCTGGCCCCGCATGTGCCGGTGCTCATGGCCCCGGGCGCACGGTTCATCGCCAGCGGCATCATCGACGAGCGCAAGGACGAGGTGCTGGCCGGGCTGAAGGCCGCAGGTCTCGAGCCTGTCGAGGTCAAGGAGAAGCGCGGCTGGGTCTGCATCATCTGCGAAAAGAAAGAGGCTTGATCTATGCCGCATCGTTATTTTACGCGGGAGCTGGCCGATGGCCGCGCCGCGCTGACCGGCAGCGACGCCCACCATCTGGCCGACGTCATGCGCGCCAGAATCGGTGAGGAGGTCATGCTCTGCGGGCCGGACGGGTTGGAATACCTCGGCACGGTCACGGCCATCGAGCCGGGGCGGGTGGAGTTTTCCGTCACCGACGGCACGACGAGCAAGGCCGAGCCGGACTGCGCCGTGACGCTGTTTGCGGGCTACCCCAAGGCGGGCAAGCTGGAGGAGGTCATCCGCCACAGCGTCGAGCTGGGCGTGACCGAGATCGTGCCGTTTTTTAGCCGGTATTGCGTAGCCACGCCGAAAAAAGAGGATGTCAAAAACGAGCGCTACAACCGCATTGCCGCCGAGGCCGCCAAGCAGGCGGGCCGCGCCATGCTGCCCCACGTGGCCCTGCCGCTAAACGATTTTGCCGCGGTTTGCAAAGCATTTGCGGATTTTGACGTTGTGCTGTTCTTTTACGAGGGTGGCGGCGCACCCCTGCGGGAGGTGCTGCACCCCGGACAGTACAAGCGCGTTGCCATCGTGACCGGCAGCGAGGGCGGCTTCTCCGTCGAGGAGGCCGAGGCCGCGAAGGCCGCCGGGGCTGTGACCGTAGGGTTAGGCCCCCGGATTTTGCGTTGCGAGACCGCGCCGTTAGCCGCGTTGACCTCTGTCATGCTGCTGACCGGTAACTTGGAGTGACCGCAGCAAGCCATACTATGTAAAAAAGAACAGGAGCGTCACCGTGCGTGGTGATGCTCCTGTTTTTGTTGGTTGTACTGTAGGGGCCGGGCATGCCCGGCCCGGGACGTATAAGGCAGGCGGGCGTTTGCGGGATGGCTTGTAGGGGCGGCATAGCCGCCCGCGGCTTTCCTGGAACGGGTGCTGACGGGCAGGCTGCGGGCCGCACATGTGCGGCCCCTACGGCTCTATTGCCTTTTTACGGGCGCTAACCGCACACGGGCGCGGAGGGGTCAAGACCCCTCCCTACGGAATGTCGTTCACGGGCGGTTTGTAGGGAGCGGTCTTGACCGCTCCGGGGAGGTGTGTGGCTGGCGCACAGCCCACGGGAGGTTATACATAGCGGCAAACGAGCAGAGCCCGCGAGGCCTGAGGGGCTCTGGCCGTTCATGGCCATGAGAAACTCACCCTCACTTCGCCTTCACATACGCCCCGAACGCATTCGGCACGGGGTAGACCTCTGCCAAATCCTCCGGCGCGGCCCAGACATACCCGTCGGGCAGAACACAGGCGGGGGCGGTGCCCTTCCAGCCGCCGAGTTCCCAAATCTTGTGCGTAAATACGTGCTTTGCAGGGGGCAGGGACTCGTCCAGCGCGGCCTGTACACCGATGCCCGCCAGCGCAGCGGTCAGCTCGTCCCGCGTCAGCGCCTTTTCCCACGCTGCGGGCTGCCACAATCCGGCCAGCAGTCCCCGTGCGGGGCGGCGCTGCAAAAGCAATCCCTGCTCACTTTCAATCAGCGCCACCGTCACGGGCACCTTGCCCTTGGCCTTGGGCGCGGGCTTCACAGGCAGCTGGTCCGCCCGGCCAGCCGCATAGCCCCGGCACAAATCGGCCAGCGGGCATTCCTCACAGTGGGGCGTGCCGGGGATGCAGACCAGCGCACCAAGCTCCATCAGGGCCTCGTTGTAGGGGCCGGGCGTGGCCTTGGGCATCTGGTCCAGCACCCGCACGGTAAAGGCTTTCTTCGTTGCCGGGGCCATGACGTCGGCGTCGTCGTTGTACAGCCGCGCAAAAACGCGCAGGACGTTGCCGTCCACCGCAGGGACGGGGATGCCAAACGCAATGCTGGCCACCGCGCCCGCCGTGTAGTCGCCGATGCCCGGCAGGCCGCGCAGCGCCTCATAGTCGGCGGGCAGGTCACCGCCGTACTGCTCACAGACGATGCGGGCAGCCTTCTGCATATTGTTGACGCGGTTGTAGTAGCCCAGCCCCTGCCACAGCTTGCGCAGGGCGTCTGGCTCACAGGCCGCCAGCGCGGCTGGGTCCGGCAAATCCGCGATAAAGCGTTCATAATAGGGGATGGCCGCTGCCACACGGGTCTGTTGGAGCATGATCTCGCTGACCCAGATATGGTACGCAGAAGGCTCCTGCCGGAAAGGCAGGAGCCTCTTGTTTGCGTTGAACCATTGCAGCAGCGGTGCGGCAATGGGCTGCATCAGAAGCCTCCGCAGGTGCGGGGGAAGGGGATGACATCACGGATATTGGGGATGCCGGTGACGTACATCAGCAGGCGCTCAAAGCCCAGACCGTAGCCCGCATGCTTGACGCTGCCGTAGCGGCGCAGGTCGAGATACCAGTCGTAGTCGGCAGTGTTCAGGCCCAGCTCCTTCATGCGGGCCTCCAGCACGTCGAGGCGCTCCTCACGCTGAGAGCCGCCGATCAGCTCACCGATGCCGGGAACCAGCATATCGGCGGCGGCCACGGTCTTGCCGTCCTCGTTCTGGCGCATGTAGAATGCCTTGATTTCCTTCGGGTAGTCGGTGACGAACACGGGCTTCTTGAAGATCTGCTCGGTCAGATAGCGCTCGTGCTCGGTCTGCAGGTCGGTGCCCCACTCGACTTTATACTGGAAGTTGTCGTTGTTCTTCTTCAGCAGCTCGATGGCGTCGGTGTAGGTCACGCGGGCAAAGTCGCTGGATGCGACCAGCTCAAGGCGCTCGATCAGGCCCTTGTCAAAGAACTGGTTGAAGAAGGCCAGCTCGTCGGGGCAGTTGTCCAGCAGGTAGCGGATGACGTAGCGGGTCATAGCCTCGGCGGTCTCGAGATAGGTGTTCAGGTCGGCGAAGGCCATCTCGGGCTCGATCATCCAGAACTCGGCGGCGTGGCGGGTGTCGTAGCTCTTCTCGGCGCGGAAGGTGGGGCCGAACGTGTAGACGTTGCCCAGCGCCATGGCCATGGCCTCGGCCTCCAGCTGGCCGGAAACGGTCAGGTTGACAGGACGCTTGAAGAAGTCCTTCGTGTAGTCAACGCCGCCCTCGTCGTTGCGGGGGATCTCGTTGAGGTCAAGGGTGGTCACTTGGAACATCTCACCGGCGCCCTCGCAGTCAGAGCCGGTGAAAATCGGCGTATGCACGTAGGTAAAGCCGTGCTCATGGAAGAACTGGTGCAGGGCAAACGCCGCCTGGCCGCGCACGCGGAACGCAGCGTTGAAGGTGTTGGTGCGGGGGCGCAGGTGGGTCATGGTGCGCAGGTAGTCCATACCCATCTTCTTTTTCTGCAGCGGATAGTCGCCGCCGCAGGGGCCGAGCACGGTGATTTCATCCGCATTGATCTCAAAGGGCTGCTTGGCGCCCGGGGTCACAACAACGCTGCCGGTGACCTCAAAGCTTGTGTACAGACCGCACTTGGCGATCTCGGCATAGTTGGCGAGCTTGTCGGCCTGAAAAACGATCTGGACGGGCTTATAGCAGCTGCCGTCGGACAGCGAGATAAAGCCGATATTTTTAGAATCGCGCACAGTCTTGGCCCAGCCGCAGACGGTGACCTTGGTGCCGTCTGCAGGGGTGGCCTTGTACAGCGATGCAAGTTCCGTTCTCTGCATGGATAGTCCACTCCTCTTTATATATATGAATGTTCCTATTGTAACAGGTATTTTATAAAAAGTAAAGAGCCGATATTTGCAGAGTTGCAGGGTTGCAGGGGTTGTAGGGGCCGGGCATGCCCGGCCCGGAGGTATCCCGCGGGCAGGCGTTTATGGGAAGGTGCAGGGCCGGACATGTCCGGCCCCTACCGCGCGGCGATGATGTTACGTTTGCGATGCTATGAAGGTCTGCGGGGCGTCGGGGACGCCGATTCCTACCGTAGGGGCGGATTCCATATCCGCCCGTGGAAGTGTGCGGCGGCGCAAGCTGCCCGGGAGGAATGAATCCCGCCCCTGATTAAAATTGTAATAAGGTAATAAGAGATTTTGAGATTTACCCTCCCAGCACCGCCGCCAACGCCCTGGCGGCGTACTCTCCGGCGCGGAGGGCCTCGTCCAGCGTGTTCGCGTGGCCGCCGATCTCTATTAAAAGGCTGCCTGTCGTTAAATCCTGATTGTAAAACCGATACCCGCACAGCACAGGGCGGGTCAGGCCCGGGTAGGCACTTTCCATAGCGGCCTCCCATTCGGCGGCAAAACGCAGATTGAGCCGCCAGTTAGGCAGGGCAATGCTGCTGCCGTTGCCGCACCCGGCAATGACCATGACCTGCGCCGTGCTCTCGCCGTCGATCTCGCACACGGGCTTGACCCGCGTGCCGTCGCTGTCCTCGATGGCATCGCGGTGGACATCCAGCACGACCTTTATAGAAGGGTAGCGCTCCAGATACGTCTGCACGCCCGCGCGGCTGCGCTTATAGCTGTCGGTGTAGCCGGGCGCGTCGTAGAGCGTTTCGTCGTGCAGTGTGCGGATGCCCGCCGCGTTGAGCACCTGCGCCATTTTCTCTCCGACGGCGCACATATTCAGCGCCGTGCTTTTACTGCGGGCCGTGTAGCCGGGGTCAAACACAGGGTCCGGCCAGGTCTGGTAGCTCTCGGTGGCATGGGTGTGCATGATGAGCACCTGCGGCAGGGCACTGTTCTTTTCAACGGCAAACGGTAAATTTTGCGTCGTCACGGCGGCGCGCAGGTCAGCGTCGATGTGCTCGGTGCTGTTTCGGATGCTGCCTGCGGCCAGTGCCACATAGCCGTCGCCGCTGCCCTGCCTGAGCGTCACGCTGCGGATGCGGCCCGCGTCGTCCAGCTCCGGCGCGGCACTGGGCAGCGGCGTGGAAGCGGGGGACGGCTCCGGCGTGGGCGTTGCCGCAGCTGTCGGGGCCGGGGAGGGCGTCGCCGTGGGCACGGGCGTGGGGCGGCGGTCCGGCTTCTGGGGCTTGTAGGCGGCCCGGGCGGCATCCGCTGGCCAGGCGATGGCCGCAGCCGCCGCGGGGTCCTGCAAAAACAACACCCCGCGCACGATCCACGCCCGCCCGGGGCAGACCGCACACGCGGCCAGAACCGCCGCTGCACTGCCCGCAAATGCGGCCCCGCACAGCGCAGCCGCCGCCCACCGGCGCAGCTTTTGCATGGCACACACCCCCTTGTACCAGAATTTTATGCGATTTTTTTGGTTTCTATGAAGTTTTTTTCAAAAAGCCCTTGCAACTTTGCAAAAAGTGTGGTAGGATAACTTGTACTGTTATGGGGAACCAAGGAGGTGGAACGAATGCCTAATATTAAATCTCAGAAGGATCGTGTTGTTCAGGCCAAGAAAGAGGCTCTGCACAACAAGGTCGTCAAGTCCAACCTGAAAACAGTGGTCAAGAAGGCAAACGCTGCCATCGACAGCAATGCTGCTGACAAGGAGACCGTCGTTAAGGTTGCTGTCTCTGCCATCGACTCTGCTAAGAGCAAGGGTGTCATCCATAAGAACACCGCTGCCCGCAAGATCAGCCGCATGGCTAAGCGCGCCAACAAGGCTGCTGCTCAGTAATTGATCGCATGAACAATGCCCGCCGTGGAAACACGGCGGGCATTTTCATTTTTTAAGTAGTAGGGGAGGGATTCATCCCTCCCGGGGCGTTTGGTGCTGCCGGTAGGTACACGGGAGGCATGAATGCCTCCCCTACAAGCTGCCGGTAGGGGCCGCACATGTGCGGCCCTGCACCTCGCGAAATCGCCCTGCTTATGGGAAGCCTGCGGGCCGGGCATGCCCGGCCCCTACAGCGCTACTGCGTCAGCTCCTGCTCCATCAGCAGCTTCTTCAGCGGCAATAGCGCCGCAGGCTCGGCGCTGAAGGTGCGGATGCCGAGCTTTAAATAGGTCGGCATGGCATCCACGGCGGCCACGGTGATGCCGCAGAGGTAGACCTGTGCGCCGCGCTCCTGCGCCTGCTCCAGAATGCCGCTGACAAGGCGCAGCACGGCGGGGTTCGTCAGCTGGTTCACGGCGGCGGTGGGGTTCTGCACAAGGCCCAGCGTGTAGCGGGTCAGGTCCTCAATATCCACAGCCATCAGCTGTGCGCCGTGCTCCATCATATCCCCGGCCATGACCGCGGCGGACGGCATGTCCACAACGCAGCCCAGCATCATCGGGCCGGTCTCGCGGCCCTCGACCAGCAGCTCGTCGCGGCAGGTGTTGACCTCCTCCACGCATTGATCCCAGTCGGCTACATCTTTTATCATCGGGAACACGACCCGCAGGTCGCCGTCCGTGGCGGCGCGCAGCAGCGCCCGGATCTGCGGCTTGAACAGCCGGTTGCCGCGCAGGCGGTCCTGCGTCTCCCCGGCCCAGGGGGCGTCGTCGTCGGCGCGGGTATCGCAGGTGCGCAGCAGCACGGGCACGCCCTCGGCGCTTTTCAGCAGCTCGCGCAGACAGGTGGTCTGCTCCTCGTCGCTCTGGTCGTACAGAATCGCGGTCTCGGTGCGCACAAGGCCGATGCCCGCCGCGCCGCGCGTATGGGGCACGTCGCTGTCGCTGATGTTGCAGGTCGGCATCAGGCGGAAGGCCGTGCCGTCCTTCGTCAGGCAGGGCAGGGCGGCCACGGGGTCGGGCTTCTGGCCGTGCAGGCGGCTCAATGCAATTTTACAGTCCGCCTGGGCGATCTGCGCACCGTCCGGCTCCACAATAAGCGTGCCGTTGTCGGCGTCAAGGATCGCGCGGTGGCCCACGGCCATGGCCGCTGTGCCGCCGCCCAGCTGTACCACTGCCGGGATGCCCATGCTGCGGGCCATGATGGCGGCATGGCTGACCGTGCTGTCCTGGTCGCTGGCCAGGCCCAGCACCATGCGGCGGTCCAGACTGAACAGGTCACTGGGAAAGAAGCGGTCCGCCACCAGGATGCTGGGGCGCTTCAGATGCAGGCGGCGGCGCGGGCGTCCGTCCAGAATATCCACCACGCGGCGGCAGACGTCGCAGACATCGACGCTGCGCTCCCGGATGTACTCATCATCGACGTTTTTCAGGCGGCCCGCAAAAATCTGCTCGGCGCGCTCGACGGCGGCAGCCCCGCCCGCACCGGCGGCGATATAATCACCGATCTCGTTCGTGAAGGACTCGTCCTCCAGCAGGGCGATCTGGAACAGCAGAATATCCGCGTCCGGCCCCTTGGCGCGCTGGCTCAAACGGCGCAGCTCATCCTTGGCCAGCACGACGGCGACGTCGTAGAGGGCACGCTCCCGGAACGGGTCGCAGACGATGCGGTGCAGGCCGGTGGTGCCGTGGTCGATCTGCTCAACCGGGCCGACCACAATGCCGGTGGACGCCGGTACGCCGGTATAGGTGTGCATAGGATGCCTCCTTTTTTCTTCTCGGCCCCCTCCGGGAGGGGCTCCCGCAGGGTCGGATGAGGGGCGGGTTCGCCGCAGACACCCGTTAAAGGCTTACCGCCCGGTAGAGCCGGGCATGCCCGGCCCCTACAGCGCGATACTTTGGCAAACGCGGGCGGAGCCCCAAGGGGGAAGCCTTTTTACAAAATCGGCAGCTCGCCCAGGGTCTTGCTGACCAGGGCGGTCACGAATTCCTCGGGCACGGCGGCGGCAATGGCACGCTCGGTCACAAGGGTGCTGTCCCTGCCGTCCAGCAGGGCGGGGAAGCGGTCTGCCGGGTCCTTGTCAAAGCTGCCCATGAAGGTCGCGGCCAGCAGCTTCGGCGTGTAGGGCATGTCCTCGGGCACGCCGACGTGCTCGGCGGCCAGCTCCAGCGGGGCCAGTGCGCCGCGGGTGGGCGCACTCGGGTTCGGTGCGTAGGGCGCCGGGTAGTTTGCGCGCTGCCGCGCGTTTTTCTCCACAAGGTCAATTTCCGGTGCGCGGGCGCAGACCTCGGCCAGCAGCTTTTGGTATTGTTCGGCAAAGCGAGCCAGAAATTCCTCATTGTCGGGCAGCATGGCGTAGGCCGTGCCGCCGCAGCGGCCAAACAGCCGCAGCGTGTCAAAGTAGCCCAGCGCGATGTTGCGCGCGGCACGGGCGGGGTCAAAGTCCAGCGTTTGGCCCAAATTCCAGTGGCTGCGCACGATGCGCGTCGGCAGGCCGGTGGTGTTGGGGCGTACAATGCCGATGCCGTCCACATCGACGCCGAGCAGCTCCGCTGCGCCCATTTTTGCGGCCAGATCCAGCGGCATATTGTCGCGCCAGCCGCCGTCAATGTACTTTACACCGTCAATTTCCCGCGGGCGCAGAGCCGGGAAGCAGGCACTGGACGCCAGCATATAGTCCTTTAACTGCCCTTCGGGGATGTCCTCGATGGGGCACTGCACGCTGCGCAGGCTGCCCAGCTCGGTCATGACAAGGCCGAAACGGATAGGCGATGTGCGCACGGCCTCCTCGTCGATCAGACGGTCGATCATCTCGGCCAGCGGTTCAACGTTCAGCCCGCCGCTGCGGATGATGTCGAGGAAGAACGCGCGCAGCTCCTCGGGCTTGAGCGTTGCGGGGACTTCGAGAACATCGTGAATTTCCAGGCTGCGCCACAGGTCCTCGGCCTCCTGGATCTTGCCCATCGTGAACAGGCAGCCGTTCAGCGTGCCGACGCTTGCGCCCGTGATGATGTCAGGCGTCCAGTCCAGCTCCTGCAGAGCGCGCCAGACGCCGATCTGATAGCTGCCCTTGGCCCCGCCGCCAGCCAGCACCAGCGCACGTTTTCCGGTATGTTCCATCGGAAAAAAGCCCTCCTGTTTTGTAGTTTTATTCATTATAACATTTTCTGTTTTAAGTTGCCATAGCAAACCGGGTCACAATCTGCGGAAATTGCACAGTTTTTTCGAATTTTATAAGGTGCTTGCAAGTGGCAGAAAAAAAGAGTAAGATAAAAATCAATGTGGCGACGCCCGGTAGGGGCCGCACATGTGCGGCCCGCAGCTTTACGGCGGGCGTTCGTCTGCCATACACGCGCGGGCCGGGCATGCCCGGCCCCTACAGCGCAGTCACTCTTAGAAGAAGGAGCAAAAGCCTATGTCTACCAAACCGATCCTCGTTGTCATGGCCGCCGGTATGGGAAGCCGCTACGGCGGACTCAAACAGATCGACCCCGTCGGCCCGTCCGGCGAGGCCATCCTCGACTACAGCCTGTACGATGCCCGCCGCGCCGGGTTCAAGACCGTCGTCTTTATCATCAAGCACGAGATTGAGCAGGCGTTTAAAGAGGCCGTCGGTGCCCGTGCCGTGCGCGCCGGGTTCGAGGTCCGCTACGCCTACCAGCAGCTGGAAAAGCTGCCCGAGGGCTTCACCGTGCCGGAGGGCCGCGTCAAGCCCTGGGGCACCGCCCATGCCATTCTCGTGGCCGAGGAGGCCATCGGCGACGCGCCGTTTGCGGTCATCAACGCCGACGACTACTACGGCCCGCAGGGCTTCAAGCTCATCTACGACTACCTGAGCACCCACGCCGACGGGGATCGCTACGCCTGGGCCATGGTCGGCTTCCTGCTGGGCAACACGGTCAGCGCCAACGGCAGTGTCAGCCGCGGCGTCTGCGTGACCGACGAGAGCCGCAACCTCGTCAGCGTGACCGAGCGCACCTGCATCGAGCCCTACGCCGACGGCATCCATTACAGCGAGGACGGCGGCAAGAGCTGGGCCGACCTGCCCGCCGACTGTGTTGTCTCGATGAACCTGTGGGGCTTCACCCCCGCCTACGTGCAGGAGGCCAAGGCCGGTTTTGCCGCGTTCCTGCAGGCCAGCCTGCCCGTCAACCCGATGAAGTGCGAATATTACCTGCCCACCGTCGTGACGAACGCGCTGGAGGCCGGTAAGGCGGATGTCCATGTGCTGACCAGTGCCGACAAATGGCACGGCATCACCTACCGCGAGGACAAGCCCGAGCTGGTCGAAGCCCTGAAAAAGATGAGCGAGGATGGGCTGTACCCGGTGGATAGGCTGTTCTGAAAATCGTATAAAAATGCGGCCTCCTGCGCGGAGACCGCATTTTTGTTTTGCGAAGGGGGGGATTTATCCCTCCCGTGGAGTGGATGGCAGCCGCGCACTTCCCCGGAGCGGTCAAGACCGCTCCCTACAAAGCACCCGTGAACGGCGATCCGCGCAAAAAACAGCAAAAAAATACCTTTAATATTTTACAAATGTTCGGGTTGTAATTGCCCTCTGCGTCGGGTATAATAAGGTTAGCGTTATTGCTTTGTATGCACGCCCGCTGCGGCGTTTTTCACGAAAGCTGCGTTGCAGCGCAGCATTTGCAAAAGGAGAACTACTATGATGAAGAAAACCACCTTCGGCGCCGTTCTGGCGTTCCTGTTTGCCGCTGCCGGTGCCCTGACCGCCGCCGCTCTCTATCTCTACCACCGTGAAAAGGAGCTGGACGAGTACGAGCGCCTGCTGTTCAGCGACGACTACGAGGATGACGATTACGACGACGAGGATTCCACCACCTACGAGAACATCCCCTCCACCCCCGCAGAGGAGAAGGAGTAAGTGATCCCCAAGGCTTCCCCCGCGTGGGAAGCCTTTCTGCCACCACAACCCGGCTGGGCACCGACCTGACGGCGTCCGGCTTTTTGGCAATGCCATACTGCCACGGAGAAAACACAATATGCGTAAACTGCTGCTTTGGCTTGTGATGGTCGCCGTTATGATTGCCGCCATCCTGGGCGGAACGGCGGCTTTTCTTTACAGCCGCACCGGGACGGATGCCCTGCCGCAGGAGGCCGTCACCTTCGGTGAGCAGACCCTCGAGCCCAACGGCTGGAGCTGGGTCATCCCGGTGCTGGGCGATAAGGTCAACAAGACCTACGAAAGCCCGACGAACCTGACCGTGCAGAAGCTGGGCACCTTCACCGATACCGTGCCGCAGCTCGTCCTGCCCGACTGGGTCACCGCTGCCGAGCTTCAGATCACCGCGCCCGACGGCACGGTCTGGACCGGCGCACTGGCCGACTGCAATACCTATACCTATACACAAAACGGAGACTATCAGATCATCGTGACCGCGCACCACAGCAGTGCGGACAACCCCGGCGACCCCGTGGGCTGGTACGCCTACCGCGCCGGCTACACGATGGCGATGAACCCCAAGGTCACCCTGAGCACCGAGCGCGCGCCGCAGGGCAGTATCGTGGCTGTGCAGCTGTCCGGCATTCTGGACGGCGAGCCGAGCCTGGAGACCGATCTGGGCACCGTCTGGTTCCGCAAGACCGCCAGCGGCTACATGGGCTATATTCCCGTGACCTACAACGCCGAGGGCGGCGACCATACGCTGCACCTGACCTGCGGGAGCCTGGAAAAGGACATTACCCTGACCGTCACCCGCACCATGTATGATACGGTCACCGTCCCCGCCGAGGAGGACACCGGCGGCGGGGAGGAGTTCCGCAACGCTATATGGCCGCTGTATACAACGGGCAGCTCCGCCAAGCTCTGGAATGGCCGCTTTGAGGCCCCCAGCGCGGGCGCTGTCGCCATGGAGTACGGTGTCACCCAGATGGTGGACGGCCAGCGCAGCGGCCAGGCCACCGGCCTGACCTATGCCGCCGCGGACGGCGAGACCGTCACCGCCCCGCAGGCAGGCAACGTTGTCTTTGCGGGCACACTGACCCTGACCGGCGGCACGGTGGTCATCGACCACGGCTGCGGCGTAAAGAGCTACCTGTACGGGCTGGAGACTGTCGGCGTGGAGCGCGGGCAGAGTGTGTCCGCCGGTGACCCGCTGGGCACCGCCGGGACGGCCCACAACCTGATCTACGAGCTGCGCATCGGCAGCAAATCCACTGACCCGCAGACCGCGCTGGACGGAAACAGTGGTCTGCAATTCCGCGAGGCTGAATAAAATAGCTGCACACGGCACACCCGGCCTGCCGTGCCGCTGCCGTTTTGCCGGGCATCCATAAAGGTCCCTAAAAGAGTGAGTGTGAGTATGGAAGAAGATAAGAAATCCACTGCGGTACAGCCGGAGGAGGCCCCCAAGCCGAAGCCCCGGCGCCGCAAGGCAGCCAGCCCCCAGCCTGCCGCCGACACGCCCCCTGCGCCGACGGACAGCGCCGCGCCGCC
>ENA-OQRB01000704-OQRB01000704.1-human-gut-metagenome-genome-assembly--contig:-NODE-704-length-22631-cov-11.989812_pt1 | contig 22631 bp, 10 predicted proteins | sample MGYA00243235_ERZ505100 | MGnify/ENA primary metagenome ERZ505100 (study PRJEB26097, sample SAMN02712145) | human gut metagenome | biome: Gut microbiome | host: Homo sapiens | place: Denmark...
TAAATCGAGATTTCTGCAAGAAGCAGATGGCAGAAAAGGCATCGCCAGCGCTGCCAACGAATTGTGCGGTAGTGCCTTAGTTGATTTCCGTAATGGTCGGCACTGTCCATGTCTTGAGTGCCTCCATATCTGGCGTATAGATGCGCATAAAGAGATGGAAGCCGCCTTCCCCCACCGGAAGCCAATTGGTCGTGTCTGCCGGCGCGCCCTTCGACAAAATTACATCCACAGAGCCGTCGTCATTTCTCTTCAAACCCGAACGGTCGTTGATGCAGTAGCGGTCGAGCAGATTATCGATGAGGAAATCATCGTCACCGTATGCAGTGATCGACCAGAAACCGCCGTCAAGCACCTGCGGATCGCTTTCAAGGTGGAGAATGTAGGACTTTTCTCCCGTCAAAGGATTCCCGTCGGCATCCTTTTCCGTCTTGGGGTACAGTGCGATTTCCACCGTATTTGCCCCAAGTCCGGCAATGGCTACCAGCGCACGGTAGGCATATTCCGTACCAAAGTCTCCGATTGGCGCGCCGAAATAGCTCCACTGCCCCAGCTGTTTGGAAAACTTCATTCCCTCTGCCGCGAGCTTCGGCCGAAGCCCTTGCAGCATTTCCCGCCAATTTGCCTGAATATCACCGGTCAAAACAGATGCGTCAAATTCCATGCCGGGGCCAACGTGAACTGCCGCGAGTTTTTCAAGTATTTCCGCATCAGCGGCGGACGGCGGATTGTCTTCCATCAGCGTGTTTGCTTTGTTGAAGAATGTGACAGGATCCAGCGACAGCACCTTGTTGATGGGGACATAGCTGTTTTCCTCCCGATAGATCCCCTTCGGAGGCTGATATGCTTCTCCGCTCAGGTATACAGAAAGCGGTAAAAGCTGCATCTGCGCCTGAATGGCATACACATTCGGAAGATCCGCCTCTCCGGAAAGTACCGTTCTGGTAATGGCCCACGCCATAGCGGTAGGAACATCAATGCGGGTCACATTGTCCGGCAGGTCGCCCTTCCAAGTTGAGCGTGTGATCGCATAGTCTCCAGCCCGGTCAAGGACAGCGACGGTATTTGTCCATGCGTCAAGCACCTGCACCTTGCAGAAGCGGTCTGTTTCCGGATGCACATAGATCATCGGCTCTTCGCTCAGGTCATACCACACCTGCGTGTAAATGGTGTCCACATTCGGCGTCACCACGTTTTTGAACTGCGCGTTAGCCAGTGCCACACCGTGCATGAACTGATTAACAGGCGCCTTGCCGGGTGCGGCTTCCTCCGTATTCGTTGCGGAAGTTCTCGTCGCGTCCATCAGCACCAGCGGGAATGCGTAAATGTAAGCCTCCTCAATGGTTTTCCACACATCTTCGGACGACGAGACAGCCTCCGCCTTGACACTCCATGCGCAGCCGGACAGCAGCATCGCCATGCAAAGCAGAATCACTGTGATTTTCTTCATCTTTTTTGCCTCCCTATAACGATTTTTTCTTACGGCTCGATGATATTGAAATACAGGTCAAAAGCGGCCATACTGTCGCAAAACGCTTGGAACAGCGCCTTATCGCCCTTTTCAACGGTGATGAGCTTGTCGATATTTTCCTGATTTCCGCTTGTGATGGCAAGAATCCCGATTCGGGGGGTAGAAATCGTCAGGTCTGCCTCATCTGAGAGCGCATCCTTATAGTACAGGAGCACGCCATGGTGAATCTTCAGCAGATAATCGTCGCCATCCGTCAGCTTGAGGTTGATGGTGAAGGAACGATTCTGGAGCTTTTCCGTATCCATGATAATGCCCATGTAATCCAGCATTGTCTGCGCGTCCATCCCCTGTGCGGTGATGCCAACGCCAAGTTGGGCTGCCTTCGGGTACAGGCCGGTGCCATTCCGCAGCTCAAAGGCTGCCACAAGATAAGCGTTTCTCCATGCGCCCGACTCTGCCTGATAGCCAAGCTGCTCCAGCGCATCGGCGCACAGATAGCGCGCTTCCTTATTTTCCGGGTCAGCAAATACCAGCGTATTCGTTATCTGTGCAACCCACTGATATTCGCCCTTTTCATAATCGGCATGTGCCATTTCAAGCACCTTGTCCGTGTCGCCAAGATACTCCACAAGTTTTTTGGCATATTCGCTCGGCGTCAGCTCGTCCAGATGAATCGGGTTTGCATCGTACCAGCCCATGTATTTCTGATAGACTGCCTTGACATTGTGCTTCAGCGTACCGTAATACTGCCGGGTATACCAAACCTTTTCCAGTTCCTCCGGCAGCCGGATCATGGAGGCAATCTCCGTGGAGGTATAACCTTCGTTGATATACAGGAGGGTCTGATCGTGGATGAACTTATAGATGGCAGCTGTGTTGGTCATGTATTCGTTGACGGTTTCCTTGCCCCAATGCGGCCAGTTGTGCGCCTGAAAAACAACCTCGGCGTCGGGGAACAGCGACTGTGCCTCGGTGATGTAGCGAGCCCAGCCATTCGCATCCCGCACCTCCGCGCCGCGCAGCGTGTAGAGATTGTGCATGCTTCCGCTGCAGTTTTCCGCCATCCAGAGGGCTTTGCTGTCGGGGAAATAGGTATTCATTTCGGCGGGAGATTCCGTTCCCGGCGTCTGCTGGAAGATAGCGGTCACGCCATCAATGGTTGTTTCATAAATCGAATCCGCAACCTCGAAGGTCGGCGCGATATAGCCGACACCGGTCTGCACTGCGGTCAGGCCAATGCCCACCGAAAGGCGTCCCTGTTCGCCATAGGGAAGCATGGAGCCATACTGGAAAAACGCCCGCCGCTTCATTGCCGTGCCCACAAAGACATTTTCCTTCATTACCGCGTCCGTAAAGCCTTTCGGCACAATAATTGCGGTCTTTCCGGATGCAATCTGCTCGTCAAGGGGCAGGCTGCTGTCCGCAGCATCTTCGGGGGCAATCAGCCCTTCAATGCCGCCGTAGTAATCCACATGCGCATGGCTGATGACAATGGCGACAATCCGCGCATCGCCCATCTTGGAGCGGAAGAGCTTCAGCGCTTCCGCCGCGGTATATTTGCTGCTGCCGCAATCCATGATAATCCATCCGTGTTCGCTGCGGACGAAGGTAATATTGGAAATATCATAGCCGCGCACCTGGTAGATGCCGTCAGTAACCTCAAAGAGACCGTAAATGTGGTTTAGCTGCGTATTCCGCCACAGGCTGGGGTTGGCGGTATCCGGCGCGTCTTTGTCAAGAAACGCATATGCATCCTGCGTCCACACGATTCTCCCGTTCTCGCCACGGAGATTCAGTGTGTCCGGTGCAGTGATGAAACCTCGTTCCGCATTCTCAAGCTCCGACGTATCCTCAAAGTTCAGGAAGTCGTATACCTGCCGATTGACCTCAATGGTGCTTTGGGTTGCCGGCTTCGTCTCTGCATTGAACACGGCGGCAGTGCCGCTGCTTTTCTCGGCACTGGCGCAGACCGTCAGCGTGGCAGCCAGCATGGTCGGCACAAGGAGTAAGCTTAGCAGTTTCTTTTTCACAGGTGTTCCTCCTTTACTCAGACAGATTTCCTCATAGGGAACTGCTACGAAAGATGACATTGCTCACCTTCCGTCCTTTTCTGTTCTTATGTTTTCAGTGTAGCATAACTTTGTTTGAATTGCAACATACCTTGCGTGAACATCGTACAATCCTGCGCGAATGGCGTTTTTTCTTTGCGTTGAATCTTGCATTGCATCTGAAAACATGGTATTCTGTAATGGTATTTTATAATGGTGGAGGGAAGAGCTATGAGATTCAACGATATTTCCGTTATTTCCAACCGCAGGCATATCAGCTTGCTGACAGAGGACATTCTTTATATTCAATTGTCAGGCCGCCAGTCGATCATCCATTTTTCCGATGGCAGAACCTACGAAACCTATGCCACCATCCATGAATTGGAAAGTCTGCTTGGCAGCGGCTTTATCCGCGCCGACCGCGCCACGCTGGTATCTATCAAGGGTATCCACGACATTGGAAAGAAGATTGAACTCGTCAACGGAGAAACGCTGTATTATAGCTGTCGAAAGAAACGAGAGCTCAAAGAACAGCTGCGCGCCGGACGGCGGCAGATTGCGCAGAGCCTGTCTGACAGCGACGCGCCCACCACACAGGAAGAATATCAGCGGCACTATGCCAGTTATGACAGCGCGCCCTTTGCGTTTACCGACATCGAGATGGTGTTCAACGAGGAGCGCGCCGCTGTGGACTGGATCTTCCGCTACGGTAACGAGGCACTGGCTGAAATCGAAAAAACGCCGCTGCAGCAGCTCATCAACCACTCGTTCGGCAGCATTTTCCCCAATATGGACGAAAAGTGGCTGCGCGTCTACGAGCGCACGGCGCTATTCGGTGAAACGCTGGAAATTGTATATTACAGCCCGGAGATTGACACAAAATTGAAAATCATCAGCTTCCCCACTTTCAAAGGGCACTGCGGCTGTATGCTGTTCAAGCAAGCGGAAATTCAGACGGTGGGTGAGTACGCCGCGCCATAACGAACTGCGCAGATGCGTGTCCCTGCTCTCAAGCATGAGGACGGGCGCTGTTCCACCGCATTTCTCATGTGTGTTTTGCACACATACTGTTGACATTTCAATTCTTTTCTGCACGCAAACAGGCGCTGGCAAGAATCTCACCCTGCCAGCGCCGTTTTGTATTCAGCTTTACTGCCGCTGCACCGAAATTGGCTCATCCGTCAATTCCACCGTCTCGCCATACACCTGTACCGCCAGTTTGTCCCCCTGCGTCAGCTGGAACACGGTCTTGTCCGCGCCCATGCTGATTGCAATCACACGCCCGCGGTACATGACCGAGAAGGTCAGCTGCTTCCAGCGCTCCGGCAGACGCGGGGCGAAACGCAGCATCGTGTCATCACTGCGCAGACCTGCGAAGCCGTAGACGATGTTCGCCCATGCCATCGCGATGCTCGTGATGTGCAAGCCCTCGCGCGTATTGCGGTTATAGTTGTCCAAATCAAGGCGCGTCGCGTAGCCGAAGAAATTGACTGCCTCGTCCATCTTGTCCAGTTCTGCCGCCAAAATGGAGTGAATCGCAGGCGAAAGGGAGGATTCGTGAATCGTGCGCGGCTGGTAGAAATCGTAGTTGATACGCTTCGTCTCGGTATCAAACGACGAATTGTAGAGGTAGAGGAACATCAGCACATCCGGCTGCTTAATCATGTCCGTGCGGTAGATGCGGTCGTACGCCCAGTGGTCGTAGAGCGGGAACTCGCTGACCGGAATGCTGTTGATGTCCGTGTGCGGCAGCTCAAAAAAGCCGTCGTGCTGCTCAAACAAGTGATTGGGCGCTTCCGGAATGTACATGTTGTCGGCAATGTGCCGCCACTGCGCGGGTTCGTCAGGTGCAAGCTGGACTTTTTCGCACAGTGCCGCGTAAGTCTCCGGCGCATCCGCCCGCATTGCATCCAGCACATCCGCCGCGTAGCGCAGGGCGCGCATCCCCATATAATTGGTATACGCGTTGTTGTTGACCATCATGTGGAACTCATCCGGGCCCATCACGCCAAAGAAGCCATATTTGCCGATTTTCTCGCTGAAGCCGACGCGCGTCGCTTGGAATCGGGCGATTTGCAGCAGCATTTCCGCGCCGTAGCGGTACAAAAACGCCTTGTCGTCCGTCAGGTGGACATAATGCCAGATGCCGTAGGACACCGCCGTGCTCGGCTGCAATTGCAGGCTGGCGTGCTGCCAGAGCGGACATGCCTCGTCACCGTTAAGCGTCGCAATCGGGTAGCATGCGCCCTTGCAGTCCAGCATTTTTGCGCGCTCCAGCGCCATCGGCAGCGTGTTGTAGCGGAAAAGGAGGAGCGATTTCGCGGCTTCCGGGTTCGTGAAGAGATAGAACGGCAGGCAGCAGGATTCCGTGTCCCAGAATGCATGACCGTTGTACGCCTCGCCCGTCAAGCCCTTCGCGCCAATGTTGTGGCGCATACTGCCGCCGTTGTAGGTCTGCGCGAGCTGGAAGGAGCAGAAGCGAATCCCCTGTTGTTCCGCTGCGACGGCTTCCGCCATGCTTTCATCTTTCGGCTCAATGCAGATGTCGGACGTGTGCCAGTAAGCATCCCAGTACGCGCGCTGTGCCGCCTGTGCGTCATCGAGCGAGACGGCTTTGCTCTGCGCCATCGCATCCAGACCGCTCTGCCAGAGGTCGTCCCCCTGCTGACCGTTGAACAGCACGACGGCGCGCTTGTCGATTTGCACGGCTTGCCCCGGCGCAAGCAGAACATCCGCCGTCGCGGTGACGGTTTTGCCCTCGGCGGATGCGGTGGATTCGCCGGGCCACGTCAGCCACGCGCCGCAAAACTCCTCCTGATTCGATAGCGTCGTGCGGGACTGCGCCATCAGGCAATCCGGCTTCGCGTCGATGCGCGTCTCCTGCCAGAAACACTTCTGCCGCCCTTCATGCACGACGTCGAAGGACACGCCGGACGTGACTGTCGCGCTGCCCGTGAAAGTGAGCGCTTCGAGCGTGATGCGCTGGTACGCGCGTTCGCGGTGTACCATATCGAGGAATCGAAGGAAGGTCAGGCGGATTTGCTTGCCGCTCTTCGTCGTCCAGAGGAAGCGGCGGGTGAGCGTGCCGGCGCGGAGGTCGAGTTCGCGGGTGAAGTCAGAAAACTGCGACTGCCCCAAATCAAGCGTTTCGCCATCGACGGAAATCGTCGTCATCAGCCATTCCGCCGAGGGAATCATGAAGTGTGTTTTGTCGATGATGCCCTTATAGGAACGGCTCAGCTTCTCCATATCATAGATGCCATTGGTATACGCTCCGCGAAGGCTGTCGACGTGTCCGCCCTCATCAAAGCAGCCGCGCACGCCGATGCTCTCATTGCCCAGCGAGAAGATGGATTCACTCACGCGCGCGTAGGCGGGGTCGAAGCCCTGCTCAATGACCTTCCACGGGTCTACTTGGAAATATACGTCAGCGGCTTTTGCCATTGTGCGTCCTCCTGTCGGTTCTTTCTTCTAATAAGAAAGAAGTAGAAGCTCTATTTTCGGTGGTGGAAGTTGATTTTTCTTCCGTTAGTGGGCTGTTATGCAAGTTCAAGGGGGCTTTGCGGTCGCCCCCTTGACCCCTTCGCGCGTCACCCCTTGATGCCCACAGACACGGCGTTTTCGGTCAGCTGCTTCTGGAAGATGAAGAAAAGGATGATGGGCGGAATCATCGAGAAAACGACGGAGCGCATCATCGTGTCGGCGTTGACGGTCTGTTCCGTGCTGAAAACAAACAGGCGCACCATCACCGTTTGCAGCGCGCTGCCGCGAAGCACCAGATACGGCAGGAGGAAGTCCGACCATGCGGCGTTGATGGCGAAAATCGCAATCACGGAGCAAATCGGCTTGGACAGCGGCAGGACGATGTAGAAGAACGTTTGCAACTGCGTGCAGCCATCAATCCGCCCGGCTTCGATGATGGAAGTCGGCAGCGATTCAAAGAACTGCACGAACAGGATAACGTACATGGCGTTCGCGCCATAGCTCAGCCAGAGCGGGACGAACGAGCCGCCGAGATTCAGCTTCTGGATGTTCATGAACAGCGGCACGATGCTGATGGTCGTCGGCAGGAGCAGGGAGAGCATGACGAGCTTCTTGACGATGCCGTAGCCCTTGGGTTTCAAAATCGCCAGCCCGTAGCCCAGCAGACCGTTGAACACAATCGCGCAGACGACGCTGCCCGCGACGGAAATCAGCGAGTTAAGGTAGTTCTGCGCAATGCCCAGCTGCGACCACGTTTTCGCGAAGAGAGAAAAATCGAACACCTCCGGGAGCAGCTTGGCGGACGACATGAACTCCTTCAAGTCCTTGAAGCCCGCCAGCACAACCCAGATAATCGGGAAAACCGCGATGACCGTCATAATCAGGCAGAAGAAGATGATGAACCCATACCCAACCCGGACGGACGCGGAGTGCATATCGTAGTCCCGGATGACGCCGGTGCGCTGTGCTTTTGCCATATGCGTTCGCCCTCCTTAATCCCAGTCGGATTCTTTGCGGTCGAAGTAGGAGTAAATCGCCGTCATGACGAGCAAAATCAGCGTGACAATCACTGCGACGGCAGATGCCTTGCCATAGTTCATCGAGCCGCCGAACGCGTACTGCCACATCAGCTGCATCAGCGACAGGGACGCATTATCCGGGCCGCCCTTCGTCAGCACCATCGGTTCATACATAATCTGGAACACGGAGATGATTTGCAGAATCAGCAGCGTACCCGCGAGCTTCTTGATGGCGGGAATCATGATGTGGATGATGCGCTGCCAGATGCCCGCGCCGTCAATCGCCGCCGCTTCGTACAGCTCCGGGCTGACGCTGGACATGCCCGCCATGTAAATCAGCGCCGTCGCGCCCGCGCCCTTCCACGTCGCAATCAGGATGATGATGGGGATGACCCACTCCGAGCGCGTCAGGTACGTCTGCGGCGCAATGCCCAGATGGCTGAGCAGGATGTTCAGCACGCCAGACTTCTCGCCGGAGAAGAACGCCGACCAGAGGATGACGACCGCGAGGCCCGGCAGCATGTTCGGCAGATACGCCACCGTGCGGAAGACGCTCTTGCTCCGCACCGTCTCCCCAATCAGCAGCGCCAGCACCATCGGCAGGAAGAAGCCCAGCAGCAGCGACCAGAACGTATACGAGAACGTGTTCGTCAGTGCCTGCAGGAAGTCATCTTTGCCCATGACGCTGATGTAATTCTTGAAGCCGATGAAGTTCACCAGTTCGATGTTGCGCGTCTTGTACAGGCTCATCACCACGCTTTCGAACAGCGGTTTCCAGACAAAGAACAGCATCAGCACGAGGCTCGGCAGCATAATCAGCCAAGCATTGAGGTGGTCAACCGTCCGTGCGCGCAAGCCGACTTGCGCTTTTTTTCTGCTCATAGGCGTTCCTCCGCGAAGATTTGAGCGATTTTTGTGTAAAAGAAACCGGCATCGGTTCTCCTCCGCCGGTGTTCTTTTTTCCAATTAGAAATGAGGAATTAGCAATTAGCAATAATTGCCCGATGGCACCGCACTGCCCCGTCCGCATTGACTTTCGCTCGTCACCAACAAGGGCTAACCCAAAGTGCAGCGGCGCCGAAGGTTTCCAAAGGGCGATCGGAAAGCCCTTTGGTCGCCTCCGCAGAGGCGAAACCCTCTGCAACAAACAGTGCAATGCCATGCAGAATCAGAAATTAATAATCATTGATTTCATCATCCAGATACTCTTGGAAGGAATCCTGCGCCTTTTGCAGCGCCTTGCGCACATCCGCGCCCTCGCGGGTGATGACGCGCTGAATTACAGCGGTCAGCTCGCGGTACAGCTGCTGCGCAAAGACGGGTTCTTCCGAGCGCAGCGTAATCGTGCCCTGCGTGATGGAATCGAAGAAGTCGTTGTACAGGCGCATATCCACGTTGCAATATTCGTCAATAATCGCCTGCTTCGCCGCGTTGTAGTCCGCATCGTTCCACGCGCTGATGGCGGGCAGAACCGGGGCGCCGCGGTCGCGCTTGGCAGCATAATCCGCGCGCATCCCCTCGATAATCTGGTCGTTCAGGTAGGGCATCTTGCCCAGCACGGTCAGGTACGCCATCAGCGCCGTCGCCTGATCCTCGGTGATGTTCGGCGCGAACATGTAGCAGGTGCCGCCCGCCAGCGCATAGCGTCCCGCGTCGCCCGCCGGGAACGGAATCAGTGCGAAATCCTCCACCGGCAGACCCTTGTTGGATGTCGGCTGGTCAACAGAGTCATCCGCCGCGAAGTTCATCGCCGCTTCGCCCGTGCCCAGCAGAGAATGTGCGCCCGCCCAGTCGGTCGTGGTCGCGTCGGCATTGAGAATGTCGTACTTCCAGCGCAGGTCGCGGATGTACTCCATCGCCGCCACGCACTCGTCGGATGTGAAGTTGCACACCCAGCGCCCGTCTTCATCCTGATATTCCAGCGCGTTTTCGCCCACGCAGCCGAAATTCCACGCGATATTGGTGAACAGCCAGCCGCCATACGTCTCGCTCGCCGGGAACACCAGCCCCGCCTTGCCCGTCTTTTCGCGGATAATCTGACCGTATTCCGCCACTTCCTGCAAGGTCTTGGGGTAAATCGGCAGACCTTCCTCGTCCACCAGCCCCGCCTCGCGGAACAGGGCGACATTGATGTGCATACCCAGCACATAGCCGTCGCGCGGCAGACCGTAGATGCGGCCGTTCTCGTCGGACAGCATTTCGAGGTACGACGGGCTGAACTCATCCAGCACGCCCGCGCGCTCCAGCGCATCGGTTACGTCGCCGACCAGATGCTGGCTGATCAGCAGCTGCGGGTCGGTAAACGGCGGCTGGAAGATGCTCGGCGCCGTGCCGCCCTTCGCCATCGGAACGTAGCTGCTCAGGGTGTAGGAGTAGTAATCCGGCACCAGCGTCACGTTCGGGTACTGCTTCTTCATCGTCTCGCGGTAGCTCTCAAAGAGCGCCTTTTCCGCCTCCGCCGCCGTATCCGCGGGCCAGTTGCCCAGCGTAATCGTGCAGGTCAAGTCCGCATCAACGACCTCTTCCGCCATCGCCAGCGGCAGCGCGCCCAGCGTCAGGCACAGCACCAGCAGCATGGAAACCAATTTCATCGACCCTCTCATGGGAAAACCTCCTTCACGAGTTCGTGGCGTATTTTTCGTTAGGTTTAACGCTCAACCTTGTCTCTATTATAGTGTATCAAGCCCATTTTGTCAATCCTGTTTCGAGATTTTTTTGAAAAGAAAAGGGGCTGCTTCGGAGAAGCTGTGTCCCCGAAGCAGCCAAAGGAATGTATTATTTGCTTTCCTTGAAAACGACCATCAATCCCTGTGCATTTGCCCAGTCAATCACCTGCTGATTTTCCGCGTCGCAGAGAATCACCGGATGGCAGCCGCTGAAGGCATCATCCGCCAGCGTTTGCACACTGTTCGGGATAATGACCAGCCGCAGCAGCGTACAGTCCGCAAAGGCGCGCTTTCCAATCGCAGTAACGCCCTCCGGAATATTCACCTGCTGCACCTGCCACATGCCGGCAAATGCTTCTTCCTCGATTGCCTTCAAATTCGCAGGCAGCTGCAGAATGTGATCCGACGCAATTGCATACCCATTGCCCAGCCATGTATCGCAAATCCGGCAGACTGTTGCACTCACCAGACCGTCTTCCGTCGGTGTTGCAGGCCGTACCGTCTCAATGTACGGCGTATGCGGTATGTCGATGCGGCTCGTAACATAACTTTGTTCCGATTCCACATAGTTGTCCGCTGTCTGCGCAATGTAGAGAGCATATCCCAGGTCGCAGCGAAGCGCCGAGAGGTCAAGCGTAATTTCGCGCTTGCCGTCCGGGTAAAGTTCTGCACGATCCTCCACATAGAAGTGCGTTATAGGAGCACTCGATATGCCGTCTTGCGGCCAGAAAATCAAATCCAGCTGCGCATTCTCCGGGAAAATGTGCGAATCCGAAAGCGTCAGCGTCAGCTTGTTGTCCACCAGCTCCGAAACATCCAGGATGCGCGGCAGTTGACATTCCAGCACCAAGTCAAATTCCGTCGGTGCCAGCGTGTCAATGTACTGGCACAGGTTCGGGGTGAAGGTTGCATGATAGACCTTTCTGCCAGTAATGGTCTGTTTCTTTTCTATATCTTCTCCCCTTTCTATGGTGAACAGCGCCACGTTTGCTTCTTCGGTGCCTTCCGTCAGCGTCAGCGTGCCATCCACATTCCAGTCGCACAGCATCGCCGTGTATTCCGGATCATCCAGCCGTACCTCCGCACCATACGGATAGAGCGTCTGCGTATTCACTGTCACTTGCGCATACTCACCCGTCAGATCGTCGCTGAGCCAGTAGCCGTTGTTTGTGCCGATGATGGTCGGCTCAAATTCGCCCTGCGCGTTCTGCCAGTCCAGCGTATCCATGTGCCGCCCTGCGAAGTCCAGCACATACGCATAGTGCGCATCCATCAGTTCCTCAATCGGCTGAACTTCCGCATACACCAGCTTTTTGCCCTCCGTGAAGGACGCAGATGCCTGCTCAACAACCTCCGCCTCAATATCCTTGGAGTACGCCTGATACAAGAAGGTCTGGTTGTAGTCGTCGCAGTCTTCCACCTTCGGATCATCCCCAAACGACAAGCGATACGTTTCTCGATTGAGCATGAAGTAGCGTGCTTTTCCGAAATGTTCCACAAATGCCGGGTGCGTAAAGTAGCATTGCCCGTCAATTTGAATCATGTTCACGGCATCACCGTCAAAATACGAAACAAACACCGAGCTTTGATCACCAATGCCAACACCTTCGATGATGCCTTTCGCGTTGAAGTATATGCCATTGGTAACATTTGCCGCGTTCAGCAGTGCTTTGTATGCAAATGCCCAGCCCCAGCGCGTACCTTTACGCTGGACAAGCACCATTTTGCCGCTATATGTGTGCGGCAGCATGTCTGACAGCTTCGTTTCGCTGAGCATCCAGTCTACCAGCGCTTCTGCTTTCTGATAGTCGGTCATGTCATCCGTAATCACCTGCGCGACAATTTTTGCTGCCAGCTGGTCAGCCGTGCCGAGGTATTCTGCCGGAATCGACTCATCCAAATGCACAGGAATCTGATGCGCCAGCGCGTACTGATGCGCCGCGCTGCCCGACGGCGTGTAGAATTCCACAACCGCTTCGCTGAACGCATCATCCGCAATTTCCGTAACCGATGCCGGAATTTCCAGCAGCAGCATCGCGTTTCCAAATGCATTTGCGCCGATGCGCTCCAAGCCATCCGGCAGTTTCAGCGCTGCCAAAGCAACATTGCCGTGGAATGCCTGTGTGCCAATGCTGCGCACACCCTGCGGGATGGTAAGCGTCTGTATCCGCGTGGCCTGCGCAAACATCCCCTGCGGGATTTCCGTCAGTGATTTCGGCAAATGCACGGACAGAATGGCATAATTCATCCACATCGGATTGATGCCGATTTGCTTCACGGTATCCGGGAAATACATGGACGTAACGGACGTGGAAGCAAACGCATAATCCCCGACCGTTTCCAGCGAATCGCCCAGAGAGAAGGACGGAATTGCTTTGCAGACGTTGAATGCCCGCTCGCCGATGTACTTCACATGCGGCAGAGAAACGCCCTTCTGCTCCGCCGACGGCGAAACGCGCTTCAGTTTCTTGCAGCCATCAAATGCATAGTCTGAAATTTCCGTCAAATTCGGCGAAATATTGATTTCCTCAATGTTTTCGCAGCTCGTGAAGGCATGTTCGCCAATGGACTGAATGAGCGCACCGCCGTTAATGGTTTGAAGCGCCTTGCAGCCGCAGAACGCACTGCTCTCGATGGTCGTAACAGTGCTGGCGAGCGTTGCTTCCGTCAGCTTCGAGCATTCCAAGAACGCGTCAGCACCAATCGTTTCAACGCCGGGGGCAATGGAGACCTTCTCCAAATTCTTGCAGTAAATGAATGCGCCGCCAAGGCGCTTCACATTACCTGGAATGGTAATCGAGGTCAGCCCGCTCTCACGGAACGCGGCATCCCCTATTTCCTCCAAACTTTCCGGCAGTTCCACCGATTGGAGCTTGGACGCTCCACAGAAAGCATTCGCGCCAATTTTCTTCAAGCCATCGGGGAGCGTCAGCGAACGGAGTTCTCCATTATAATAGAATGTCCAGTCCGCGATTTCGGTCACATTTGCCGGGATGACAACTTCAGCAATCGGAACTCCTCGGAATGCTTCTTCTCCGATCGTGGTCAGCGAATCCGGAAGATTGATTTCTTTCAGCGCATAGCATTGCGCAAACGCAAGTCCACCAATGTTCGTTACCCCATCCGGCAGATGAATACTTTCCAGCAACTTGCAGTTTGCAAATGCTTCATAGCCGATGCTCGTCACACTGTCCGGAATTTCAATAGTTTTCAGGGACGTACAGTCCTTAAAGCCATGCACGAACGTGATGTTCTTCGGCAAAACGACCGTAGTCAGGGACGTGCATTCCGTGAAGCATCCGCCTTCCATGCGGAAAACCTGCGGCGGCAGAATTACTGTCTCCAAATTTTCGCATCTTGCAAATGCCCACTCCATCAAGTCAAAGTCCGTCGATGTGATTTCCACAGACTTCAGCTGATGGCAATCAGTAAATGCAAAACTCCCAACGTGAAGACCCGGCTGCGAAAGTTTCAGCGATGTAATGCCGGAATTGTAGAATGCATTTCGTCCAATCAACTCTAATTTTTCCGGGAAGTTGATATCCGTTAGTGCTGTGCAGTTTTCAAAAGCATAAGAATCAATGACAGTGCAGCTTTCCGGCAGCGTGACGCTCGTTAAGCCTTTTCTGCCCTTGAACGCCCCTGCGCCAATTGTCGTGATGCCATCACGAACGGTTACATTTCCCGTAATCGACGCATTCACAAACAAGATGCTGTTGTCCTGCGTATCATATAAGATACCGTCTTCGGATACATAGCGCACAGAACCAAACGCTGTCGTTATCGTTTTCAGCTTGCTGGGCCACTCGCCGCTGATGTCCGCCAGTTTAGCAGGCAAGTGTAGAGTTTCCAGTGAACGACATCCTTCCACAACGCCGTTCATCATGTGGGTTAAACCACTCGGCAAATTCACGGTGCGTAAAGAGTAGCAGGTTGCAAATGTTCCCGACATAAATGTGATGCCTTCAGGCACGGTTATTTCTGTTAAGCTATCGCAGGAGCGGAATGCGCTGTCGCCCAAGCTCTTTAATCCTTCCGGCAGCACAACATTTTCCAGTTGTGTACAGTAGGCAAACGCCAAACCATCTATCGTTATCAGCCCTTCCGGGAAGGTAATTTCCTTCAGTTCCTTGCAGAACTGAAATGCGCAATTCCCAATTTTCTGCAAAGAATCCGGCAGTTGAACAGATGTTATCGCATGTTCCTTAAACACATCGTCGCCAATGCGCACCGTGCCGTCACGAATCACTACATCCCCCGACACATCCGGCAGAGCATAGCGCAGCGTCTTTGCAGGAATGTCGTAAAGCAATCCGTCCTCCATCTCATAGGTTGGATTTCCTTCGGCTACATACAGCGATGTCAGCGCTGAACAGTCTGTGATGAAAGAGTCTCCAAGGCTGGTTACATTGACCGGTATCGTCAGCGACGTCAAGCCAGAAGATTCAAACGCTCTCCAGCCAATCGTTGTCAGCGTATCCGGCAGTGTAATTTGCTTCAGCATGGTGCAGCTGCCAAAGGCCGATTGCCCAATTTCCACCACACTGCCAAGTGTAATCTCCTGCAAGTTTTCCTGTCCCCAGAAACCGTCATCCGAAATGATTTTCAAGCTCTGCGGCAGACTTACGCTCACAAGCGTGCGAATGTAGCCTTTCTCATAATCAAAATACGCTTTAAATGCCGAGTCCCCAATCACTTCAATCCCTTCGCTGACAACAACGTGCGTCAGAATCGGACTGCGGAGGTTTTCAATCGCATAGACCGGATAGCCGTCAATCACCGCAGGCACAACCACGTCCGGCAGTGTACCCGTGTAGCCCGTGATGTAAGCTTTGTCCCCTTCAAGGCGGTAGGAGAACGACGTGCTTTCGCTGGCATAGCGCACCCCGTGCGCACTCGCCCACAGCTGCGCCGGGCTGCCATCCTGCACAACAAGGCACAGGGCATCGTTCACCGCGTCAAACGCATGGTCGCCAATCGTCTCCACCTGCGTGCCAATGGTGATACTGCGCAGATGTTGGCAATAGGCAAACGCATAGTCTGCAATGGCAGTCACGTTTTCGTCAATCACCAAATCCGCTCCTGCGCGCCGTGCCGGATAGAGCAGCAGCGTTTTACCTGTCGCGTCCATCAGGATGCCGTCACAAACCTGCAAATACACACTTTCCGCTTCCACGCGCACTTCTTGCAGGTACTTGCAGTTTGCAAAGGCGTTTTCCGCAGTACCGACCACGGGCAGCCCGTTATGCACAGCCGGAAGCACCAGCAGCACTGCGTTTTCATCGCAGCCGCTGACAAGATAGCCATCCTGCGTGGCATTGAGCGTGTAGGAAATTTCCTGATCCGCCGCGGCAAAATTCACGCCCTGTGACGTGGCTGCTTTTTCAGCGGCAGACCCCTTCCAGCCGCGGATGGTCAGATTCTCGCAGTTCGCAAAAGCATCCGCCGCGATTTCCTCCACGTCCGGCCAGAGCAGGATGTCCGTCAGCGCACTGCATCCCTCAAAAGCGGCACTTTCAATGCGCCGCACCGTGCGCGGCAAAGTCACATTGGTTAGGCTTTCATTGCCGCTGAATGCCCTTGCGCCAATTTCCACAATGCCGTCCGGCAGCTCGATTTGGGTCAGCGCAGTGCAGTGTTCAAACGTGTTCGCCGGGATTTTCGCCAACGCGGCGTCCCACTGAACTTCCCGCAGGGCGGCACAGTTCATCCATGCGCCGTTGCCCAGCGTCGTGACGCTCTTGGGCAGCTTCAGCGTCTGAATCCCAGTGCCAGAAAAAGCAGACGAACCAATCGTGTTCACATTTTCCGGCAGGACGATGCTTTCCAGCGTGCCAATGCCCGCAAACGCATACGCACCGATTCTGGTCAGGCTCTCCGGGAAGATGATTTCCGTCAGGGCCGTATTTTCAAACACATTTGCTTCTATGGTTTGCAGATACTTGCTCCATGTCACCGTTTTCAGTGACGTGCAGCCGCTGAACGCCGACGCAGAGACGGTATGGAGGCGCTCCGGCATCTGGAATTCCGTCAAGGAAACGTCATTCCGGAACGCCGCTGCACTCAGGCTCGTTACGCTGTCCGGAATATGCACGCTTTCCAGTGCCGTGCAGTTCTGGAACGCCTTTGTGCCGATGTTCGACAGCGAATCATCAAACGACAGCGATTGCACCGCCGTGCAGCCTTCAAATGCCGATTCGCCAACAGACGTCACGCCCGTGAACGCATTGGGCGAAACAAGCGACGTGCAGCCCTTGAAGAATCGGTCAGGAATCGCCGTCAGCGTACCTTCGCCGAAATTCACCGTCTTCAAGCCCGTTGCATTTTCAAACATGCCCGCCTGATAATCGCTGAAAATCGGCGAGAAAGTCAGCGTTTCCAGATAGCGCAGGTTTTTGAGTGCGCCATCATCAATCTGTGTCAGCGTTTCCGGCATGACAAAGCTTTGCTGCGGTGCGCTGGCAGCATAAGTCAGCAGCCGCGTGCCATCCGCCGTCATCAGTGCACCTTGCTGCACCTGAAAATGCGTGTTTCCCTCTGCCAGCTGGAAATCCGTCAGCGCCGTGCAGTCACGGAATGCATCCGCGCCAATCAGGTTCAGCGACTTCGACAGCGGCATCGAAGTCAGCGCAACACAGCCGTCAAAGGCTTCCGCACCAATCATCGTAATATCGCCATCAATCTGAATGGATTCCAGTCTTTCGCAGCCCTGAAATGTGCGGTCCGGAATGACTGTCACACCAGCCGGAATTTCCAATGATTTAATTTTATAACAATACTGAAATGCGCCTTCCCCGATGGATTCGAGTTTCTCAGGCAGACGAGCATCTCCCCAAGCTCTCCCCATATTCCAGCATCCAGCGAACGCGCTTTTACCGATTTTGGTCACGTTTTTGCCGATGCATTGCTCAACACTATAATCTCCTCTCCCAGCGCCATAGCCCCAGCAGTTCACAAAGGCTTCGTCCGGAATTTCTGTCAGTGAATCAGGGATTTCCAAAAAGCGCATTTGTAAACATGCCGCAAATACGCCCTCGCCCATTTTCGTCAGCTTCTGCGGCATCCGAACCGCATCAAGATAGGCGCTGCCTGCAAAGGCTTCCTTACCAAAGGTGGTTACATTGTCCGGAATGTAAAATTCCTTGCCGATGCCCGACGGCATATCAGAAAACGCGCGGTCGCCGATCGTCGTGACCGGATACCCTTCAATTTCCTGGGGAATAAGCACTTTGCGGCGCAGAAGGTCTTTATTATATCCTGTAATCGTCGCTTCCCCATTCTGAATCTCATAGGTATAGTACTCTGCCGGGTCAGCAACAAGCACATATGCGTGCATGTAAATCCAATAATCGACATTCGGTTTTTTTATGCGTAGTTCTACACGAACCATTTCATTGTTGGAAAGAGTAATGCTACCTTTTCCATCAAATTCGACATGGGTTCCCGTTGGCTCATAGGTATAGCTTTCCGAGTAGCTATCACCGTATTCGCCATCATAGTAAGTACAGCCACGACCATCCGTATAGGCAAAACACCATGACCATCCCTCTTTATCCACAATGAAGCCTTCCGGAACATCATAAGTAAAGTGAATTGTTTCCCCCGGCTGGGCAAAAATAACACGCTTCCCTTCCAAATCCACTTTCTCTTCGCGCGTTTCTGCGCAAGCAACTGTCGTTGCCAGCGCAAAAAGAAGCAAGAACAGTCCGAATGTGACCTTCCAACGTTTCATGTGCAATTCTCCTCCATCCGCTTTTTCCCTGTTGCAAACTGCCAGTTTTCCATATTTATTATACGCAGGTTTTCCCAGCTTGTCAACATGATTGGTAATCGTTTCTTGACAATTTCTTCTGAATATAGCATTAGCACCTTATTGATTTGACGGTGCATGACATAGCATTCGATTTAGTTTCTGTATTTTCCCTTAATTTTCTTGATTCTGCTATTGACTTTTTCTTGAAATTGCTGTATGCTGGAAATCGAGAAAGGGGTTGATACGCATGAAATCCAAGAAACTTTTGACGATTACGCTGACCAGTCTGCTGATCGGAAGCTGTCTGGTCCTACCCGCACTGGCGGACAGCGCGGACGCTCCAAGCGGCGGAAATGTCGCGACTTACGAAATTTCCGCAAACGTAAAACGCATTGATGAATATGCGTTTGCAAACAGCACGAGCCTTGTCAGCGTGAAAATTCCTGATTCTGTAACTGCCATCGGGGATTACGCCTTCTCGGGCTGCACGAGCCTGAAAGAGATCACGATTCCCAGCAGCGTGACAGAGATTGGCGCGCACGCATTCGATGGATGCACGGCGCTGGTAAAGTTGCAGGGGCTGGAGAATGTGACAAATCTCAGCGACTTCACGTTCTATAACTGCATTTCACTGCAAGATGTTGGGGATTTGACTTCTTTGACGAGCATTGGCGAATCTGCTTTTGCAGGCTGCAAATCACTGACGCAGCTCGGTGATATGCCCCATCTGAAAAGTATCGGCGCGTCTGCTTTTTCATACAGTATCAGTTGGGACGATGGAACAGAACAATATTGCGATTCACTGAAGCGTATTGGCGACATTTCTAATGTCGAACAAATCGGTGATTCAGCCTTTTTCAGCTGCGCGTCTTTAGCAGAAATCGGAAGTTTGCAGCATGTCACAACAATTGGGGATTGGGCTTTTGGGTATTGCACTTCACTCAAAGAAATCAGCAGCTTAGACAATATTAAAAAGATTGGAAGATGGGCTTTCTACGATTGTCAGTTGAATACGCTTGAAATCGGAGGAAATGACGTCCACATTGGGGCGGAAGCATTTTTCAGTTGCAATTCTCTTGCAAGCATCGAGGGCTTAAGCAACGTAACAAGCATCGGCAGCGGTGCTTTCGAGTCCTGCGCCATGACCACCATTAGCGGTCTAACGAACATTTCTGCCATTCCGGATAGCGCATTTGCCAGCTGTTCCAATCTGCAAAGCGTAGAAGGTTTGGAGAATGTGACGAGCATTGGCGTATACGCATTCTCCAGATGCTATGCGTTGGAAACACTTGATATCACCGATAATGTAACCACTATTGGTGCTTACGCTTTCAGAGATTGTGAATCGCTCACATCCATGGAGCATTTGAGCAATGTAACAAGTATTGGCAATAGTGCTTTTGTAGGCTGCACCTCCTTGGTTCGGGTTGGTGATATGCCCCATTTGGAAAGCATCGGCGACTCTGCCTTTGGGGTTTCCAGCCGTTGGATTCCGGACGAAGGCATGTCAAAAGACTATGCCTGTGCGTCACTGGAAAGCATCGGAGATCTCAGCAGCGTTACTTCCATCGGCGAAAATGCCTTCTATCAGTGCACTTCGCTGAAAACCGTCGGCAGTCTCAGCAGCGTTACTTTCATCGGCGCAAATGCGTTCAAGCAGTGTACTTCCCTGCAAAGCATCGGGGAACTCGGCAATATTACGCGCATCGCGTATGGTGCCTTCTACGGCTGTGAATCACTGACCAGCATTAGCGGCTTGGAAAAGCTGACCGTCTTGAATCGAGAGACATTCCGCAATTGCAAATCGCTGAAAACCGTTGGTGATTTAAGCAGTGTGACAAGCATCAGCGAGAAAGTTTTTGATGGCTGCACTGCGCTAACCACGGTTGGCGATTTACGCAGCTTGAAGGCTGTTCCTGACAAGCTGTTCTACTGTTTGAAGGATCTTCTTTCAGTCGGCGATTTAAGCAGCGCTACCAGCATTGGGAAAGATGCATTCTATGGCTGCAGCAAGCTGGCGAGTATCGGGGACATGTCCAACGTCCGCACCATCGGCGAATATGCGTTTTCTAATTGCAAAGCATTGACCAGCCTTCCTGAACTGCCCCGGCTGAATAGCATCGGCAGCAGTGCATTCGCTGACTGCACCGCTTTAACCAGCGTCGGGAATCTGACCAATGTCACAACACTCGGCACTTGTGCCTTCAATAGCTGCAAAGCGCTGAAAACCATTGGCGATTTAAGCAAAGTCACATCCATCGGATATTCCACCTTTGGCTTCTGCACCGCATTAGAGAGCGTAGGCAACATGAGCAGCGTAACTTCGATTGATTCTTACGCATTTGAAGGCTGCTCTTCGCTTGTGCGTGTCGGCAACATGAGTAATGTCGAATCCATTGATTCTAACGGTTTTGTGAATTGCAGCGCCTTGGAACACGTTGATGAACTTGACAAGATCACCAGCATCGGTCAGTATGCATTTATGGGCTGTACTGCACTGAAGAGTATCGGTTCCCTGCACAACTTGGAAACTATCGGGCAAGGTGCTTTTAGCGGCTGCAGTGCACTGGAGCATGTTGATGATTTGTACAGCTTGACGCGCTTGGAATACGATGTTTTCTCACACTGTGTATCGTTAATCAGCGTTGACTGTTCTGACAAACTAACCGCCATTGGGAGTAGTGCATTCTTTGGCTGCAAAGCGCTTGTCAGCATTGGTGATTTAAGCAATGTTACAAGCATTGAAAGTTCTGTCTTTAGGGGCTGCATCGCGCTGAAATCAATCGGCAATATGCCTAAATTGGAATCAATTGGGATGCAGTGTTTCATGGGATGCACTGCGCTGGAAACCGTCGGTGATTTAAGCAGCCTGAAAGAGATTCCCTCTGAGACGTTTGATGGCTGCACCTCTTTGGTAAGCATCGGCGATTTGAGCAACGTAACCATTATCGGATCATACGGGTTCAACCAATGCAAAAAGTTGACCTCAATTCCGAATCTGGGCAGTTTGGAAAGGGTCGATCAATTTGCCTTCTCCGGATGCGAGTCGCTTGCATTGCTGGGCAATCTTCGCAAGCTAACGAGTTTTGGCAACTCGCCTTTCGTTAACAGCCCTTTCCATAACTGTCCGAACCTTGTCCTGGAAGTCCTGCCGGACTCCGCCGCTGAGCAGTACGCAAAGAACTACAGCATGCGGTACACCTACATTACGGAGTAATTCTCACATCACTTGGTTCTTCGCGGAATCTTGGGGCAACCAACAAGATTCCGTGAAGAGCCTTTTTTGCACCATTTCGTCCACATCCACATCCATGTTGATATGTGCCGTTGGATTTCTCAGAACTAAGAGGCATACCATTTCGACTGTTGCTTCATTTTCCAAGGAAAGTTCTTTCACTTTCTGACCGCTCACTGGAACAGGGAATGCAAACACCATATTCCTGATGCAGCTGCCGTCCTTCTGCTTTTCCAGGTACAGACCAATGCCCAGCCACAAGTACGCACAAATTGATTACTGGGGCACAAGAAGCAACACAGCTCATCTGAAAGTAACTGCTTGAAAATTAGAGTGCACTGTATTATAATTTAGATGTAACATTCTAATTTGAACTATTGGGGGTGCTGCGATGCTGACAAAAGAAGAAATGCCCGCTTGCCCGGTAGCAACTACCGTAGCGCTGATTGGAAGCAAGTGGAAGTTGCTTATCATACGAAATCTGCTGGCCCGTCCGTGGCGGTTCAATGAACTGAAAAAGGACTTGGAGGGAATCAGCCAAAAGGTGCTGACAGACAGCCTGCGCTCGATGGAAGCCGATGGTATCATCACCCGCACGGTTTATCCCGAGGTGCCGCCGAGGGTGGAATATGTGCTGACCGAACTTGGCAAAAGCCTGAAACCCATTTTGGATTCCATGCGGGCGTGGGGCGAAGCATACAAGGCTAAACAGTAAAAAACCCGAAGCAGTACCTTTCCAATGCTGCTCCGGGTTTTCCTTATGTTGATGTTAAATCATTTCCAAATGCTTCAATCTCGATATGCTTTCCCCTCTTGAAGTTTGGACAATGCACATACCGTCTCCGACATATCCGTTTCGTCCCAACCAAGTCCAGTGATTTTCGAGCCGTTAAAATACACGGGGAAACGGAACTCGATGCGCTTCACGATGCGTCCGTCGCTCCGACGCTCCGGGTAAA
>ENA-OQRB01000724-OQRB01000724.1-human-gut-metagenome-genome-assembly--contig:-NODE-724-length-22364-cov-5.244162_pt1 | contig 22364 bp, 19 predicted proteins | sample MGYA00243235_ERZ505100 | MGnify/ENA primary metagenome ERZ505100 (study PRJEB26097, sample SAMN02712145) | human gut metagenome | biome: Gut microbiome | host: Homo sapiens | place: Denmark: Copenhagen...
CGAGCTGTTAAGCGAGATAGTGTACAAAGTATACGAATCGAGTAGGAGTCAGCCTGCTCGATTATCCTTTGTCTGTCTATTTGTCGTCCAGTTTTAATACACTCATAAATGCCTTCTGTGGAATTTCTACATTTCCAACCTGGCGCATACGCTTCTTTCCTTCCTTCTGCTTTTCCAGAAGCTTCTTCTTACGGCTGATATCACCGCCGTAGCACTTGGCAAGTACATCCTTACGCATGGCTCTTACTGTCTCACGGGCAATGATCTTGCTTCCGACAGCTGCCTGGATCGGAATTTCAAAAAGCTGTCTCGGAATCTCTTCTTTGAGCTTCTCACACATCTTTCTTCCTCTCTCATAAGCACTTCCCGCAAATACAATAAAGGAAAGAGCATCCACTTCTTCTTTGTTGATCAGGATGTCCAGCTTGACCAGATCAGATTTGACATAGCCGAGCATTTCATAATCAAAAGACGCATAACCGCGGGATCTGGATTTGAGCGCATCAAAGAAATCATAGATGATCTCATTCAGAGGCAGGTGGTATTTCAATACCGCTCTGGTCTCTTCGATGTATTCCATTCCCTGATATTCGCCACGTCTTTCCTGACACAGATCCATGATCGCACCGATAAATTCGGATGTCACCATAATCTCTGCTTTTACCATCGGCTCTTCCATAAAATCAATTTCTGACGGATCCGGAAGATTAGACGGATTGGTCAGGTCGATCACTTCTCCGTTGGTCTTGTGCACCTTGTAGATAACGCCCGGCGCAGTTGTCACCAGATCCAGATTGTATTCTCTTTCCAGTCTCTCCTGAATGATCTCCAGATGCAAAAGTCCAAGGAAACCACAGCGGAAACCAAATCCCAGCGCAAGAGAGGTCTCCGGTTCAAACTGAAGTGCCGCATCGTTGAGTTGCAGTTTTTCCAGTGCATCTCTCAGATCCGGGTATTTGGAGCTGTCTGCCGGATACATTCCGCAGTACACCATCGGGTTGACCTTTTTATATCCCGGAAGAGGCTCAGAACATGGATTTTCCGCACCTGTTACGGTATCACCCACACGGGTGTCCTTTACATTTTTCAGGCTGGCTGTAAAATATCCAACCATTCCTGCTGAAAGCTCATCACAAGGGATAAACTGTCCGGCACCAAAATATCCAACCTCCACAACATCAGCAGTTGCACCTGTCGCCATCATATGAATCGGCATTCCTTTCGTGATACATCCTTCTTTGATACGGCAGAATACGATAACGCCTTTATACGGATCATAGAGAGAATCGAAAATCAGTGCCTGAAGCGGTGCATCTGGATCTCCTGTCGGAGAAGGGATCTTTGTCACGATCTGTTCCAGAACCTGATCTACATTAAGCCCTGTCTTTGCCGAGATCAGTGGTGCATCCTGCGCTTCAATTCCGATCACATCTTCAATCTCTTCGATCACACGCTGCGGCTCTGCGCTTGGAAGATCGATCTTGTTGATAACCGGCATGACATCCAGATCATGGTCCAGTGCCAGATATACATTTGCCAGTGTCTGCGCTTCTACGCCCTGTGCCGCATCAACGACCAGGATCGCTCCATCACAGGCTGCAAGACTCCGTGACACTTCATAGTTAAAGTCTACGTGTCCCGGAGTATCGATCAGGTTAAAGATATATTCCTCCCCATCCTTTGCCTTATAAACCGTGCGGACTGCCTGTGATTTGATTGTGATACCACGTTCTCTTTCCAGATCCATGTTATCCAGCACCTGTGCCTGCATCTCTCTGCTGGTCAGAAGACCTGTCTGTTCGATAATACGGTCCGCCAGTGTGGATTTTCCATGGTCAATATGTGCAATAATACAAAAATTCCGAATCTTTTTCTGATCCATATGCATATTTTCAGTCTCTCCTTTTTCTTCTTATCTATATCTGATTACTTTTCCCGTTTGCTACTGTACTGCACCAGAAAGAGTTCCACCGAGAGGATATCTCCCATCTTTCCGGTTTTTACATCTTCTTCCGTCTGTACACCGGCTTCTACGATCCCACGCAGCTCTTTCCTGGTAAATGCCTTCGCCTGTGCCCGGTACTTTCCTACCAGGAATGGCATGATTCCCACCTTGGCGGCAATCTCTTTTGGCGGAACCCCAGTACGGTCCATCTCTTTTACCTCCATCAGGATACGGAACTGTCTGGTCAGCAGGTAGAGGATCCGCATCGGCGGTTCCTTCAGTGTCAGAAGATCATAATAGTAATCCAGCGCTTTTTTCTGCTCTTTTGCTGCAACCGCATCTACCATATCAAAAATATGGTTTCCGATCTGCGTAGTACAGATTTCATCAATATCTGCTGCCGTGATCTCCGTGTGGTTCATGCAGTAACAGAATAATTTTTCCAGCTCCTGCCCGAGATTCTCCATGTCATTACCAGTCTTTGCAAGCAGATAGCGCACTGCTGCCTCCGACATCTGAAGCTTCTCCTTTTTCGCCATCCCAAGGATCCAGCGGATCAGTGTCTTTTCATCCTGCCGCTTCAGTTCTACAATATGACCTTTCTCCTTGATCGCTTTGTAGAGCTTTCCTCTCTTATCCAGCTCTGATTCCACAAAGATCATATAAGTGGTCTCCGGCATGTTCTTCAGATATTCTGCCAGCTCCGGTGTCGCATTTTTCAGAAAACCGGTATTTTCCAGAACGATCAGCCTGCGCTCTGCAAAAAAAGGTAAGGTCTCGGCAAGGTCGATAATCTCTTTCGGGTTCGTGTTCTTTCCCTCAAAATAACGATAATTCATCGTGTCACCTTCCGGAACCATCGCTTTGACGAAACGGTTTTTATATAATTTTTTCAGATAAGCTTCTTCTCCGTACAGAAGATAAATCTGCTTAAACTGTCCTGTCTTTAAATCTTCATTCAAACTTTTCATGGACTTTGGATACCATATTCCCTTCCATCTGTATACATACTGACAGCACCTCTGTCTTTCGTATTATATAGGCTTACGCCCCATTTTGCAAGTCTTTCCAGTGTTTCCGCATGCGGATGTCCATAACGGTTTTCTTTTCCGGATGAACAGAATGCTGCCCGTGGTCGGATCACTTCCAGAAGCTCTTCGCCGGTCGCATTTCTTGATCCGTGGTGTCCGACTTTCAGCAGATCATAACACGCCGGAAGTTCTCCTTTTTTCCGGAGATTCTTTATTCTCTCTGCCAACAGCTCTTCTCCGGTATTTTCCAGATCTCCGGTAAAAAGCATGGTAATTTTTCCATATTGCAGGTGAAGTACCAGAGAATTTTCATTTCCATTTTCAGATGGCTCACCTTCTCCAGGCCAGAGACAACGCATCTTCAATTTTCCAGACAGAAAAATAGTATCCATCTCCATTACCCGTACCTTCGTTCCTGCCTCTTCTGCCAGATTACATAATTTAATAAGCCTTTCATCCCAATATTTCTGTTCCGGAAAAATCAGATACTGGATTTCTACTCCATACTTTCTCCGTTCCAGAAGTTCTTCCACTGCATTTAAGTGATCCACATCCCCATGCGTCACCCACACATAATCCAGCCTCTTCACGCCTCGGAATTTTAAAAATGGTTCCAACCGGTATCTTCCTGCTGCATCTACCGAACTGCTTCCGCCGTCGATCAGGTAATTTTTTCCGTTTCCGTCCCGAAAGAAAAAACAGTCGCCCTGTCCCACATCCAGCATAGTCAGCTCCATCTGCCCTCGTTTCCACTTTGGGATCCCGAGCAGGATGAGCAGGATCCCAGCTGTCACAAGCTGTCTTACCACCTGTTTCCCGGTTTGTCTTCCCTCTTTCTTTTCCTTCCTTTTTCTCCACAAATAAAATAGAAGAACCCCATAATAACAGGCAATCTGCCAGAGCCGTGGTCTTCCCGGAATCCACCTTGCCCCCGGAAGTTCCAGGAGCAGACCGCTCCCTTTTTCATAAAAAAGCAAAATCCACTCTGTTATTTTCCAAAGTGCGCTCTGCATTATATCTCCTGCCCCACACGGAATCAGCATGACTGCCATCCCTGCACTCCCGCAAAGCAGAAGCACGGATGCCATCGGAATTACCAGAAGATTCCAGGCTGGCGCATACAGGCAGGTTTCATAATAGTGCCACAATGTAACTGGCAGCAGAAAAAACCAGAGCCTCACCGACATCCGGACACTGTCTGAAAATCTGCCTTTTTTATTTCCCGAACCAATCAGATAGATACCGAGAACCGCAGCAAAAGAAAGCTGGAACCCTGCCGTAAAAAGCCGCAACGGATTTGCCAGAAGCAAACCAATTTCCGCAATCCCAAGTGCCGTCAATCCATCGTATTCCCTTCCTGTCAGCTCTGCTCCCATCCGGATCAGAAACATGGTAAACGCCCGCATTGCCGAAACACTCATTCCAGTCATCACCACATAGCTCCCAAGAAGCAGACTTCCCACTACACCGGCCTGTAAAATAGAAAATCCGGTTTTCCTAAGTCCCCGGTAAAGTCCGTTGCCCAAAAAAGAAATATGCAGACCGGATATAGCCAGCAGATGCCCGATCCCTGCCACCCGGTAAAGTTCTTTCACTTTCTCTTCTGTATAAAAAGAATCTCCCAAAAGAACCGCACACAAAATACCCCCTCGACGCTTTCCCATCTCTCTGCAGATCTCATCTGCGGTCCGGTTCCTAAACTGCCACAGCTTTTCCCGGAGGGAAGTCTTTTTCACCTGTTTTTCCAGAACCTTCCCTTTCCATAAGACTGCCTGGATATTCTGCTGCTTATAATAATTTTTCTGGTCAAAATTGCCCGGATTGGCCGCCGGATCAAAAAATCCCACATTGCCTTTAACCAGGATCCGCTGTCCGATTTCCGGACCATTTCCCTTTTCATCCAGATAAACAAGCAGCCTCTCGTCAGCGACTGCTTTTCCATTCCCCATCTCTCTGATCTGTATTTTTTTCAGATACAGGATCAGTTTTTCTTCTTTTCTGGTTTTCTGATAAACCTCTCCTTCCACCATCACTTCTTCCGACTCTTTCCAGAGCTTCTCACACCTTGACACACCGAGTCTTCCAAAAATCTTTCCTCCCCCTGTCAGATACAGTACCAGAATCAGTCCTGCCAGAAGTATTCCGGCAAAACCAAGTCTTCGCTTGATCAACCGATCAATCCTCCTTTATCATTTCCTGGTTTCTGCTCAGAGGTTCATCCAGCTTTATACTCTCCTGATATACAATACTGCTGTCTCCGTTGATTGAAATCTGTACTTCAGAGACATTTCCACCATCGATCACTGAATTTACGATGGAATAGATCACCGTCTCCGGACTGACTCCCGGAGCAATGTTCCGAAGTCCTTCATCAAAATTCAGATAGCAGATATGATCTTTGATCGACACACCCAGCAGCTTTGTTCCTTTTGGTATGGTAGCAAGCAGTCTGTTATTGGATGGTCCTCGCATCAGCTGTTCCACTACAACCCGTTCCTTCGACTCATTGCTGTTATACCGCACCGTATCCTCTTCCTTTTGCAGCTTTTCTCCAGATGAATCTGCATAATACAGCGTAAGCTTCATCTCCTGGAAAGAGTTAATAGAAGAGCCTGTGTTCTGTACAAAATCTTCTGCCTGCTGGTATCCATAAGTATTCCCTTTTTTATCCGTAAGTGGCGTTCCATCTACACAGATCATCACCAGATCCACTCCATCGATCTGCGTCAGTGAACGGACAAGCGCTGCCCTGCACAGAACCTCTCTTACCGTATCCATCTTTCCGTAAGCAGCATTATAGTACAGGATCAGCTTTTCATCCTCCAGAGTGTATCTCTCCAGTTTTACCTTTTTCGGCAATGCCGCCTGTGCCTTCACCTCGTCATCACACTTCTGCAGCGCAGACAGCATTCCTTTTACTTCTTCGTCCACCGACTTTCCTGTTCCATCGTAGTCCTTCGGAACCAACGCCGTTCCGCTCTGGTTAATCTGGTAAATCGTGTATTTTGCATCTGCTTTCTGCTCCTTTTTTCTGCATCCCACAATGCCTGTAAGAAGACACACCGCAAGAAGAATGCTTATGATCTGGTAAATTTTTTTCATTCTTCTCATCCTTCCCTCTTGATATAAGTAAGCGGGATCCGGACTGTAAATGTCGTTCCCTCTCCCGGTTCACTGTAGACCTTGATCGCACCGCGGTGCATGACAACCGCATTTCTTGCAATCGAAAGCCCAAGACCGGTTCCGCCGATCTCACGAGAATGGGATTTGTCCACACGGAAAAATCGCTCGAATATATGATCCGTATCTTCTTTCGGAATCCCGATTCCAGAATCCGCAACCTTCAGATAAAAATACTTATGATCCGCATTTAAAGACACGTGTACCCATCCGTTCTCTTTATTGTACTTGATCGCATTTTCCACCAGATTCGTGATCACAAGTGCAATCTTTACCTCATCAATCTCCGCTGTCACCGGACGAAAACTCTCAAATACCAGCTCAATATTACTTTTTGCCGCAAGTGGCTGTAATCTTTTGAGAATCCGTTCTACCAGTTCATTAACATCCTGACTCTTAATATTTAAGTTTGCACCCTTCTTATCTAGTTTTACAAGATCCAGAAGGTCATTGATGATCTTATTCTCCCGCTCGATTTCTTCGGACAAATCACCCATGAATTCCCGGTAAATCTCCGTCGGTGCATCCGGCTGCATCAGCAGTGAATCCGCCAGCACCTTCATAGAGGTCAACGGTGTCTTCAACTCATGGGATACATTTGCCACGAACTCTTCTCTCGATGCATCCAGTACTTTATAGCGGTCCCACAGCTTATTAAATGCATTGGAAATCCGTTCCGTTTCATCGTAAGCATTTTCATGGAGATAATTATCTCCATAGCCTCCTGCCATCTCCTCGATCGATTGAGACATCCTTTTCAGCGGCCTTACAAGCAGCATACCGATGATTGCTGCTAAAAAGATCCCGATAATACTGATTGCAACCGTTGCAATTCTTGCCTTTGACTGCAATGCCTCTACATTGTCACGCAGACTGTCTGTAGAAACACTGACCAGAATCATTCCTTTTACCGGCTCTTCCCCTTTTTTGACCGGGACTGCCACTTCAATGTACCGGCTCTTTCTGTCATAACTTGCCGGCTTCTCGCCGCGGAAGCATTTGACTACATCCTCGGAAATGATCGTCTTTCCCTCCTCCAGATCATAGGTATCTTCCACAATCCGGAATTCATCATCAATAACAAGCACTCTTCCATTGTAAATATTGGATAACTGTGATAGTTCTGTATCGATCACATCAGAAACTCCCGTTTTCAGATAATCAGAATTGACCAGCTGATTACTCAGAATCGTACACTGGTTTTGAATCTCTGCTGTGCGCACGGATACGGTTCTCTGATCATAGCTTTGCAGAATCGCATTCATCAGGATCACACTGGATAATATGACAAATACGCTCAGGATCACCGTTACCCGCACTTGCAGACTTTTTATGAATTTTGGTACAAAAAATTTAACCCCTGAAATAATAGCCAACTCCCCACTTTGTGTAAACGTATTTCGGATCACTTGGATTTACTTCAATCTTCTCGCGCAGTCGTCTGATATGTACATCTACCGTTCTTGCATCTCCCGGATACTCATATCCCCAGACAATATTCAAAAGACTTTCCCTGCTGTAAACCTTGTTCGGATTCATTGCAAGAAGCTCCAGAAGATCAAATTCTTTTGCGGTAAGATTCAGTTCCCTGTCCCCGGAAAAAACTCTCCGGCTTTCACAGTCGATCTTCAGATCTCCCTTTACCACAACTTTACCGCTCGCGCTCATCCCATCTTTTTTAGCGACCCTGCGCATGATTGCCTTCATTCTGGCCTTAACCTCAAGAATGTTGAACGGCTTTGTGATGTAATCATCTGCGCCATATTCCAACCCGAGGATCTTGTCCATATCCTCGCCCTTCGCAGTGAGCATGATGACCGGTACATCTGAGAAATCACGGATCTGTCTGCATACTTCAAATCCATCGTATTTTGGAAGCATGACATCCAGAAGAATCATATCATACTCTTTTCTTTTTACCATCTCAAGTGCTTCCTCACCGTCGTATGCGCAGTCAACTTCCATATCATCCTGTTCCAGGCTGAATCTCAGTCCTTTCACGATCAGCTTTTCATCATCTACTACCAATACTTTTCTGCCCATCTTGCGCACTCCTCTACTCTACCGTTATCTGCTCCCGGATTTTCTGAAAGATTCCTTCCTTGATCCCGTCCACTTTCTTCAGATCCTCTATCTTCCTGAATCCACCGTTTGTCTCTCTATAAGCAATAATTGCTTCCGCGCGGGACTCGCCAATCCCGCTTAAGCTTAAAAGTTCAGCCTTTGTCGCGGTGTTCAGGTTTATTATTCCTGTGTCTTTTCCCATCCCGGCATCTGCCATATCCGATGGTGAACCTTCTTCTTTCAAAGTCTGTTCTTCTTCTCTGGATGGCACATAAATCCTTTGTCCATCTGTCAGATGTGCTGCCTGATTCAGATAAACCTGTCCTGCTGCCTCCGTCAGACCTCCCGCTGCTTCTATGGCATGCGTGATGCGGTCTCCTTCCTGCAGTTCATATACACCGGGTGATGCCACCTCGCCACATACATACACCCAGATCGAACCTTCTTTTTCTTCACCACCCGGATCTGCTTTTGCCTTATCCGGCTTTTCTTCGGCAGCCTTTGATTCTGCCTCGTTTTTCTTATCCCCGGCATCCACTTCTGCAGCAGCCACACTGGTAAAGGTCTCTTCTTTTTCATGGCATGCTGACAGCATACAGCTGATTCCAAGGAAAATTCCACATATTTGATATAAAATCCGTCTTCTTTTCCGCATACATACTCCTTTTCCGCAGAGCATGTCCCCTCGTACTTCCAAGACATGATTATTGTAACGAATTTTTTTTCAAAAGACAACCTATTTCCACTGAAAAATTGTCGTGCCGATCAGAGCGATCCCCATACCGATCACTTTTCTCCAGGAAAATGGCTCTTTTTCCACACCAAATAATCCCACCAGTTCAATCAGATACGCCACAATAAGCTGAGACATAACGATCAGAAGTGCCGCCTTTGCAGGCCCGAGCTGCGCCATACTTTTGATCACGGTCCAGGTGATCCCTGCTCCGATCACACCGCCAAGCAGCATATATTTAGGCTGCACCTCTCCTATCGTGGCAATACTGTCCCTTCCCATGATCAGCCACATTACCAGGCAGATGGCAAATGCACTAAGCTGCACCCAGGCATTGCTCACCCACATTCCTGTCGTCTTTGTTACCTGTGTGTTAAATACCCCCTGCACACTCATCAGCGCTCCCGACAGCAGGGCAATAAAAAATCCGGTCATCTTTCATACCTCCTTTTCTTCTGAAAGTATATCCGATGACCGGCTCTTTTATTCTCTTATTTTTATCAGGCACCGACTTTATGCAAGTGCTTTTTTCAGGATCTCTGCCATCTCATCTACCTGTTCTTTACCGATAACAAGCGGTGGGATCATTCGAATCACATCTGTTCCAGCTCCGATGATCAGAAGTCCTTCTTCCAACGCTTTGGCTGTCACTTCACCCAGCGGCTTGGTGATCTGAAGTCCCTGGATCAATCCTCTTCCCTTTACTTTAACGGCTGCATCGCAGGTATCCACGATTTCCTGCAGTTTCTGTGTCAGATATGGTGCGATTTCATTGACATGATCGAGCATATGCTCTTTTTCAAAGATCTCAATAGTCTTGCTGACCGCTGCACAGCAAAGTGGGTTTCCACCATATGTAGTTCCGTGATCTCCCGGTACCAGCGAATTATCTGCAACTTCTTTTGTCATCGCAAATGCGCCGACCGGAACACCGCTTCCGATTGCTTTCGCCATTGTCATGATATCCGGTGTGATTCCCATCTGCTGCCATGCAAACCATGCACCGCTTCGTCCCATACCACACTGTACTTCATCGCAGATCATCAGGATTCCGTTCTCATCACAGATCTTACGGATTCCCTGCATAAATTCTTTTGTCGCTGCGTTGATTCCGCCTTCGCCCTGGATTGTTTCCAGAATGATCGCGCAGGTCTTATCATTTACCAGTGCTTTTACACTGTCAAGATCATTGTAGATTGCAAAATGTACACCAGGCATAACCGGTTCAAACGGCTCTCTGTATTCTTTGTGTCCGGTAAGTGCTACTGCACCCATACTTCTGCCGTGGAATGAATTCTCCATTGCAATAAATTCATAACGTCCGGTTTTTTTTGTGTACGCATATTTTCTTGCAGTTTTGATCGCACCTTCGATTGCTTCTCCACCACTGTTTGTGAAGAATACCTTGTACATACCGGTGATCTTTTTCAGATCTTCTCCTGCTTTACCGCAGGTTGTATTATAATACAGGTTTGATGTATGGATCATCTTGTCAATCTGAGCCTTTAATGCATCATTAAATTCCTTGTTGTTATATCCCAGAGAAGATACTGCATATCCTGCTGAGAAATCCAGATATTTCTTTCCTTCCGGATCATAGAGGTATGCGCCGTCTCCATGGTCCAATACAACCGGATAACGGTTATAAGTTTTTAAAATCGCGTCGTCCTCTTCCTGCATATACTGATTTGCCATAAGAATTACCTTCTTTCTTTGTCTTCCCTTTAATCTTCTTCACCGTTTCTTAAAATTGCAGTTCCAATACCCTTCTTCGTGAAAATCTCAAGAAGCAGGCAGTGCGGAATTCTTCCATCCAGAATATGGACTCTGGACACTCCGTTTTCAATCGCTCCTACACAGTTCTGCAGTTTCGGGATCATTCCTCCGGAAATTGCTCCGCTTTCGATCAGTTCATTCGCCTGATCTACAGTAAGAGCTGTGATCAGAGAAGATTTATCCTCGTAGTCTCTGTATACCCCTTCAATATCAGAGAGGAACGCAAGCTTCTCAGCATGAACCGCTTTTGCGATCGAATAAGCTGCATCATCCGCATTGATATTATAAGTGTTGTAATCATCATCGATTCCGACCGGGCATACGATCGGGAGAAAATCTTTATCCAGAAGATCCAGAAGAACCTCTGCATTGACCTTCTTGATATCTCCTACAAATCCAACGTCCTGTCCTGTCATTGAAAGCTTTTTATCAACTCTTAAAAGTCCGCCGTCTTTTCCACTGACACCGATAGCACGGACACCAAGTTCTTCGACCATACGAACCAGATTTTTATTAACCTTGTTCAGTACCATCTCTGCAATTTCCATGGTCTCTGCGTCCGTCACACGAAGTCCGTCGATGAATTTCGGCTCCATTCCGGCTTTACTTACCCATTTACTGATCTCTTTTCCACCGCCGTGAACGATGATCGGTTTGAATCCAACCAATTTCAAGAATGTAACATCCTTGATGACATTTTTCTGGAGTTCTTCGTCCAGCATTGCACTTCCACCGTATTTTACAACGATGATCTTACGGTTGAAACGCTGAATATAAGTAAGCGCCTCAATCAGAACTTCTGCTTTGTCCAGATACTGCTGCATATCCTGATCCATTTTGCTTACCTCCTAGCTTCTGTAATCTGCATTGATGTCAATATATCCGTGAGTCAGGTCACATCCCCATGCGGTTGCGCTTTCGCTTCCCATCTTCACATCAGCAACTGCTTTTACTTCTTCCTGTGAGAGGATCTCCGTTGCTTTTTCTTCACTGTAATCTACCGCTGTACCATTTTCGATGATCTGGATCTTTCCTGCCTTGCTCTCGAAGAACAGATCCACCTTTTCCGGGTCAAACTGTGCTCCGGAATATCCCATTGCACAGAGGATTCTTCCCCAGTTTGCATCATGTCCTGCAATTGCTGCCTTGGTAAGATTTGAGCATACGATTGATTTTGCAAGTGTCTTTGCAGTCTCTTTTGTATCTGCACCAACTACAGTTACTTCAAATAAAGCAGTTGCTCCTTCTCCGTCCCCTGCGATCTTCTTTGCAAGGTATTCGTTGATCTCATGCAATGCTTCCGCAAAGGTCTTATAGCTTTCACTGTCTACCGTGATCACTTCATTTTCAGCCATTCCGTTTGCAAGAAGAACTACAGAATCATTTGTAGAAGTATCTCCGTCTACGGAAATCATATTGTATGTATCATTGACATCATCACTGAGGGCTTTCTGAAGTGCCTCTTTTGTGATTGCTGCATCTGTTGTGATAAAGCTGAGCATGGTGCACATATTCGGATGGATCATACCAGATCCTTTTGCCATACCACCGATGGTAACGGTCTTTCCGGCAACCTCGATCTCTACTGCGATCTGTTTTTCACAGGTATCAGTCGTCATGATTGCTTTTGCTGCCTCAGTTCCGTTTGCCAGTGTATCATTTTTCTTTTCAGCAAGAGCCTTTACCCCTGCCACGATGCGATCAATTGGAAGCTGCTTTCCGATGACACCGGTCGATCCGATCAGTACACCGTCTGCATTAATTCCAAGAGCTTCTGCTGCCGCATCTGCTGTGTCCTTGCAGTAGCCAAATCCTTCCGCACCGGTACATGCATTGGCAATTCCGGAATTGACGATCACAGCCTGTGCTTTCGCACCGCTCTTTACAACCTGCTGATCCCATTTTACGCATGCTGCCTTTACAACGTTTGTAGTAAATGTTCCTGCACATTCACATGGAACCTGGCTGTAGATCATTGCCATGTCGGTTCTGTCCTGATATTTGATCTTTGCTGCTGTTGATGCTGCCTCAAATCCTTTTGCTGCGGTCACACCGCCTTCGATAATCTTCATCGTATATAGCCTCCTTTAGCCCTCTTCGATAAATGCTGTAATATTTTCCTCATTTAAAACAAACTCATAGTAGTTGACATCCGGTCTCTTGGTCCATCCGATCGTATTCCAGAACGTATTGCCGATATCATTCTTGGTAAATGCGATCAGTGTGATCTTGTTGATATGTTCCTCTTTCAGAGCTGACATTGCATAGGCAACCATGCTCTTTCCGATCCCATGACAGCGGTACGCCGGATCTACACATACATGATAAAAACATCCGGTTCTTCCGTCGTGTCCGCAGAGGATTCCTCCTACTACTTTTCCGTCTATTTCGGCGATCACACTGGTTGTCGGATTCCTTTTCAGGAATCGTTCCACGCCTTCTTTTGAATCATCTATGCTCCGGATTCCAAATCCTTTGATCCGCATCCAAAGTGCATGAAGCTGGTCATAATCTTCTACTGTCATCGCACGAATAATTGTTGTCATATATTTTCCATTCCTTTTCTTTTTCTGCCGTGTTCTACGGGAACATCGGAACCAGATCAAGACCTTCACTTTCCGGAAGTCCAAAGATCAGGTTCATGTTCTGTACAGCCTGTCCTGCTGCACCTTTTACCAGGTTGTCGATCGCACCCATCATAATGATACGGTTTGTTCTCGGATCGATCTTAAATCCGATATCGACATAATTGCTTCCTTCTACCCATTTTGTTTCCGGGTAAACATCTTTCTCCAGAACGCGGACAAATTTTTCATTTGCATAATATTTATCGTAAACTGCTTTTACTTCTTCCCAGGTAACATCCTTTGTAAGCTTCGCGTACTCTGTTGCCAGGATTCCTCTGTTCATCGGAACCAGATGCGGTGTAAAGTTGATCACAACCTCTTTGCCGCTCGCATATCCAAGCTGTTCCTCGATCTCCGGTGTATGTCTGTGTGTTGCCACACCGTATGCTTTCATATTCTCATTGACTTCACAGTACAGGTTCGGAACCTTTGCACCTCTTCCTGCTCCGGATGTTCCGGACTTGGCATCAATGATCAGCGTATCCATATCGATCAGTCCTTCTTTTGCCAGCGGATAAGCAGTCAGGATGGAGCATGTTGTATAGCATCCAGGATTGGCGATCAGTCTTGCGCCTTTTATATCTTCTCTGTTCACTTCACACAGTCCGTAAACTGCTTCTTCGATAAACTGCGGGCTCTTGTGCTCAATACCGTACCATTTTTCGTAAGTCTTGACATCTTTGATACGGAAATCTGCGCTCAGGTCGATGATCTTAACCTTTGATAAGATTTCTTCATTAACTAATGATGCGCACAGTCCCTGTGGAGTTGCTGTGAAAATCACATCTACCTGATCTGCAAGTTGTTCCATATTATCATCTAAACATACCGCATCTACGATCTGAAACATATTGCGGTATACATCTGCATATTTCTTATCGATATAGCTTCTTGAGCCAAACCATTTAATTTCTACGTCTTTATGTCCTGTTAAAATGCGAACCAGTTCTCCTCCGGCGTAACCGGTAGAACCGATGATTCCTGCTTTAATCATGTAAACCATCCTTTCGTAAATGCCGTATTTGTGTATAGATAGGCATAATCATAAATACTATAAACCCATTAATCCCTATTGTAAAGGGGTTCGCGGGAATTGGGGGAATGTTTTTTTGATTGGTGCGGGGACGCTCCTGCGCGAAATATGTTTGCACGCAACCGCGCTTGCGCTTGCCATGCATGCCTAAAGAAATATCCAGTGGATATTTCTTCGGCGCGTCTCAAACGCAGCGGTACTAGGCTCGGCTTTGCTTACGCTCGCCTTGCCAAGTGCCGGCGTTTTCGAGGGGTTGCTTAGCAAAGATATTTCGCGCAGGAGCTGTGCACTGACGAATGGGAACATTTTCCGATTAGTTTAGTATACATGGTTTTATTTGGGAAAGCAAGTGGTTTTTTTGATTTTTATGCATATTTCTGTGTATTTTTATGTATAATTTCTTATTTTTATGCATTTATATTTATTTTTATGCATTGTTATGCATTTTTATTATTGTAAGATGCATTAGGTCTGTATTCTTTTTATTGACTATTTTAGGAAAATTCAATTACTATTAAGGAAGTGATTGTAAAGGAGTTGTTATTTTATGGAACGGGATCTTACTTCGGGGAGTGTTTTTCGGAATGTGATTTATTTTTCGCTGCCTTATTTTTTATCTTATTTTTTGCAGACGCTTTATGGGATGGCGGATCTTTTTATTGTTGGGCAGTTTGATGGGGTTGCCAGTACAACAGCGGTTTCGATTGGGAGCCAGGTGATGCATATGTTGACGGTGATGATCGTGGGGCTTGCGATGGGGGCTACGGTTTCAATCGGGCAGTCTATTGGAGCGGGCGATAAGAAAAGGGCTTCTGTGTTTGTGGGAAATACAGTGACTTTGTTTATGGGGATTTCTCTGGTGCTGGCGGTTTTGCTTCTGTTTTTTGTAAAGCCAATTGTTTCGGTGATGTCTACGCCTGCGGAGGCTGTTTCCGGGACAGCAGCTTATCTGACGATCTGTTTTCTCGGGATTCCTTTTATTACGGCGTATAATGTGATCAGTTCGATTTTCCGCGGACTGGGGGATTCTAAAAGTCCGATGTATTTCATCGCAGTTGCATGTGCGGTGAATATTATACTGGATTATCTGTTTATCGGATTTTTCCATCTGGGAGCTTCCGGTGCTGCGCTTGGCACAACACTTTCCCAAGCGTGCAGTGTTCTGTTTGCACTGATTGCCATTAAACGTAAGCAGACCGGACTTTCTCTTTCCGGAGACTGTTTCCGCCCACAGAAAAAAACGCTTGGCAAAATTCTGAATATTGGGATTCCGGTAGCGCTTCAGGACGGATTTATTCAGATTGCTTTCATTGTTATTACGATCATTGCCAACCGGCGCGGACTGAACGCAGCCGCTGCTGTCGGCATTGTGGAAAAAATCATCAGCTTTCTGTTTCTGGTTCCGTCTTCCATGCTTTCGACTGTTTCTGCACTCGCAGCTCAGAATATCGGTGCCGGAAAGTATGACCGTGCAAAGCAGACGCTTCGCTATGCCATGATGATCGCCATTGGATTTGGTCTGGTCGTCTCTATATTGATCCAGTTTATCGCAGCTCCGGTTGTCGGACTTTTCACTGCAGACGCAGCCGTTATTCTTCTCGGCGCGCAGTACATTCGCGGATATATCTGGGATTGTATTTTTGCCGGCGTTCATTTCAGTTTCAGCGGATACTTCTGTGCATGCGGAAAATCTGGAATTTCATTTTTACATAACCTGATCGCTATTTTGTGCGTGCGTATTCCGGGTGTTTATCTGACTTCAAAAATTTTCCCGCATACACTGTTTCCGATGGGACTCGCAACCGCTACCGGCTCCTTATTGTCTGTGATCATCTGCATCATTGCTTACCGATGGTTATGTGAAAAATCCGGAAAATAGAATACAGGATCGGACTCTTACGGATTTCTCCAAATCATCAAAAATGGTGACTCACTACGAGCCACCATTTTTGATGATCACTTATCTGATATGCGCTTCTTCATGTGCAAGCAGCCATTCTTTCTTTTCAAGTCCACCGGCATATCCGGTCAGGCTTCCGTCGCTTCCGATGACCCGGTGACAGGGAATAATCACAGAGATCGGATTATGTCCGACCGCACCTCCGACTGCCTGCGGCGAGATACTTTTCGCGCCCCGTTTTACTGCAAGGATCTTTGCGATCTTTCCATAAGTAATGGTACATCCATATGGGATTTTTGCGATAATCTTCCATACTTCTTTTCGGAAATCACTTCCTGCAGGTGCAAGAGGAAGTTCTTCCGGATCCGGATCCTGCCCTGCAAAATACCGATCCAGCCAGTACTCTGCCTGATCCAGTACCGGCAAGTCTTTCTTCTCCTCAAAATCTTCTATAATCTTGTCCATATAGTATTTCTGTCCTTCAAACCATGCACCGACAAGTACATCCTCCCGTGCTCCAAGCGTAATTTTCCCGATCGGCGAATCATAGTAGCTTACATACAGCATTTTTCATTCTTCCCCTTTTTCATCCGTCCTGATACCCATGTTTTTGAGGATTGCGAGAGTGCAAAGCACGTAGCAATCTGGTATCAAAGGGGTCAAAATACCTTTGGACCCCAACATCTTAAAAATAAAAACAAAATTCCTTAACTTTTGTACCATTCAAATTATAAAATGGAGATTTTTTCCTGTCAATCTTCTTATCCGCGAATTTGTCCATTTCCAAAAATCACATACTTTTTCGTGGTAAGGGCTTCCTGCCCCATCGGTCCGCGGGCATGAAGCTTCTGGGTACTGATTCCGATTTCCGCCCCGAATCCAAATTCGTTTCCGTCAGTAAATCTGGTTGACGCATTGACATACACTGCCGCCGCATCTACCCTCTCCTGAAAATACAGTGCATTTGCATAATCCTTCGTGATAATCGTCTCGGAATGCCCGGTGTTCCATTTGTTGATGTGCCGGACGGCATCACAGATAGCTGGAACAATTTTTACAGAAATAATCGCATCCAGATATTCCTGTCCCCAGTCGCTTTCCTGTGCCCAAGCGATCCGCTCATCAATCTGCCTTGCCGCTTCGTCTCCCCGGATCTCTACCCCTTTTGCCGAAAGCCGGTCACAGATCACCGGAAGCGCCTCCTCTGCAATTTTCTCATGAATCACTAAGGATTCACATGCATTGCATACACCAAGCCTCTGCGTCTTTGCATTCTCGATAATCTCCGCTGCCATCTGGACATCAGCAAATTCATCCACATAAATATGGCAGTTCCCCGTCCCAGTCTCAATCACCGGAACCGTACTGTTCTCCACCACAGATGCAATCAGTGAAGCACCTCCTCTTGGGATCAGTACATCCAGATAGTCCTTCATCCGCATCATTTCCATAGCCGACTCCCGGCTGGTATCTTCAACCAGAATCAGCGCATCCGGTTCCATTCCCTTTTTCGCAAGTGCCCCACGGATTACCTCTGCTATAGCCCTGCAGGAATTTGCTGCTGCACTTCCTCCTTTTAAAACGGCGACATTTCCGGTCTTAAAGCAGAGTCCAAAGGCATCTGCAGTCACATTCGGACGGGCTTCATAAATGATTCCGACAACACCAAGCGGAACTCGTTTTTCTCCGATCTGCAGTCCGTTTGGCCTTGTTTTCATGGAAATGATCTCTCCCAAAATATCCGGAAGTGCTGCAATCTCCCTAAGTCCTTCTGCCATTTTCCGGATTCTGTTTTCATTTAGAAGAAGCCGGTCGATCAGTGGCTCTGTCATCTTATTTTTTCTTGCAAGCATAATATCCTTTTGGTTTTCTTCTATTATATATGCCTGTTGTGCCACCAGCGCATCTGCCGCCAGGATGAGCCCTTCCTGTCTTTGAATTACATTTAAAAATGCGACCGTTTCTTTTGCACTGACTGCACGCTTTCCAAGCTTTTCCATATAGATTTTTTTCTCTGCTCTCTGTTCCATTTCATTCACCTCTACTTTCCCACAGCCATCCGATACTGTATATTTCTTTTCAGTCTCCGCTCCATCCTGTACGCATCTCTTTCCGGTCCAAGCTCATTTTCCCCGTCATAGCGGTGATTCTTTGCAAGAAACAGCGTACCGACTTTCTTTCCTGCCATAATATCATTAATTGCATAAATATTATCGCCATTTGCGATCACCATATCTGCTCCCGCTTCTGTTGCAATCTTGGCTGCCTCGATCTTTGTCGCCATGCCACCGGTTCCGACTGCGCTTCCGGCTCCTTTTCCCATCTTCTCCAGTTCTTCATCAATCCGGTTCACGGTATGCACAAATCTTGCTGCCGGATTGGTTCTTGGATCATCCGTATAAAGTCCCTCGATATCTGACATCATGATCAAAAGATCCGCCCCCACCAACGCCGCCACATCCGCAGACATAGTATCATTATCGCCAAAATTTCCATAGCTGTCCTCATCCACGGAAATAGCATCATTTGCATTGACGATTGGAACCACATTCATTGCCAGAAGTTCTTCAAATGTTTCTCTCGCATGGATACGGCATGTCTTGCTGTAGACAGATTCTTTCGTCAGCAGCACTTGTGCGGTGAGCTGACTGTATTCCGCAAAAAATTTCTCATAGATCATCATCAGGCGCCCCTGCCCTACTGCTGCACATGCCTGTTTGACAGAACCAGCCGGCTTCTCACTGATTCCAAGGACATTTTTTCCGATACCGACTGCACCGGAAGATACTACGATTATCTCTTTTCCGCGGTTTCTGAGATTGATCAGTACACGGACAAATTTCTCCAGTTTTTCCAGATTGATGTTACCGGTTTTTGCATAGGTGACAGTGGAGGTTCCCACTTTGATGACGATTCGTTTCTTTTCCTTTAGGGTGGCTCTTAATTCCATTTCGTTTTTCCTCTTTTCAATTCATATTCTTAGTAGGTATAAATAAAAGAAGCAGAAAAAGAGTATGCGGCGATACCTTTTTCTGCTTCTTTTTTCACTACCGAATCATAATACTTCAATGACTGAACAAAACCTATCACTTTTTCATTCCATCCGAAATGAACATTTTGAGCTGTATATATTGGATACACGCATTCCCTGATCTGCAATATTGAATTTTCTGTTCTGTGCCCTTGAAGGACACGGTCGATGCGGGAATGTAGGAATGAAAAATACACTGCCTTCTGCCGGCAATGTCAGAACGAAATCAAATATGTTATTCTTATTCATTTTATGCATATCACTCATCTCGCCGGTCCCTTTCTTCCTTTAGCGTGTTACCTTGTTACTTTTTGTTATATTTTACGGATTTTTGTGCAAATGTCAAGTATTTTCCTGATTTATCTTTATATTTTCTGTTTAATCTTCTTCTATCCTTCTTTTTTCTTATTACTCTCTTTCCTTTTTTATACATAATTATGCATATTTTATGTATATTTTTACTTTTATTTGCATAAAAATAACATTTTTAAAAGTTTTTTCATTTTATTATTGCATAAATATAAAAAATGGTGTATAGTGGGTTGTGAATTGAATACAAAAGAAAATTTTTAGGAGGTTTATATACAATGAAAGAAAAAGTAGTTCTTGCATATTCTGGTGGTCTTGATACTACCACACTGATCCCTTGGTTAAAGGAGACATTTGATTATGAAGTAATCTGCTGCTGTATCGACTGCGGACAGGGCGAAGAGCTGGATGGTCTTGATGAAAGAGCAAAACTCGCAGGTGCTTCTAAATTATACATCGAAGATATCACTGATGATTTCTGTGACAACTATATTATGCCATGTGTACAGGCAAATGCTGTTTACGAAAATGCATACCTTCTCGGAACTTCTATGGCTCGTCCGGCAATCTCCAAGAGACTTGTTGAAGTAGCAAGAAAAGAAGGTGCTACTGCTATCTGCCACGGTGCTACCGGAAAAGGAAATGACCAGATCCGTTTCGAGCTTTCTATCATGGCTCTTGCCCCGGATCTTAAGATCATCGCTCCTTGGAGAATGACAGATCTGTGGACACTTCAGTCACGTGACGATGAGATCGCTTACTGTAAAGCTCACGGAATCGATCTTCCGTTTGACGCAAGCCACAGCTATAGCCGTGACCGTAACTTATGGCACATCAGCCACGAAGGACTGGAACTTGAAGATCCATCCTGCGAACCAAATTACGCTGATCTTCTTGTTCTTGGAAATACACCGGAAAATGCACCGGATGAAGATGAATATGTAACTATGACATTTGAAGAAGGTGTTCCGAAGACAATCAACGGCGAAGCCATGAAGGTTTCTGATATCATCCGCAAACTCAACGAACTTGGCGGCAAACATGGTATCGGTATCGTTGATATCGTTGAAAACCGTGTTGTTGGTATGAAATCCCGTGGTGTTTATGAAACTCCTGGTGGAACTATCCTGATGGAAGCTCAGAAACAGCTGGAAGAACTGGTTCTTGACCGTGCTACTATGGATTTGAAGAAAGACCTTGGAAACCGTCTGGCTCAGGTTGTATACGAAGGAAAATGGTTTACACCAGTCCGTGAAGCAATTACCGCTTTCGTAACATCTACCCAGAAATATGTAACAGGCGAAGTAAAATTCAAGCTTTACAAAGGTAACATCATCAAAGCCGGAACAACTTCTCCATACTCACTTTACAGTGAATCACTTGCAAGCTTTACAACTGGTGACCTCTATGACCACAATGACGCGTCTGGATTTATCACATTATTCGGACTTCCATTAAAAGTTCGTGCAATGAGACTTGCAGAAGTTGAAAAAAACAATAAATAGGACAATCATATGTAGAGGGAAGTCATATAGGCTTCCCTTTTTCGTTGCCTGACATATGTCATCAAGGTTTCATGAACATTGACCCGTTTTTGCGGGTTCATACTTCCTACCTTTTTCCACATAAAATGTATGGTTCATATACATGCATATCCATCCTTCTTTCGTTTTTCCCCAGATTGATACACTTAGATATTTTACTTCTGTAATTAAAATACGCTCGTATGCCGGAAGTAGTTGTTTCCGTTTTGGAAAATTAAGTCCGGCTCCTGTTCTTACACTAAGCCTGCATAAAGTCTGATACGTTCCCGGCAGTACAACCGGCAAATCCATGTTCTTCACACTCCCACTGAAATATTCACAAATTTTTTGTCGAAAAATATCGAATTTTATTGTTTTTACACATTTTTATTATTTTTAGTGTATTCTATTAGTATGTTATTCATAAGAACTGAGGGAGGTGTGTATGAACGCATCATTAAGCCTTTTACGCAAAATAGGAATGGATTCTCGTTATACCGGATATCCGTATTTTGCATATGGCATATCGCTTACTATAAACGACAGCAATTTTTCACGCAACATTACCAAAGGACTCTACAAAGAAATTGGAGCCCAATACGGAGTGTCCAATTCTTGTGTGGAAGCAGCAATTCGTACCTTAGTCAGAAATTATTGGAATAAGCATAGCGATTCACTCTTATTTCCACTTCTCGGGTATTCTCTCTATGACCGTCCTACTGCAAGTGAACTGATTTCTATTCTAGCAGATTTCCTCCGCGAACATCCGGACTATTGCAACTAATTCATATCAGATCAAATAAGACCACTTTCCTAGCCGAAAAGTGGTCTTTGTCATTTCTATCTATTATTTTCTATCAAATTCCGGATTGAATGCATAGAAGTTCTTGCTATCAAGATGTTCCTGAACAATTCTAAGACTTTCCCCGAATCTTTGGTAATGGACAATTTCTCTTTCTCTTAAGAAACGAATCGGGTCACAAATTTCCGGATCTTTGATAAGCCGGAGAATATTATCATAAGTAGTGCGCGCTTTCTGCTCTGCTGCCATATCTTCATGTAAATCTGTAATCGGATCTCCTTTAGACTGGAAATAAGTTGCTGTCCACGGTGTTCCACTGGCTGCCTGAGGCCAAAGTGCAAGTGTATGGTCTACATAATATTTATCAAAACCAGAAGCTTTAATTTCCTCTGGAGATAAATCCTTGGTGA
>ENA-OQRB01000728-OQRB01000728.1-human-gut-metagenome-genome-assembly--contig:-NODE-728-length-22271-cov-12.813513_pt1 | contig 22271 bp, 14 predicted proteins | sample MGYA00243235_ERZ505100 | MGnify/ENA primary metagenome ERZ505100 (study PRJEB26097, sample SAMN02712145) | human gut metagenome | biome: Gut microbiome | host: Homo sapiens | place: Denmark...
ATCATCGTTTCCTTATTAATATTCCATTTTTTAACCGGAAAACAGAGCAGCAGGGGTTAGAAGAAGTAATAGCAGATTTTACTACTCTGTTATTGCTGGAGATTAACTGCGAAGAAAATCCGACTTTTGCGGAATTGTTGGACAGGATTCAGAGGCAGCTTCATGAGGATATGAAGTATACGGCATATTCCGGCGTACAAGTCCAGAGAGACCTTGCACAGATGTATGGGGACGCGTCGGCGGTGGCGCCGGTTGTTTTTGCCTGCAATCTGGGAACGCCGTTGGTAAATGATACCTTCCGGAAAGAATTGGGGCAGTTTTCTTATATGATCTCCCAGACGCCGCAGGTGTGGAATGATTTTCAGAGTTATGAAGATGAAAATGGTGTACAGCTTACATGGGACAGCGTGGATGAGTTATTCCCGGAGAATATGATTCCGGATATGTTGGAGAGTTTTGAGATTCTTCTGCATGAATTAGGAAAGAAAGACTGGAATCAGAGATTTGATGTGTTTCCGGAAAGACAAAAACAATTTGTTGAGGAACAGAAGAAAATAAGAAGAGTGTATAAACCTGATTGTATTCATTCGGATTTTTTTAATATTGCAAATACTGTATCAGCGAAAGTGGCAATAATTGATACTGGAGAAGATATAACACTTTCTTATGGTGAATTGTCAGAAAAAGCTTTATCTGTTGCGGCTTTTTTAATAGATAAAAATATTAAGGATCAACCAATTGCAATATCGACTGGAAGGGGCTGGCGTCAAGCTGTAGCGGCCCTTGGAATATTAACTTCTTGTAATTTATATGTTCCGGTCACGACATCTCAACCAGAAGAAAGAAGAAAACTTATACATGAAAAAACAGGAATACAGTATGTCATTACTGATAAGAGGCATTATGCTACCTTAACTTGGCCGAAAAATACTATTGTATGGTTAATAGAGGATATTCTACTTAAAGAAAAAACAGAAGATCTTCCGAAAGTTACACCAGAAGATGCGGCTTATATTATTATGACGTCAGGAACAACAGGGATTCCTAAAGGTGCAGAGATACGGCATAAAGGAGCGTGGAATACAATAAAAGATGTTAATAGGCGCATCAAGATTACCGGAAATGATGTATTACTCGGCGTATCGGCTCTCGACTTTGATTTATCTGTATATGATTTATTTGGCATACTTGGAACAGGCGGAACTTTGGTTATGATTCCAGAAGAGAAAAGTAGGGATGCTGAGTATTGGCTGCAACTTGTAATTAGATATCAGGTAACAATATGGAATTCGGTACCAATTTTGTTGGATATGCTATTAATATGTGCGGAAGAAAAAAAAGTGAAATTGCCATTAAAAACAGCATTATTATCAGGTGATTGGATAGGGATGGATCTGCCACAACGCTTGGCGGGTTCTACTTCAGACTGCAAATTTATTGCTATGGGTGGTGCGACAGAAGCAAGTATTTGGTCAAATTATATTGAAGTAAAGTTACCACTTCCTTCAAATTGGCAATCAATTCCATATGGACGTCCACTTTCAGGGCAATCATACAGAGTTATGGATTTTAGGAGAAGAGATGTTCCATTCTGGGTAGAAGGAGAACTTTGGATAGGCGGTGATGGAGTAGGTACTTATAGAGGTGATGAGGAATTAGTACGTCAAAAATTTGTGGAAGATTCTGGAACGGTATGGTATAGGACTGGAGATAAAGGTAGATTTTGGGAGGATGGAACGATTGAATTTCTGGGAAGAGAAGATTTTCAAGTGAAAATACGTGGACATAGGATAGAATTGGGAGAAATAGAAACGAGCATAAAATCTATAGATGGCATAGATGAATCAATTGTAATAAGTAATAAGGGGAAATTAATAGCCTTTTTTTATTCGAAGGGAAGTGAAATTAATGATCAAAAAAGATTTTTAATTGATAATGAAGAATATATAACGGACGAACTGGAAAAAGTGCTAGATGATTTAGGGATAATTATAATTGTTGATATTTTAATCTATGAAAAGTGTTTTATTGAAAATGGGTTGTATTACACATATAACGATTTGTGCAAAATATGTAAAATTGATACTCATTATAAAAAATTGTTTGGGATATGGTTAAATATGTTAGTAAAAACAGGAAGTATTCGCTTTATTGAACAAAAATATTACTGCCCGGGTAATCTGATTGATATCCGAGATAGCATTGTAAAATATATACAAGATCTATCTGATAGCAACATTATTTTAAAGCAAATATACGAACTTGTAATTAATAGTGAAGATGTTATTAGAAAGATTATCCAAGGGTGCTTAGAAGGTACTTACACTCTAGAACCTAATAAATATGATCTTAGACCTGATAAATTGAATGAATTGTTTGAACAGGGTCAAGATTACATTGCGGGAATAAAAAACATAATAAAACAGATGAGTGAGGAGAATAATAGAAAAATTAATATTTTAGAGATTGGAGGTTATAGCAAATCTATCGTTAATAATGTGAGTTTTGAATTAGTCTCATATATAGAGAAATATACTTATCTGTCTCCCAAAAATAGTGAAATGGGTAAAGTAGATAATGTTGCTTTTGAGATAGAATATATTGATTTAGATATTAATAATGAATTGTTTTCTTATAGATGTGGGAAGAGCAAATACGACATAGTTGTAGCATATCAATCAATTCATTGTGCAAATAATATTGATGAAGCTTTTAAGGTAATTAGAAAAGTTTTAAAAAGCGGAGGGCTTCTAATAAGTGTTGAACCTACGAGGAACAGTTGCTTTTTCAACGTAGTAATAGGTCTTTTAGAAAATAATTTTAATAATTACACAGATGAACGATCAGAGAATGAAGAATTATTGTTTGATAAACAAAAATGGAGGGAATCTGCAATAAAAGCTGGACTGCAGGAAATAGCTACCAAGAATTATGGAACAATGGATAAAAAGGTTATGTTTATATGGGAAAATAAGAAAGAACTAGAGGAAATGTTTGAAAGTGAAATAAAAAAAATATTGAAGAAAAAATTGCCTAATTACATGATTCCAGAGTTTTTTGTAGAAATGGATGTATTGCCGCTATCTAAGAATGGAAAATTAGATCGGAAAAAAGTTTTTTCGTATTTAAAAGAATGCAAATTTGGAAGAAAAGATGGGACAACGGCTACAACATATATTGAGATTGAAATAGTCAATATATTAAAAGATATATTGAAGCAAAATGAAGTTTTTATGGAAGACAACTTTTTTCAACTCGGAGGTGACTCTTTGCGTGCTATAAAATTTAAAAATAGTATACAGAAAAGATTTAATTCTAATATTTCGATAGCACAGATATTTGATAGTGCAAATATACAAGAAATGGTATCAAAGGTCGAACAGAGTATGCTGCAAAATGTAGAAGAGTCGATAGTCGTGGGAGATATATGATGAAAAGATTAAAAGTTATTGTGGTTGGGGCAAAATTTGGAGAAGTATATTTGCAAGTATTATTAAGGCGAAAAGATTTAGTTGATGTTGTCGGAATTTTAGGGAAAGGTGGACAACATTCTTTAGAATGTTCTACCAAATATAATATTCCACTGTATACATCAGTTTCTGAACTTCCCTCTGGTATTGATTTGGCCTGTGTAATTGTACGAGCTGGTGTAATGGGAGGGGAAGGTATCCAGTTATCAAAGGAACTTTTACAAAAAGGAATAAGCGTTTTGCATGAGCAACCTATTCATTATAAAGAATTAAAAGAGTGTTATGTTATTGCAAAAAAGCAAAAATGCTTTATGGGAGTTAGTAATTTATATAGATATATTGATGCTACACAATCTTTTATTGATTTGGTAAACCATTTGAAAAAAGAAGAGTATGTCGAATACATAAATGTAGAATGCGGTCATCAGATTCTATATTCGGTATTGAGCATATTGTTTGATTTAACGGATTATGCTCGGCCATTTGTTATTGAACAAGTAATTACTGACATTGGTCCATTTGATATTCTGTATTGTAGGATTAATGATATTCCGTGTATTTTAAAAATTCATAATGAAGTTAATTCTGATGATCCGGATAATTTCTTTTATTTATTTTATAAAATGCAGGTAGGATTTAAAAGTGGAGAACTACAGTTAGAAGATCCAGCAGGGCCAATTTTATGGTATTCACGTTTTGTCATACCACCTGATTTTAATTATGAAGAAAAAAATTGCAAGGAATTTGATAAAAGTAATGTTGTTATAATTAGCGAAGGAAGTAAATATTACGATATTTTTTGGAACAAATGGGGGGAGGCTATAATAAAACAAGTAGTTATAGCTGGTGATTATATTATCTATGATAAAGCGTACAATTCTAACATACAAAAGCAATTATATCAATCAAAGCAATGGCATGAAGTAATGAAAAATATTGGTTATCCAAGGGAAAAAAGTGTATGCTCTTATGAGGAAAATACCATTGATAGAATACAAGAATTTATTTATAAAAAAAATATACAAAAGTGTGATTTTGCATCTATATTTTCTAATCTAAACAGAAAAAAAATACTTGAAATCAAGCATAAGCTTGATAAGGCATGCCTATATTCTATGTTATTTACCTTGAAAAGTGAAGAAAAAGTTTTTGTGGGAGATATATTGGAAGTTAAGAAACCATATATCTCAGAGAGGGGAAAGAAAGACTTTTCATATGTTATAGATCGTTGGATAAAAGCATTGATAGATAACCACATGATAGGGCAAGAAAACAATTGTGCAATAAGTAGAATAGAATTATGTGCTTTAGATGTAGAAGAGGCGTGGAAAGAAGCAAAGAGAACTTGGATTGGAACTTTATCAGATTCTGTTGTGATTGACTACTATTACAGAAATGCGAAACATTTAGAGGAATTGCTTGCAGATAATCTTAATGCGACATATTTGCTCTTTACAGAGGGAAAGATGGATGTTGCGGAAGATTTTTATACAAACACCCTTATAGCAAGATATTTAAACCATATTATTAGTGACAAGATTTTCCATTTCTACAATCCTGGTATGACAATTTTAGAAATTGGAGCAGGAACAGGAGCTAGCACTGAGCTAATCTTGAAAAAAGTTGGGGTAGATGTGAAGTACATTTTTACTGATCTTTCGTCATATTTTTTAAATGCGGCACAAGATAAATTCTCAGTTTTTCCCAATGTGGAATATCAAATACTAGATATTGATCAAGATTTTTCTGGACAAGGAATAGATCAAGATTCTGTGGACATTGTGGTAGCATCAGGGATGTTAAATAATGCATTAGATACAGAATTCACTATTAGTAATATATGGAAAGTATTAAAAAAAGGAGGAATTATTTTTATCGCTGAACCGGTAGAGGAACTTTTGGAACTTCAGATTTCACAAGTTTTTATGATGACAAAGCCTGTTGATATGAGATATCTAAATAATCAAACTTTTTTTAATGAGAAACAATGGATAGATATTTTAGAAAAGAGTAATTTTGAAATAGTTGATATCGTTCCTGATGATAGTGATATGTTAAGTGTTCTACAGCAAAAATTAATTATAGGGAGGAAATAACATGTTAAAGTTAAGTCATATTTCGTGTAGGGTTGATAATTTATATGAAGTTGCGAAACAAGTGGAGGAAATGGGTTTCACAATTGAATGGGGTGGTTTACCTGGTAAGGAGAATAATTTTTTTATTTGGTTTGGAGAGGAAGCCTTCTTAGAAGTGTTTTGTATAAAGCGAAAATTTGCACCATTAGTTGTTGCTATGCAGCTTGTGTATGGCACTGTACCAGCAAAAAAATGGTGGCGTTGGTTTAGTGCTAAAAATATGTGGTGTGATTTTGCCTTAGAAGACGATAACGACAATATGACAAAAATAGTGAGGAAAAATAAGAAAACTATTGTTGATATCGAGAGCATAAAGAAGTATGTAAAAGATATGGGTATTAACGTAGCTCCAAAAACATTACACTGGAAAAGAAAAAATTGCAAAGGCAAATATGCTAATTATAGTTATTTTATTCCTCGAAATGTCAAACTGCCGTTTATAGTTTCAAGATATGAACCTAGGCAAAAATCCTTAGAAACAGTGCATCAAAATGGTGCAAAAAAGATAGCTTATATAAAAATCGAGGTGGGAAAACAGGAATATAAAGAACTGTTTAAACTTGTAAAAGATGACGATAGAATTCAATTGATTAAAGGTAGAGATACACATATTTGTGAGATTGGAATAGAGGGACTTTCTAATAGTATTAAAATTTGCAATGTTCTCATAAAGGCAGTAGAGGTGTAAGAATGGAAAGCATATCAAAAAAGATAGTAGATTTAGAGAAGAAAAATATCATCTTAAAAACAGATGGTCTTAAATTATCATATGAAGCTCCAAAGGATAAAATAAATAAAGAAATTCTTGATTTTTTGAAGGAAAATAAATCGGAGATTATAAAGCTTTTATTGAATGATACTACAGAAAAGTGGAATTCTATGGGGATCTATGAAAGTAAATCCTTCCCATTAACAGATACTCAAGCTGCATATTTGATGGGACGAGAAGAGTGCTTTTCGTATGGCAACGTAGGATGCCATATATATTTTGAAATAGAATATAGTTGTTTAGATTTTAATCAAGTTCAGAATGTCTGGAATGAATTACTTGAAAGACATGAAATGCTGCGTATGGAAATAACTGCGGATAAAAAGCAGATTATTTCTGAAATAGTTCCAAAGAATATTGTGACATTTTGGGATACAACAAATGAAACTGAGGATCAGATTCTGAGCATGGTCAGAGAAAAATTTGGAAATAAGCAATATAATATTTATAAAGCACCATTATTTGATGTCGGCGTCATAAGCAGAGAAAAAAAGAATGATATTTTATTTTTATCCGTAGAGATGATGGTAGCAGACTGGACAAGTATATGGCTTTTGGTAAAGGAATTTGAGGATATCTATTTTGGAAAGAAAACTTTGCCTATTTTAAATAGTTCATTTAGAAGATATGTAGATTTCTTGCTGGCTGAAAAGGAAAGTGTAGCATTTTATCGTGATTTAGAGTTTTGGAAGAGTAAAATTGAAAGGATACCAGAAGCCCCCTGTTTGCCGACCGTAGAGCAGGCTTATGACTCCAATAGATTCAAGCATTTTAGTCATTCTCTGAATAGGGATTCATGGGAAAAAGTTGTTGCATATTCAAAAAAATATGGAATTACACCAACAGTAGCTGTTTTACAAGTTTATGTACAGATCATCAGAATGTGGAGTAGTAATAAGGATTTTTCATTGAACTTAACAATGATGAACAGAAACAATCTGCATTCTGACTTAGAGAATATTGTGGGGGATTTTACAGAACTGTGTGTGTTGGAGTGCTTCAATTTGGAAACTGATACTTTTGTAGAAAGTGCAAGGATACTACAAAAACAATTATTTGATAATTTGGATCATAAAGCATTTTCCGGAATAAAAGTATTAAGAGAACTAAATAAAGAAAAAGGGATTGACAAGGCACTGATGCCATATGTATTTACAAGTGCGGTAGGATTAGTTGGAAAAACATTGGAAAGTAACTTTGTGGGGCGAATGAATGAGTTTGGAGTTAGTCAAACACCTCAAGTATTCATAGACTGTCAAGTAATGGATGATTTAGAGGGATTAAGGATATTTTGGGATGTAAGAGAAGGGATTTTTCCGGATGGTTTGGTAGAAGATATGTTTTTCCTTTTTGGAAAACAGATCGATAAGATGGAGAAGGAGTGTTTTTGGACACAGGAAGATATAGTGGAATTACCAGAATGGCAAAAGCAAGTGCGAAATAGTGTAAATAATACCGCGGTAAAAAGAGAACTATATCGTATTGAAGAAGGTATCATATATTCATGTAGAAACAATCCTAATAAAATAGCGTTAGTAGATAAGGAACGATCTTTTACCTATCAAGAGACCCTTGAATATGCAATGGTTATAAAAAGCGAATTAGAAAAAAAGAACTGTAAGGTTGGAGACTATGTAGGAATAATGGTAAATAAGTCTGCGTTCCAAGTAATAGCAGCGATAGGAATTCTTTGTACAGGCGCAATTTTTGTACCCATTTCAAGTGATTTGCCTAGTGAGCGAAAACGGAAAATTATACAAAATTCAAATATCCACATAATTGTGCTAGATATTCCTTTAACTGAAAGTATAGAAGTACAAGATGTTGTTTATGTTGATGAATTATTCAGGGATCAAAAAATAATAGAATCAGCGAAATTGCTAGAAAACACACAAAGTGCTTATGTAATATATACATCAGGGTCTACAGGTGAACCCAAAGGTGTAGAAATTAGTCATGAATCAGTTATGAATACCATTCTTGATATGAATGAACGGTTATCTATAACGGAAAATGATGTTTTTATTGCTATATCAAAAATGAATTTTGATTTATCGATTTATGATATGTTTGGTTGCTTAATTGCGGGTGCAACATTAGTTATTCCTGATGATGATACAGTAAATCCTGAAAGGTGGGCTGAATTAATAAATCATTATGGGGTGACAATTTGGAATAGTGTTCCTGCACTGATGCAAATATTGTTTGTGAATGAAGAAGCTAAGGGATGTAAAAGAATAAGTTCCTTGAGAAATATTTTACTATCCGGTGATTGGATACCCATTGATTTACCTGCTCGAATTTACGAATTTTTACCGGATACAAGAATAATAAGTTTAGGTGGTGCTACTGAAGCATCCATTTGGTCTGTCTATCATGAATGTAATATAAATGAACAATATAAGAAGAGTATTCCATATGGAAAACCTTTATCAAATCAAACACTTTATATTTGGGATGAAAATATGAGGGATTGTCCTATCGGTGTCAAAGGTGATTTGTTTATAGGAGGCATAGGATTAGCCAAGGGATATATGAATAGCTCTGATTTAACTGCTCAAAAATTTATTGTTAAAGGAGGAGAACGATTTTATAGAACAGGAGATAAGGGGCGATATCTATTAGGTGGAGAAATTGAATTCTTGGGCCGAGAAGATATGCAGGTTAAAATAAATGGCTATAGGATAGAACTAGGTGAAATAGAATCAATATTATGCAATTATGAACCGATTTATCAAGCGGTTGTGTCAGTAATCAAGAATAAACTGTTGGTTGCAGCGGTTGTGTTTCATAATGGAAGTAATGCTTCTGAAGCGGATATATTGATATATTTAAAAATGCATTTACCTCAATATATGATACCAAAAAAAATAGTAGTTTGGGATTCATTTCCATTGACGTTTAATGGAAAGATAGATAGAAAAAGAATAGATGAGAACTATAGTATTGAAGAAATGCAAAAGCACATGGAGGGAATGAGTGTTGATAATAATTCGGCAAATGAATTACTTTTGATGTGGAGGGAAGCACTGCATAATTCTGAAATTCAACTACAAGATAATTTGTATGATTATGGAGTTGATTCATTGATAATGGCACAAATGGCAAGTAAGATAAGAAATAATTATACGAAAAATGAAATACCTTTTGATGTGTTACTTCGCCAATTATTAAACCATCCTGATGTTCTATCCCTTTATCAGTATATTGAAAATTATAGTATGCCAGATAAAAAATTGGTTCAAAATATAAAGAATGATGGAATCGGAACAATTAATATTTTTCATGAGAATAAAAATGATACTTTGCAGGTATTATTGCATGCAGGATTTGGAACAATGAATTGTTTCCGATACTTGATAGAATATATGAGACTAGATAATAAAGGAACGATTGCCGGAATAGCGATAAAGAATAGCAAACGGTATTGCGAAATGAATCCAGATAATTTGATTGAAATTCTAGCCGATGAATATGTGAATTTAATTATTGGATTAAACAAGAAAAAAATACAAATTATTGGATATTGTATAAGTGGACTTATTGCAGTAGAAATAGCTAGAAGATTAATGGAAAGGGGGTTAGAAATATTTGACCTTGTTTTAATCGACAGTCACCCGATTCAATATCAGTTAGAAGATGAATTGTTAATGGAAATCACGTTTTTACCAAGTTTGGGTATTGAAATATCACAACTGGGTTTGGGAGAAATAAGCAATGAGGAATTATATAAAGCAGTTCTATATTTATATAATGAATTTAAAAAAGAAATCCCATCGAGATCCATACAGTACTTACCTGATGAATATATAAATCTGAAAAAAATACTGCTTAAATTAGATTGTATGGAAAAACGACAAAGATTTGAATTATATTCGAAAATGGCTTTAGAAAAAGCAGAAAACCAGTTCCCTGTAGATATGTGTATTGATTTATTTGCGGCGTATAAACAAAGTTTTAAGGCGGCTCAGTTTGTGCCTGAAGTTTATGCAGGAAATATACGTTTTTTATTAGCAGAGGAATCAACTAGTTTTATTCCAGATAATGACGAAGAAACTTTGGCATTTTGGAAAAATACTTGTTTGGACGATATGAGCGTAGAAATGATAAAGGGTAATCACATAACCTGCACGGAAAATAAGGAAAACGCATGTACTCTTTGTAAGAAGATATCAAAATGTTTTCAAGATTAATAATTAAGGGAGATGAAAATGGAGTTGTTGAGTTTATTGAATGAGCTGAAGCAGATGAAATGGATTGATTTGTCACATGAATTTGGTGAAAACACACCAAGATGGCCAGGTTTTGAGTCATTGAGGAAAGAGATTAAATTGGAATTTGGTGAATATCCAGTAAGAGCATATCAATATTCGTTTCCAGGGCAATATGGAACACATGTAGATGTACCAGGTCATGCTGATGTAAATGGACGCACCTTGGAAAAAATTGATATTAAGGAATGTGTATTGCCATTATGCGTAATTAATTGTAGTGATAAGGTTAAAATGAATAGTGATTATGCATTATCGCTAGATGATATTCATGATTATGAAAAGATTTATGGAAAAATTCCAAAGGGAGCTTTTGTTGCGATGAGGAGCGATTGGGGAAAAAGGTGGCCTAGTCAGGAAAAGTTTCAAAATATGGATGAATACGGAGAACAGCATTATCCTGGCTGGAGTTTAGAGGCTGTAAAATATTTAATTGAAAAAAGAGATGTTACTGCAATTGGACATGAAACATTTGATACAGATCCACCATTTTGCAAAGAACAGCGTTATTTCCAAGCGGAATGTTATGTCTTGAAACAAGACAGATATCAAATTGAGATGCTTACAAATCTGGATAAAATTCCGGAAAGAGGAGCTATTATATTCTGTATTTTTGTAAAGCAGACAAATGGAACGGGGTTCCCTGTTAGATGTTTTGCAATTTGCCCAAACAAATAATATATAATTTATGAGATTATAAAGAAAGGAATAGAATGCTCATGAAAAAAGCAGGTTTAATAGGAGGCATGAGCTGGGAAAGTACGGTGCCGTATTATAAAATAATAAATGAGGTAATCGGGCAACAATTAGGCGGATTATACTCTGCAGATTGTATTTTACATAGTATAAATTTCTATGAGATTGAATCAACAATATCAAAAGGAAATTGGGACAAATCGAATGAGTTATTAGCAAATGCAGCGGAAAGCCTTGAAAATGCAGGTGCAGATTTTATCGGTATATGTTCTAATACGATGCATAAATGTCTTCCGGCTATAAAAAAGAAGGTAAACTTACCTATTGTTCACATTGTTGACGCTACAGTGGAGGAGATGAAAAGAGAGGGAATGTCTGAAGGGCTGCTGTTAGGAACAAGATTTACAATGGAAGAATCGTTTAATAAGGAGCGATTTTATAAAAATGGAGTAAATATTATTATCCCTAGTTTAGAGGAGCGACAATTGGTACATGATATCATTTTTGCAGAATTATGTAGGGGTATTATAACCAATAATTCTAAAGAACAATACAAAAAAATAATATATAAGTACTGTAAAGGAAAAGAAACTGGTGTAATACTTGGGTGTACAGAAATAGGATTGCTAATTCAACAAAATTTCATGGATGTTCCGATTTTTGATACAACTCAAATTCATGCAAAAAAAATTGCGATGTATATGATTGAATAGTTTGTGTGAACAATGGTCGTTTGCACCAGTCGAAAATATGCTTATAATATAGGGGAATAGTATATTCCGGATAAGTTTCCATCATCTGTTCGATAATATGGAAATCACTTTTGAGATTCACGTTTATGCATATTGAATCATAATTTCTATGAGAATATTGATAAAGACTGCTATATGTCGTAGTTGCGGCAAGGTCTTGATTAATATTCTTATAGAAAAAGCAATTTCCGAGTAACGAAACTTCGATTTCTATATTGGGGTGCTGATTTTGGGCTGCAAGAATATTCAATCAACTTTCGTTTTTGAAATAGCATTGAAGTGGTATCTACGATGTTTTGATGTGAAATGGATTCTGCGGTATATTGTTTCTGAACTTCCGAAAAAATCTCCCCTAAACAAATTTTAGGGCTAGTGAGGAATAAAAAATATTGATCGTTATGATCTGTATGGAACAACTGTCAGGAACCTGTTATACGAAGGGGATGCGAAAAAAAGAAATATCCACATTTACTACAGTGATGGAAAAGCATATGGTGAAAAACAGGAGATCAAGCAGAAGATACGCCGGCTGAAAAAATATCTAGACGGATGTGTTGGGAAAGAATGTGTAGCATTTGGGCCAGAGATCATGAAGTATTTTTACCTGAATTTTGAAAAGGATAGGAAGACGCTGAAGCTTGCAGAAGAGAACGCTTCAGCAGTAGAAAAGGAACTGTCTCCGGCAGGATATTTTGCCATTGTTTCATCAGAAAATATGACGCACGGGAAGCAATTGAGTTATATAAAAGCAGAGATGCATCAGAAAAACTGTTCCGCAGTGACAAATCTTATCTTGGAAATAAAAGCATGCGAGTATATAGTGATGAAGCATTGTCATTAAAGGTATTTATCCAGTTTATTGCCCTGATTCTGCGAAGCAGGATCTATTAGCATTAAAAGAAAAAAGCGAAAAAATGTTGAAAAGACCGAACTAACTAACAGTTCCAGCAGCATTAAAAGAACTGGAAAAGATAGTAATGATACGTCAGCTTGACGGCGTTTATCGTCTGGAGCATGCTGTCACCGCAACCCAGAAAACCATACTGGATGCCTTTGGTTTAAACGAAGGTAATGTACGGCATTAAGCGAAAGAAATCGAAAAATCCTACAGAGCAAGTAAGAAAAACAAAGGATAAAAAAGATATGGCAAGAATGAGAAGAAGCAGCGAACAGACCCTGGAATACAAGATTGAACAGGCAGAAGCAAAGGTTGCAAAAACGAAAGAAGCACATGAAAAAGCGGTTGATGAATTAAAAAAACTGTACGATATAAGAATGGCATATCAGAGAGATGAACTGTTAAAAGCGATGAAAAACAGCAGCCGTTCTTATGGAGAGATCCTGGCATTTATTACCTCAGGAGAGACATCAGAGGATGAGTAAAACAGGACTGAATAAGTCTATAAATAGGCACGACAGGTGAATTTAGCCTGGTTGTTTGGGGGAAATCCTACATTTAGGGGATTTATTTTCGGAAGTTCACATTGTTGATAAATTGACTTCGATAGATAAATAATATATACTTACGATTAGATACCACTAACTTTTGACTGTGAAAATGATGGAGTGCTTAATATTATGTATGAAAAAATCGAAGAAAATTATGGACTTTTTGATTCGGGTGTAGTTGTTCTTGAAAAGACTCAAAATGTGACGAAATATCAAATTGACTGCAATACACCGGATGGTACAATGGATTGTTACCATCTTTTTCAGGGCATTGATTTGGCTTATACGACTTTTTATGCTAATTCCTGCTTTCAACGAAAAAATTCACTTCCTCATATAATTGAAATTGCATATTGTAGATCGGGGCGATACGAATGTGAATATAAGCGAGGATTTATGACATATTTAGGTGAGAATGACCTTGCTGTGAGCATCATAAACTCACAAAGAAATGAGCCTATATTTCCTACGGGAATTTATGAAGGGGTGGCCCTTATTATCAATACCGACATCATAGGGGAATGTTTTCATGCTCCGGTTATTGGGATTGAGATTGATTTCGCTGGACTTATTCAGAAATTTTGTTACGAACAATGCTGTGTAGTAATGAAAACGCCCCCTGAATTATTACATGTATTTGAAGAAATTTGTGATTGTACCTATAGAGGTAATCTTGGTTATTTGCGTTTGAAAGCACTGGAGATATTCTTTTTGTTGTCTAATTTATCAACGCAGGATAATATTGAAACCTCTGCATACTATTCTGGCGAGACAATTGCAAAAGTAAAGGCGTTGAAATCGGCTTTGATGGAACAGTTGGATAGAAAAATTTCTTTGCCAGAACTTGCCGAGCAATACGGATTAAGTCTTACTATGTTGAAAGATTGTTTTAAGGCTGTTTATGGAAAACCGGTGCATGCCTTTAGACGAGAATACAAAATGCAGGTCGCAACAAAACTTTTAACGACAACAGATATGTCCATTACAGAGCTTGCTGGGGAATTTGGCTATGAGAATCCAAACAAATTCTCGACTGCGTTCAAAGAAGTGATAGGTGTTTCTCCGAGAGCGTATCGGGCAAAAAACAAATAAATGGCTTTTTGGATAGAATTTGGCTGTTTGGGAAGGAAAAAAACGAGATTATGTTGTATTCTAATTGCGGTTAGTGAGGACTGACCGCACTATTTTTTAGGAGGAAATTTGTCATGGGAAACAAATTAAAAATGAAAGACATTATTACTTTGGCCATATTTAATGTGGCAATCCTTGTTGTTATGGTTGTAGTTAAGATGGTTATTATGATGGTTGCGACACCGGCATTTAACTATCTGGCATATGTTGGAGTCATGGCACTCTTTTGCGCTCCTTTGTATGTTGTTATGTCAAACAAAGTAGCAAAAACAGGAACTCTCTTTGTAACCGCATTATTTTCTGGTCTTATGATGTTGCTTTTTGGTTCTGGTTGGTTTCTGATTGTTGAACTAATTGTTGGTGTGATTTGTGAGTTGCTTATGTTGGGCGAGAATACATATAAGAATCCGATTAGAAATGGAATTGGTTATATTGTGTACTGGGTTCTGTATGCTGTTGGTAGTGCAATTCCGCTTTATCTGTTCAAAGATCAATATCTTGCAAGTCTAGCCGATTCTTATACGGAAGAAGGACTTGAAACGCTTGTATATTATGGTTCGCCCGCTATGGTTGCGCTCATTAGTGTTATAACGATAGTATTTGCCATTGTTGGTTATTTGATTGGCTGCTATTTCTTGAAAAAGCATATTAAAAAGGCAAAACTGGTGTAATCAATGGAAAAACTGGACATTAGAACACACTTAATTGTTTTAATCAGTGCTACTCTGTTTTGGTTTGTATTTCAAAGCAACGCGGAAATACATGGTCTAGTGGTTCTATGCGCCTTGTATATGTGTGTAGCAGGATATTGGGAGAAAGCTCCAGGCTTTATTATGACATATATTATTATGTTGTTGTTAGCTTATTTGACGGCTCCTATTATGGGGATTATGTATGTTGTTATTTGCACATTTGCACGTGCTATACCGCTGACGATGGTGGCTGCACCGATTCTGTATGCAAATCCGAGCCGCATGATGTATAGTTTTCAGCGAATACATGTTCCTAAGAATGTATTGGTAATGTTGTGTATATTGATTCGTTTTTTTCCAGTTATAGAAAAAGAAATGTTATCTATCAGGAACGGAATACGTGCAAGGGGTATTTTCCCTACTTGGTGGAGTATCCTAAAGAATCCTATTATGGCATATGAATGTTTTTTCGTTCCCTTGACGGTTCGATGCTTGAAATTATCTACTGAACTTGGGGCATCTGCGGAGCTGCGGGGATTGGATTCATCTAATCCCCGTTCCTGCATATACAATATTGGTTTTACTTACAAGGACATTTTGGCAATTTTGGGATTTGTGTTAGGTTGCATTGGTGTTATGTTGGGGGTGAGAACTTGGTTGAGTTAGAAAGCGTTTCCTTTCATTATGGACGGGAAGATGCGGGAATGCTCCTGACCGGGGTAGAAGATATTTCTTTTAAAATTGAAAAGGGTCAGTGCGCTGTCCTGTGCGGACGTTCTGGAGCTGGAAAAAGTACTATTCTCCACCTGATTAGCGGGTTAGTTCCTGGATTTTACGAAGGGCAGTTAAAAGGCCGTGTTATAGTAAATAATGGTTTTCCCAGCAGTTTCACACCGGAAGAAAGGGTTGCAACACTGGGAGTAGTCTTTCAAGACCCTCGAAGCCAGTTTTTTATGGGAAAGGTACTTGATGAAATTGCATTTTCTGCTGAAAACATTGGGTTGTCTCCCGAACGAATATTACCGCAGGTTATGGAGTGCGCGAAGAGACTTGAAATAGAGTCCCTGTTGGAGAAAAAAGTCAATGAATTATCCAGTGGGCAGAAGCAACGTGTGGCGATTGCTGCCGCCACTGTATTCGCTCCGCCTGTATTGATATTGGATGAGCCAATTTCTAATTTGGATCGGGGCGGAATTAAAATCTTGCTTGAAATTTTGGGAGAGATAAAGCAGAATGGTACAACCATTATTATCAGTGAACATCGTCTGCATCAGTTTTTATCTATTGCGGATGTATATTTGCATATTGATGCCGGCAGATTGGTAAATAAATGGACAAAAGCCCAGTTTGAACGGCTTACTTGTAGTGATTTGATTGAGTGGGGCATCCGACATCCGGATTTGGCTGAATATGTACAAAGACCGCATCGACAGATTTTATCTGCTGATAAAGATTTGACTGTGGAGGGAATTTCTTTTCGGTATAAAAAAGCTGTGTGGGGAATTGAAGACTTGTCTTGCTGCTTTCCTGCCGGGACTGTTACTGCCATTCTTGGCAGAAATGGAATAGGGAAAACTACGTTTTGCAAAATTTTGTGTGGACTGTTAAAACAAAAGGTCGGAACAATAAAAAGAGAAAATCAGGTATTATCTTGCGCAGAGCGTCGTGCATCCAGTTATCTTGTTATGCAGGACGCGGATTATCAGATTTATGCGGATAGTGTCGGGAATGAGCTGGTATTAGGTAAAAAGGTAACAGAGGATTTGAGAAATCGTGCCTATGATGCGTTGGATGCCTTTCATCTGACCGCATTAAAGGATCGGCATCCAGCGTCTTTGTCTGGTGGCGAAAAACAGAGAGTAACAATAGCTGCCGCATATTGCTCGGATGCCGATATAATTATCTTAGATGAACCTACAAGTGGAATGGATGGAGAAGGTGTACTAAGTCTCTCAAAATGGGTAACATTCCTTGCCCAGAAAGGAAAAACCATTATCATTATAACTCATGATGATTTACTGTGTGATATGGCTTGTGACAACAGATTCTACATGGGAGGTAAGGAAAATGAATAAATCAGAAATTGCAAAACAGTTATTAGGTTTTATGCGTGCGCATAAAAATCAGTTTGTGCTGTCAATTCTGCTTGCTATTTTGGGCGTTGCTTCTGGTATGATTCCGTATTTTGCAATTGCCAGAATTATGCTTTATCTGCTGGAAGGTATAAGGGAGATGTCTATTTATGCCTTTTGGTGCATGATGGTGTTGCTCGGATTTTCTTTGAAAATTATTTTTGCGAATCTTTCAACTGCTGTATCACATACGGCAACATTTTATACATTGAAAGAGATTCGAATGCAGATTATAGATAAGCTGTCACGGGTTCCGATGGGCTATATCTTGGATCAATCATCGGGTAGTTTTAAAGACACGATTGTGGATAGGGTGGAAAGTATGGAGCCGATTCTTGCGCATTTAGTTCCTGAAATGACATCTAATTTGTTTGTGCCAGTATGTATGCTTGTTTATCTTTTTGTTCTAGACTGGCGTATGGCTCTTTTATCACTAGTTACGTTGCCCATAGGATTTTTCTGTTATATGGGAATGGCAAAAAATTATGAGGAACGGTTTTCTGGGCTTATAAAACGGGTTAAGAAAATGAATACAACAGTCGTTGAGTATGTGAATGGGATTGAGGTAATAAAAGCATTTAATCAATCTGCAAATTCTTATGAAAGATACTCTGATTCTGTGAAAGATAACGCCGATTATGCGGTTGGCTGGATGAAGGACACACAGCTTTTTATGTCGATGAGCAATACCATCTGGCCAAGTGTGTGGATTGCTATTTTACCGGTCGGAGGAATCCTTTACAAAGCAGGAATCCTTTCTGCTCCTGTTTTTTTAACCGTGATGATTTTATCACTTGGAATTGTTGGGCCAATTTTAGCGGCAATCAAATTTACGGATAGTGTAGCGCAGCTAGGAACGATAATAGGCGCTGTATGTAGTTTGCTGTCGGCTCCCGAAATGAAGCGCCCTTCTATACAGACCGACATACAGGATTTAACGATAAAATTTCAGGATGTTTCTTTTTCCTATGATGAAAATGTGGAAGAGCCTGTTTTGAGTCATGTTAATCTTATATTTCGCCCTAACACTATGACTGCGATTGTGGGACCGTCAGGTTCCGGAAAATCCACCATTACGAAACTTATTACTGGTTTTTGGGAAGTGACATCAGGCAAAATCACGTTGGGTGGCAAGGACATTCGGCAAATGCCGCTTTCACAACTCACATCGTATGTATCTTATGTTTCACAGGATAATTACTTATTTGATGTGAGTGTGCGTGAAAATATCCGAATGGGTCGTCTTACGGCAACAGATGATGAAGTAGAGGAAGCAGCCAAAAAATGCGGTTGTCACGATTTTATTGTAGAGCTGGAGCATGGCTATGAAACAGTTGTTGGCAGTGCAGGAGGACATTTGTCAGGCGGAGAACGGCAACGAGTAGCGATTGCGCGGGCAATGCTCAAGAATGCACCGATTGTAATTTTTGACGAAGCGACCGCTTACCTTGACCCTGAAAATGAGAGTTTAGTGCAGGATGCAATTTCAAATTTGGTTCGAGGGAAAATGTTGATTATGGTTGCACATCGTCTTTACACTGTAACAGGGGCAGACCAGCTTGTTGTGGTAAATGACGGTCGGATAGAAGCGACTGGAACACATGAGGAGTTGCTTGAGGTTTGCCCACTATATAAACAAATGTGGATGGCTCATATTGGTAGCCGTGATGAAGGAGGTGCAGACAGATGCTTACCGCATTGAGAAAAATATATGACTTTGCAGGAAATTGGCAGGGAGTATTAAAGAAATCTGTTGCTTTCAGTCTGTTGCACTCCATTTTTGATATGTTTCAGATTGCTGCGCTTTTTTTGATTTTAATTGGTTTAACGGAAGGAATGACATTGCAAATAATAGTATTTACGTTAATACTTCTGATTATCGGCATATTGGGGAAAATTTATTGCAGTTATATTTCTGATTTTTCGCAAACGAAGGTTGGTTATTATATGTGTGCGGAAAAGCGGATTCATGTGGGTGATCGCATGAAATATATGCCGATGGGGTATTTTAACGATCATAGTCTTGGAAAGCTGACTTCGGCTGTTACTACAACAATTGGAGATGTGGAAAATAACGCACCGTCTGTTTTAATTACAGTTGTTCACGGATTTGTTCATGTAGTTGTTATTACTATCGTGATGTTTTTCTTTGACTGGCGCATAGGTTCTTTATGTTGCTTGGGAATTCTTCTGTTTTTGGTATGCAATTCAATGATGCAGAAAAAATCACAGAAAATATCGCTGGAAAGGCAACGTGCACAGGAAGATTTGGTTGGTGCTACATTAGAGTACATACAAGGAATGAATATTGTAAAATCATTTAATCTTGGTGGTAACTCCAATCAAAAAATGAAACAGGCCATAGAAGAAAGCAGGGTTCGTAATACAAAACTGGAAACTGTTTTTATTCCTTATGGTGCTGCACAACAGTTTGTGTTAAGATTAATAAGTGTATCTATTATGTTCTGTTCTATTTTGTTTTATTTGCAAGGCAGTATGACACTTGTGTATTGCCTATTGATGTGTGTGGCTTCATTTTTGATTTTTAGTGAATTAGAAAAAGCGGGCGGTAAATCATTTGCGCTTCGTCTCATTGAAAGCTCGATTGATAAAATAAATGAGATTGATGAAACGCCGATTATGGATTTATCGGGACAAAATATAACGCCTCCAAATATGGATATTGAATTAAAGGATGTTAGCTTCTCATATGGTGAACATCAAATTTTCCGATGTATTAATCTTTCCGTTCCAAGCAGAACAACGCTAGCAATAGTCGGACCATCAGGAAGTGGAAAAACAACATTGTGTAGTTTAATTGCACGATTTTGGGATGTACAGTCTGGAAGTATTACTTTAGGCGGTACGGATATACGAGATTATACGTTAGATAAATTGCTTTCTAATTTCAGCATTGTCTTTCAGAATGTTTATTTATTTGCTGATACGATTGAAAATAATATCCGTTTTGGAAAGCCGGATGCCAGTCACGATGAGGTTGTCCGGGTTGCTAAGAAAGCTTGTTGCCATGATTTTATCATGGCACTGCCCCAAGGTTATGATACTGTGATTGGTGAAAGTGGTGCAACTCTTTCTGGTGGTGAAAAACAGCGTATTTCCATTGCCAGAGCGATTTTGAAAGACGCACCTATCGTTATTTTGGATGAGGCAACTTCCAGTGTTGATCCTGAAAATGAATCCGATTTACAGGCAGCCATTGAAAGTTTGACAGAAAGTAAAACGGTTATTACGATTGCCCATCGCTTGAAAACAGTCAAAAATGCGGATCAGATTGTAGTAATTGCAGATGGAAAAATTACACAGCGTGGAACGCACGAACAATTGAAAATGCAATCTGGTATTTATGCGGATTTTATCAATATTCGTCATAAAACAACGGGCTGGAAATTGGTTCAGTAAAGGAGGCGATTATGAAACTTCATGTATCCGGAGAAGATTATTTGGAAGCTATACTTGTATTACAAAAGAAAAGTGGTATGGTGCGTTCTATTGACCTTGCCCGGCACATGGGATTTAGCAAACCCAGTATCAGTCACGCAGTAGGCGTATTAAAGAAAGAAGGATTGCGAAACAAAAGAAGCAGCAGAGGCGAGCAAAACAGAAAAAAGAAACAAGAGATAATCTGGCTAAAGAAGAAATCTTGAAAGATGACAGATTTTTCTTTATTGCCGGTTATACCTCCTGAGGTGCACCGTATGGTGTCACCTGGGAGGAAATGGGGCTGAAACCTTGGGATGATGTGGAAGAGAATAATTGGGTTGTCAGTGCAATTTCATTTATCTCTTGTGACAGAAACAGATTCCCGTTTTGCCTGAAGTAAGTCAGAACTGATCTCAGGAGCATCGAGCAGTGCAGTGAAATTTTGCTGAATGATCTCTAGGGTTTTCTGCTTTTTCTGCAATTCCTGTTTTTCCCGGACAGTAGCATCCTGTTCAGATTCAAGATTTTCAATCCGCTTCTGGATTTTATTAGAGCTTGGGATTTTGGTGACACCGAGATCCTGAAGCTCTTTTTTTAGTGAATCGTGGAGCTGGTATTCTGTCTGATGCTTGGTCCGGTATGCTTTTGGATTTTTAGAAAATTTGCAATCTTCAATCACTTTACGGCAGAGACGGTAAGAATCACAGTGTTTCTGGATGACTTTCTGTGTAGTCAGTTCATTGCTGATTTCCACTATCTTCTGATCGGCAGCTTTAACAGAAGCTTCAATGTCAGAAACATGCTGCTGGAAATCTTCATAATTCAGCAGATTATTTTCAGAAAGATAGTTGAAGGTACGAGCCGCTTCTTTCAGGTTATTGAGTTTTGCCCATCGTTCAAATCCTTCACGATTGCCTGTTGTTACATAGGTGGAAATATTGATATACAGGCGAGCTTCTCTGGACAGATGCCTTGGAGTTTTTACTTTGTTACGATTTTTAGCCAGACGGATGCGGACATTTTCTTCTGAATAATAGTTTCCAAGAGATTTTATATAAGTAAAGTTTTTCTGCTCCGGTGCACGGAAGGATAAATGTTTTCCCTGTCGAACTTCATATCCTGCTAACTGCATCTTTTGTAGGAATTCCTCATAGTTGATGGAAGTCCAGATTGCTTTATCAACTGCGACACGCAGTTTGGCTTTCCAGCTGGTGCCACGATGGTATTCCATGTTCTCTTTATAGCTTTTACCTTTTTCTCCGGTTGGCATACTGGTGACAAGTCCATTTTCATGGCAGATACGATTACTGATCCGGCAGATTTTATGGTAGCT
>ENA-OQRB01000744-OQRB01000744.1-human-gut-metagenome-genome-assembly--contig:-NODE-744-length-21921-cov-5.747096_pt1 | contig 21921 bp, 10 predicted proteins | sample MGYA00243235_ERZ505100 | MGnify/ENA primary metagenome ERZ505100 (study PRJEB26097, sample SAMN02712145) | human gut metagenome | biome: Gut microbiome | host: Homo sapiens | place: Denmark: Copenhagen...
TAATTCCATTTCTTTCTTCCTGCAATTTTTTTTACACTCCATTCTGAAACAAAAACTATATTTGTTTTTTATATAATAGATTATAAGGTTAAAGACGCGTAAAATCAACAAAAATGACATAAAAAATATAAAAATATGCAGATTTTTTGGAATGGCGGCAGGTTCTCCTATTGCATGGATATAAATTTGTGGGTTCTTTATATGATTGTTCTGGCTTGGTAATATGATGCAGCGAGCTTATGCTCGCTTGCACCAGACGCGGACTGGGTTTCAGACTCCCGCGTACGCGTCCATTGAAGCGAAGCGTAATCTGGTAACGAGCCGGCAACGGCGAGTTATCAATTACATTCAGACCGACGGGCAAACAAGTTTGACAGCGGTTTCCCGTCCGTCGATGATGCCAGAATTTTTCTTCTAACGGTTAGAAAAAAGCCGTCCTGTTTCCGATAAAATTCAGCATACTGTAATAAATAAAAAAAATAAGGAGAGAAATCAATGGCAAAATTACTGAATGACGAACGTGAAACCCATATCAATATGGTTCACGGCTCAAACAAAATGAAGATTTATACAACTGAATATAATATCATGAAAAAATTGGACAGGTATGTTGAGAATAACGAAAACTGGAAGATTGTTGAAGTTGGAATGGTACACGGCGAAGTCGTGTCAAAAACATATGAAGCACCAAAAGACCTGCTCCTCATCAGGGAAAAGAAACGAGTACTGACTGAACAGCAGCGGGCAGACGCAGCAGCAAGACTTAAAGCATATCATGCTGCAAAGCATGCAGATGATGACGAAATGGATGTGATTGATTTCGGGGCAGATGACAGTGACCCGGATGAAGATAGCGAAGAAGAGACAAAAGAAGATGAAAATGAAGCTGTCTCATCTTCTGCCGATACTTCTGCGAATACTGCAAATGCCGGTGCGGCAAATAATGAAGCTCCAAGACTTGAACCAGAAAAGTTACAGCCTGAGTATGTAACAGTCAAAAGTGTTATTGATGAGATGGACAAAAACAGATGATGCAGCGAGCTTACGCTCGCTTGCACCAAGTGGCTTTTGCCACTGACAAACGAGTCCGCTAGGGCAAGTGCCGTACACCGCAAGGGCTGACAAACGACGACGAAGTCGGAGTGTATAGCACGACATGCGCGCGAAGCAGACGAAAATCTGCGATGCTGAGCGGACGGGATTCCCGACTCCCATGTTTATACACCTCACTCAGCCTCATGGCTTCGCTTGTCAGCCTCTGCGAGACTTGGTAACGAGCCGGCAACGGCGAATTATCAATTACATTCAGGCCGACGGGCAAACAAGTTTAACTGCGGTTTCCCGTCCGTTGATGATTTTTCTAACGGTTAGAATTGTATGTATCGGATTTTCTAACCGTTAGAAATCGACAAAATTCTCTAACTTTCCAGCCTGTCGTGAAAATCCGCAAAAAATTTCCCATTTTATGCGATTTCATGCATATTAGAAGTAAGCAAAGAAAAAGTTTTTGCAAAAAACCGAAATCGGCCGGATAAAACCGCCCACAAAATAACAAACAAATGGAGGGAAATAATTATGCCAGCTTATAATAGAGAAGCAATTTGTCAGTTTTGTAACACTAAAATCATTCCACCTAAGAAGGGCTTCCGTTCTTCTGCTAATGGAAATTATATCTGTGAAGATTGTGTAAAGCTGCTTGGACAGGCTTTAGATGTCAGAGGCAAATCAGATGGAAAGGCAAAAGCAAAAAAACGCAATAAAAAAATGACACCAAGAGAAATCAAGAAAGAACTTGATAAATACATTATTGACCAGGACAGCGCGAAGATTTCAATTGCTATTGCTGTTTATAACCATTATAAAAGAATGGACATTAAGTCAGACGTCAAGCTGTCAAAAAGTAACGTCCTGCTGATTGGCCCAACCGGAAGCGGAAAGACCCTGCTGGCTCAGACCGTTGCGAAGATGCTTGATGTACCTTTCGCAATCGCTGACTGCACTTCCCTTACAGAGGCAGGGTATGTTGGTGATGATGTTGAAACCATCTTAACAAAGCTCCTCCGCTCTGCTGACGGAAATGTTGAAAAGGCAGAGCGTGGAATCATCTTCCTGGATGAGATTGATAAGATTGCAAAATCCGGTGGAAGCTCCGGGGCTGCAAAAGACCCAGCAGGTGAAGGTGTCCAGCAGGCGCTTTTGAAACTGGTTGAAGGCACTATTGCTAACGTTCCGGTTAACGGTGGGAGACGCAATCCAAATGAAAAATACGTTCAGATTAATACAGAGAATATTTTATTTATCTGCGGCGGAGCTTTTCCAGGACTTGAAGAAATAATCAATAAAAGAACAGCAAAAGATACATCTATCGGCTTTGGTGCAAATGTAGATAAAGGAAAAGAAAAATCTATCAGTGAGGCATTAAGCCAGGTGGAAACAGACGACCTTGTGAAGTACGGATTAATCCCGGAGATTATCGGACGTCTGCCAGTCATCGTATCATTAAATGAGTTAGATGAGGAAGCAATGGTCAAGATTCTAACAGAGCCTAAAGACTGTATTGTTAATCAGTACAAGGAATTCTTTAAGTATGACGGAATCGAACTGGAGTTTACTCCTGACGCGTTAAAAGATATCGCAAAAGAAACTATTAAAAGAAAAACCGGAGCCAGAGGCCTGAGAGGTATATTAGAGGGAATTTTGAAAGATTCCATGTTTAATCTTCCTGACGAAGATGATGTTGAGAAATGCATTGTTGAGAAAGGGGGTAAAGTTAATGTTGTAAGAAAGCAGGCTGAAAAATCAGTCAGCTGAAAAAATAACAGGTTTTTCTAACCGTTAGAAAAACCTGTATTGTGCTATGCACGAGGAGGATTTTTATATGGATTTAGAGCAATTTAGAAGAGCGTATATGCATATGGAAGGTGTAACAAATACGCCTGGAAACTTTGTAAAAAGAGGTAGCCGGCTTGTTGAAAGTGTTGTTAACATTCCAGGTGCCATTAAAAGAGACGTCGATGAGTCTAAGATGAACGCTAAAATTAAAAAAGACATACTTAACGATATCAGGGAAAATGGTGATAAAAATTTTGACGCTGAGACATTTTCAGACTTGGTAAAAAGTGGGGCTGCAAGACCAAGCCATACAGGAGCTGCTATGGAGCAGCTTGGCCATTCTGCAGCCGCCATGGGAAAGAGCGCGAATGAACTGATGCAGACTTCGGCAACAATTGTTGGGGGAAAAAGAAGTGACATGTATGATGGCCAGGACTTGGAAAAAGGCATGGGGTTTGCAATTGACGCTGAACAGGCTATAAGAAAACCTTTAAGACTATCGAATAAAGCATTGAAAAACGCGATTAATATAGGAATGATGACAGGGGCTACAGTAAGAGCGTTCAGAGACCATGATATGAAAGAAAAAGTAAAAGATATTACGAAAACTAAAACTAAAGATATGGAAATGCCAGATATCGGAGGAGAAGATAGATAATATATCTTTCTGACCTAACCTAATGTCGAATATTGTTAAAAAATGTTTCACGTGAAACATTTTTGTCTAAAAAAAGACAATGTTTTGTTTTCTTATGGAATCCTGCATATTACATGTACAGAAATGCAGAAAAGAAAGGAGAAAAATATGCAGAAAATCTATACAGTCGAACAGCCGAAAATTCATTTGTCAGAGGTTATTGGATACGGCCCCGAAAATAAAATATATATCATTTCGAATGATATTTTCTTTGGTAATAAAGAAGAGCTGATAAGGTTTCTTGCCCGTGCACATAAACAGGTTGTAAATTGGAACGGCAAACCTATCCGTGGAGAGTTCAGAAATGAGTATATGGAGAACCAGGCGCTTAATGGTTTTTCAAGGAAAAGCCGTTATGAAAATGTGATAGATGAGTCTTTACATGTTACTGAGCTCAACATGGATTGGAAGGTAAACAAGTTTCTGTTCTGGCTTGATACGCCGGAACAGCCAAACATTGACGTCAGGATATTTAAGAAAGAGGTTGATACTGCGTTCTTGTTTATTCCAAAAAATATTAGCCATATTGAATGGAATTACAGTATTATGGCTTCAATTAAGAGCCGCCAGGGCAGAGCCAAGCATAAGTGTTATCCATGGCGCAGAGATTCAAGATATATCCATCGAGCACGTGCTGCTTATGGTATGGAAGTTGAGGAAGAATATAAGGAATTTGTCAAAGCCAAGGATAAGGAATTCAAAAGTATATGGCCTGATGAAGACTTTGGAGGATACCACTCCACCGGCTGGAAAGATAACTCCGGAAGCAGGTATCGCCATCAGTGGGAGGCAAGAGAGAGCAGAAGGTTTGAAAAAATAAAGAGAAAAAAAGACATTGCAATGTTCAGTGGCAAGAAACTTACTGGACGAAGAGTCAGAAGAACAGATGAGGAGCTTGATGCCGAGCTGGAAGAACTGAGAAAAGAATTCGGATGCTAAAAAATCTAACGGTTAGAAAATCTTCTAACCGTTATTTTTTTGCAAAAAAATATAAGATTACAAAATAATGCCGGCAGGTGCGGCCTGAATATGTCGCTGAAAGTCGGCATCGCGTCCAGCGAAGCAGATGGGATAAAAAAAAATTGCAAAAAAATCCGCAAAAATACGTCTCCTTTTTATTTTTTTAAGCATATTGTATCTGACAACAAAAACAGACGGTTTTCTAACCGTTAGAAAAAGCGGCTTGCAGCTTCGGGATACGAAGCATATCTCGCAGAAAAATTCTCTGCCGGCAGCCGTAAAGCGGCTGCTTTGCTGCTTAAGAGCATATTAGAAAAGGAGAAAAAGAATGAATAAAAATATTTTAAAAAAATACTATGAAATGCAGGGCAAGGTAATCCTCCCGGAACAGAAAGACAATAACAATGTTGAGCTGGCAGCATCCGTTGCGGCTAATTTTGCATCAATCGGTTTCCCGATGACAACAGAGCAGACGAAACATCTGGCTAAAGCCGATAAGGATGATATCATTGCATTTTTTAAGACAAACTACGAAATGCTCTCTGACGTGCTTGGAGCTGGAAAGAAACTTACTCCGTTTTATCCTGACTTCCCTGAAAGCTGCATGGAACGAAGTTATGCAGAATATTTTCTTGACCAGATTATCTATGGTCTGTCAGGTCTTGAACTTGAACCGTCTGTTTATATGAAAGAGAAAAAGACTTATCCTTTTCTCGGTACACCTATGCATAGAATCCTGATTGAGGGCAGCAAGGAAGACCTTGATGAAACTTTCCGTATGGCGGTCAAATCTGCCATCGCATACTCAAAAGAGCAGCGTGAATTCATTATGGAATATGTAAAAGAAAACCCTGGCAGCATTGATGCGTTGATTGAGAATGTATCAACAAAGAACAGGGAGAATGCTGTCGCATGCGCGATGATGGTAGAAGAGTTGTCAGGCAATGCAATCCATACTGCCGCATTTATGAAACAGCCTGCTGACCTTTTAAGATATGCCGCATTCAAGTCTCTTAGCAAGGACGGCTCTGCCCGTGACCCTTACGAAGCAATCCCTCTGCGTGATGACGCGAAGACAATGCCATCATTTAAACTTGGCCGAAAAGACCGTGCTTTTGTAATGGACTGTCTGGCAGCAATGGACAAGGGTAGTGGGGAAAGACTATCTAACCTGATGCATGGTCATGACAAAGAATGGGAAAAGCTGTTTAACGTTCTTCATATCACAGATAAGGCCTGGGCAAAACCGAAATACGATAACGTTAAGCGTGCAATCATCATTATCCAGAGTGAAGAGAAGATTGACCGCCCGGCAAGACGTATTGAAGAGGCAATCAAATCCGGTGATGTTGAAGCAGCCGTAAAAGAAGCTTCAAGAATGCCTGGTGATTTTATGCGCCGCTTTGATAAGCTGTACCGTATGGGAATTGAACAGGGGAAAGAAGACCTTGTTGTAAATGCTATGAAAGAAGTTGCGGCAAAGGCTGGTATCGCGACTGTAACCGGAACAATCGGAAATGTTGAGCAGCGTGACCATGACGACGAAAAACGTTACTTCAAAGGCAAAAACGGAAAGGTTGTTGAAACAACAGACAAGAACAGAAAAGCATTCACAAAAGAACAGATTAAAAATGTTGTTGATGCTGCAATGAACGGAATGTCTGAAAAGTTTGCCGGAAAAGACAGCATGGGTAAGGTCTATATGGCTGAAGGTGTAAATGACGTGAAAATCCCTGTTGATATCCGTGATAATTCCGGAGCGATTGGCAATATGACGTCTGGCTCCAAGATGCCGATTGATGACAGCTGGGAAAAGATGCGTTTCTTTGTTGGCTGGACTAACATCAACAACAAGACAGGATATCATGATGGAAGGGTTGATATTGACCTGACGGTTGCATTCTGCGATAAGAACATGGATATTGTTGGGTTCTGCGGATGGAATGGAAGCAAAAACGGAAACGGTTTTGTGTATTCCGGTGATGTGCAGGATGGCGGCCCGGCAAAAGGCAAAGGCCGCGGTGAGTTTATCGATGTGGATATTGATAAGCTGAAGGATGACGGTGTTATGTATCTTATCCCGCAGATTAACAGTTATACATGCCAGAAGTTTTCTGAGCAGCCTCATACCTGCTTTGGTGTTATGAAGAGGACATCTGACGATATGGGTGAGGTATTTGAGCCCGCAACTGTTGTAAACCGCTTTGTACTTGACAGCGAATGCACACAGGCTTCTCCTTATGTGATTGATATCGTCAACCGTGAAATCCTATGGATGAACGAGCAGGCAATGAACAATGTAGCATCAAGAGGACTGAATGGTGTTCTGAAACGTGTAGGCAGAACCTGCGATTCAAAAGGTATGTCCCTGTCCAGGCTGATTGAGGCTAATGTTATGGCAAACGGTGAGTGGACAAAGAATCCGCAAAAGGCAGATATTATTTTTGTCAGGGATGCGGAAGAGATGTCCGATATCAAGTCTGAATTTGAATTAGATGGAAGCTATGATATGAAGTTTAAGCTTGGTAATAACATGGAGTACATTACCGGATATTTAATGCAGGAAGGAAAAAGAGAACCAGAGAAACTGACACCGGAAAGTATCAAGGTGTCAGTGGAAGTAACAGAAACGAAATAAGACTGAATATACTGACCAGTCCTATGCTAAACGGCCTGGGCTAGTCAAATAAAAAGGAGAGGGGGATAATGCGATTACAAAAAAATAAAGTTTTTCTAACGGTTATATTTTTTGCCTGTGGGATTGGAGCCGGGTGCTTTTGTGGCAGCCCGGCTTATGCTGCAGGAAGTGATGAAAATTTGGTATACAACTTTAAGGATGCCAAAAAAGAAGGCACGGTCACCTTTACAAAAAAGTGGAAAGACAGAAAACTAAATGATAACAGGCCTGTTCCCGATATTGAAATCAGTACGGCAAAACCAAGAAAAGATGTGAGGGGATATACGGTAACATTCCACAGTAATGGCTTAAAATTTGCTGACGGCTCCATTGAAAATGAAATGATATTTAACAGTTCAAATGATATCGTAAGCGGACAGTATAAGATGCCTAAAGGCTCGTATGTCTTATGGTATACAGAACCGGAATGTGTAAACCAGGTGAAAGTGTCGTCTAATGGTATTCCTTCTGTCAAAATTGATAAAGATATTGACTTATATGCAAAGTCTGTCACCTTTGTTTTGAAGCAAGGCCCGGATGTGAATAAACTGATTCCTGATGATGTCGCATCGGTTATGTTTACTGATGAAGAAATGCCTGATGGAGCAGTCGCGATAGATATGGATGCTGACGGCGATGGCGGAGTTGTCGGGTGGATTGATAATTAGTGCTTGAAAATTTCCACTCAGGTTGACGGAATAAAAATTGCATTCAATACTTCAGCACAAGATATGTTCAGCTTAAAGAAAAACTTGACAAATATACAGTTCAATAATATTGATACAGCCAACACGACTTCAATGGCGCATATGTTCAAGGGGTGTAAAAGTTTAACGAATACGGATTTATCAATGTTTGTAACAAAACAGGTTAACGCAATGTCTGGCATGTTTGATGACTGCAATTCATTTACATCTATTGATTTATCTTCGTTCGACACATCAAATGTTAAATATATGAGCTCTATGTTTCACAATTGTATAAACGTTACAGAAATAAACGTATCGAGTTTTAACACAGCAAAAGTAAAGAATATGGGGGATATGTTCAATTATTGCAACAAGCTTGAATCTCTTGATTTATCCAGCTTTGATACTTCAAATGTAACTATAATGGGCTACATGTTTTTTCATTGTCCCGCTTTAAAAAATCTTGATATATCAAACTTTAAGACATCAAAAGTAACAACGTTTGTCGGAATGTTCGCTGAAGATGAAAACCTGTTAAGTGTTGATGTTTCTGGATTTGATACATCAAATACAGCGAATTTCGGAATGATGTTTTATCAATGTAAAAGATTGGCATCGTTGAATGTAAACAATTTTGTTACATCAAAAGTTACGAATATGAGTGAGATGTTCTCCGGCTGCAGCAGTCTTGCATCTATTGACGTCTCATCTTTTGATACGTCAAATGTAAAAGATATGAGTAACATGTTTAAGAGATGCGGTTTTGAGGCTATAGATGTATCTAATTTTAACACATCAAATGTGACAAACATGCAGCAGATGTTCTATGGATGTCAAAAATTAAAATCTCTTGATTTATCAAATTTTAACACTCATTGCGTAACGAATATTTGTAATATGTTCAATTTGTGTTTCACGCTTACGTCATTAGATATTTCAAGCTTTGATACAACAAATGTAACAAATATGAACTGGACTTTTTCAAATCTGAATAAATTGAAGACACTTTCCCTTGGTGAGAAATTCGCATTTGTAGGCACTGAGTACGGCCTTGCTGGAACGTGGGCTAACTCTGACGGCAATGAGTTTAACAGTATGGCTATGCCAAACAATGTGGCTGATACATATACAAGAGTGTCTTGATATACAAACCGCAGAAATTTTGAAAAATTTTTGCGGTTTTCTTCATATTAAATATAAAGCAGTAGTGCTTATATGATATAGGAGGTAACAAAAAATGAAGCTAAAAAAAGTCGCTTCGCTTTTGCTGTCTGGTGTCATGCTGTTGTCGCAGCCGGCATATGCAGCAGGTGAAGTAAATGAAGTTGTAGAAACTGATGTTGCTGGTGAAGAAGAGAGCCTCAGAGAAGACACAAATACAGACAATATGGGTGAAATAAACGTATCAAACGAAACTGCAAATCAGGAAGCTCTTGACAGCACGTCAAGTGTTTTAAGCTGGAATGGAACGTTTTACCAAAATCAGAACACTGAAATCAATGTCTCTTATGAAAGTGGAGATGATATTGATGCCCTTGGAGCTCTTCAGTTTGACGACTTATCAAAAGAAGCAGAAACAGAAATTTGTGAAAAAATTAAATCGCAGATGATTAACGCAAGCGTGCGGGGAATTAAATGTTTCAGCTTGAATACTGAAAATAAAAACCAGGCATCTTATAAAATAAATATTGTTATGCAGGATGCGAGCGATTTCAGAAATGCAGAACTGTATCATATTGCTGAAAACGGAGAACCTGAAAAGCTTACTTATACAATTGAAAACACTGATGACGGCAGGCAGAGGATTGCGTTTGTATCGTCTGGAGGCCTTGGCGATTTTGCATTTGTGTCAATTTCAGATTTGTCTGATATAACCGTAGAGGAACCTGGAGCATCTGATATGCCTGAAGCTGATGGAAGCACTTCCGAAACCGATGGTGATTCTGATGATATGACAGATTTAACAATAAGTGGTGATAATACTGAAGATGCTTCTGAAAATGAAGATATAACCGTTAACGATAATATAGATTCTGATGAGAGTGATTCTAATATGGTTGACAATCAAGACGACGCTGACAGCTCTGGCGATTTAACTGTTAACGATAGTGATAAAATGGCCATTGGCGAGACCGAAATCCAAGATAGCGAAAACAGTGACAGACAAAATGAAGATGTCATTGATTCTGCATCTGCAGAAAAAAGCACTGATATAACAGATAATAACACTCCTGGAGATTCTGTTGAACCTGTATCTATAGATAATTTTAAGGTTTTGTTTGTGAGTGGAGCTGACAATATTGACGGCCAGACTGTATGGAATCCATCCGACCCGGCGGCTGGTCATTCATTTATCTACCGCGCGGAGTACACAATGTCAGGAAAGTTTTCTTCTGATGTCGGTGCCTTTAAAATAGAAGTTCCGTTACATATACTGAAAGACAAAGACGGAAACTGGGCAGATACGTTTCAATGCCCGTACAGACTGAGTTCTGAACTGTCAGAAAATGATGTTCCAGATTTTGTATATGATATTGATGAAGAAAACAACAAGGTAACAATCTATAATTATAAATCATATCCAACCGGAACTTCTGGCTATATAGAGTTTGCATACGAGACCACAAAAGAGACAACTGAATATGCTGATATGTCAGTATCTGAAAATGTTCCAGCGAAGGTATATGCAACAAATGAAAATTCTACTGTTACCGCTGATGCAACTGCAGACGGCGTTTGCATAGATACACATGCAACAATTGCATACACGCAGAAAAAGAAACCTACATTATATAGAAGCTGGAATAAAGCATGGGGAGAAACACCGGCAGATGCGGTGAATTATTATTATCTCGTATGGCCAATTAAAACATATGTAAATAAAAACACATCATGTTATTCATTTACATTAAATGATACATGCACAGATATGAAAAGCAGTGTGATTGGCTACAGGTTTTCAGGACAAAGTTCGTTTTCGGATATAAACAGTATTGATAACGTAAAAACGTATGGAGACAGATATGATTATGTTTTGACCAGATACAGTAAAGCAGATGCTGATGCAATCTCAAAAGATGCGGGAAGGTTTTATATACATAATGATATTGAAGCAATAGTAAGCCCATCAGACCATGTTGATGCTGATACAAATGCTACTTCATCGTATGACTGGTTTTATGAATCTCCCGTATATATGTACGGCAAAGGAGATTTTTGGGCTGAAAAATATGGAATTTACGGAGGATACAATAAGGTTGAAAGCTCTGAGGATATATCGAATTATGTTCTTGGGGAATTTGAAGAAGGAGATATTGATACACTGCCAAATTTAAAATACTATGTTATTGGCGACGGCAGACCGTCAGCTTATACGATTGAAGATGGAGGTACCGGAGAAGTTGAAGATGCAATAAATGACATGTTCTGGAAAAAGAAGGTTGATTATAATATTACTGATGATGGCATAGCAATTGAAGGTACAGCCTTGAATGATAATGACTATGATGTTTCAAAGGCAGAACTGAAAACATTGATTAAAGAAGCCGTTTTTGATGAAACGACCTATGAATTCAAAACATCAAAAAAGACGTTGGGATTTAATGAGGATGACAATATCTCTGTTTCTGTAAGAACCACTGAAGGTTGGAATCAGGCTGCTGTTTATGATTTAAACAGTAAAGCGTATAAAGATATAAATGAAAAATACGTAAAATCTGCTAGCGGCAGGACACTGACATTTAATGCAGGTGTAAAAGCTTTGAAATATTTATGTTCTCATGCATATTATTACACTGAACTTAATGTTTATCCTGAAATTTCATTATTTAGAACGGAGCATGTGCAGGAAATTCTTAAAAATAAGCCTACAAAAATAGCAGTACAGAATAATGCAAAATTTCTTGTGTCGCAGGGCGACAAAGTCATACTTGACAGGGATACACATGCTTCAGACTATGTGCAAAAAGTAGAACGCGAATCTGAAATCAAAAAAGATATCGTAAAAACTGAAAACCTTAAAAAAGAATCACGGTTTGAAGTCACCTGGAATATTAGTTTCCAGGAAAAATATGTAGACGATGATGGTATCCATTATATTTATCAGGACAGTGGAAAATTTTATGACCTGCTTCCACTTGGAAGTAATTTTGACCCATCATCTTTAACTGTTTCAGAATCCAGCGTAGTCTTAACTCGCGGTGAGTATGATTATTCATTGACAGAAAATTATAGGAATTCAGGAAGGACTTTATTGACGATTTCAATCGCTATGCCAACCAAAAATCAATACTCTGTCAAGTATAACACCTCACATGATTACGATTCCGTTAATGACTATGGACGAAATCTTTTAAACTCAGTTGTGTATGAGTCTGGCAATAACAGAATCGGAAATGGCCGGTCTGATGATGGAGGTAATATATCTGATAAAAACACATTATCCGATATCAATCCTGATACTGATGAGAAAAAATTTGCATATGCAGAAGCAAGGTATGAAGTTAATTTCCCTGTTGCAGCGTCAACTGGATTAAAGAAGCAGGTAAAGAACTCTACGTCAAGCACTTACTCATATAATGAAGTAATGCACAAAAACGAAGATTACAGTTATAAAATAAGACTTACAAATGATTCCACGACCAAGGCGACAGATATCATATTCTTTGATTCACTTGAAAATTTCTATCAGGATGAAGACCAGACAGAACCCACAAAGGTATCTGACTGGAAAGGCAAATTCCAGGGGTTGAATCTTGCACAGTTTGTCTATAAGGGCGCGACTCCTGTGATATATTATTCAAAAATTGAAAGCTTGAACCCTCAGAAGCATAACGACTTGAAAGAAAAGACAAAAGATGGAGAGCCGGTATGGATTGAGGCTTCTAAATTTGAACGGCAGTTTGGCCTTGATAAAGTAAGAGCAATTGCTATTGACGCGACGAAATGTGAAGACGGTTCGGATTTTATTCTTGATGAAAATGAATCTATTTCATTTATAATTTATATGCAGGCGCCTGATGAAGATACGAGTGATAAGCAAGACCCGGTGACATATAATAATATCTTTGTGGACAGGACTGCAATTAAAGAAGTTGGCGATGAGATAGTAAGAATACCTCAATTTTATCATCAGGATTACACACAGGCACATTATAGAATTTCCGGTGACCTGGATTTCATAAAGGTTGATGCGACAGATGCCTCAAATGTCATCCAGGGTATCACATATAAGTTAACAGGAACATCTGATTATGGTACAGCATATGATGAAGAGCGTACATCAAATAAATATGGAAAATTGTCGTTTAGAGAAATTGAAAAAGGCACTTATCAATTGAAAGAAACTTTATGTTCTGAAGACTGGCAGCTGAACAAAGAAACATACACCGTAAAGATAAACTCAAAAGGAGAAACAGTTATTGACGGTCTTAAGAACGAAGATGGAGTTTATATCCTTGAAGATGAACCGCGAAGCCATGCAGACGTGATATTTCAAAAGATTGATAATGTGACGGGCAGCCAGGTTGAAGGAGCAGTGTTTAAGTTATCCGGAGTGTCTGATTATGGTAATGAGTATACCTTATACGGCACTTCAAATAAAATTGGAAGAATTACATTTAAGAACATTGAGCTTGGAAAGTATGACCTGGTTGAGGTACAGGCTCCGGATGGTTATATAAAAAACGGCCAAAAATATTCTGTAAATATAGATGAAAATAACAGGGCATATATATATGACAGTGGTGGAAATGAGATTAATGCAAATTCTAACCGGCTCTATCAGATAGAAAACGAACCGTATCACAGTGTAAGGTTTTTGAAGAGCAGTACTTACGGTGAAAACATTTATCTTGAAGGAGCGGAATTTAATCTATCAGGCATTTCTGATTATGGAACAAGCGTAAATATGAATGCAGTATCCGGCCGTGCAGAAGACGGAGGTCTTGTGGTCTTTGATGGCCTTGAACCTGGAACATATACACTAAAAGAAACCAAAGCCCCGGCTGGACATTATATAGATGAAAAACTTTATGATGTCGTTGTAAACAAATATGGGACATTTACAATAGACGGTTTGGAAAAGGTACAGTTTGGAAACAAGGAGTAGATACAATGATGGGAAATAAAAAAGGATGGCGGGCGTCAGCCCGCCTGCTCAGCAAAATCTGCCTGCTGGCATTTCTGATAATCTTTATGCTTCCCTGCATAGTAAAAGCTGACGATGCAGTTTATTCTACTGTCGGAGGGGCATGGGTTAAAGTTAATGACTCAACTTGGACGATGGACAAAGACGGGGATGGAAAGACAGACGTGACGTTGTTAAAAGAAGGTGATGAATGGAAGTATATTTTTAATGTTGCTGATGATTCATCGCTGTATTATGGCTGGGAAGTAAACCCGCCGGAAGGCTATGAAGTAGAAAATGGGTATGGAACAAAGCAGAATCCAGCAATCGGGATTCAGTATGCCCGTACAGATAATATCGATATTGATGGAGTACAGAATGGCGATTACGAAGGCGGAATTGATACTACAAAAGTATATACGGTGCCTGGGGCATCAACGCTTAATATCAAAATGATGAGCGATGTAACTGATGGCGATTATGTTGTTTTGTGGAGTGGAAGCCATACTGATTATACTGCGGTGAATGATTCCGACAAAGGCATAAAGATAGTTAAAAAAAATGATGAAACATATGAAATAAATGATAATGCAGTTACGATTGGCTTTCATTCTGAACCGGGCGAAAAGAAAAGCTTTGGATATTATGCAGAAATAAGCGGCAATAATAATGCAAGTGGCCTTACAGCAACAAATGTCTCAACGGAAGAACCAGCTCTTGATGTGGGTAACTTATGTATAAAAAAACAGGTACTTGAAGCTGACGGAAGTCCGTCTACCGATGATAAGATATTTAAATTTAACATAGAGCTTTCATCTGATGATGATAAGATTTCAGTAATGCTTGTTAATAAAAAAAATTATGGTGATGTAACGATTGAAGGAGGGAAAGGCTCTTTCTATCTCTCAAATGGTGGCAATGTTAATCTTACAGGGATTCCGGCCGGTGTAAAATATCATATAACTGAAGACGCGACTGATGGTTATGAATCAGTGTTGACAAACGAAGATGGAACTATTCAAAAAAACAAAACGGCAACAGTAACATGTACTAATACGAGAAAGACTCAGCCTGAAGTAAAAAAACAGACTTTAACCATTAAAAAAATAGTCAAAAACGGTGACAATAAAGACAATTTCACTTTTCATATTTCTTTTAGTAATTTAGAAAAAAATGTGAAATATAAATACAAAAAAGGAGATGCTGAAACAGCGTTTGCATCTGATAAAGATGGCACTGCCGATGTGACTTTCACGTTGGCCGATAATGAAAGCGTGGTATTTGAAGATATTCCGGAAAATACAAAATATCAGGTCACTGAAGATGCAAATAAATATTATGCTTCTTATGAAATAGCTGATGCTGTTAAGACCGTACAACAGAAAAATGCAAATGAACAGACTGACCAGTCTTTGTCAACTGGGACAGAAACTGTTGACGCTGATGAAAACGCAGCTGTGACCTTTACGAATACAGGAAAAGAACCTGATGTGCCAAAAACAGAAAAACTTAAAATAAGGATTAAAAAAATCTGGAATGATAATGAGGATGCAGGAAATACAAGACCGGGAAATATTACTGTTTATCTGATGCAGGATGAAAATATTATAAAAAATATTGAACTGAATGCTGATAATGGATGGGAGGCAGAGATTGACGGGCTTGAAGTGCTTAAAGAAGACGGAAAGACAGAATACAAATACTCTGTGAATAAAGAAAATGTCAGCGGATATGACTCCAATGTTGTTGAGAGCGAAGAAACCGATGCGGCAGGAGATGGAGGTAAAGTCAAGGTATTTACAATCACAAACACGAAAACCGAGACCGGAAGCCTTAAGGTTTCAAAAACGGTTGAGGGGAATGGTGCTGACAGAAACAAAGCATTTAAATTTAAGGTTGAGCTGAAAAATGGTGGCAACCCCGTTTCAGGTGTTTATCCACTTGATGGCACTGCTGGAAGTAAAACCGGAACAATCGTATTTGACGAAAATGGCATGGCTTCATTTGAGCTGCCTGACGGAGAGTCAATTGTAATAACCGGGCTGCCGGTCGGAGCCGATTATACGGTTACAGAAAATGCTTATAAAGATTACAAACCTTCTGACAATGGAAAGTATAATGGAAAAATTGAGACAGGAAAGACCGGTGAGATTTCGGTTGTAAACACATATGATGAAAAGTATGACATATCTGTAAGCAAAACAGTGAAAGGAAATCAGGGCGATAAATCCAAAAACTTTGAATTTGTGCTGAAGCTGACAGGAAGTGATGGGCTGGTAGTGCCCGGCAGTGTTGATATTGAAAAGAATGGAAACTTTGAGACAATGAAAGTCGTTGACGGCGAAGTTAAATTTACATTATCACACGGAGAGAAAATTATATTCAAGAAACTGCCGGCTGGTGTCAAATATGAAGTGACTGAAACAGTAACAGACGGATACAAGATGACATGTGATAACAATTCTGGAGTGTTGAGGACAAATGCCAATATTGAATTTGTGAATACGAAGAATGTTGGAATTCCGACTGCGGCGATGACGAACACCGGAATTATAACTGCAATTGCTGTCTGCTGTGGTGGTGTAGTCATTGTAGCTATTGTGAGAGCAGTAAAGAAAAAGAAAAAATAATATGGTATTTAAAAGGAAAAAGAATATTTTCAAAAATGTTCTTTTTTCTTTTTTATTTGTCATATTAGATATAACGGCAAAAAAATTGCCGGATAATACAGGCAGAATCCTTGCCTGTAAAAACTTCAAATTGCATCGGATACAAGGTTTGTTGGATATCTATCAAATTGGGCAGGTTGAATCCTGTAAATTTGCATAAGAGCTATAAACAGCATAACGACTGGATTTTTGTTTCTGCTGATACTACTGCCCTCTCTTGTAAATTTGCGACATAGTTAAATAATGCGTCTTTATGCACGCGCTTCAAATGCAAAGCATAGACCAAAGTATTCCTTAGGCATCATTTGCCAATGGATAAGGGGCTTGGTGAACAGTCCTTTGTTAGCACGGCCAGCATATGGCTCATTTGCCTTATGTTCGAAAGACGAAAGTGACACGGCTTCAAGAATAAAACCCTTTATCGGTAGCCCCTGGAGGTATTTTTCGGAGTTTTGCTCCGTTTTAGATACAACCTCTATAGGAGCAATGTACCGCATAAGGGTGGAGACTTCATTCGAAGCCTTGCTCCGGATAGAGACTCCTCCATTCCTTGCTCTCAGATAAAGATAAAAATATTAAACGTCGTAATGATGCCAGCGTCTGAGAAAGCGGGATTTACCCGTTATCGTTCGAGTGACCTTATTCGCAGGGAGCGAAAATATAATAAAAACAGGAGGAGAAACGATGAACAATTTGAAAAAGAGTATCATGTCTGTAGCGATGGCTGCAATTACCGCAGCATCACCAATACTGTCTTCATATGCAGCGTATGCAAGTGATATCACAGTAAACGATGATGGAACGGTAACGCAGATATCTACATCAACTGAAGGCAGCACGGGCAAAACAGATGAAACCAAATTTTTATTCATTAAGATTAAAACGGCCGGTGGTAAGGTTGTGCTTAATGAAGGTGAAGACCAGGAACAGCGAATCCGCCTGGATAAAAAAACGGATGGTGTGGAGTATATAGATGTATATGATAAAAATAATGTGCTTATTTCATCAGAAAGTACAAAAGATAATGATTATACGTATGTATATGAAGCAAAAGCTGACGATGCCGTCAATGTGAAGGCAAAAGCAGACGAAGGATATAAGGTCAAGCTGTATGAACTGACTGACGATTCCTCCGGAACCGAAATCGCTGAAGATGTGGGATTTGATGCAGGAAATAAAGTGGATAGCTTCAAATATCCGGTATTTATGGAGTATGATAAGACTGTAAAAATTGGATTTGAGAAGACAGAATCCGCTGATGACATTGCAAAGGATTTGAGTGTCAACGATGAGGCCGGGAAGGGCAAGGATGCAAAAGCTGAAGAGGCCGTTGGTAAGGAAGAAGCAGGCAAGGCAGAAACTGATGCAGACAAGCCAGAAAATTCAGAAGCTGAAGACGTGAAGGTTGATGAAGAGGCCGCGGCCGAAGTAGACAAAGATAAAAAAGCCGAAGATACGGAAGACAGCAAAAAGGCCGAAGATGCTGATACCCCAGAGAAATCTGGAGACACAAAGGATATTGATAGTAACAACAAGCAGGATACGTCGGAAGAGATAACTGCTGACGATGATTTGACAGTGAATACTGATGGCAATAAAAAAGAGAATGAAAAATCAGATATTACTGTCAATGACAACGACATCAGCAAAGATGTTGATGAGAATGCTGGTGAAGAGCCTGACGAGAAATCAGGCGAAGATATCATGGATAATGATGGAGAGTCAAAAGATGCGAAAGACACCGATTCTGATAATCCAGACGAGAACCTCGTTTCAGATGAAGCTTCGGACAGTGCAGATGAAGACACCACAATGAATGACTCAGAGACAGAAGAAGCAGAAAAAGCAGAAGAGGCAGAAGAGACGGATAGCAAAGCAGATAATGCTGAAGATAAGATGGCAAATGACAAACAGGATACTGAACAGTCATATGATATATCAAATCTTGACAGTGCAATCTTTGCTTCTGCCAGACTTGTAGTAATCTCTGACGATGCAGAAAGTGTTTCTGATGATAGTAAATATATAATTGCAAATTATCAGAATATTTATCTGATTCAGTACGAGACTGTTGAAGATGCAATGAAGGCATATGTAAAATATACGGATGCCGGATTGACAGCTGAACCTGATGCTCCAATCATTGCCGCAAGCCAGGATGCATTAACTGAAGACAGCGATATTGCGATAACCGAAGTGAATAATCCTATAAGTATGCTTGCAGAAGAGGCAGAAAATGTTACAAGCGTAATAAGCAATAAGAAAATTATTGCTCTGCTTGATACAGGTACTCTTGAATCACCAAATGTTATCAACCGTATTTCATTAATTGATGATTCGTTAAACGGAAATTGGCATGGTGACGAGATGGTCAGCAATATTGTAGAACAGAATCCGGATGCTGAAATAATTTCCATAAGAATAATGGGAAATGATGGAAAAGGAACTATTTCCAGTATACTTGCCGGAATGGAATATGCTATTGAACAAAACGTAGATATCATCAACTTATCTCTATATGCAAAAGCAACAACATCTAACAGCATTATAAAAGAAGAAATCAAGAAAGCTGTAAATAAAGGAATTGCAGTTGTTGCCGCCGCAGGAAATGATGGAGCTAATGTATCAGACTATATTCCTGGAAATATACCAGAAGCATGGATTATTGGGGCATGTAATGTAAATGGAGTAAGACGTGGAGACTCTAATTATGGAAAAACTGTTGATTACAATGTTGTAGCCAATTCTACATCAGAAGCTGCAGCAAAATTTTCAGGTTATATTTCAGTAAATGATGTTAATCTCATTCATACAGGAGAGTTGATTTTTATACCTGATGAGTCTGAGACTTATGGAACTGACAGTACTATTCCCGGAAATAATGCAGATTCCGAAAAAGACGAAGACAATGGAGATTTCATCTCTGCAGCATCAACAAAAGTAACATTAAAAATGAATACTGTAAATAAATATTACCCTCCGGGAAGTTTATGCACAAATGATGGGGCTGATAACTTTACCAGAAAATTTGAAGTAACATACAAGACTTCTGAGGGCGATACAGTTACAAGAAATGCATATTGCTTACAGGGAGCAGAAGGATGGCCTAAAGATGGCGTATATTCAGGAAGCCAGGTAGAAGAGCTTTCGTCTGGTACCCAAAACAAAATGTTGGCAAAAGCAATATTTTATTTATATGGAGGCCCGGCATGGGAGAATACTGTTGAATATACAGACGGCTCAGGAAAAGTAAACATTAAAAATATCCTGACGAACGCAGGATGCTCGACTCCACAAGAATATTTTGCAATGAGCCATTATATCGGAAGTTACATTTATAATGGAGCTGGAGGTAAATGGAATTATAATGGAAAGTATAGCCCTGTATTAAGCAGCAAAGGCGTAAGCCTTGTCCAGAAAATATATAACGAGTTAAAAAAGATGGATTTTCCGCGTGCAGAATTTTCTTCATATAAGCTTAAAGGAGATTCAAAATTTAAAACTCCGACAGTAACATATAAATCTATTGATGAAAATACCGCTACAATCACACTTCCTTCAGGAGTCACACTGGTTAATGAAACGACTAAAAAATCATCTACCGGAAAAGCAACTGTCGCTGGTGGAGACAAATTCCATTTGGAAGGCGACAAAGACAAGGTTGCAGGAAAAACTCAGAATTTAACATTATCTGTAAAAATATCATCAGACTTCAGAGCATATGTTATTCATACAGTAGAACGAGAAGCCGGACATGGAGCTCAGGATATTGGATATGCCGAATTCGGAAGCAAAAAATTAAAGATGACCGTAACATGGCCAGAACCTGTGGCTGGAGATAAATGGCGTGTAAGAGTGCAGGCTAAAAAGATTGATGAAGGTGGAAAAGGATTAGCAGGGGCAGTTTTTTATATTTTTGATAACGAAAAATGTACTGGTGATTTTGTGGCTAGGCTAGAGTCAACAGACGATGGCACTACGAATATAGAAACAATTAATGATATCCCTCAAACTAATGAAACATATGATTTATGGTGTTTAGAAACAAAAGCCCCTACAGGATATGCGACATTAGATAAACCAATAAAGCTTACATTCAAATTATCGGATTTTAAAAATCTGAGCGCTGAGGAGCAAAAACAAGGTCAGCTTCAGGTTTTTGGACTGACAGATGGAGGTAAAGGTATTGTTAACAAAAAAGGTTGGAAGGTAAGAGTTAAATTACATAAAACTGACGGAAAAGGAAAAAATCTTGCTGGTGCAATTTTTGGTATCTATACAGATGCAGGATGCACAAACCCGATTGGAGAAAAACTTGAATCCGGAGAGTCAGGAGAAACAAATACAGTCGAAATAAGTATAGATAACAACAAAGACTCTATAACCCTATATTGTAAAGAAGAATATGCGCCTCCTGGATTTAAAATGAGTGATGAGGTATTAAATATCACATTTAATAAAAAAGATGCAACGGAAGAAGGTGAGCTAAAATCTTTTGGAGATGTCGTAAACGTAACAAGTACTCCAACACCTAAAATTACGCCACCAGAAACAACACCGCCAAGCGGAGGCTTGTATGTCAAAAAAACATCCAAGGCGCCTGAGGAAATTATGAATCTGAAAAGCTATACTTTAGCAAATGCAGAATTCAAAGTAACATCAAGCAGGGATGGAGACATGGGAACACTAACAACAGATGAGTCTGGATACTCAAATGTATTAACTCTTCCAGATAATAGTATTCCTCGGCATTCAGATGCGGTATATGACATGAAAGGAAATCTGCTACAGGAAGCAAAAGACTGGAAAGACCCTGTAAGTACAATCTATTACATAAAAGAGATAAAAACGCCAAATTATCACAAAGATAATTATGAAATAAAGTCTCAATCTGTCACAATGCCAGACGATGATGGAAGAACGTTTGAAATTCCTTTTGTAAATGAACCAATCTTCTGTGATGGAAAGCTTGATATTGAAAAACTTGACGTTAAAGGAAAACCGGTCGTAGGCGCGGTATTCAAAATACAGTATTTTGACTCCGACGGGCCAGACGAAAATGACCTTATAAAGACATGGTACTTAAAATCCGATGAAAATGGTCATGTGTTAATGGATAACAATCATCTTGATGCAAACAATCGGAGCGATGACTTCTTCAAGTATAGTGGAAATATAGTAATTCCAATTGGAGGATACCTCCAGATAACAGAGATTGACGCTCCGGCAGAATATGTAGTAGAAACAGAGCCTGTAGGTATTGCAACAAC